>Ga0214472_10009067_pt1 | contig 10376 bp, 11 predicted proteins | sample RVTome_6_FD_207662 | JGI IMG/M metagenome (GOLD analysis project Ga0214472, IMG submission 207662) | Soil microbial communities from uranium-contaminated site in the Upper Colorado River Basin, Wyoming, United States - RVT140D175 | ecosystem: Environmental > Terrestrial > Soil > Contaminated >...
AACGCACGTTCATGTGCTTGTTCACCGCAACGGCGCCGACGACGCGGTCATCGGCTTGCGCCATCGATCAAGCACTTGCGTGCGTGATCGATGGCGGCCCATGCATGTGCCGGACGGTGCCTGCGGCGACGAAGCGATGCGGCTGCGGTGCCGCGGCCGCGCGCTCGTCGCTGCCGCCGGGAGCGCCCCGACACGCTGCCGCCGAAGCGGAAGATGGCCTTGTTTTAGGGTAGTAATTTGGAGAGTGAGTGTTCACAATAAACCGTCTGCGCCAAGTGCCCCGATGATGCACCGATTCCTGATACTGGCCATCGCAGCGGTGTTCGCGGCGAGCGCGGGCGCGGATCACGTGCCGGCGCAACGCGGCGCGCGCGTGCTCGACTACCAGCACGCCCTGCCGCTGGTCTGGGGCACGCTGTACCGCAACGGCGGCGAGACGCTGTACTGCGCGCGCCGTTTCGGCACCGACAAGGGGCGCGCGATCAACGTCGAGCACGTCTTCCCGATGGCATGGGTCGGCCGGCACCTGAAGTGCGGCCGGCGCCAGCAATGCCGCGAGACCAGCGCGCGCTTCAACCGCATCGAGGCGGACCTGCACAACCTGTGGCCGGCGCGCGCCGATGTGAACAAGGCCCGCAGTGCCCATCCCTTCGCCCTGATCGAGGGCGAGCGGCGTGCCTTCGAAGGCTGCGACTTCGAGGTCGACGAACGCCGGCGCACGGTCGAGCCGCGCCCGCAGGTGCGCGGCGAGATCGCGCGCACCATGTTCTACATGGCCGATGAGTACGCACTGGCGATCTACCCGCGCCAAGGCAGGCTGCTACAGGCCTGGAACCGCGACGATGCGGTGAGCAACGAGGAACGCCGCCGCAACGATCTGATCGAGCGCATCCAGGGTAACCGCAACAAGTACATCGACACCCCCGAACTGGTCGAGGCTTTGCGCTTCTGAATCGCGCCGCGTCACTGCGTGCGCGCTGCGCCCGCGCCAGCGGGCCGGCTCCGGAGCAGACCTGGTGTAGCCTTGGCGCATGCGAGACAAGACATTGCCGACTCCGCCTGCCGCGAAACGCGACCCCGTCATCCACGAGCGCCATGGCGACACACGGCGTGACGACTACGCCTGGCTCAAGGACGAGAACTGGCAGCAGGTCATGCGCGATCCGGCGCTGCTGCGCGCAGACGTCCGCGAGTACCTCGAAGCCGAGAATGCCTACACCCGGGCCGTGCTCGCGCGCAGCGAGGCCTTGCAGGAGGCACTGTTCCAGGAATTTCGCGGCCGCATCAAGGAGGACGATTCCAGCGTGCCGGCGCGGGACGGCCCCTGGGAATACTACGAACGCTACCGCGAGGGCGGCCAGCATCCGGTGGCGTGCCGGCGCCGGCCCGGGGATCCCGACAGCGAGGAGATCCTGCTCGACGGCGACGCGCAGGCCGAAGGCAAGGCGTACTACCACATCGGCGATGGCGGCCACAGCAACGATCATGGCAAGTATGCATGGACCGAGGACCTCTCCGGCTCGGAGTTCTTCACGCTGCGGATCAAGGATCTGGCCAGCCGGGCACTGCTGCCCGACACCGTCGAGCACTGCTCGGGCGGATTCGAGTGGGCGGGCGACGATGAGCATATCTTCTACACCGTGCTCGATGACAATCACCGGCCGTGCAAGGTGTTCTGTCACCGTCTGGGCACGCTCGCCGATGCCGATCGGCTGGTCTACGAGGAGCCCGATCCCGGCTTCTTCACCGGCGTGAGCCTGACCGAGAGCCGGCGCTTCGTGCTCGTGGACAGCCACGATCACGTCACCAGCGAGCTGCGCTTGATCGATGCCCGTACGCCGCACGCCCCGCCGCGCGTGATCGCTGCGCGCGAGCCCGAGGTCGAGTACGACGCGAGCCACCACCGCGATCGCCTGATCATCCTCACCAATGCCGACGGCGCCGAGGATTTCAAGCTCGTGCACGCGCCGGTGGAGACGCCGTCGCGCGAGCACTGGACGGATCTGGTGCCGCACCGCCCGGGCGTGCTGATCGTCGGCTTCCAGGTCTACGAGCACTGGCTGGTGCGCCTGGAACGCGAGAATGCGTTGCCGCGCATCGTGGTGCGCAACTTCGACAGCGGTGAGGAGCACAGCATCGCCTTCGATGAGGAGGCCTATGCGCTCGGGCTCGGCGGCGGCTACGAATTCGACACCGACACGCTGCGCTTCACCTACTCGTCCATGACCACGCCTGCCGAGGTGTTCGACTACGACATGCGCACCCGCGAGCGCGTGCTGCGCAAGGTGCAGGAAGTGCCCAGCGGGCACGACCCCACGCACTATGTCACGCGCCGGCTGATGGCGACCAGCCATGATGGCGAGCAGGTGCCGGTGTCGGTGCTGCACCACAGGGATACCGCGCTCGACGGCAGCGCTCCGTTGCTGCTCTACGGCTACGGTTCCTACGGCCACGCCATCCCCGCCGCCTTCGGCACGGTGCGGCTCAGCCTGGTGGATCGCGGCTTCGTGTTCGCGATTGCCCACGTGCGCGGCGGCATGGAGCGCGGCTACCGCTGGTACAAGTCCGGCAAGCTGATGGCGAAGCGCAACACCTTCGAAGATTTCATCGCCGCAGCCGAGCACCTGGTGCACGAGCGCTTCACCAGCGCCGGGCGCATCGCGATCCAGGGCGGCAGCGCCGGCGGCATGCTGGTCGGCGCGGTGAGCAACATGCGCCCGGATCTGTTCAAGGCCGTGGTCGCCGAGGTGCCGTTCGTGGATGTGCTGAGCACCATGTGCGATGACACGCTGCCGTTGACGCCGCCGGAATGGCCGGAGTGGGGCAACCCCATCGACAGCGAGCAGGCGTATCGCTACATCGCCTCGTACAGCCCGGTCGACAACGTCACGGCGCGCGCCTACCCGCACATCATCGTCACCGCCGGGCTGAGCGATCCGCGCGTCACCTACTGGGAGCCGGCCAAGTGGGTCGCGAAGCTGCGCGCGAGCAAGCTCGACGACAACCTGCTGCTGCTGCACACCAACATGGAAGCCGGCCATGGCGGCGCGGCCGGGCGCTTCGAGCGCCTGCGCGAGACGGCCATGGTGTACGCCTTCGTGCTCGAGGTGTTCGGCATGGCCGGCGGCTAGCAGGTCTGGCTGTTCGGTGCCTTGCCGCTTATCCTTGTGAACCCGCTTCTTCTTTACCAGCCTGTTGACCAGGAGATCCGACATGCAATTTCTGCACACCATGCTGCGGGTTGGCGACCTGCAACGTTCCATCGACTTCTACACCAAGGTGATCGGCATGGAGCTGCTGCGCACGACCGAGCGCCCTGAGCAGAAGTACTCGCTCGCCTTCGTCGCCTTCAACGGCGGCAACAAGAACGGCGAGGCCGAGATCGAACTGACCTACAATCACGGCGTGTCCGACTACGATCTGGGCAGCGCCTACGGTCACATCGCGCTCGGTGTGGATAGCGTCGCCGGTACCTGCGATCGGATTCGATCGGCGGGCGGCAAGATCACGCGCGAGCCCGGCCCGGTGAAGGGCGGCAAGACCATGATCGCCTTCGTCGAGGATCCGGACGGCTACAAGATCGAACTCATCGAGACCGCCTCGCGGCAGATCTGAAGCGGTGGGGGTCCCGCGACGCGGACGTGACGGCATCGATCAAGCACGCAAAGCCTATCCGCCGCCGCGCGTCAGCGCCCGCAGCAACGCCAGGCCCAGCCACAGGAACAGCAGCGGCAACACCACCGTTTGCAGCATGAACACCACGATCATATCGATGATGTGCTCGCTGGCGCGTGCGAGGCGGTCCTTGTACAGCGCGATGCGCGCCTGTACGTCGAGCTTGCTGGCGGCGCGGTCATACCACTGGCCGAGCCGGTCCAGCAGCCCGGGATCGGCGCTGGCCGGCGGCAGTGCATCGGCCTCGCTCAGCGCCTCGACCTGCTCGCGGGTGGTCTCCAGCGCGAGTTGCGAGGCGCCGTAGCGATCGGCCAGGAAGCCCTCGTAGATGGCGTCCGAGAGCAGCACCGTCAGCGGCACCGCGAAGCGCAGGTACAGCACCAGCAGCGCGAGCCTGAGCAGCAATGCGCGCAGGCGGGCCGACCCGGTCCGCTCGCGCCACAGCAGCCACGCCAGCACGCCGAGCGCGGCCACCAGGAGCACCTGCAGCAGCGCCGCCTGACCGACCTCGACGAGCACCTTCTGCGCGCCCAGCGAGGTGCTGCTCGCGAGCATGATCCAGGAGAAGCGCTCGATCAGATCGTTGATCGGATCGAACACCTCGCCCGGTGTGAGCACCACGCCGACACCGCCCGGTTCGATGGCGACCTCGGTGCCCTGCACCACCGACACCACGGCGTTGATGCCGCGCACCACCGCGAATGTGATCAGGGCGCGCTGGAAGGCGGCGTTCAGCGGCGTGGTGGCGCGGCGATCCAGCACCTGGGACAGCCCCAGCAGCAGCACCCCCGCGAGCAGCGCGCTCGCGGCCCAGCGCCATCGGGCATGCGGCATCGGGTGTGCTCCTGCGGCCTCGCGAGGCCGCGATTATAGTGGCAGGCCCCGCGAGGATACGCCGATGGCCGATCGCATCGTCACACCCGACCCTCTCACGTACGAAGGATGAAAGCATGCTGTTCCTCGTCATCAGCACACCGGCCCCGAGCCAGCCCAGCACGATGCGCCAGCGCCGGCAGGCCTACTGGCAGTGGATCGACGGCTTGCGCGACAAGGGGCTGCTGCGCGAGGTCTACAGCCGTGCCGGGCGCGGCGCGGTCGCGATCTTCGAGGTGGACGGCAATGAGGCCCTGCACGCACTCATCAACGAGTGGAGCGAGATCGTGCCGGCGCAGTTCGAGGTCATCCCGCTGCTGGATCCGGCTGCGGCGCGCGGCTACCTGGAAACGATCGAGGTCTGAGCCGTACCTGCCGGGTATGCCGATGACCACTGACCTCCATTACCTGTCCATCGCCGAAGCGGCGCGCCTGATGGCCGCCGGCCGGCTGTCGCCGGTGGAGCTGACCGGCGCGTTCCTCGCGCGCATCGAGGCGCTCAATCCGACGCTGAACGCCTACCTCACGATCACCGCTGAACGCGCGCTCGAGCAGGCGCGCGCAGCCGAGGCGGCGATCGCGCGAGACGGTCCGCGCGGGCCGCTGCACGGGGTGCCGTTCGGGTTGAAGGACATCTACGACACGCGCGGCATCCGCACCACCGCGCACTCCGCGCTGCTCGCCGACCGCGTGCCGCAGGCCGATGCGGCGTGCGCCGAGCGCCTCGCCGCGGCCGGCGCGATCCTGCTCGGCAAACTCGCCACCCACGAATTCGCCACCGGCGGGCCGGCCTACGATCTGCCCGCGCCGCCGGCCTGCAATCCCTGGCTGCTGGATCGCTTTCCCGGCGGTTCGAGCAGCGGCGCCGCCGCGGCGGTCGCGGCCGGCCTTGCGCCCGCTGCGCTGGGCAGCGACACCGGCGGTTCCATCCGCCTGCCCGCCGCCTATTGCGGGCTCGCCGGCATCAAGCCCAGCTACGGGCGCGTCAGCAAACGCGGCGTGCTGCCGTTGTCGTGGACGCTGGACAACTGCGGACCGTTGACCTGGAGCGTGGAGGATGCCGCGATCATGCTGCAGGCGATCGCGGGCCACGATGCGCTGGATCCGTCGAGCTGCGATGTCGCGGTGCCGGATTTTCGCGCCGCGCTCGAGGAGGGCATCGCCGGCATGCGCATCGGCGTGGTGCGCCACTTCTACGAGTCCGACTGCCGGGCCAGCGACGAGACCATCGCCGCGATGGATGCGGCCATCGAGCTGTTGCGCGCGCTCGGTGCGCAGCCGGTGGACGTCACGCTCGCGCCGCTGGACGACTACCAGGCTTGCTATCGCGCGATCATGCTGGCCGAGTCGTTCGCGATTCACGCCGCAGATCTGCGCGCGCACCCCGAGCGCTATTCAGCGGTCACGCGCTACCGCGTGCTGCCCGGTGCGTTCATGAGCGCGGCCGACTACGTCAACGCGCTGCGCTTCCAGCGCGCGCTGATCGCGCGCGCCCGCGATGCGATGCGCGGACTGGATGCGCTGGTCACGGCCACCACCTACGGCCCGGCGCCGGTGCAGGCCGCGATGCGCCGCGATGCCGCGTTCGCGCGCCCGCCGCTGACCAATCCGTTCAACATCCTGCAGTTGCCGGCGATGAACGTGTGCAACGGTTTCTCACCCGAAGATCTGCCGCTGGGTATGCAGGTCGTCGGGCATCCGTTCGACGAGACGCGGGTGCTGCGCATCGCGCGCGCGTACGAGCGCGACACGCCGTGGCGCGAGCGCCGCCCGTCACTGGCCCGGCCCGCGGTGAGCGCGGTGCTGCAACCGCATGCCGTGGACGCGGCGAGTGTGGCCCCGGCGCGTATGGCGCGCTACCGCGTGCTGGCCGAACACGCGGGACTGCACCTGGACGACGCGCAACTCGCCGAGCTGTGCGAGGCGATGACGCACGTGGAACGTCTGCACGCGCGCATCCCGCATGGGCGCAACTACGCCGATTGTCCGTCCACGGTGTTCCGTCACGGGTGAGGATGCGGCGAGGGATGCGTTGCGGCCACGCGCGCGAGCAGCGCTTCGGCGCGCGCCACGTCGTGCGGATGATTCACGTTGACCCAGCCCAGCGCGCCGGTGTCCAGGTAGGCTGGTGCAATGTCCTGTTCGATGATCATGCGGTGAAACACGCGCTCGTACTTGAAGCTGCGCCCCTCGCGTGCAAACAGCGTTTCCATGAACGCGAACAGGCGCCGCATGTAGGCCGGTGAGAACCGGTTCATACCGACGAAGCCGCCCACGCAGTCGGCGAAGTCGCGCGCGCGCCCGCGCACGAAGCCGGTGACCCGGCCGGCATCGCCCAGCACCAGCTCCTCGTCGTGCACGGCGCTGTCCATACCCGGGTCCACGAGCACGCGGTCGGGTTGCGGCGCGGTGAGCAGGCGCACGAGCAGCGCGGGCTCGAACACGTTGTCGGCATCCATGAACAGCACCGGCAGACCGGATCGCTCCCACGCGGTGCGCGCGCAGTACAGGCTGAAACCGTGTTCGGTGCTGGCGTAATCGGCGTTGTACGCATAGTCGATTGCAAGCGTGCCGATGCGCTCGCCGAGCGTGTCGCGAAGTCGCTGCGACTGGAACCCCAGCACCAGGGTCAGGCGCGATATGCCGCAAGCGATCAGCGCATCGAGCGCATGGCACAGGATCGGGCGCCCCGCGACCGGCAGCAGCGCCTTCGGCGCCCCGCCGGCATGCCGGCCCAGCCGGCTGGCGACCCCGGCGGCCGGGATGATCGCGTGCAAGCTCACCGCGGCGTGCCGCGCGCAGGTCTGGTGGCGCGGCCCGAACCGCGGGCGATTCCGTCGCCGATGCCGGCGACGCGCGCTGGTTGCCTGTCACGACGCATGCTTTGCACTGCTCGCGGAAGCGGCGAAAACAGCGAATTGTAGCGGCACGCTCCGGTGCGATGTTGCATGATGACGGACCGGCCACCACAGGAGACCGTGCCATGGACCATTCGACTTTCGCGACGGCTTGCAAGCACGATGGTTTTGCCGATGTCGAGGAGAAGAGCGGACCGGCCGATTTCACGTCGAAGCCGCATACGCATCCGTTCGCGGTACGCGGGTTGATCCTCAGCGGCGAGTTCCGGCTCACCCGCGACGGGCAGACCGAGGTGTTTCACCCCGGCGCGACGTTTTCGATGGACGCCGACTGCGAGCATGCGGAGAGTTTCGGCCCGCACGGCGCGAGCTATCTGGTGGCGCGCAAACACGCGTGAGCTGCCGATGACGGGCCATCGCGAGCTGCACCGCATCCACATCGACATCGACGCGGCGGCTGACGGCACGCTGCGCGAGGTGCGCGTGGGCGGGCAGGCGGTGCTGGTGGCACGCTGACGCTGTGAGCGGCTGGCGTGCGCCGGCCGACCGCGCACGGCAGTGCGCCAAAGCCGGTGCCGGTGGCGGCCGATAGCTGACATTACAGACCGGGTGATCGACGGCCGGCGGTGCGCGCGCCGCGATCATGCACACACGCGTTCGACCGGAGTGCCGCCGTGTTCGACTTTCGCAGCATCGTTGGCGTCGCGGCCGTCCTCAGCCTGGGCGGCTGCGCGCAGCAGGCGGGCGGGGCGCAAGGGCAACGCCACGCGGTGCCGGACAGCCACGAGATGCGCGTTGCGCCCGGTAGGTACCAGCTCAGCTATGCGGCCAGCGGTCATGCGTACGACGAGCCCGAACTCGTGCAACACTGGCGCGAGCGCGCGGCGTCGGTGTGCGTCGGTGCCTATCGCGGTCTTCCGCTGGCGCAGACGCAGTACCCCGAGCCGGGATTCGATGCCCTGACCTCGTACCTGTCGGTGGCGGCCGTGCGCAGCTTCAACGTCGAGGTGTACGGCGTCGCCCACTGCTTCGACGCCGGCCGCTGAGTCGGCTGCCGCGACGAGCGGCGCTCAGAACGGCACGCGCACCGTCGCCGTGACCACGTCCTCGTCGAACTTGTCGCGGCCAAAGGTCCTCAGCCACTCCAGCGAACCGCTGACGCCGCTGCCGCCGAAGTAGCGCACACCGAGCCCGCCCTGCCAGTCGTCGTCGTCGCTGGGCGTGGTGCGGATGCCGGCCGGCAAGCCGCCGGCGCTGTTGCCATCGTCGCGGCCCAGGTCGTTGCGGTAGCCGAGCGACACGTACGGCTCGAAGGCACCCGCCGCGTAGCCCAGGTCCACGCTGGCGTAGGCCTGGGTGAGATCCAGGTGGCGCTTGCCTATGCTGCGCGCGCCGGCGCCGCCGGTCTCGGTGTAGCGGTCCTGGCTCTCGACCGCGTGCAGTGCGCCGACGCGACCGCCGAGCACCCAGTTGCCGAAAGTCTTGACCGCGTTCAGGTTGACAGTGGCGAAGGCGCGGTCCGCGTCGTAGCTGCCGCGGATGGTGGCGCCCGGCGTGGCCACCGCGCCGACGCGGATGGCGCCGGTGTCGATGCGGTTCTCGTCGGTGTCCAGCGCCGCGTAGCCGACTGCCGCATCGATGCTGAACACGTCGTCGATCAGGTAGGCGGCGTACAGCCCGACCTGCAGGCCGTCACGGTCCTGGCCGCCGCCGTTGAAACGGGTCTCGGTATCGGTGTTCTCGTAGCCCAGCGTGAAGCCGGCGACCAGGCGGTCGCCGAAGAAGCGGTCGGCACCGAGCAGGATGTTGTAGGTGTCGGCCTCGTACGGCGCGATCGCGACCTCGCCCTCGTAGCTGGCCAGCGAGCCGCTGCCCCACAGCGTCCAGGCACCGACACTGCCGGCGCTCGCGGACATGCCGCTGACCAGGCCGGGCGCGACGCCGCGCGCCTGCTGCTGCGCCCGCTCCTCGGACGTGGCGGCGGCGCGGCTGCCGAGCCCGCTTCGGTTCACGCGCAGCGAATCGAGCGAGGTGACGCCGCCGCCCACGCCGTCGAGGCAGGCGCCGGGGATCTCGGACGAGCACAGGTCGGGGTTGCGCTCGACCACCGGCTCGGGCGGTGGCGGCGGTGTGGTGGCGCCTGCCACGTGCGAGGCGGCGACGGCGCACAGGAAGGCGGCTGCGGTAATCAGGTGGCGCATGGTAAACCTCGATCTCTGCTGAGATGATCCGAGTAAGCCATTGAAATAATATCAACTCTTGCGTCAATTTCCAGTCTTTAATCGCGCCGGGGCCGGCAGTGCGCGCAGCGTGCGCCAGTGCTCATGCCAGCAGCAGCGGTGCGCGTGCTGCGGATACACCTCCAGCCGTGCGCGGTTCGGCACCGGCAGCGCGCTCACGAAACGCTCCACCACCGCCACCGGCACGACCTCGTCGCGTTGCCCCGCAAGATGCCGCTGCGGCAGGTCTGCCAGGCGTGCGCTGGCGAGCACCGGATCCAGCGAACCGGTCAGCGGGCTGAGCGCGAACAGATCGGTCCAGGCGGCGAGGTCCAGCGGGGCCGCGACGGTGATCAGGCTTTCGATGTGCAGCGCCCGCGTGCGCAGCGCGCGCGCCGCCATCAACGTGGCCAGGGCGCCGCCGCCGGAGTGGCCGAGCAGGCTCACCGGCCGTCCCGCGGCTACCCGCCGGCGGACCACGCCGAGCAGCGCATCGACCACTTCGCCGGCGTAGCGGTGCGAGGTCCACCAGCGCGGCCCGCACGCCATCGCATCGTCCTGGTACATGCACGGACGGCCGATCCACAGCACCGCCGGCGCCGGATCCAGCGCCGCCAGCCGCAGCCCCATGGGGTCGACGGAGGTGGGGTCGCGCGGCGGCCGCCGCCCGCGCCAGGCGCGCCCGTCACCCTCCAGGTAGACGCTGACCGTGCCGGTTCCGCGATCCAGGCCGCGCGCGTAGGTGAGCAGC
>Ga0214472_10009068_pt1 | contig 10375 bp, 6 predicted proteins | sample RVTome_6_FD_207662 | JGI IMG/M metagenome (GOLD analysis project Ga0214472, IMG submission 207662) | Soil microbial communities from uranium-contaminated site in the Upper Colorado River Basin, Wyoming, United States - RVT140D175 | ecosystem: Environmental > Terrestrial > Soil > Contaminated >...
CCGCAGCGGCCACCCCAATCCGGTGCCGCGGGTGACCGGCAAGGTGCGCCGCAGGCATGCGGTCGAGGTGCGCGACGTCGAATTCCTGCGCGCCAATACCGACCGGCGGATCAAGATGACCGTGCCGGGCCCCTTCACCATGTCGCAGCAGGCGCAGAACGACTTCTATGACGACGAGGCCGAAATGGCCCAGGACTACGCAGTGGCGGTCAATGCCGAGATCAGGGACCTGTTCGCCGCCGGCGCCGACATCGTGCAGATCGACGAGCCCTACATGCAGGCGCGGCCCGAGAAGGCGAGGGCCTTCGGGCTCGCCGCCCTCAACCGGGCGCTCGAGGGGGTCGAGGGCGAGACCGCGGTGCATATCTGCTTCGGCTATGCGGCGATCATCCACGAGCGGCCGGAGGGCTATTCGTTCCTGCCCGAGCTCGCCAACTGCCCGGTGCACGACGTGTCGATCGAGACCGCGCAATCCTCGCTTGACTGTTCGGTGCTCGAGACCCTGCCCGACAAGCGGATCATCCTCGGCGTGCTCGATCTCTCCGACATGAGCGTCGAGACGCAGGAGACGGTGGCCGCGCGCATCCGCCGGGCGCTGCCGCACGTTTCGGCGGAGCGGATTGTGGTGGCGCCCGATTGCGGCCTCAAGTACCTGCCGCGGGACGTGGCCTTCGGCAAGATGAAGGCCATGGTCGAGGGGGCGAGGATCGTGCGCGGGGAGGTGGGTTAGGCCGCGCTCCGGGCGACCGCCGGGCTCCGGCGCCCGCACCTTTCGTCATCCCGTCGAACGACGGGACCCAGCGCAACGCGACCGGGCGTCGATTGCCGCCCCTGGGCCCCAACACTTTCCGCCGGGGTGACGAAGTGAACAGGGTCATACAAGTGGCTGTCAGGTCCGACTCGACGCTGATTCGGCGCCACCGCATTGTCATCCCGGCCTCGAGACGGGATCCGGCAACATATCAAGGTCTTGCGTGGAACCGGGTCCCGGCTCGGGGACCGGGACGACAAACAGATGATGGGTCATTCATAATCGCCGTTGGTATCAATCCTATCGAAACCGCACTCCGCCCCCCTACTCGAGGCTGTCGAGATCCGACAGGTCTTCCACCGGCCCGGTGGGTCGCGCCGGTACGGCCGGCGTCGCGGTGGGGGGCGCAGGTCGGCCGCTGTCGGTGGTCGTCGATGGCGCCCCGGGATCCCCGGCGACGGCGACCGCCCAGAGCCCCTTGACGAGCTCGGGCGAGATGCGTCCGTTCGCGGCCAGCCCGTACCTGGACTGGAACCGGCGGATGGCGGCGGTGGTCTGCCGGCCGGGCTTGCCGTCGATGGGACCTGGATCATAGCCCAGGGTCGCGAGCAGGCTCTGGACCTCGCGGATTTCGGCGGTCTCGGGATCCTCGCCCGTGATCCCGGAAATGCAGCAGGAGGAGGTATAGGCCTGCGGGACGGCCGATTTGAGCCAGCATCTCGCGCGCGGACCCTGGATACCCGGCTTGACGTAGGTCCAGGCGCGGCAGGCCGATTCCGCGACGCAGGCGGTTTCGCACGGCCCGGGGTTCGTCTGGTCGATCTCGAAGCTTCGGTAGTCCTGGCCGGGCCGGTCGACGTCGACCTCGACGGCGTGGGCCGCGAATGCCAGGGTGACGACCGACAAGAGCGACATCAGGATCCGGCGCATCACCGGCGACCTCGCCGGCCGCCCGGATCCGCTGTGTTGCGGAACCGGGGGTGGTGGCGTCAGCCGGGCGCCGGCGACTGAATTGGGCCGGTTCATGAACAGGTCGGGGCGGCGATCGACATGTTCTTGCAGTGATCGCTGCGTCCACTGCCCCGGGTTCGTGGCGGCGTGTAGACCGTGGGTGGCGGCTGATGGCCACCGGAACTCGGCTGACGCCCGCGATCGCGGTTGGTCGCGGCGCCGATGATGCCCTGGATAATGGCCCCAGCGGCCGCAGCGGCAGCCGCGGACGACCGAGGGTCGTGCTGCGGCTGACGGCGAGCGGTGTTGTAGATGCACTGATAGGTGCCGTTCTTGAAGATCTTGACGTTGGCCAGGGCGTTGCCGAACTGGCGACGGCAATCCGCCCAGGCCTGCTGGGTGCGGGCCTTGCCCGACCACTGGCAGTCATGGGAACCGTCCGGCTTGATCCTGCCGGCAATGGCGCCGGGACCGTTGATCTGGCGACATTTCGCATTCGCCGTCTTCTTGGTCGGCAGACAGAAATACGTGCCGTCCTTGCGCGGCTTGCCGGCGTAGTAGCCGGCACCGTACTGGTTGCGGCAACTGGCACTGTTTTCGGCTTGCTGCTGCTTGGCCGACCTGTCGCAGCCGAAGCCGCCCTTGGCGTTGATCTTGCTGGCCTTCCAGCCGGAACCCGAGTTGTTGGCGTTGCACCACGCGTCGGCCGCGGACCGGTTCGGGATGCAATAGAAAGTACCTCCAGCGTCCGGTTCGCCGGCGTAGTAGCCGCGGCCATGTTTTCGCTCGCACGTGGCGTTCCTCTCGGCGACCGCCTTGGCCTCGCACTCCGTCCTGGCGCGTTTCAGCTTCGCCTTGACGGGGTTCGCGGCGGGGTTGGAAACCTTGGCGAGGGATGTGCTCCAACGCTCGACGGTCGACGCATTGCAGGATGCGGCAGCCTGCTCGGCCGACCGGATGGCATCGCGCAGCCGCTCGATCCGGCCGAGACCGTCTTCCACACGCTGCCTCAGGTCGGGACATACCGACCCGCCCGCCCGCGACAGTGCGCCGCGCGCGCGGTGCAGACTGCTCTCCGCGCTGCCGAGATTGCCGCCGGAATAGGCGATCTTGGCGTCCTCGTAGGCGGCGGCTGCCTGCACGATCGCATCGCCCTGGCGGAACAGCGCATCGACGGCAGGGTGGTTCAAGTCGCCATAGCTCTGCCTGATCCCCTGGATCGTACCGGCGTCGCAACTGTTCACGGCATTGCGCACCTCGGTCAGGATGCCTTCGAGACGGCCTGCCTTGGCAAGCCCACTGGTGATCTTGCCGCGCAGGTCGGGACAGTCGGGTGCGCCGCCCATGCCGTCGAGGCTTGTCTGGGCGGCGGTAAGCGCGGTGCGCGCAGTGTCAATGTTGCCGCCGTCATAGGCCTGCTTGGCGGACTCGTAGCTCGAATTGGCGCTGGCGATCTGGCCGTTGATCGCCTCCATCCGGGCGATGTGGCCCTGGGCGGCCTGGTTGCCGTCGTTGGCGGCCCGACGCAGATTGGCGATGATGGCCTTGTTCTGCGCCGGGTCGCAGGTCGGCGGCAGGAGGGCGACCTCGGGCCGGGGCAGCTCCTCGGTCACCTCCTCCGGCGAGACCGATGCCGACTGGATGTAATCGCCAATCGTCTCACCGCGCTTGATGGCGTTGCAGATCTCAAATGTCGTGTAAGGCTTGTCCGTGGTGGGATCGATGGCCCGCACGACACGCTTCTCGCGCACCGCCTTCAGAAACTTGTCGCACAGGGCTCGGGCATGGGCCTCGCGCGCCGTGGGATTGCCGGTCCACCAGGACTCGATGTCCTCATTGGCCCTGTCCCAGGCGCTGATGTGACGGTCAAGGCAGCCGCCGCTGGCTTCCGTGCTGGCGGACCTGAACTCGCCGGCCAAGCACCCTACCGTCCAGGCGCCGTAGATCACCGCAACGGCGGGATGACGCTGCATGATGGCGCCGACGGCCGCAGAATCGCGCAGATCGTTGGCGGCTTGACGGATCTTATCAAGCAGTGAATTGCGCTCCTCCGGCGACAATTCCGGATCCGAGGCCTTGTTGATCTGGCGGAAGAGATCGGCAAGCTGGGCGGCGGCGATCGCGCCTTCCGCCGTGTCGGCTATCTTGCCGATCGCCTCCAGCGCGCCGACTGCCTTGCCGAGCGCGCTGCGCCCCTTTCCGGCATCGGCGAGCTCGTCCAGCTTGTCGGCGGTGTCGGCCATGTCCTTCGCCCTGGCAGCCGCGCGCGCCGCGTCATCAGCCGTCGTTCCAGCCCGCACCGCATCGTCGGCAATTTGCGCGCCCTTGACGCCCGCCAACTGAGGAAGATTGGCGCCCGCGAGACGGTTGGGCCGGAGGTTGGGATTAAGGCGCGGGTTCGGAGCACCGTACGGGCCCTTGGGCAGCGGTTCCAGAACATGCCTGACGCTCCAGTCCGCGGTTCGTTTCGGCTTCAGGTAAACGCCACCCTGGTGCCGGCCCAGAAGCGGATCGTTGAGGTTGTCGACGGCGGCGACGCCTGAATCCCGAACCACGAAATATTCCCTGCCGGTGGCCGGGTCCGTCCATGTGCCGTCCACCACAACGGCATGTCCGGTGACGTCACCCGCTCCGGGGCGCTGCGGATCGTGAAACGGGCTCAACCCGACGATCACGGCAGGCCTGCGCCCCGGAGCAGTCACGTCGTCGACAAGATGTCCAAGCTGCGACGCTCCCGGCTCGCTGGGAACATGCAGGTTGGAGTCGATTCCGTCAGTTTGCAGTTGTTCTGCGACGCCCAGAATGTTTCGCCGGTCAGGCGGCAACGGGTCGGGGCCGGTATAGGGCGTACCTGCTTCGGCTGCGACCATCCTGCATGCGGCCGCCTGACACCCCTGGAACTGCTGCGGGATAGCCTGCCTGTTCAGCGCATTCAGTACCTCCGGGGGCGGCGCCTGGATATCGCGGAACCAGACATCATTGGCGTCGAAAGCCCAGGCGCTCGAAACAACCAAGATCGAGGCTAGCGAGAATAGTACGGTAATTGTGGTGTTTTGCAGAGCCTTTATCATCCTGGCGGTCCTTTCCAAGCGCGCCTCGCACGCGGACACTAAGTCAGTCCAGCGAATTCAGGTGGCTATAGTCGTCGTCGGAAGCCTGGAGCTTGTTGGCATCGTTGTTCTTCTTGGCGAACTCGCGGAACCCAACCCTGCGGGCCGGCCCAGGCGCGTGACAGGCTGCGTCGGACGGCTTGACCGTACTGCCGGTACGCTCCGCGCCGCCCTCCTGCCCTGTCGCGCGCTTGGGCCGGCGCAGGCCACAGGGAGTATGAGAAATGCGGGCTTGCCGATACCGTTGCCATGCATGCCGCTGAGCGGCGGCGTAGCCGTGGCCGAGCGCTGCCGGCCAAATCGGACGATTTGCGTGATGACGTTGTCATGGGCGTTGCTCCCACGCGACGGATCGCATCGAGCCGTTACCCGCGGAGCCTTTGTCCGGGCGCTGCCCCCGTCGCGGTTGCCTCTGACGCGAAGGTGACGAGAGCTTAGCGACTTTGCCACCGGGTGCGCAATCGGCACGGCTGGTCCGAATGCACCAGTGGCGATGGTCATCGCGAAGCGCCGATCACCGGTGGCGCGTGTCGTCCGGGTGAAGCCTAACCAGGAGCCTGACCAGATCGACCTGGCTGTGGGTGCCGGTCTTGGCGAAGACGTTGGCGAGGTGATTGCGGGCGGTATTGGTCGCGATGCCCATGCGCCCGGCTGCTTCCCGCAGGGTACGGCCCTCGCCGATCAGGGTCGCGACCCCGGCCTCGCGGGCCGAGAGACCGAAGATCGTGCGCAGAATCGCGGGGTCGAGGCTCAGCCGCGCCGCCGGGTCGGTGATGTAGACGATGATTTCCCTCAGACCACTCCCGGCCCGGGGACGAATGTAGGGGACCAGCTGGAGGCCGTAAGCCGGAAGGCCGCTGGGCCGGGACACGGACATCGCTTCGAGCGCGGGCGCCGATGCGTCCTGGATGGCGGCGAGCGATGCATGGAGAGACCGGTTTTCCGCGGCCTTGGCGGCCTGCAGCCTGCGGCCGGCGACGACCAGGCCGTCGCAGGCGGCGAACATGGCCGCCGCCGCGGCATTGGCGTCGAGGATGCGGCCGTCGGCACCGAGACCGACCACGCCCCACGGCAGCCGGTCGTTGATGAAAGCCCGACGGTCGCGGTCCGCGGCGAGGCGGTCGATCCTGCCGGCGATGGTCCAGGCGTTGCGCAGGTGCTGCGTGAAGGTCCGGTAGCGGGCGACCTCGGCACGGGACGCAGCGCCGTGGTGCCGCGTGAACTCGACGGACGCGAAGGTCGCGAGACCGTCCTGCTGCTGGATCTTCGAGCCGATGAAGTAGCGCAGGCCGCTGACGCGCTCGACCCAGTCGTAGAACTCGCTGCGGTCCATTTCCCCTTCGGTGATGAAGCAGGATTCGTGCACGACGTGCCCGGGCGGGCGGGCGATCGAATACTTCATCCGGGGATTGATGGCGTTGATGTGGTCGATGTAGTCCCGCTCGCCGTCGTCCAGCCCGAAGTCCTGCCAGGACACGATCCTCTGGTCGGGCACTTCCATGTCGAATATGACGGCGCCCGCTCCGCCGAAGTATTCGGCGACCGATCGCAAGGCCGAATTCCACGGCAGTTCGCCGGCCGCCGACGCGTAGAGATCGTCGACCGCGGTCAGAAGGTTGTCTTCAGCTTCCCGCATATCCCTATCAGGGCCGATCGCCGACCGGACTTGCCGTTCTCGCCGCGACCATCATCGGGGACGCCAGCCCATTCCGTGTTGCCTCGACCTGGTAACGCACAAGTCTAGCACCTGTGCGGCGAATACCAAGCGTCGATCGATCTACACGGTTACGCCGCGGCGTTCCTTCAAGATGCCGGAGTCCTCGATGATCTCGCCGACCAGGTGCTCGCGGCGATAGGCCATGACGTGGACGCCGTGCACGCCGGGGATCTCGCGGATCCGCTGGATCAGCTCGATGCACAGCTTTTTGCCTTCGTCGCCCGGCTTCTCCGCCCGCTCCAGCCGGTCGACGATCGCGTCGGGGATGTGGATGCCGGGCACGTTGGAGCGCATCCAGCGGGCCGACTTGGCCGACGCCAGGGGGCCGACGCCGGCGAGGATGTAGACCTTGCCGTCCAGTCCGAGATCGCTGACGCGGCCCATGAACCGGCGGAAGACCTCCACGTCGAAAATGTAGTTGGTCTGGATGAAATCGGCGCCGGCGCGCACCTTCTTCTCCAGCCGGTCGGCGCGCCAGTCGAGCGGCGCCACGCACGGGTTCTCCGCCGCGCCGAGGAATATCCGGGGCGGGGTGGTGAGCTTGCGGCCCGACAGGAACAGGCCCTCGTCGCGCATGGTCTTGAGCGCGCGCAACAGCGACAGGCTGTCGAAATCGAACACCGGCCTTGCGCCGGGCTGGTCGCCGACGCCGACGCCGTCGCCGGTGAGGCACAGGACGTTGCCGACGCCCATGGCGGCCGCGCCCAGGACGTCGCCCTGGATGGCAATGCGGTTGCGGTCGCGGCAGGAGATCTGCAGCACCGGCGAATAGCCGACCCGGCTCAGGATCGAGCATATGCCCATGGACGACATGTGGCAGTTGGCGCCCGACGCGTCGGTGGCGTTGACCGCGTCGGTAACGGCGCGGAACGGCTCGACCGCCTTGAGGACGTCGCGCGGGTCGGCGGAATCCGGCGGGTTGAGCTCGGCGGTGACGGCGAATAGGCCCTTGCGCAGGGTGCGCTCGAGGATCGATGCCGACTTGTGGCCGGGCGGCGGGACCAGCGGCACGTCGCTGACGGGGTCGAAGGGCTCGGGGGTCTGGAAGCCGCTCATCGGGAGCGCTCCTTGCCCTCGTCGGCGGCGGGCGCCTTGGTGAATATGGCGGTGCGCTCGGCCACCGCCTGGTCGGCGAGGGCCTCGCTCGGCTCGGCGGCCAGCGGCGCGGTGGACGGCTCGAAGCGCCGGGCGCGCTGGAAGGCCCTTGCGATCGCATGCTTCGACGGATCGACGGATTGCCTCGCGTCGCGGCGCTCGGCGGCCTTCTCGCGGGCGACGCGCAGCCAGCTCGACGAGCCCTCCAGCTCCCGGTTGACCGGTGGCTGCACCACCCGGATGCGCTCCATGCCGTCCTTCATGCGCGACGCGCCCTCCCAGGCCTCGACCCAGACGCAGCGCATCGCCGGCTTGACCTCGCAGAAGCCGCCGTCGCGCACGCCGCCGCACGGGCCGTTGCGCAGGGTCTTGGGACAGTTCATCGGGCACGACATGCCGGTCGAGGACAGCACGCACTGACCGCACATCTGGCAGTCGAACAGGGCGCCCTTGACCATCCGCTCGGCCAGGGCGAACGGCCGCTCGAGGCGGTTGTAGCCGATCGCCCGCATAACCGGATCGAAGGCGACCATGGTTCGCTCGAACCCCTTGTAGAAGCTCTCGAAGAACCGGGACTGGCGGACGGCGAATCGGCGCAGGGCGTACATTTCGGTGGTGATCCGTTCGTTCCGGTTGGGCGGCGATGCCCGACTATCAGAAGGGCCGGGACGCCGAAGATTCTGCCTGCTTTGCGACGGTCACGCGAGGAATTGCGACGGAACCCGGAGAATCGGTGCGGGTGCATCGATTCTACTGCCGGCGCGAGCAGTCGCAATTGGCGCGCAAATCAGCTAGAGCATCGCGACAGAGATCGCGAGATATTGGCGCGGCAGCAACGCGGGCGCCGCCCGGCCGCGATCGGGAGGAATACGATGCCGACCAGGAAAGGTCGCAAGACTGCCGCGGAACAGCCGGCTTCCGGCGACCTGGCCGGTCTGTTCGAGCGCGGCCTGCGCGCCGGCGCGAAGGTGGTCGGGCACGAACTGCGCAAGCTGTCCGGCAAGGAGTTCGCACTGATCGACCGGGCGGGCGTGGCGAAGACCTTCGCCAAGCTCGGCGCCCGGCTGCTGGCCGAGCCCGAACGGCTGGTCGAAGTCCAGGCCGACTTCATCCAGCGCAACACCGATCTGTGGCGCCAATTCACGGACGGCGGAGAGGCGCCGAAGGATACGGTCCAGGACCGGCGGTTCAAGGACAGGGCGTGGAGCGAGGACCCGCGCTTCCGGTTCCTGCGCGACGCCTATCTCACCAACGCGGACTGGCTGCGCCGGGCGGTCGAGCGCGCCGACGGGCTGGAGCCGGGCGAGAAGCGCAAGGCGCGCTTCTATACCCGCCAGATCATCAATGCGCTGGCGCCGACCAACTTCGCCCTGACCAACCCGCAGGCGCTCAAGCGGGCGCGGGAGACGGCGGGCGACAGCCTGGTCGAAGGGCTGAAGCACCTGATCGGCGACCTGGAGAAGGGCGATGGCCGGCTCGCCATCTCCCAGACCGACGAGGCGCCGTTCGTGCTCGGGCGCAATGTCGCGACGACCCCCGGCAAGGTGGTCTACCAGAACGACCTGATCCAGCTCATCCAGTACGAGCCGACCACGGCCAAGGTCTACAAGCGGCCGCTGCTGTTCGTGCCGCCGTGGATCAACAAGTACTACATCCTGGATCTGAGGCCGGAGAACAGCTTCATCCGCTACATGCTCGATAAGGGTCACACGCTGTTCGTCATCTCCTGGGTCAACCCGCAGAAGCGCCACGCGGGCAAGAGTTTCGAGCACTACATGCGCGAGGGGCCGCTCGCGGCCATCGAGGTGGTCCAGGAGATCACCGGCGAGACGGAGCTGAACCTGGGCGGTTTCTGCATTGGCGGAATCCTGTCCGTGTGCACGCTCGCCTGGCTGGCCGCCGGCCGGAAGAAGTCGCCGATCAAGTCGGCGACGCTGCTCGCCACCATGGTCGACCTCAAGGAGATCGGCGAGACGTCGGTGTTCATCGACGAGGACCAGCTCGAGCAGATCGCGCGGCATGCCGCCCAGACCGGCTATCTGGAGGGTCACCACCTGGTCGAGATGTTCTCCATGCTGCGCGAGAACGACCTGATCTGGAACTACGTGGTCAACAACTACCTGATGGGCCGCGACCCGATGGCGTTCGACATGCTCTACTGGAACTCGGACGCGACCCGCCTGCCGGCGGCGATGCTCCTGTTCTACCTGCGCCACCTCTACATGGAGAACGCGCTCGCCGAGCCGGGGCTGATCGACCTCGACGACCGGCCGATCGACGTGCGCGCGATCGAGACGCCGTGCTACATGCTGTCGACCAGGGAAGACCACATCGCGCCGTGGACGTCGAGCTATCCGGCCACCCGGCGGTTCGCGGGGCCGATGCGCTTCGTGCTGGGCGAGTCCGGCCATATCGCCGGCGTCGTCAATCCGCCGGCCAGGAAGAAATACGGCTACTGGACGCGCAAGGACTATCCCGAGGATCCGCTCGACTGGCTCGAGGGCGCCGATCACAAGACCGGCTCGTGGTGGCCGGACTGGGCGCGCTGGATCGCACCCCATGGCGGCCCGAAGGTCGCCGCGCGCCGGGTCGGCAGCAATGCCCATCCGCCGATCGAGGATGCGCCGGGGAGCTACGTGCTTGGGAAATAGCAACCAATTGCCGGAGCTCATGGACGAGGCAAAGTATCAACCGGTCAGCCCTGACATCCGGCTCAATGTGGCTCTCAGCTCGTCCTCCATGCGGGTGACG
>Ga0214472_10009069_pt1 | contig 10375 bp, 9 predicted proteins | sample RVTome_6_FD_207662 | JGI IMG/M metagenome (GOLD analysis project Ga0214472, IMG submission 207662) | Soil microbial communities from uranium-contaminated site in the Upper Colorado River Basin, Wyoming, United States - RVT140D175 | ecosystem: Environmental > Terrestrial > Soil > Contaminated >...
GGTCCAGCGGCCATGCCCACCATCTCGCACCACGCCTTGATGTTGGCGATCGGGATGAGCTTGCGCTCCACCCACGGCGCGCGCATCCACTTGCCCATCAGCTCGCGCATCGGCTGCATCGTCGCTGCAACCTTTTCCGCCTCCGGGAACTTCCCGTTGAGTCCCAGCTCGGTGTATTCGCGCATTGGCAGCCACTTCGTCGTCTGCATGAGATACGGCGCCGGCGAGGATTGAAACACCTTCTGCCCGAACTCGCGCATGTTGTTCAGCCACAGCGACTCGCTCGGCTCGCTGATGACGATCTTGTTGTAGAGCAGCGGGTGCACCTTCCTGTAGTGCTCGATCGGGCGCGGGAGCTTGATGCCGCACACGTTCGGAATTTCGGCGATGCGCGCCGTCACCTCCGGCGACATGCCAAAGCCGGAATATTCGGCATCGAACATCCACAGGCCGATGTCCACGCGGTCGGCGACGAACTTGAACCACTCGTACATGGTCTGATCGGACGCAGGAGGATAGTACTGGTTCATGAGTATCACGAAGTCCGCGCCGACGTTCTGCGCATGGAGCGTCAACTCCACCGTCTCGTGGGCCGAGTGGTGAGCGGTGTGCGCGATGACCTTGCAGCCGCCCCGTTTCGCTTCCTCGACCACGATCTCGACGCAACGCTTGCGCTCTTCCTTGGTGAGCGACCAGAACTCGCCCATCACCCCGGTGCAGAACACGCCCTCGATCTTGAGATTGCCGGTGAGGTGTCGCATGTTGTGCCGCAACCCGGCCTCATCGACCTGCAGATCCGGAGTAAACGGCGTTGGAATCGCTGCCCACACCCCGCGAAACTGGGCGCGCGCCGCTTCCTTGGCTTCCGATTTTCGATAGTTCATGGCCACTCTCCTATTCCAAAACGTGAACCGTGCTCCGTGAACAGTGAACCGACCGCCCCGCCCACTGCTCGTCCTGTGCCGGTGAGTGCCATTTTACCAGTCCCGGATGGCTCATGACGCCCTTCATTTCGACATTCCTTCCTTGTTGGGTCGCTCGTTTCCGCATGTTGGACTGCGTTCTTCGTGCGTGCGATCGTGCCATTCTCATGTGCCCACGGGGCAGCGCGCCGGCCGGGACTCGCAAATTCGACCGGCTTCATGGCACTGCTACAATGATCGAGGCCAACTGCGATAGGGATTGCTTCTCGCCGTTTGCCCATTTCGCGCACGTGGACTGACACCAGGATGAAGCAACCCAAAACACTCGCGGCCGGCGCGGTGATCGCGCGGCGCGCGGGTGACGACTGGTTGTTGCTGGTGCTGCGCGCCTACCGCAACTGGGACTTTCCGAAAGGCGTGGTCGAGGCGGGCGAGGAGCCGTTTGCGGCGGCGCGACGCGAAGTCACGGAGGAGACCGGCCTCACCGACCTTGAGTTTCCGCTGGGCGAAGAGCACTGCGACACCCTGCCCTACGCCGGCGGCAAGATCGCCCGCTACTTCCTGGCGGAGACAACGGAAGAGAACGTCAGGCTGCCGATCTCGGAAGAACTCGGCCGCCCGGAGCACGACGAGTGGCGTTGGGTGAGCTTCGACGAGGCGGAAGACCTGCTCCCGCCCCGCCTCGCCATCGTACTCGACTGGGTGCGCCGGACGCTGCCGTCCGCCGAACCCTGACCACTACGCGGCGGCGCGTTCCTTCAGCACGTCGTCCGCGATCTTGCGGAACTCGCCCTCGGTCAGCAGGCGCTTGTTCTTCAGCGAGAAAGCCTTGACGCCAGCCGTCATCTTCAGCGCCTCGTCATCGCTCGCTTCGATTCCCATTTCCGCGAGCCAGGCCTTGACCGAATCGATGCCGCTGCCCTTGCCCATGACCACCTCGGCAGGCGGCTGGCCAACGAATTGCGAGCGCACGGGGAAGAGTTCGGTCGCGTTCTCTTCGCCGCAGTTCTTGTACCAGCTCGCGATGATCCCGGACTCGATCTGGTAGAGCTGCCGGCCGACGACCGGCTTGTTCGAGGGCACGTCCACCCCGGTGATCTTCTGCACCAGGTTGGCGAGCGAGGTCAGCTTGCTGTAATCGATCCCGACGTCCACGCCGTACATCGTCAGCAACCCCATCACCGTTTCTTCCATCGGCGTATTGCCTGCGCGTTCCCCGACACCGAGCACGGTCGTATGCAGCACCTCGACGCCTTCGGCGGCCGCCATGATCGTGTTCGCGACGCCCATGCCGAAGTCCTGGTGGAAGTGCGCTTCGAGCCGCTTGTTAATGCGCTTCTTGACCTCGCGCACGAAGTACTGCATCGCGTGCGGGGAGACAACTCCAAAGGTGTCCACCAGCGCGAGCGCGTCCATGTGGCCTTCGGTCGCGACTCGGTTGATGAGGTTCAGCACCCAGTTCATCTCGGAGCGCGAGAAGTCGATCGGGAAGAACACGACTTCGAGCCCGTTGTCGCGGGCAAAGCGGGTGGCTTCGATCGAAGTCTCGATCGCCTTCTCCATCGGCCATTTGTACGCGAGGTCCACCATGTGCTGGCTCGACGGGATCTCCATCACCACGCCGTTGACGCCGGTATCGATCGCGCGCTGGACGTCTTCCTTCATGCAGCGCGAGAAAGCGAAGATCTGCGGTCCGAGATTGCGCCGGGCGATTTCCTTGATGGCCGCGGCATCAGAGGGCGAGACGATCGGCATCCCCGCCTCGATGCGATGCACGCCGGCTTCGGCCAGTGCTTCGGCGATGCGGATCTTGTCGTCCATCGTCATGATGATGCCGGTCTGCTGCTCGCCGTCGCGCAGCGTGATGTCGTGGATCTTGATCTTCTTCGCGAACTTGAAGTCCTTGGTGACTTCGGGCGCGTAATTCCACTGGCTGACGAACCAGTTGTGGGTTTTCCAGGGTTGAGTGGCCATTTGATCGCTCCTTGCCTTTTCGGGTGACTGAGTGGGTGGTTCCGTGCTGCCTGACCGTGCCGTTGGGTCACCCCGCCCCACACGGGGCGGGGTGCTTCGTTGCATGCAGAAATTGCCGGGTCTGAGCCCTTGCAACTGATACTTGCCTAAAAGGGGTGGCAAGTATACCAAATCCCCCGAAACCGACCAGCTGTGGGCGCTGCTCCCGGACCTGCGGCAAACTGCCGCATGCAAGGATTTTGCCGGGCCAGTCTCCGACAAAATCCTGGTCAGACGAGCGTTACCTCGAGCGCACCGCATTTCTCGACTTCCGTCACGACCTTGTCGCCGGCCTTGAGCCAGACCTGCTTGTCGCGCGGATAGCCCAGGATCACGCCCTGCGGCGTGCCGGTGTAGATGATGTCGCCGGGCAGGAGGGTGAAATGCCGCGAACAGTAGCTCACGATCTGCGCGCAGTTGTAGATCATGTCGGACGTGTTCGAATTCTGGCGCCGCTCCCCGTTCACGTAGGTCGCGATTTTCAGATTTTGCGGATCGGGAATCTGCTCCGCGCTTACTATCCAGGGCCCGAGCGGCGCGAAACCGTCGCAAGTTTTACCAAGCATCAACTGGCTCGTCGCCCGCATCAGGTCGCGCGCCGAGAAATCGTTGCCGTTGGCGTAGCCGAAGACGTATGACAACGCCTTCTCCTCCGGCACGTCGCGGGCTTTCCGGCCCATCACCAGCACCAGCTCCACCTCGTAATCAAACTGCGAGGAAACCTTGGCCGGCAACTTGATCCTGCCACGGTGCCCGACGAGCGTATTGTTGTACTTATTGAAGAGAATCGGCACCGGCGGAATCGGATTGCCCGTTTCCTGCGCATGCTGGCGATAGTTGAGTCCCACACAGATGATCTTTCCCGGATGGGGCACGGCCGGGCCGAACTTCGCGCGCGATTCCGGCACCAGAACGGCCTTGCCGCGCGGATCGGCGAGCGCCCTGTCGGCCAGCAGCTTCAGCGGCGCGCAATCGGCGCCCGCGATCACCTCGTCAATCGTAACCGGCGCTTTCACGCGGAAGATCTTCGCCGCCCGTTCCACGTCGAGTATGCCGCGATCGGTCTTGATTCCCAGCCGGTAGCCGCGCTTCGTGTCCAGCGTCGCGAATATGAGTTCAGTAGGTTTTGAGGAATAGCGCTTTGCGGCCGGCTTCATCTTGATCGCCATGGTCGATACCTCCTGCTGCGGGGTGAGAATGATAGCAAATACGCGACACGACCTGCGCGGGCGGCGCCATAACTTTGTAGTATAAAATTCGTCGGCGGTGGTCGCCCTGCCCGACATCAAGGAACGCTTCAGCGCGGCGGGCTCCACCATTACCGGCGGCACGCCGGAACAGTTTCACGAATACTGGAAATCGGAACTCGCCAAGTACGGCAAGCTGATCAAGGAAGCGGGAATCAAGCCCGAATCCGGCAGCTAGCCGGGCGTCAGGTAGCCGCAGACACAGCAACCTGACCTACACCGTCTTGTCCGGCTCGGAGTCGCCGCGACAGGCTGCTGGCCAATCCGCCCGCTTCGGAGTAAATTTGCGGACTCCGCGCCCGCGGAAGCGCTGCCTGTCACCGACCATTACCCAAGTGAGGAGATGCCATGATCTACGAGATGCGAGCCTATGACCTGAAACCCGGCTCCGTGCCGGAGGCCGAGAAACGCTTCGGCGAGGCGTACGAAAAGCGCAAGGCCTATTCGCCGCTGGCGGCGTTCTGGCACACCGAAATCGGCCCGCTCAACCAGATCATTCACGTGTGGCCATACAAGGATCTCGAAGAACGGGCGCGCATCCGTGCAGCCGCAGTGAAGGACGGCGTGTGGCCGCCCAAGGCCAGCGAGTTCATCGTGGGCCAGCAGGTTGACATCATGATTCCATTTGACGTTTCGCCCGAAATCAAGCCCGGCAAGATGGGACCGTACTTCGAGATGCGCACCTACACTTTCGCCGGTGGCGAGCTGCCCAAGATCAAGTCGCTGTGGGCGAAAGCCCTCCCGGCGCGGCTCCAGTTCGGGCCGATATGCGCGGTCTGGTCAACGGAAATCGGCTCGGTCAACAAGTTCTGCCACATCTGGCCGTACCCGACGCTCGCTGCGCGCGACGAAATCCGCAAGAAGGCGCAGGCGACCGGCGCGTGGCCGCCCTCGGCCGTAGCCAGGAAGGAAGGCATACCGAGCTACGCGCTGATCAAGCAGGAAAACAAGATCGTGATGCCGTCGGCATTCTCGCCGCTTCAGTAGCCTCAGCAATCTCTCGCACCTGAGAGCCTCATACCAAGAGGAGAAAAGCATGTTCGCTCGCACGTTAACTTCGCTGGCCATCGCGCTCGCGCTGCCCGCGGCGGCCCAGGCGGCCGCCGCGGGTGCCGACTTTCCCAGCCGTCCGATCCGCCTGCTGGTGCCAAACGGGCCGGGCAGCGCAGTCGATACGCTGACCCGCATTGTTACCAACAGTCTTGGCCCCGTGCTTGGACAACAGATCGTGATCGACAACCGCGCCGGCGCCGGTGGCATTGTCGGGATGGAAATCGCCAAGGCTGCCAACGCGGACGGCTACACGCTGATCACCGCGACGACGGCGGCCTCGACCATCGCCCGGCTGCTGCAGAAGAAGCCCACCTTCCACCCTCTGAACGACTACGACTATGTCGGGCAGTTCGCAGTGACGCTCAACGTGCTGGTGGTCTATCCCAAGCTGCCGGTCAAATCCGTGAAGGAGTTGATCGCTTACGCCAAGAGCGGCAAGAAGCCGTTCAACATGGCCTCCGCGGGCATCGGCTCGCAAAGCCACCTCTCCGGGGCGTACTTCATTCAGCAAACCGGAATCGAGTCGCTGCACGTGCCCTACAAGGGCGGCGGTCCGTCGAGCGGATCGGTGGCAGCCGGCGAATCCCAGTGGACGCTCATACCCGCGCCGGCGGCGATGGGGCACATCGGCGCGGGTCGGCTGCGTCCGCTTGCGCACACCCTGCCCAAACCCACGGCACTGCTCCCGAACATTCCGCCGATCGCCGACACCATACCGGGCTTTGACTACACCGGCTGGATGGGCTTCTTCGTGCCGAAAGGCACGCCCAAGTCGATTGCCGCCAAGGTGCAGGCAGCCGTGGTCAAGACCATGGCGATGCCCGACGTCAAGAGCGGAATGACCCGTCAGGCTACCGAAATCGTCGTCCTGGGGCCGGAAGCGTTCCGCAAGGTGGTAGGGGAATCGATGGTCAAGAACGAAAAACTCGTGAAGTCGCTCGGGTTGACGGCCAACTGATACGATACGCGCGAGAGCGTGAGAGCGCCAGGGCGTGAGAGAGAGAAGGCAGTGCTCCTGTCATTTCCACTTCCCGCTCTCCCGATCTCACGACCTCACGACCTTATGCAAATGGAGTAACTACGGAACATGATCTACAACGACCGCGGGCTGTCCGAAGAACAGCGCATGATGCGCGACGCGTGCCGCGCCTTCGTCAACGATTTCGTCACGCCGTTCATCCGCAAGGACTGGCAGCGCGAATGGAGCATGAAGCCGGAGGGACGGCTGCCGCCCGAAATCCTCGAGCAGGCGCACAAGATCGGCATCCGCACGCTCGGCATCCCGGAGGAATTCGGCGGCACGCCGCTCGATCCCAAGACCGAAGTGCAGACCTTCGCCATGATCTCGGAGGAGATCTCGCGCGGCGACGCGGGTCTCTCCGACAAGCTGGTGCAGATCTGGAAGGTGTCGGTGCTGCTGCGCAACGTCGCGCCGCGGCACCTGCAGGAGAAATGGTTTCCGCGCGTCGCCGAGGACCCGAGCTTCCTGCTCGCGCACTGCCTGACCGAGCCGCGCGGTGCCTCCGACCGCTGGCTCCCCTACGACGTGCCGGAAGCGATGATGCACACCCGCGCCGAGCTGAAGGGCGACAAGTGGGTGATCAACGGCCGCAAGCAATTCATCAGTAACGGTTACGACGCCAAGCTCTACGTCGTCTATGCCACGACCAAGCCGGGCGCCGGCATGACCAAAGGCACCTCCAGCTTCCTGGTGCCGCGCGACACACCGGGTCTCACCGTGCAGCGCTGCAACGAAACGCTCGGCGGGCGCTTCATGAACAACGGCGAAATCGTGTTCGAGGACATGGCGGTGCCCAAGGATCACTGCCTGGTGCAGGACACGGCGCTCACCAAGGCGGGTGTCTATTTCCGGCCGGGCAAGATCATCCAGGCATCGAAAAACCTGGGCATCGCCGTGGCCGCGTTCGAGAAGACTGCCGAGTACGTGCAGAACTACGTGCAGGGTGGGCGCACGCTCATCAAGCACCAGGCGGTCGCGATCCGGTTGGCCGAGATGGCGACGAAGATCTGCGCCGTGCGCTCGCTGCTGAACGAGGCCTCGCGCGCGGTCGATGAAGGCGCGCCGGACGCCGAGGCGCTGGTCAACATGGTGAAGCTCTTCGCGTCCGAGGAAGTGTTCAAGGTGTGCCAGCACGCGGTCGAACTGCACGGCGGCAACGGCATCATGCTCGACTTCGGCGTCGAGAAGCACCTGCGCGACGCCGCGGTGTTCCTCCACATGGACGCGACCGTGGACATTTCCAAGTTCAAGATCGTCAAGTGCATGTTCCCGCAGACCGCGGGCGTCTACGCCGGCCCGGAAAAATAACAACAAGGAGTCTGCCCCCCCCATGGAGGAGCAAGGAGTGCCGCAGGGGGCAAAATGAAGGGAGCCATGATGAATATCAGAATGTTCCAGGCGTGGGCGGCTGCCGTGGCCTTTCTTCTGCTGGCCGGATTCGGGGCGGGCACGCCTATCTTCAACGTCCAGTCGGCACCGATACCCGCGAACCCGGCGGCAACGATGGAAAACATCGAGAGGGCGGTCATCCGGGCCGGCTTGACGCTCGGATGGCAGGTTACTCCGATCGAGCCGGGCAAGGCCGAGGCGGTCCTGAACATTCGCAGACATCGGGCGGTCGTCGACATTACCTACAACACCAAGTCCTTCAACATCCATTACAAGGACAGCATCAACCTGGATTACGACGCCCAGGAAAAGACCATTCACAGTAACTACAACGGCTGGATCCAGAATCTCGAAAAAGCGATCCGCGCACAGGTGACCGTACTCTAGCCCGCGGTCCCGGCGCCTGAGCAATCGGTATGCGCGGGCGGGTGTCTGTCCGGTGCGGTGCCCGCGGGAAATCGCTATATCCTTGTGGCCGGAGGCGAGAGCGTCCATGCGTTTGCCGATCCGACGCCGCGAACTGAAGGATCAAGCCGTCGCGGCAGCTTCCGGTTACCATAGCGGCGCTTTCACGTCCTATCCCCACACTTACACGGAGCAAGCCATGTTCGTCCGCATCGACCACGTGATGATCTGCGTGCCCGACCTGCCGCGCGGCATCGAGCAGTACACCAGGCTGGGCTTCAACATGCATCCGGGCGGCGTCCATCCCGGCAAGGGCACTCACAACGCCATTGCGTTTAATCGCGACGACTACGTCGAACTGCTGGCGATCCGCGATCAGGCCGAATACAAGACAGCGGCCGCCACCCGGAGCGCGCATGGAGGCCTGCCGGAATTCGTAGCCGCGGGCGGCGGGATCCGCTACATCATCCTGCAAAGTGACGACCTGGCGAAGGACGTCGCCGCCATGCGCGGCCGCGGGATCGAGGTGAGCGACGCCACCGACGCCGGCCGGCGCACGCCCGCGGGGCAGGAGTTGCGCTGGAAATTCGCGGTGCTCGGCCCGAAGAACCCGCTGCCGATATTCTTCATCCAGCACCTGACGCCGGTCGAGGAGCGTCGCAAGCAGGTGCCCGGCGCCGGCGAGCATCCCAACGGCGTGTTCAGCCTGGAGCGCGCCTACATCGTCACGCCCAACGCAGAAGCCGACGCGGCAACCTACGCCAAAGTGCTCGGCATACCGCAGCCACCGCTGCAGCGGGGCACGGTGATCATGTCGGACATGGCAGTGTTCCAGTTGGGGAACCACGGCCTCGGCATCGCCACGCCCTACGCGCCGGGGCCGGGCGCCGATGCGCTGAAGAACCGCGGACCGGGGCCGTTCCAGGCGCTCTACCGCACCACCAGCATGGGCGCGGCCGCCCGCTGGATGCAGGAACACGGAATGCCGCCCCTCCCGCGCGGCGTGCGCAACACCGGTGAGCAGGCCATGCTCGCCTCGCCTGGCGAAGCGTGCGGGGCGTACGTCGGATTCGTCGGCCCGGAGTAAGAGTGCCTAACATAATGACCCGCGTGGTTCATTATGTTAGGCACTCTAAGCACGAGCAAGAACCTGTGCGTCATCGTAGCGATGCTCTACGGGGGGTTGCGGGGCTTCAACGCTCCTTCTCATCGGCGCTGGCGTGGATACCGCTCTGCCAGGTGGATGGCCTGATGCCCAGCTTGTTTTTCGAGCGCTTCTCCAGCCAGTATCCGTAAACCTGCGACGCGTGCGCGAATGGGGACTCGATTCCGAGTTTCTGCGCGGCGTCGATCGGCCAGTTGGGGTTGTGCAGGTATTCCCGCCCAAGGGCAACCAGGTCCGCACTCCCGTAGTTCAGGATTTCCTCGGCCTGATCGGCGTGAACGATCATGCCCACCGCCATGGTCATGATTCCCGCGCCGGCCCTGATTTTTCGCGCGTACTCCACCTGGTATCCGTAGCGCGGCGTGGTCTCCGAGGTGGTCTGGTCCGACATGCCGCCCGCGCTGCAGTCGATCACATCCGCGCCGTTCGCCTTGAGCACTTTCGCCAGCGCGATGCTGTCCTCGATCGTCCAGCCTTCCTCGTCCACCACCGATGCGCGGAAGAACAGCGGCTTGTCATCCGGCCAGAACTTGCGCACCTCCTTGATGACCTCCACGGCGAAGCGCATGCGGTTCGCTGGGGAACCACCGTACTCGTCCGTGCGCCGGTTCGCCCAGGGTGAGAGGAATTGATGGACCAGGTAGCCGTGCGCACCGTGGACTTCCACCACGTCGAATCCGGCCTCGCCGGCACGCCGCGCGGCCTGCCCCCAGGCTTCGACCGCCTCACGAATGTCGGCGTGCGTCATTTCGCGCGGCACGGCGGATTTTCCCGAATGGGCAACCGGGCTGGGAGCGATCAGCTCCCAGTCTTCACCATGGTCCACGCCCGGACACTGCGCGAGTGGTACGCGGCCTTCCCAGGGGACGCTTCGGCGCGCCTTGCGCCCCGAATGGCCGAGTTGAATGCCGGCGGCGGCGCCGTTGCGCTTGATCAGATCGGTGATGCGGCGAAGGGGCTCGATGTAGTCGTCTTTCCACAGGCCCAGGTCGCGGGGCGTCGTGCATCCGCGCGGATCCACTTTGGTCGATTCCACGAACACCAGGCCCGCGCCGCCTGCGGCGAATTTTCCATAGTGCATGAGGTGCCAGTCGTTGACGTAGCCGCCGGTGGCGGAATACTGCAACATCGGGGAGAGCACGATCCGGTTCCGCAGGGT
>Ga0214472_10009071_pt1 | contig 10374 bp, 8 predicted proteins | sample RVTome_6_FD_207662 | JGI IMG/M metagenome (GOLD analysis project Ga0214472, IMG submission 207662) | Soil microbial communities from uranium-contaminated site in the Upper Colorado River Basin, Wyoming, United States - RVT140D175 | ecosystem: Environmental > Terrestrial > Soil > Contaminated >...
GCTTCGTCGCGCACCGGGTCGACCGGGCCGACGTAGTAGATGACGCGGTTGGTGAAGTCGACAGGCAATGGTTTGGCGCTGTTCAAAAGATCTTCAATCCTCTTGTGGGCCGCATCGCGCCCCGTCAGCAGCTTGCCGCTGAGCAGCAGCCGCTCGCCGGGCTTCCAGGAAGCCACTTCTTCCCTTTTCAACGTATCCAGGTTGATGCGCTTCGATCTCGCATCCGGCGTCCACGTGACCGCCGGCCAGTCGGAGAGCTTCGGCGCCTCGAGCTCGGCCGGGCCGGAGCCGTCGAGCACGAAGTGCGCATGCCGCGTCGCCGCGCAGTTCGGGATCATGGCGACCGGCTGGTTGGCGGCGTGCGTCGGATAGGTGCGGATCTTCACGTCGAGCACCGTCGAGAGGCCGCCCAGGCCCTGGGCGCCGATGCCAAGCGCGTTGACCTTGTCGTAGAGCTCGATGCGCAGCGCCTCGAGCTTGTCGCGCGGGCCGCGCGCCTTGAGCTCGGCCATGTCGATCGGCTCCATCAGCGCTTCCTTGGCCATCAGCATCGCCTTTTCCGCGGTGCCGCCGACGCCGATGCCGAGCATGCCCGGCGGGCACCAGCCCGCACCCATCGTCGGCACCGTCTTCAGCACCCAGTCGGCGACGCAATCCGAGGGGTTGAGCATCACGAACTTCGACTTCGCTTCCGAGCCGCCGCCCTTCGCCGCGACGTCGACCTCGAGCCTGTCCCCGGGCACCATCTGCACGTGGATCACGGCCGGGGTGTTGTCCCCGGTGTTCTTCCTGGAAAAAAGCGGGTCCTCCAGCACCGACGCCCGCAGCTTGTTGTCCGGATCGAGATACGCCTGGCGCACCCCTTCGTTCACCACGTCTTCGATGGAGCTATCGAAGTCGAAGCGCACCCCCATGCCGAGCTTCAGGAACACGTTGACGATGCCGGTGTCCTGGCAGATCGGGCGGTGGCCCTCGGCGCACATGCGCGAGTTGGTGAGGATCTGGGCGATCGCGTCGCGCGCGGCCGGGGAGCGCTCGCGCTCGTAGGCGCGCCCGAGCGCGCGGAGGTAGTCGGCGGGGTGGTAATAGGAGATGAACTGCAGCGCGTCGGCCACGCTGCGGACGAGGTCGGTCCTTTTGATTACGCTCATACGTGCTCGGGACGGGGAGTTTACAGCACAATGATTTGGTGCTTCCATTCGACCCATCGATCGTGACCGGAGGAGCGATGTCGACTATTGAAACGGTATTGCAGGAGAAGCGGGTCTTTCCGCCGTCGCCCGAGTTCGTCAAGCAGGCCAACGTTTCCGGGATGGAGGCCTACCGGAAGCTGTGCGCCGAGGCGGAAAAGGACTTCGAGGGCTTCTGGGGCCGGCTCGCGCGCGAGACCCTGCAGTGGTCGAAGCCGTTCACCCAGGTGCTGGACGAGTCGAAGGCGCCGTTCTTCCGCTGGTTCCACGACGGCGAGCTCAACGCCTCGGCCAACTGCCTGGACCGGCACCTGAAGACCCAGGCCGACAAGGTGGCGATCATCTTCGAGGCCGACGACGGGAAGGTGAGCCGCATCACCTACCAGCAGCTGTATCACGAGGTGTGCAAGCTCGCCAACGCCCTCAAGGCGCACGGCGTGAAGACCGGCGACCGGGTGCTCATCTACATGCCGATGTCGATCCAGGTGGTGGCGGCGATGCAGGCCTGCGCGCGCATCGGCGCGACGCATTCGGTGGTGTTCGGCGGCTTCTCGGCGAAGAGCCTGCAGGAGCGCATCATCGACGCCGGCGCGACCGAGGTGATCACCGCCGACGGGCAGTACCGCGGCGGGCGCGAGATTCCGCTCAAGCCGGTGGTCGACGAGGCGTTCGCCATGGGCGGCTGCGAGAAGGTGCGCAACGTCATCGTCTACAAGCGTACCGGCAGCGCGGTGCCGATGCAGGCGCCGCGCGACAAGTGGTGGGAAGACGTGGTGAAGGGCCAGCCGGACACTTGCGAGCCGGCCAGCCTCAACGCCGAGCACCCGTTGTTCATCCTCTACACCTCGGGCTCGACCGGCAAGCCGAAGGGCATCCAGCACTCGACCGGGGGCTACCTGCTGTGGTGCGCGCTCACCATGAAATGGGTGTTCGACAACAAGCCGGGCGACATCTTCTGGTGCACCGCCGACGTCGGGTGGGTCACCGGCCACAGCTACATCACCTATGGGCCGCTCGCGGTCGGCACCACCGCGGTGATGTTCGAAGGCGTGCCGACCTACCCGGACGCCGGGCGCTTCTGGAAGATCATCCAGGACCACAAGGTCAACGTGTTCTATACCGCGCCGACCGCGATCCGCTCGCTCATCAAGGCGGGCGGCGATCTGCCGAAGAGCTACGATCTTTCCTCGCTGCGCATCCTGGGCACGGTCGGCGAGCCGATCAACCCGGAGGCCTGGATGTGGTATCACGAGACGGTCGGACGCGGCCGCTGCCCGATCGTCGACACCTGGTGGCAGACCGAGACCGGCGGCCACATGATCTCGCCGCTGCCGGGCGCGACCCCGACCAAGCCCGGCTCCGCCACGCTGCCGCTGCCGGGAATCTTCGCCGACGTGGTCGACGAGACCGGCCAGCCGGTGGGCCGCGGCAAGGGCGGCATCCTGGTGATCAAGCGGCCCTGGCCGGCGATGCTGCGCACCATCTGGGGCGATGCCGGGCGCTACAAGAAGACCTACTTCCCGGACGACTTCAAGGGCAAGCTCTACCTGGCGGGAGACGGGGCCAGCACCGACGCGGAAGGCTACTTCCGCATCGTCGGGCGCATCGACGACGTGCTCAACGTCTCCGGCCACCGCCTGGGCACCATGGAGGTCGAATCGGCGCTGGTCGCGAACTCGAAGCTGGTGGCCGAAGCCGCCGTGGTCGGGCGTCCCGACGAGATGACCGGCGAGGCGATCTGCGCGTTCGTGGTGCTCAAGGGAGCGCGTCCCAACGGCGCGGAGGCCAGGCGCATCGCCGAGGAGCTGCGCCAGTGGGTGGCCAAGGAGATCGGCCCGATCGCCAAGCCGAGGGACATCCGCTTCGGCGACAACCTGCCGAAGACGCGCTCGGGCAAGATCATGCGCCGCCTGCTGCGCTCCATCGCGCGCGGCGAGGAGATCACGCAGGACATCTCGACGCTCGAGAACCCCGCGATCCTGGAGCAGCTCAAGCAATCGCAGTAGCGAGGCGCCGCGGGCCGGCGCGGCGGCAAGGGGAGGCGGGGCGTGCTCGAGGGATGGGTGGTGGTGCTGGCGTCGTTCGCCTATCTCGGGCTGCTGTTCGCGATCGCCTACTACGCCGACAAGCGCGCCGACGCCGGCCGCTCGGTGATCGCGAGCCCCTACGTCTACAGCCTGTCGCTCGCGGTCTACGCCACCGCCTGGACCTTCTACGGCAGCGTCGGGCGCGCGGCGCGCGACGGGGTCGGCTTCCTGCCGATCTACATCGGCCCGACGCTGATGATCGCGCTGTGGTGGATCGTGATGCGCAAGATCCTGCGCATCAGCAAGCAGAACCGCATCACCTCGCTCGCCGACTTCATCGCCTCGCGCTACGGCAAGAGCGCGCTGCTCGGCGGCGTGGTGACGGTGATCGCGGTGATCGGCATCCTGCCCTACATCTCGCTGCAGCTGAAGGCGATCTCGCAGAGCTTCACCATCCTGCTGCAGCACCCGGAGATCGTGATGCCGGCGAAGCTGGAGGCGGTGCCGGCGCTGCAGGATACCGGGTTCACCGTGGCGCTGGTGCTCGCCGCGTTCACCATCGCGTTCGGCACGCGCCACCTCGACGCCGCCGAGCACCACGAGGGCATGGTGGCGGCGATCGCCTTCGAGTCGCTGGTGAAGCTCGTCGCCTTCCTCGCGGTCGGCGCCTGGGTCACCTGGGGGCTGTACGACGGCTTCGGCGACGTGTTCGCGCGCGCCGCGGCCGACCCGGCGCTGCGGCCGCTGCTCAATCCCCTGGAAGGGGTCGCCGGGGGCTACTCGAGCTGGGTGTGGCTCACCATCCTGTCGATGCTGGCGATCATGTTCCTGCCGCGCCAGTTCCAGGTGACGGTGATCGAGAACAAGGACGAGAGCCACCTGCGCAAGGCGATCTGGCTGTTCCCGCTGTACATGCTGGCGATCAACGTGTTCGTGCTGCCGATCGCCTTCGGCGGGCGGCTGCATTTCGGCGACGGCACGGTCGACGCCGACACGTTCGTGCTGACGCTTCCCATGGCGAAGCAGCAGGAGCTGCTCGCGCTCGCCGTGTTCCTGGGCGGGCTGTCGGCGGCCACCGGGATGGTGATCGTCGAGACCATCGCGCTCTCGACCATGGTGTGCAACGACCTGGTGATGCCGGTGCTGCTGCGCTGGCGCGCGCTGCGGCTCAACGAGCGCGCCAACCTGAGCGGGCTGCTGCTCGGCATCCGGCGCGGCGCCATCGTCCTGATCCTGCTGCTCGGCTATCTGTACTTCCGCCTCGCCGGCGAGGCCTACGCGCTGGTGTCGATCGGCCTGATCTCGTTCGCCGCGGTGGCGCAGTTCGCCCCCGCCGCGCTCGGCGGCATCTTCTGGAAGGGCGGCACGCGCCGCGGCGCGCTTGCCGGGCTGGCGGCGGGCTTCGCGGTCTGGATCTACACCCTGCTGCTGCCGGCGTTCGCGCGCTCGGGGTGGCTGCCGCTCGGCCTGCTAGAGCACGGCCCGCTCGGCATCGAGCTGCTCAGGCCGCTCGAGCTTTTCGGGGTGTCGGGCCTGGACCAGATCACGCACGCGATGATCTGGAGCATGGCGGCGAACATCGGGGCCTACGTGGCGGTGTCCCTGCTCGCCGCGCCGAGCGCCGAGGAGCATCGCCAGGCGAGCCTGTTCGTCGACGTGTTCAAGCGCCCGGCGCAGGGCGGGGCGCGCTTCTGGCGCGGCACGGCGTCGGTGCCGGCCTTGTACCGCCTGCTCGCGCGCTTCACCGGGGTGGCGGCCGCCGAAGACGCCTTCGCGCAGCACGCGCGCGGGCGCGGCGCCGCGCTCGGCTGGCGCTCGCTCGAGGCCGATGCCGCGCTGGTGCATTTCGTCGAAACCCAGCTCGCGGGCGTGATCGGCGCGGCCTCGGCGCATATCATGGTCGCCTCGGTGGTGAAGGAGCAGGCGCTCTCGATCGAGGAGGTGCGCGCGGTGCTGGACGAGGCCTCGCAGGTGATCGTGTACAGCCACCGGCTGGAGCAGAAGTCGCAGGAGCTCGAGCGGGCGACGCGCGAGCTGCGCGCGGCGAACGAGCGCCTCACCGAGCTCGACCGGCTCAAGGACGACTTCGTCTCGACGGTGTCGCACGAGCTGCGCACCCCGCTCACCTCGATCCGCGCCTTCTCCGAGATCCTGCATGACCATCCGGACCTGGATGCCGCGGAGCGCGGCCGCTTCCTCGCCATCGTCATCAAGGAGACCGAGCGCCTGACGCGGCTCATCAACCAGGTGCTCGACCTGTCGCGGCTCGAGTCCGGCCGGGCGCAATGGCGCGCGCAGCTCGTCGACATGCGCGAGGTGATCGAGGACACGATCGCGGCGACCAGCCGCCTGTTCGAGGAGCGCGGCGCGCGGCTCGAGAGCCGGCTGCCGGACGCGGTGCCGCGCGTCATCGCCGATCTCGACCGTATCGTCCAGGTGATGCTGAACCTGCTGTCGAACGCGGTGAAGTTCGTCGAGCCCGGCCGCGGCCGGGTCGAGGTCGCGCTCGCCGAAGAGACGGGATACTTGCGCGTCGACGTGCGCGACAACGGCCCGGGAATCGGCCTCGCGGATCGGGAGACGATCTTCGACAAGTTCCGGCAGGCCGGCGACCCGCTCACCGGCAAGCCGCAGGGCAGCGGGCTCGGCCTGCACATCAGCCGCCGCATCGTGGAGCATTTCGGCGGCCGCCTGTGGGTGGCGAGCGCGCCCGGCGAGGGCGCCTGCTTCTCGTTCACTCTGCCGCTCACCCGCGAGGCTCCGCTCGCATGAGCAGCGCTGCGCGCGCCGAGCCGCGCCCCACCGCCTACGTCGTCGACGACGACGAGGCGATCCGCACGCTGTGGCGCTGGCTGATGGAATCGCAGGGCATCGCCGTGCAGACCTTCGCCACGGCGGGCGAGTTCATCGACGCCTACCGCCAGGGGCCGGGCTGCCTGGTCCTCGACCTGCGGCTGCCCGGCATGAGCGGGCTCGAGCTGCAGGAATACCTGAAGCAGCGGGGCATCGAGATCCCGGTGGTATTCATGAGCGCGCACGGTGACGTGCCGGCCGCGGTCAGCGCCCTCAAGGGGGGCGCGGTGGATTTCATCCAGAAGCCCTTCAGCTATCGCGAAGTGCTCTCGGTGATCGCCAAGGCGTTCGAGCGCGACGGCGAGCTGCGCCGCAGGCGGGCGCTGCGCTCGATGCTGGCCGAGCGGCTGGCCGCCCTCACCGAGCGCGAGCGCGAGGTGATGGGGCGGGTGATCGAGGGCAAGCAGAACAAGCTGATCGCCGCCGAGCTCGACATCAGCGTGAAGACGGTCGAGGTGCACCGCGCCAAGGTGATGGAGAAGATGGGGGCGGACTCGGTCGCCGAGCTGGTGCAGCTCATGCTGCAGCGCACAGGAGAGGCCTAGGGGTTTTCCCCAATTGGACAGACCCCCGCTTCGCGCCTACGATGCGCCAGGGAGGAGGAGCCGGTGCCGCAGAGCAGCGCCCTGCTACGAGCCGATGGAGCCGAGCACCGCGACCGCATCGAGGTCGCGGCGCAGATCGCGCCTCACCTCCTGCCAGCGAAAGCGCACCGAGTTGCGCACGATGGGCTCATCGAGCTGCTTCAGCTCATCGACGATGGGCGCATGGCGCACCAGCGCCGCCGGGCTCTCCGAGAACGCGGTCTCGTCGTCGGGCACGCTCGACCAGTCGCAAAGCGCGATGCGCGCGCGTACCCGCTGCGCGCCGGCCTCGAACTGCTCTCCGGCATCCGCCGGCATTCCGGTGGCGGCGAGAATTCCCTCCACCGCACCGCGCATCAGCTCGCCCACCGTCTCGGGACGCGCGCCGGTCCGGCTCGCCACCAGCCCGCCCGCGTAGACCGCGATGTCCGCCAGGCAGGCGAGCCACAGCTGCCACTTGGCGATGTTGATCGAGCGCACGAAGACATCGTCCGAGAACAGCTCCGGAAAACGCATGCCGGCGCGTGTGCGCAGGTAGCCGTAGAGCGACGCCTGGGCGACGAAATTGGCCCGGGTCTCGAGAAAGCGCTGCAGGCCGTCACGGTCGGTGATCGGCGTATTGCGCCCGCGCAGCAGCTTGTTCCAGAACGCCATACGCCAATCTTTACAGAAGTGGAGTTTCCCCATCAAGAAGGAAGCACAAAGGAGGACAAGCGATGAGTGCCATAAGCTCGCAGCAGGAAGCGCACTGGGCGGCCACCCGGCGCCTGATGATCATTCACCTGACGATCTGGTTCATCTTCTCCTTCGCCGTGCACTGGATCGCGCCGCTGCTGAACCAGGTGTCGTTCATGCATTTCCCGCTCGGCTACTACATGGCGGCGCAGGGATCGCTGATCGTGTTCGTGGTGCAGCTGTTCATCTTCGTCCGGCAGCAGGACAAGGTCGACCGCCGCTACGGCATGGCCGAAGAATAAGGGGGAAATCATGGCGTTTTTCACGAAAAACCGGTCCTTCATCGAAAACCTGCCGCGGATCTACGGCCTCTACACCGGGGGGTTCATCATCTTCGTGCTCCTGATGGCGCTGCTCGAACGGGCGGGCCTCAAGGAGGACACGATCGGGCTGCTGTTCGTCGGCTTCACGATCTTCATCTACGCGCTCATCGGGTGGCTGTCGCGCACCATGCAGGTCGACGCCTACTACGTCGCCGGCCGCCAGGTGCCCCCCGTGTTCAACGGCATGGCGACCGCCGCGGACTGGATGTCGGGCGCCTCGTTCGTCGCGATGGCGGGCGGCGTCTACATGGCCGGCCACCCGTACCTTGCGTACGTCGTGGGCTGGACCGGGGGCTACGTGCTGGTCGCGGTGCTGATGGCGCCCTACCTGCGCAAGTTCGGCTGCTACACCGTGCCCGACTTCATCGGCACGCGCTACGGCGGCAATTTCGCCCGCCTGCTCGCGGTGCTCGTGCTGGTCGTGGCCTCGTTCACGTACGTGACGGCGCAGATCAACGCCACGGGAACGATCGCCTCGCGGGCGCTTCTCATTCCGTTCGGGGTGGGCGTGTGGTTCGGCCTGGCGGGCATCCTGCTCTGCTCCATGCTGGGCGGCATGCGCGCGGTGACCTGGACGCAGGTGGCGCAGTACATCGTGCTCATCATCGCCTACCTGGTGCCGGTGATCTGGATGTCGAACAAGCAGGGCTTCGGCCTCATCCCGCAGTTCGTCTACGGCGACGCCGTGGCGCGGATCGTGGAGCTCGAGCAGCTGCACCAGGTCGGCGTGCTCAAGCCCGCGGCAGGGGTGCCGGGGATGACCGCGTTGACGGTGCTGCACGCACATGCGGCCGATACCGCGCTGGCAGCCTGGAAGTTCGTCGCCCTGGCGGCCTGCATGATGCTCGGCACCGCCTCGCTGCCGCACATCCTGATGCGCTACTTCACCACGCCGTCGGTGAGGGACGCGCGCACCTCGGTCGCCTGGTCGCTGTTCTTCATCTTTCTGCTCTACTTCACGGCGCCGGCGCTCGCCACCTTCACCAAGCTGCAGGTGCTCGACCCGAACCTCGCCACCAGCGTGATCGGCAAGTCGCTTGCGGATGTGAACGCGCTCACCTGGGTGCAGAAGTGGAGCAGCGTCGGCTTCCTCAAGGTGGTCGACGCGAACGGCGACGGCATCGTGCAGATCAACGAGTTCTTCATGCGCGGCGACATTGTCGTGCTGGCGACGCCCGAGATCGCGGGACTGCCCTACGTGATATCGGGCCTGGTCGCCGCAGGAGGCATGGCGGCGGCGATGTCGACCGCCGACGGGCTGCTGCTCGCGATCGCCAACGCGCTCTCCCACGACCTGTACTACAAGATGATCGACCCCAAGGCCGACACCAAGCGGCGGCTGATCGTAGCGCGGGTGCTGCTGGTCGTGATCGGTGCCGCCGGCGCCGCGGTGGCGAGCATGCGCCTGACCGACATCCTGGGCGCGGTGGCCTGGGCGTTCGACTTCGCGATGTCCGGGCTGTTCTTCCCGCTGGTGCTGGGCGTATGGTGGAAGCGCGCGAACCGCGAGGGGGCGATCGCCGGCATGGCCATCGGCCTGGGCGCGGGGTCGTGGTACCTGTACATGGTGAAGTGGGGCGGCATGACGCCCTGGATCGGAATCGACGATCTGCGCTTCGGCATCGTAGGCGCCGGGGCGAGCCTCGTCGCCATGGTCGCGGTATCGCTGATGTTCAAGGCGCCGGACGCGGAAACGCAGGCGATGGTGGACGAAGTGCGCATCCCGAAGGGCCAGACGATCCTGAGCTCGACGCACTGAGCCGGCATCGAGGCAGCGGCCGGGGCGGGCGATCGCCCCGGCTTTTTTTTGTCCGGACTTAGAATGACGCAATGAGCGAGGCCTTCCCGCTGTGGGTGATCGTGGTCGACTATGTGCTCGGCATGGTGATGTGGACGCTCATCGGCCGCTTCGGCATGGGCATCTTCCTGCCGGAGAACAGCAACTTCTTCTTCATGCGCTTCTTTGTGCGCGTCACCGATCCGCTGCTCAGGCTGTTCGCGCCCGTCACCCCCGGGTTCCTGATCCGGCCCATGGTGCCGCTCTACGTCGCCTGGTTCTTCTTCATGTTCCGCTTCTACCTGATGCCGTGGCTGCTCGGTTACTCGGTGATGGGGATGCTGTCGTTTCCGCTGGAGGGCGAGCTCGCCCGCAGCATCGCCCGCCTGTTCGGCAAGCTGCTACCATAAGCAGCAGCGGCAGGAAGGGAGGGCGCATGGAGCAGGTGGACCTCAGGGGACAGCGGCTGGTGGCGCTGTGCATGCTCGGCTGCGTGCTGTTCAATTACCCGATCCTCGCCATCTTCAACGTGCCGGCCGCGGTGCTCGGCATCCCGGTTCTCTACGCCTACATCTTCGCGGCCTGGGCGCTGCTCATCGCGCTGATGGCCCTCGCGGTCGAACAGGGCTCCTGAGCGGCGGCGAGCCGTGCTCCAGGGCTGGGTGATCGTCGCCGCCTCGTTCGCCTACCTCGGGCTGCTGTTCGCGATCGCCTACTACGCCGACAAGCGCGCCGACGCCGGCCGCTCGGTGATCGCGAGCCCCTACATCTACAGCCTGTCGCTCGCGGTCTACGCCACCGCCTGGACCTTCTACGGCAGCGTCGGGCGCGCGGCGCGCGACGGGGTCGGCTTCCTGCCGATCTACATCGGCCCGACGCTGATGA
>Ga0214472_10009072_pt1 | contig 10374 bp, 11 predicted proteins | sample RVTome_6_FD_207662 | JGI IMG/M metagenome (GOLD analysis project Ga0214472, IMG submission 207662) | Soil microbial communities from uranium-contaminated site in the Upper Colorado River Basin, Wyoming, United States - RVT140D175 | ecosystem: Environmental > Terrestrial > Soil > Contaminated >...
TCCCGCCCGAATACCAGAGCACAGCGCAGAGGGCGGCGGAGATGCCGTCAGCTGCGAGGCGCGCGACGGAAGGGCGACGGAAGCGTACTGAAAGGTACGCTGGAGGAGCCCGACCGAGCGCAACGAAGCAGATGGCGGCAGATCCGCCGCCGGGCCTCCGGGCTAGGCGGGTTGGATTTCTAGGAGGGTGCCGATATCCAACGTCCGCCGCCGCTGCTGTTCGACTTCGTACTCCAAGCGCTCGAAGAAGGAACGGTGCTGCGAGTCGCTGGCGTCGAGCAGCTGTTCGTGGTAGCGGTAAATCAGCAAGAACTGGCGCTGAACGATGCGGGACAGCTCCCGATAGATATCGTCCTCCGGCGCCGGGCAGCGCGCTTCGACACTGTCCGGATTGCCGCCCCAGCACGCGATCTTCTCGACCAGGCGTTCGTCGTGGGTGCGCATCTGCTCGGCGAAACGGTGAAACTCCTCCGCCAGCGCCGGATCCGGCAGCCGCGTGGTCAAGCGCCGGTACATGCGGCGCAAGCCGCGAGTGGTCGCGAGCTGCTTGAGCAGTGTGGCCAGGCAGTCGCGCCGCACCTCCTGCTGCGAACGCTTGCGGCGGTGGAAGAAGTTCGATTCGAGCTGATCCCAAAGGGTTCGCTCGAGTTGGCCGATACCCATTGCAAACGATCCCCGTTCGATTTCTTGATGCCCCGGGGCACTTAGCTCCCCGGAGGAGGAAGATTGTAGCAAGAAAGGTGCCCGCTTGTCGAGTCGTTTTGTCCGGTGCTTCGGTCAGGTCTCTCATCTGCTTACAAATGAGCGAGTTGTGGGATATCCTCTGCCGGCTCAAGGGCAATCGGAAGCCCGGCGGGTGGTCGTGTCGAGGGATCTAAAAGTCGCCTTACTTACCTATGTGTTTTCACTGGTAATTTTCGCCGGCCTCGGAAGTGTGGTCATGAGCCTGGATCCGGTCGTGGGGCTGGCTTTGACCTCGACGCTGATCGCGTTCCTGCCCACCGCCGTCGCCAGCCGATGGAGTCCGCTCGGCTGGCGCAGGGCGCTTCACATCGCGCCGCTTCGACCGGTTGCAGCTGGATGGATCCTGTTGGCCGCGCCATGCGCCTTCTTGGTAGCCGGCCAGCTGGCCGCGCTCCAGGCCCGCATCCTGCCGATTCCGGCCGAGTACCTGAGCTATTTCGAAGCGATTCTACGGTCGGTGAACGCTCGTGGTCCTCTGATCGGAATCCTGGTGGTGGCGGTGCTGCCGGCGCTCTGTGAGGAACCGCTGTTTCGCGGTCTGCTGCTCAGCGCTCTGCGACGCCGAATGCACCCGGTGGGCGCGAGCCTGACCGTGGGCCTGCTCTTTGCGCTGTTTCATATCGATCCCTACCGCTTGGCCTCGACCGCGTTCTTGGGTTTCTTTCTGGCTCTGGTCGTGATTCAGACCGGGAGCCTCTTCGCAGCCATCCTCGCGCACTTGCTCAACAACCTCGGCGCCGAGCTGGTGGTGATATTCAATCTGATTCCGGACCAGGCGGCTTACTCCATGACGCGCCTGCTGCCCTGGCCGTTGGTGCTGCTGGCTGCGCTGCTGTTGGGATTCTGCCTGACCCGGATGCGAGCTCGGCCCGCCGAGCGCGAGCCAGCGGCGCAGACGGAACCGACCGATCGAGCGTAGCGGATTGGTTGCCGCGCCGGCGGTTCGGCCGGCGGGTTGGTTCAGCGCGTCGATTCGATCGCGCGGGAATCGCGTTCGACCCGGTCGGCCATCGCGGCCTTGCGCCGTTCCAGCTGGCGGCCCAGCGCGGGATTCGAAAGCGCCAAGATTTGGGCCGCGAGCACTGCCGCGTTGATACCGCCCCAGGGACCAACCGCCATGGTGGCGACCGGAACCCCCGGTGGCATCTGCACGGTGGCATAGAGCGCATCGAAACCGAGCAGCGGCGAGCTGGCCAGCGGCACGCCGATTACCGGCAAATTGGTGTGGGCCGCCAGCGCCCCGGCCAAGTGCGCCGCGCCACCGGCGGCGGCAATCAAGACCTTCAGGCCTCTGGTTTGAGCCGCGCGTGCGAACTGCGCGGCGCGCTCCGGGCTTCGATGCGCGGAAGCGACCAGGATCTGATGCGGGATCGCGAGCTCGTCGAGCAGCTGTACGGCTCCATCCAGCGCCGCTCGGTCGCTCTTGCTGCCCAGCACGATAGCCACCTGGGCAGCGGGGGATCGTCGAACCGCTGGCGATTTCATGGGCTCACGCTCCTGGCCATCCCGCGGGCTCCGATATCGGAGCGGTAGTGACAGCCTGAAAAGTGGATCCGACGCACGCCCTCGTAGGCGCGCCCCAGGGCCTGCCGCAGCGTGGGGCCGCAGCCGGTGACCGCAAGGACGCGCCCGCCGGCGGTTTCAAGTCCTGCTGGGCCGAGCCGCGTGGCGGCGTGAAACAACGTGACCTCGTCGAGCTCGGCGGCTCGCTCGAGACCGGAGATCGGCAGTCCGGTTCGGTAGGCGCCCGGATAGCCGTCCGAGGCCAGCACCACGCAGGCCGCCGCTGCGGAGCGCCAGCGGGGCTTCTGGCTGGCAAGCTGGCCGCGTTCGGCCGCCTGCAGCAGCTCGAGCAGGTCGCTGCTCAGGCGCGGCAGGATCACCTGAGCCTCGGGATCGCCCAGCCGAACGTTGAACTCCAGAACCTGCGGCCCGGGCTCGGTCAGCATCAAGCCGATATAGAGGAAACCGCGATAATGCAGCTGCTCACGCGCCAGCCCGGCCAGGGTCGGCGCCACGATCCGGGTTTCAATGGTTTGCTGTAGGATCGGGCTCAGAACCGGCGTCGGGGAGTAGGCGCCCATGCCGCCGGTGTTGGGTCCGCGATCGCCGTCGAAGACGCGCTTGTGATCTTGCGAGGAAGGCAAGGTTAGGTGGGTTTCCCCATCCCACAGCAGGATGTAGGAGGCTTCCTCGCCGGCCAAGCACTCCTCGATCACCACTTTCTCGCCCGCCGCACCGAGCGTGTGCCGTTCCATGAAAGCGCTGACGGCCGCTTCGGCTTGATCGCGAGCTTCGGCCACGACCACGCCTTTGCCGGCCGCGAGCCCATCGGCTTTGATCACCAGCGGATAGCGGCGCTCGGCCTGCGCCAGATACGCGCGGGCCGGTTCCGGACGGTCGAAGATCTCGAACGGCGCGGTCGGAATACCATGACGCCCCATGAACAGCTTGGCGAACGATTTGCTGGATTCGAGCTGGGCCGCGCTCCGGCCCGGCCCGATCACCGGTAGGCCGGCTTGTTCGAAGGCGTCGACCAAGCCGTTGGCCAGCGGTTGCTCGGGACCGACCACGGTCAGGTCCACGCGCTGGCGGCTCGCGAGCCGCACCAGTCCCTCCACATCTTCGCTCCGGGTTTCGAAGCAGCGCGCTTGACCGGCGATCCCGCCGTTGCCGGGAGCGCAAAGCAGCTCGGCGCCGGCCGATCGGCGCAGCGCCCAGATCAGCGCATGCTCGCGTCCGCCTCCGCCGATCACCAAGACTCGCGTCACCAAGGTCGTCCAGCCGGCGGGATTATCCCCGCCCGCTGGCGCGACGGTCAAATCCCGCGCTCCCGTGTAGAGTCCAAAGTCCTGGGCGGCGCATCGACCGAATTTGTTGATTTGATTGCAGTTAGGTTGACAGTCTACAAGGCCGGAACTAAACTGAGAGCCGTTTTCCGTTGCTGCTCCTCGGAGTCGAGCAGGATGCCGCTCGCTGGCAATCTGGCCACCATCTCGCTGCCGAATATCCTGCAGCTGCTTTATTCCGAGCGTAAGACCGGGACCCTGGTGGTCAAAGACGGCAGCTCGCAGCGCGAGATCTATCTCAAGAGCGGGGTCGTCATCCATGCGATCTCCAACGACAGCGCGCATCGGATCGGACAGCTCTTGGTGCGGCGTAAGAGCATTACCAATTCCGAGTTGGAGCGCGCGATCAAAGCGCAGCGGCGCAGCGGCCAGAATCTGGGCGATGCCTTGATCGATTTGCGCGCGATTACCCGCGAGCAACTCCAGGAGGTCCTCAAGATCCAGGTCGAGGAGATCGTCTACAACGCGCTCAATTGGGAACGCGGCCATTTCGAGTTTCTGGAGAACAAACTGCCGGCCGCCGAGTTCACCCTGGTGTCGCTCAACATGATGGACCTGGTGATGGAGGGCGCGCGGCGGCTGGATGAATGGGAGAAGATCAAGGCCTCGCTGCCGCCGCGCGACAGCGTGCTGCTGATCGAGTCGCACCCCTCCGACCGGACCGAAGAGATTCGGCTCAGCGCCGAGGAGTTCAGCATCCTCGGTTTGCTCAACGGTGTCCGCAACATCGAGGAAATCTGTTCCGAGAGCCCGGCCGGGGAGTTCGTGACCTGCAAGACTCTGCACCTGCTGCTGGATTCCGGCCTGGTCAAGACGGCAGGCAAGAAACAGACCAGCGCCCAGGCGGCGAGCGAGGAGCGCCACACGTTGAAAGTGGTCCAGCAGTGCTACGAGATCTGTCTCAACCGGATTGAGCAGGCCCTCCGGCTCAAGATCGGCCCCGGCTGGGTCCGCTGTCGGCGCCACGGTTTGCGCCGGCTGATGCACGACTACCCGGAGCTGCTCGGTGATCTCGAGCCTTACCACAACGGCGGCGCCAATCTGACCCGCGTGATGGATGCGTCGCGACAGCTCAATCCGTTGCTGCGGAGCCACGAGCTGATCGGCGCGCTCAACGGGCTGTTGTCGGAGGAGGTTCGACTGCTGAAGAATCTGGCCGGAAACCGGGTCACCGACCGGGTGCTGTACGAAATCGGAAAGGAAGTGCGCAATCTGCTGGCTTTGGAGCGGGGCGTCGATGAGCAGCTTGGTCTCAAGCGCGAGCTCGAACGGGTCCTACGATAGAATCTCAATGGGGGAGAGCTTGGGATGTGGACGCCGATTGCGCTGCAGCTGCTGACGTTGATCGTCTTGCTCGCCGGAGGGTGGTTCGCTCTGCAGGTGGCGATCTATACCCGCGGGGGCGAGCTGTCGCGTTCGTGGCACCTGCTGGTCGGGGCGACGCTGATCTTTGCGCTCCAGCTGGTGTTGGAGCTGATGGCGCAGCTTCAGGTGCTCGAGGTGCAGCCGTGGATCCTGCTGGCGTCCAAGCTGGTCGTGGCGGTTGGGCTCGCGCTGGGTTTCTTCCACCAGATGCGGAGCTTGAGCTGACGCGGGTGGCCGGAGCGCCGCGGCTTTCAGGCGTTGCGGAAAAAAGTCAGAACCGCCAGCCCGGCGGCGACCACCAGCAGCGAGCCGATCAGCAGCAGAACTCCCACCGGGATCAGGACCACCAGAACCGCCTTGCCCCGTTCCAGCTTATAGGTGCGCTCGACCGCCACCACGGTGATCGGAAGCAGCCACAGGCCGACGATCCAACCGATGATGGGAATGACCGCCGGCCAGTTGACGATCGATCCGATCGAGCCGATCCGGAACAGCGCCATGAAGTCGCCGCTGCCGCCGAACAGGGTGGCCAGCAGGTGCAGGATGCCCATAAAGATGAAGAATCCGACGATCATCACGATCGGGTAAAGCACGATGCCGAGCGGGGCGAAGGATCCGAGCGCCGCCGCGGCGCCGCCGATCGCGAGGAAGATCAGACCCATGGTGAACGCGTTGGGATCGGTTGCGATCTGATCGTAGACCGGGATATTGAATTTGCACAGCTCCAGAGCTTTCTTGACGTATCCCGCGAAATCCATGAGCCCCTCCACCCTCGGCGGTTCGCCCGTTCCTCGGACTCGGATCGCGCGCCGCCGCAGCGTTCGATTCTAGGCGGCAGCACCGAACAGGGTCAAGTCGCTCGTCGCTGGCGGCAGCCTCGCGCGGCGGCCGGCACGGCCGCTGGGGTGCCGTGGGCAAGCTTCGCTTTGCCCACGGACAACACTACGAATTCGGCCAACCTAGTTTCTTGTGCACATGGTGATCGTGGGCAAAACAGAGCTTGCCCACGGCACCCAGGGCGATGAGCCGTGACGCAGCGATACAAACTGACCCTCGAGTACGACGGCACGGATTTCCACGGCTGGCAGGTGCAGCCCGAGATTCGCACGGTTCAGGGCGAGCTCGAAAGCGCACTGGCCCGACTCGGTGGCGGCCCGGTCCGCTGCGAAGGCGCGGGCCGCACCGACGCTGGCGTCCACGCTCTGGGCCAGGTCGCTTCGTTCTCGCTCGAGCGGACTTGGACAGCGGAGCGCCTGCTGGCGGCGCTGAACGGTTTGCTGCCGGCCGACCTGCGGGCGGTGGCCGCCGAGCCTGCGCTTCCGGCATTTCATGCGCGTCACAGCGCGCGCTGGAAGGCCTACCTCTACCTGATCGAGGAGCGTCCGGTCGCCACCCCGATCCGGCGCCGCTACGCGCATCACGTGCAGCGTCCGCTCGATCTGGATGCGATGCGATCGGCGGCGCGATGGCTCTTGGGGATTCAGGACTTCGCCTCTTTCTGCGCCGGCGAGGACCCGGGAAAGCCGACCGTGCGCGAGATGGTGTCGATCGAGCTGGTGCGCCGCGACTCCGTGCTGCGGATTCGCATGGTGGCCAATGGATTCTTGAGGGCGATGGCGCGCCGCGTGGTCGGCACCTTGCTGGAGATCGGCTGCGGCCGGCTGCGGCCGGAGTCCTCGCGCTCGATCCTGCTGGCGCGCGATCGGGCCGCCGCCGGTGCGACGGCGCCGGCCCGCGGGCTTTTTCTCGAGCGGGTCGTTTACGATGCCGACTGGCGTGGCGCCGGTACGCCGCTGGCCGAGGTTTCTCCGCTCGCGCCGCTGGATTAAGATTCTGTCGATGGCGATTCTGGTGACCGGCGGGGCCGGCTATGTCGGCTCCGCCATCGTGCATCGGTTGGTCGGCGCCGGACTGACCGCCGTGGTTCTGGACGACCTTCGGATCGGCCACCCGGAGGCGCTGCCCAAGAGCGTGCCGCTGGTGCGCGGCGATATCGCCAACACCGCGCTGCTGCGCGATCTGTTGCGCCGCTATCCGATTGATGCGGTGGTGCACTGCGCTGCGCTGGCCGAAGTGGCCGAGTCGGTCAAGGATCCGCGGCGCTACTATCGCAACAACGTGGAGAAGGGAATCGCGTTCCTTGCGGGGCTGGTCGACTCGCCGGTGCGCCGGCTGGTGTTCTCGTCGAGCTGCTCGGTGTACGGCATGCCGCGGCGGCTGCCGATCGACGAGCAGCATCCGCTGCAGCCGTCTCACCCCTACGGGCGCACCAAGCAGATGTTCGAGGCGGTGCTGGCCGATTTCGGTGCCGCGCATGAGCTGCGTTCGATCGCGCTGCGCTATTTCAACGCCGCCGGAGCGCTGCCCGAAGCCGGGGTGGGGGAGGACCACAACCCGGAGTCGCACCTGATCCCGAACCTGCTGCGCGGGGCCCTGGACGGCACCGAGGTGCGGATCCACGGCGATGATTATCCGACCCGCGACGGCACCTGCGAGCGCGACTATCTGCACATCGAGGACCTGGCCGAAGCGCATCTGTTGGCGCTGCAGGCGCTGCAGAACGGTCACCGCGGCGGCGCGCTGAATCTGGGCCGCGGGCAGGGCGCAACCAATCTCGAGGTCGCGCACACGGTCGAGGCGGTGACCGGTGTCCGGCTCCGCATCGCCATCGGCCCGCGGCGCCCGGGAGACCCCCCCGCGCTGGTGGCCGATTCCCGAAAAGCCCAACAGGAGCTGGGTTGGTTGCCGCGCTGGGTGGCGCTGGAAGATATCGTCGCGTCAGCGTTCAAATGGCATCAGGCGCATCCCCACGGCTACCAGGCCGAACGGGCGGTGGATCCACACAGGTAGGGCCCTTTTGCGTTGACCAACGGCGTGACCTGGTCTCAGGCGGAACGCAGACATTTGGAGTCCCTTCGATGAATATAAACGTCTTGTCCGAATTACCCCGCAGATCCGAAGGCCATCTCCTTCCGAAACGAGGCCCTGGGGACTCAGGCCTTCAAGTTGGTGTGCACAGGTGGCTACTCTCAAGGCGCCTGCCGGGGTGAGAGCGAAAGGGGATAGGCGCGCAGATCGTTGACAGATAAAGAGTTGCGCCGCTATGATCCGACTTTCTAGCCCCCATATTTGCGTGCTCTGCGATGGCTGGACTCAAAGACATGCTCGCCGTGGTGGAGCCGGGCAGCCTCGACGAGGAGCTGGTCCGCGCCCTCGATTTCGACCGCCTGCCGGCCCACGTCGCCATCATCATGGACGGCAACGGGCGCTGGGCCCGGCGCCGCGGCCTGACTCGGGTCGCGGGTCACCGCGCCGGGATCGATTCGGTGCGCGAGGCGGTCGAGACCGCCGCCCGCCTAGGGCTCAAGATCCTGACCCTCTACGCCTTCTCGCGCGAGAACTGGAAGCGTCCCGAGAGTGAAGTCTCCACCTTGATGGACCTGCTCAAGGAGTACCTGCGGCGCGAGCTCAAGACCCTCAAGGACAACAACATCCGGTTCGAGGTCATCGGCCGGATGGCGGAGCTGCCGGAGTCGGTGGTCGAGGAGCTCAAGTTCGGCATCGACCGGACCGCGAGCTGCACCGGTCTTTTGTTCAACATCGCGCTCAACTACGGCGGCCGGACCGAGATCGTGGACGCGGTCAACCGCTGGCTCGAGTCCGGCGGTCCGCAGGCCGGACCGCTGACCGAGGCGGCGATCGCCGAGCGTCTCTACACCGGCGGCCAGCCGGATCCCGACCTGTTGATCCGGACCAGCGGCGAGATGCGGGTCAGCAACTTCCTGCTGTGGCAGATCGCCTATTCCGAGATCTGGGTCACCCAGACCTTGTGGCCCGATTTCCGCCGCCGCCATCTGCTGGAGGCGCTGCTCGACTTCCAGAAGCGCGAGCGCCGCTACGGGGCCGTCACGTGATCCGCCTTGCGACCGCCGCGGTCGCAATCGCGCTTTTCCTGCTGGCCAATCACTACGAGCTCGCGTTCGAGCTGCTGGTCCTGGCCTGCGCCGCGCTGGCCGCCGCCGAGCTCGCGCGGCTGAGCCGCCAGCCGCGCCTGGGAGTGTCGCTCCGCGCGGCCTGGGTCGTGGCCTTGGCCTTGCTGATGGTGTTGTCAGTCGGTTGGCTGGGCGGCGGATGGGCGGCGCTGGCGTTGTTGCTGGTGGTGCCGGCGGTCCGTGGATGGTCGGATACGGTTCAGGCTTGGCGCTCCGCGAGTCTAGCGCTGGTCGCTGCGATTTGGCTCGGAGCCCTGCCGGCCGCGCTGGTCCTTTTGCGGCGCGGGCCTGAAGGCGAGTGGATTCTGATTTGGCTCCTGGGCGCGGTGGCGCTGGGCGACACCGCCGCTTACTACGTGGGATCGGCCTTGGGGCAACACAAGCTCGCGCCCGCGATTTCGCCCCACAAGACGATCGAGGGGACCATGGCCGGACTGTTGGCTTCCGGTGGCGCCGGACTGCTCGCCGCGTGGCTGTTCTTTCCCGCCGCCAGCCTGCCGCGGATGACGCTGGTGAGCCTGGCCTTGGGCGCCGCCGGTCAGCTCGGCGACCTATTCGAATCTCTGCTGAAGCGGGCCGCCGGGGTCAAAGATTCCGGCTCTTGGCTCCCCGGGCACGGCGGCCTGCTCGACCGCATCGATGCCATCTTGTTCGCCGCCCCCGTGCTGCTGCTGCTGAAAGGTTGGGCGCTAATGTAGGGGAGGGGCTTGTCCCCTCACAAAAGAGTCCACGCATCGACATCAAGTCGCGGGCCTATCGAATGGATTGACGATGCGAAGCCCTGCCCTGAAGCTGCCTGTCTTAACCAAGCAGGTTAGAATCATAGCCCAATGAAGCGCATCAGCATCCTGGGCTCCACCGGCTCGGTGGGCACCAGTACGCTGGAAGTGATCGCCCGGCACCCGGCGCGCTTCCAGGTCGTTGGCCTCGCGGCCGGCCGCAACCTCGAGCGGCTGGAAGCGCAGATCCGCCAATTTCAGCCCGAGATCGTGTCGGTGGCCGACGCGGCCGGCGCCGCGGAGCTGCGCCGGCTGATCGGCGGCAGCAAACCCGAGATCGTTTACGGCACTGAAGGAGCAATCGGCGTGGCAACCGCTCCGGGAGTGGATCTGGTGGTCTCGGCGTTCGTGGGCGCGCTCGGGCTTCTGCCGACCCTGCGCGCGGTCGAAAGCGGCCACGATATCGCTCTGGCCAACAAAGAGGTGCTGGTGATGGCCGGCGAGCTGGTAACGCGCGCCGCGCGCGCCAGCGGCGCGCGCCTGCTCCCGGTCGACAGCGAGCACAGCGCGCTGTTCCAGTGCCTGCTTGCGGGGCGGCGCGAGGAAGTGCGCCGCCTGATCCTCACCGCTTCCGGCGGCCCGTTCCGCGACCTGCCGCGCGAGCGGCTCGAGACGGTCACGGTCGCCGAAGCGCTGCGCCATCCG
>Ga0214472_10009073_pt1 | contig 10374 bp, 7 predicted proteins | sample RVTome_6_FD_207662 | JGI IMG/M metagenome (GOLD analysis project Ga0214472, IMG submission 207662) | Soil microbial communities from uranium-contaminated site in the Upper Colorado River Basin, Wyoming, United States - RVT140D175 | ecosystem: Environmental > Terrestrial > Soil > Contaminated >...
CGAGAGCCAAGCACCGCGGCGTCTGAGTGTTTTCGCCTACCACGAGTGGATCCTGGGACGCCCGCGGGCCGGCGAGAACAGGCACGTCATTACCGAGCTCGACCCAACAACCGGCGCGGTGCTAGCGAGGAATCCTTACAACCAGAGCTTCGCGGGGCGAGTGGCCTTCGCGCACGCCAGCGAAACGCTGACGTCGGCAACGGGCGATCGCCTCTCCTTTCTCGGCCGCAACGGTTCTCTGGCCGAACCGGCGGCCCTTCGCCGGGAGAGACTCTCCGGCCGCTTTGGTGCCGGGCTCGATCCGTGTGCGGCCCTTCACGTTTCCTTGACGCTCGCCCCCGGGGAGGACCGCCGCCTCGCTTTCGTCTTGGGGCAGGGGAGAGATCGAAGCCAGGTCCAAGATCTCTTGAGCCGGCACGCCGGCGTGGCGCAGGCGGAGTCCGCACGAGAAGCCGCGCGCCGTTCCTGGGACGAGCTCCTCGAATCCGTTCAGGTGCGCACGCCAGACGACTCCTTCGATCTGCTGATGAACCGTTGGCTTCTCTATCAGGACGTGAGCTGCCGGCTATGGACGCGCTCGGGTTATTACCAGCCGGGCGGCGCTTTTGGATTCCGCGACCAGCTGCAGGACGTCATGGCCCTTACGTTCTCGCGGCCGGACATGACGAGGAAACATCTGCTGCGAGCCGCGAGCCGGCAATTCGTCGAAGGGGACGTCCAGCACTGGTGGCACGAGCCGAACGGAGCGGGCATTCGCACGCGCTGTTCGGATGATCTGCTGTGGCTTCCTCACGCGGTGGCGCACTACGTCCGGACGACGGGGGACGCGGGCGTTCTGAACGAGCGCGTGCCCTTCCTCGAGGGGCCGCTCCTCACCGCCGACGAACACGAGGCCTATTTCGAGCCCCGTATCTCCGCGGACGCCGGGTCGCTCTTCGAACATTGCGTGCGCGCGATCGATCGCGGCCTGACGACCGGCAGCCATGGCCTTCCGCTCATGGGGAGGGGCGACTGGAACGATGGCATGAACCTGGTGGGCCACGAGGGACGAGGGGAGAGCACGTGGCTCGGCTTCTTCCTTCACACGGTGCTGCGGCAGTTCATGCCTTTGTGCAAGGCGCGCGGTCGTGACCCAGCTCGAGCCGAGCGCTATCGCACGGAAGCCAACCGCCTGGCGACGGTGCTGGAGCAAACGTGGGATGGGGAGTGGTACCGGCGAGGCTATTACGACGACGGTACGCCCCTCGGATCGGCGCAGAACGAGGAATGTCAGATCGACTCCGTCGCCCAGTCCTGGGCGATCCTCTCGGGAGCGGTGCCGACACGTTTTGCCGATCGCGCGATGGATGCGGTGCGTACCCACCTGGTGCGCCGAGGGGCGCGGGTCCTCCTGCTTCTCACCCCGCCCTTCGATCGATCGGCGCAAGAGCCCGGATATATTAAAGGATACCCCCCAGGCGTGCGGGAGAACGGAGGACAGTACACGCACGCCGCGCTGTGGGTCGTGGCGGCGGTGGCGCGGCTCGGAAGCGGTGACGAGGCGGTCGAGCTCTTTCACATGCTCAATCCGGTGAACCACACGCGAACCGGCGTCGCCGTCACGCGCTACAAGGCCGAGCCCTACGTTCTCGCGGGGGACGTGAGCGCCCACCCGGCCCACGCTGGCCGCGCCGGCTGGACCTGGTACACGGGTTCCGCCGGTTGGATGTATCGCGTCGGCCTGGAAAGCATTCTTGGCCTCACGCGCCGCGGCGCGGCGTTCGCCATCGACCCTTGCATTCCCTCGTCGTGGCCCGAATACGGGATCACGTGGCGCTTCGGCGGGGCGCGCTACGAGATCAGCGTCTCGAATCCGGAGTCCGCATGCCGAGGGGTCGCGGAGGCGGAGCTCGACGGCGTAGCGGTCGATCCCAAAGCGATTCCTCTCACCGACGATGGGGCGACGCACCACGTCCGGGTCGTGCTGGGAAAGCGGAAACGGCGCGTCGCGCAAAGCGCCAAGCTGGGCTCGCGCGCGCCCGCCTGAGTTATTCTCCTGCCTTTATGAAAGAAAATTGGGGCGATGAGTTGGGGCTTGCCCGGCTGCCGACCGGACTCGTCGATCGCCTGACCAAACCGTTCGCACAGTTCTTGCGCATCGAAGCAGCCGCCGGTTCGGTCTTGCTGCTCTTGACGGTCGCCGCTCTGGTCCTATCCAACTCTCCGTGGGCCCATGAATTCCTGGATGTTTGGGAGATCCCGGTGGGCGTGCGGGTCGGCTCGTTCGACTTTGCCCGCTCGTTGCGGGATTGGATCAACGACGGCTTGATGACGTTGTTTTTCTTCGTCGTCGCGCTGGAGCTCAAACGCGAGCTGGTGCTGGGGGAGCTCAAGAACCCACGCATGGCCGCGCTTTCGATCGCCGGGGCGCTAGGTGGCATGCTCGTGCCCGCAGGACTCTACCTTGCGTTGCAGTTGGGTCAACCGGGCGAGCATGGTTGGGGCACGGTCATGGCGACCGATACGGCGTTCGTCATCGGATGCCTGGCCCTTCTGGGCTCGCGCATTCCCCAGAGCCTGCGCGTGTTCATGCTCTCGTTGGCCATCGCCGACGACATCGGGGCCATTCTGGTCGTGGCCATCGGCTATAGCAGTGACATTAGTTGGTATGCGCTGTCGTGGGGCGCTGGTGGAATCGCCATCGTGCGCGGAATGGCGTGGTTCGGCGTCCGAAATATTGCGATCTATTTTCTGCTAGGGGGGCTCACCTGGCTGGCGGTGGATGCGTCCGGGATCCACGGCACGGTGACCGGAGTCATCCTCGGCTTGCTGACACCGACCCGGAGGTGGATCAGCGATGAGCGTTTGAACGCTATCTTGAACCGAGTGATTGCGTATCCGGCGGGGGACCACTGGGTTGGTGACACGGAGGATCGCAAGACATTGCGTTTGGCCGAGACCGCGGCGCGCGAAATGTTGTCCCCGGTCGAACGTCTGGAGATGATGCTCCACCCTTGGGTTGGTTTTGCCATCATGCCACTTTTTGCATTGGCCAACGCCGGGGTCCCGATATCCTTCTCAGAGCTCGGAAATGCCCTGACGGTGGCCGTGTTCTTGGGATTCGCCCTCGGCAAACCCCTTGGTGTCTTATCCTTCACTTGGATAGCGGTGTGGACGGGGATCGCGATGCGTCCGGAGGGTCTCAGTTGGCGGTTGCTGGCCGGGGGTGGCCTGCTCGCCGGCATCGGCTTCACCATGGCGCTCTTCATTGCCAACCTGGCTTTCGGCCCCGACCTCATCAACGCCGCCAAACTGGGCATCCTGTCGGCATCGGTCTTTTCCGCGATCGTGGGTGTCGCGCTATTGGCCGGCCGGGCCGGCTCGTCGGGGAGCCCCTCTCGCTGAGCCCGCCCGACCCGAGTTCGTGGTTGACGGGCGCCGCTGGTCTTGAAACAATATAGCCATTCCGTCATTCATTCGTGGGAGGGGCCATGCCACGTCCCAAGTCCTCGCGCCGCGAGGCCAGGCTGCGAACGCAAGCCCTCGGCCCGCAGGCTGTGGGATTGCGCCTGTGGGAGGAGGTGCTACGCAGCGCTCCCGCACAGCTCGAGAAGTACGTTGCCGCCTGGACCCGGGATCTGAGCGTTGCCAGCTCGGCCCTGCAGGGTGACATTCGCGAGGGCAACCAGAAGCGCGTCCCGGAAGCGGCCGCGCAACTGGAGCGCCTCGCCGAGGCTATACGCCGCGCACCCGATCAGTTGGAGAAACACCTCGTCGAGGGGAGCGCCGGCCTCACTTCAGCCCGGACGGCGCTCGAGCAGAAGCTTCGCGAGCGCGAGGAAGCCGCCGAAAGAAAACTCCAGGCCGCCACCACCGAGCTTTCCCGGTTGGTCGCCGAGCACCAGCTGTTGGAGACCGAGCGCGGAAAGACGGCGCGTGCTCTGCGCGAGATCCATGCACGGTTCGAGGCCGCCTTCGGCAACGCGCCCATCGGCATGGCGCTCGTCGACACGGAGGGACACTGGCTGGAAGTCAACGATGCGCTCTGCCGGATCACCGGTTATTCCCGGAAGAAGCTGAAGGCAACAACGCTTGCGGCCATCACCGATCCGGACTACGTCGATCTCGACGCCGAACAGAAGCGAGACCTGCTGAGCGGCCGCATCCCTAGCTACAACGTCGAGAAGCGTTACCGCCACGCGCGGGGCTATCACCTCTGGGTGCTCGTGACCGTCTCGCTCGTGCGCGACGAGCAAGAAGGCCCTCTCTACGTGATCTCGCAGGTCCAAGACATCTCGGAGCGCAAGGAGCTGGCGGAACGCCTCGAATACTTGGTCGACCATGATTTCCTGACCGCTCTGTTCAATCGGCGCCGGTTCGAGCAGGAGCTGGCCCAAGAGGTGCAGCGGGCCTCGCGCTACGGCCACTCGGGCGCGGTGCTTCTAATCGATCTCGACCACTTCAAGGATGTCAACGACGCTTTCGGTCACAAGGCGGGTGACGATCTGCTCAAGGGGGTGGCGGCAACGCTAAAGCAGCGAGTACGCCAGACAGACGTCCTGGCGCGGGTGGGCGGCGATGAGTTCGCGGTGCTGCTCCCGCAGACCGATGCCGAGCAGGCTGAGATCGTCGCCGACGGAATCGTCAAGACCCTGCACCAGCACGTCGTGATGCTGGGCGATCAGTCGATCCGCGCTACCGCCAGCGTGGGGCTGGTGTTATTCGACGGCCTCAGTGAAGCGGAGCTGCTGGCCTATGCCGACCTCGCGATGTACGAGGCCAAAGCAGCGGGGCGAGATCGTTTCACGATGTACCGGCCGACCCGCGGCCGTAAGGAGCGGGTGTCCGCACGGCTCGAGGAGGCGGAGCGGATCCGGAAGGCTCTCGAGGAAGACCGCCTGTTGCTCGAGTATCAACCGATCCTCGAGCTCAAGGCGAACAAGGTGCAGCAGTACGAGCTTCTGCTGAGGCTCCCGAACGACCAGGGCGGCGAACCGTTCCCGCCCAGTAGCTTCCTCTACGTCGCCGAGCGCTGTGGATTGATCCAGGGCATCGACTGCTGGGTCGCCGCCAAGGCCATCGCGATGATCGCCGAACAGCAGCGGGCCGGCCGGAGGCTAGTGCTTCACGTCAACCTCTCCGGCAAGTCCATCGGCGATCCCAAGGTCACCGGTTTCATCGAGGACGCGCTAACGCGGGGCGAGATCGATCCCTCTTGTCTGATCTTCGAAGTGACCGAGACGGCGGCGATCGCCAACATCGAGGAAGCCAAGGCCTTCGCCCAGCACCTGCGCGCCCGCGGCTGCCAGTTGGCCCTGGATGACTTCGGTTCCGGCTTTGGGTCGTTTTACTATGTCAAGACACTCCCCTTCGACTATCTGAAGATCGATGGCGATTTCATCCGCGGGATCGCCGCAAACACTATGGACCAGCTCGTCGTCAGAGCGATCGTCGACATCGCCCGGGGACTCGGCAAGAAGACCATCGCCGAGTTCGTGGCTACCGAGGACACTCTGCGCCTCGTCCGGCAGATCGGCGTCGATTACGCTCAGGGCTACCACGTGGGACGGCCTCGACCCCTATTGGACGTCCTGCCGCCTGCCTAGGACCGCCGCCCCGGGGCCTCGGTAGGGGGCTCGGAAGACACCCCCGCGCCACGGCTGGCAGGCCTTTCTCCCCTGGAAGTTCTTCCAATTAACCCCGATCCGACAAAAAACTCGTCGGGAATCCCGACCCGGTCCGGTCCGGGACGGGTCGCCGAAACCACTCGCCGGGAGCATCGCATCCGAGTTCGATGCTGTGTTCGCAGACTTACGGAACGTGTGGTTGGCCAACACGTGGACTTCGGCCCTAACCCAGTGCGTTCTCTCGGTTTCACGACTGGAGTCGCGATCGAGAATGTCGGATCGGGGCTAATGCAACGTCGCTTGCCGACCCGCGCGCGGTATGTTGATGTCTGCCAGGGTCTCGGCCACCTCCGAGTAGCTCACTTCCACCTTTTTCGGATGTGACTTGGCTTCCATCGCCGCCTCTCGGGTGATGTCACTCAGCGAAAGAATCCCCTTGAGTCGTCCCTCGGCATCCGTCACGGGAAGGCGCCGCACTTGCCGCTCTCTCATCACGGTCTCGGCCTTGGAGAGGTCGTCGTCCGGCCGGCACGAAAAGAGCTCCTTGCTCATCATGCTACGTAGCTTAATCTCCTGAAGTGGCTTCCCCTGTGTGTAGGCGGCCATACAGAGATCCCGGTCGGTCACGACGGCGAGCACCCGTTCGCTATCGTCCACCACGGGCACGAAACCGCAATCTCGCTCCCACATGATCTTGGCGGCACAGTTTCCTGTGTCGTCCGGACGGCAGGCGTTGACGTCCGTCTTCATCAATCGTTCGACTTTCATGACTGACTCCTTGTTCTCGACTTCTTACTTGAAGCTTCGTTGTACTCCAGCACGCTCCTCCGTGACCTCAGTGCCTGAGCGCCGCGAAACGACCCCGGCGCGGCCGCACCAGGCGCTCGAAGTCGGCGTAGCTCATTTCAATCGTGTCGGAGTGGCTGCCGGCATTGAACACCAACGATGGATTCGCGTGCAGCGCTTCGTCGACCCACACCGCAACATGGTACAGGTTACCGAGCGGCGGCATCGCACCGAGCTCGCAGCCTGGAAAAGCTTTTTCGAACTCATCCTCCTGCGCCAGACGCACCTTCCGGGCGCCCAGGTGCTTCTTGAGCGCATCGAGATCCAGACGATGGCTAGCGGGCAAGACCGCCATCACGAGCTCCTTGTCCGCGAGCACCATCACCGTCTTCGCCAATTGTTTCCCACTCACGTGTTGCACGTGCGCTATCTCCTGTGCCGTGTAAGCGGGGGAATGGATAGAGTGTCGATAAGACACGTGCGTGGAATCGAGGTATTCCTTGATATGTCTTGGTATCGACATGACGGCCTCCTTTCCGGTCGAATCTCCCGAAGTCCCTCTCCTTATCAACCACGAATGTCGAAGCTTCAAGCGCTTGCCAGTTCGCCGAGAACCCATTCCCGAGCGAAGCCAGCTGCTCTCGGCAAAGTGGTCTCAACGATGTCCTCGACGCGCGGTCCTACTTCCTCGAGCTCGACGTCCGGAGCCAGAACCAGCGTGACGGCGACCATGTGTGGCTTCACTAACGGTCTTCCTATCTGACTCACTAGATAGACTGTGGCCTCCCGCACGCCCGTGAGAACGGCGGTCCGTGTGGCCATCTCTTGGGCCAAGAAGTTATAGACCTTGCCCACGTGGGCGACCGGATTCTTACCCGCCACCGCCTCGTTGCTGGTGGGCCGGCCGGGAGAGAACCAGCCACAGAGCTGATTGCCTCTCCCGACCTGTCCACTGTCCGCTCCCTCCGCGGACGTCCCGGTCACGGTGAGATACGTTCCCGCGGATCCGCGTCCCTGCTGGTCGAGCGTGTTGAGATGCACGTTCAATCGGCTGAGACGCGTCGACTTCGTGCGTAGGTGCTCCTCGAGCAGCCGTCGCATCTCCTCTTTCCGAGAGAAATACGTCGCTTCGTCGGAAACGAATCGATCCACGAATGCCATGGCCACCGTCATATCCAGCTCGCTGGTGCGACGCACGCCGAGTACCTTGACGTCCTCGCCCGACTCAGGAAAGCGCTCCTTGAAGGACTTGCCGTTGAGGAACCGTTCCGCCTCCATGACGAGCGCCTCCGTCTCCGTCGCTGGGGCAAAGCCCACGGCGACGGACGTGTCGTTGGCAGACGGCTCGGCGAGCTCGAAGAGCCCGGTGAGCTCCGGCGAGCCGGGTCTGACTTCGTTCTGGATCACGAGTTGGCGCTCGCTATCGACGTAGCGCAAATTTTCCGCGAACCATCGGCGCGCGGTGGATTCCAAGATCTCGCCGACCGGAACTTTCCGGCCGTTGTGCTCGTAGACCGCGCGGTCGCCGAAAATGAAACGCATCGGCGCTTCCACGGTGCCTCCCCCGAACCGGGGTGACGCGCTTCCCGCCGCTAAGAGGCCCTTGTCGAGATTGAAATGCTGGATGGCGCCGAAGGTGTCCAGGTAAGTCCGGCTGAGCGCGCGGGCCGCCTCGTCGACGATCGCGTCACAGATCGAGTCCGGATGTCCTAGCCCCTTGCGCTCCACCAGCTCGAAGGGACGATCTTGCACGGCCTCGACGGAGAGGGCTTCCATGATGAGTACTTTCATCTCGTGACCGTCCTAGGCCGTGGCTGCTAGGGGAGCGAGCTCACAACCGGAGTTCGCTCCCCCCGCCGAATCAATGCTTGCCGTAGTTCAGCTCCGTGCCTTTCCGCTGCGCGTAGATATACGCCTCGAGCGCGCGCATGCGCGCGTCATCCGGCTCCATGCGCTCGCCTCGAACCGGCTGCTCGATGCACCAGTTGATCATGTCTCTCAGCAGCGCAACTCGGCCCATCTGCGTCTGGAACTTGGGATACGTTTCGGGATGCGTATTCGACGCGTGGGGGTGACACATGTCGCACGACACACCGACCGTTCCTCCCAGCGCCTCGGCATCGTGGAAGATGCGCGATCCCTCGACGACCAGCTTTTCCGCCTCGCGTGCCCACATCAAGACGTCGAGCTCGGTGTACTCTCCATAAGCATGCCCCTCGCCCTGTCCACCCGACAATAGATCGGAGTTGTCGGCGGGAGGCTGGACGGTATGGCGCTCCTTCTCTTCAGCGATCCAATCCGAGGCGCGGTCCGGATTCTCTCTCGTCCACTGCGCCATGATCGAATCCGCCAGCGCCTGACCTTGCTCCTTCTCCGACTCCTGACGGACTACCGCTTGGACCTCCCCGCCCACTCCCCAATCTATCGCGACGGAAAGGATCCCACCCACTAATAGACCAGCAAGGACGATTACCCCTTTTCTTCTGCTAAAGGTCACGGGAGTCCTCCTTCAATAGCTTGCACGGTTCGGCCTGGGCGGCACCATTTCTCTGCCCCAGCTCGCCGTATAGTTCCTGGCGACCGTCAAGGGATTCCGGTTCCAGAAGTTGTAGACCTTGTCCACCAAACCGTCGGGGTGCACTTGCACCTCGCCGTCGCCGCAGCCATCTTGGGAATTGAACGGATCCGGACGCGTCATCTGGATGGTCAGCTCCGGCAATCCCTCGGGCGCGTAGGGCCATGGCCAGGCCGTGGCCAGGAACCCGTGGAAGTGGATGTTGCCGATCCGGTTGGTCAGCATCTGATGGGTATGGCCGTGCAACACCACGACATTGCGGAAACGATTGAGAATGGCCTGCACTTCTTCCGCGTCATCGGTCCAGAAGTTCCACGGCCGATAGAGCTTGTAGAGCGGTGAGTGAGAGAAGACGACGACCGGCGTGTCATCGGAGTACCTGGCCAGATCGTTTCTCAACCATTCCCTCTGTGACTCGCCCACCGAGAACGGACTCTGTACGGAGTTGTCCAAGCCGGCCACGGTCTTCATCCGCTCCATGGGGCTCATACCGCGCTCGGTCCAGAAGTCCTTCTCCACCACGCTGAGAAGCGTTACGAAATGAATGCCCTTGTGATCCCAAGAATAGGTGGGCTCCCCGAAGAGCTGTTTCCACTTCTCCCCCATGTCCAGGTACCAGTCGTGCTCGCCCACCATGATCTTGAGCGGCGCCCTGAGGTTCCTCAGGATGCCCGCCCCGAGCTCGAGCTCTTTGGGTTGTCCGAGCTGCGCGAGATCGCCTCCGTAGAAGACGAAGTCCGGCTGAGGATCGAGGGCGTTCACGTCGTCCACTGCCCGCATCAACGCCCGAACGAAACGGTCGTTGACGTCCTTTTCGTAGAGGTGGGAATCGGATATGTACGCGATGCGAAAGGAGCCCCCCGTTCCCGTCGCCGTCTGCCCATAGGCCAGCGTGACCGGCTGGAAAGAGTTCGGCGGTATGATGCCGTGTGCGGCGACCGCTCCCAGCGCCGCGGTCGAGAGCTTGATGAACGAGCGCCGGTCGAGCTTACGGAGCGCGCGAAAGAACTCATCACGCTCTTCCATGTATCTTGTTTCGACACTCTTCAGTCCCTGCTTCATGAGATCGCTCCTTATTACTGCTTGATTCGGTCCTCGAACGCGATTTTTTGACGGAAGGCCAGCTCATCGTCACGAAAGGGGCGACTCACTTTGGCCTTGGCCCTCTGCTCTTCCATCTGTTTCTGGTTCTCCTCCGAGAACCGGTCATCGGTCAGGCTGAAGAGAAACGCTACGATTTGGTCGATCTCTTCGTCGACGAGTCCCAACGCCTCCATGCCGCCGTCGAGGAACGGATTCGGTTCGCCTCCCTTGTTGTAGTGATCCATCACGTCCCACAAGGTCTCGAGCGTGCCGTCATGCATGTAAGGCTGCGTGATGCCGATATTCAGCAGCAGGGACGTGCGG
>Ga0214472_10009075_pt1 | contig 10373 bp, 8 predicted proteins | sample RVTome_6_FD_207662 | JGI IMG/M metagenome (GOLD analysis project Ga0214472, IMG submission 207662) | Soil microbial communities from uranium-contaminated site in the Upper Colorado River Basin, Wyoming, United States - RVT140D175 | ecosystem: Environmental > Terrestrial > Soil > Contaminated >...
CGGGATGCGCCGCGCGTGCACGGCTATCTCGCGGGCGTGGGCGGGGTGAACGTGCCGCCGGCGAAGATCGTGGAGCTCGCGCGCCGCGCGGGCGATGCGCAACCGAAGGCGGAGGCGCTATGGGCGTGATGAGCGATCTGCTGTGCTCGGGCCACGCGGCCTGCCCGGGCTGCATCGAGGCGTTGTCGCTCAGGCACGCGCTCGCCGCGCTCGGCCCCGACACGGTGGCGGTGATCCCGCCTTCGTGCCTCGCCATCATGGCCGGGCCGCAGCCGCTCTCGGGCCTCAAGATCCCCGTGTTCCAGCCACCGCTCGCCGCATCCGCGGCTTCGGCCTCGGGGCTGCGCCGCGCGCTCGATGCGCTCGGGAAGAAGGACACGCAGGTGGTGGTGTTCGCGGGCGACGGCGGCACCTACGACATCGGTTTCCAGGCGCTCTCCTCGGCCGCCGAGCGCAACGAGAACATCCTCTACGTCTGCTTCGACAACGAGGGCTACATGAACACCGGCGCGCAGAAGTCCTCGTCCACGCCGCACTTCGCGCGCACCGGCTCCACGCCCGCGGGCAAGCTCTCGAAGAAGAAGAACCTCACCGCCATCATGGCGGCGCACGAAGTGCCGTACGTGGCCACCGCCTGCGCGGGCTACCTGCCGGACTTCCTGCGCAAGGTGGAAAAAGCGAAGGCGATGCGCGGCTTCCGGCTGATCACGCTCCTCGTGCCTTGCCTGGACGGTTGGGGCGTGCCCGAGGACCAGGGCCTCGCGCTCGCGCGCCTCGCGGTGGAAACGGGCGTCTTCCCCCTCTACGAGGTCGAGGACGGCTACCGCACCACGCTGAACGGGCCGCAAAAGACGCGGCCGGTGCGCGACTACCTCCAGGTGCAGCGCCGCTACCGCGATCTCGACGACGCGGCGGTCGAGACGCTGCAGCGCGAGGTGGACGAGGGCTGGGCGCGGCTGCGCGAGCGGGCCGGAGCCCCTTCCCCGGGTTTGCGTTAGATCAAATCCCGGGCCATCGGCGGCGCTAAGCTGGATCAGGTGCGAACGTGACGCCGAGCACACGCGGGGCGTACGAAATCGTGGCGCGGGAGGATTTCTCCGATGCCACGTTCCTGCTGGAAGTCAGGCATCCCCTGATGGCCAAAGCGGCGCGGCCGGGCCAGTTCGTCATCGTCATGGCGCACGCGCAGGGCGAGCGCATCCCGCTCACCCTCGCGGATTTCGACGCCGGCAAGGGAACCGTCACCCTGGTGGTGCAGGCGGTCGGCAAGACCACGCGCGAGATGCAGCAGACCTGCCGGGTCGGCGCCGCGTTGCACGCGCTGGTGGGCCCGATGGGCATGCCGAGCGTGATCGGCGCGGCAAAAAAGGTCGCCTGCGTAGGCGGCGGCCTGGGCGTGGCGCCGATGTTTCCGCAGGCGCGCGCCTACAAGCAGGCCGGCGCCTACGTGATCGGCATCGTCGGTTGGCGGTCGCGGGCCCAGATGTTCTGGGAAGACAAGTTCAGGAGCGCGTGCGACGAGCTCATCGTCTGCACGAACGACGGCTCCGCCGGCATGAAGGGCTTCGTCACCGACGGGGTGCGCGTCGCGCTCGAGCGGCACCCGGACCTCGGCGAGCTGATCGCGATCGGCCCGCCGGTGATGATGAAGGCGTGCGCCGACGCGACCCGCGCGCGCAAGGTGAAGACCATGGTGAGCGTCAACCCGATCATGGTCGACGGCACCGGCATGTGCGGCGGCTGCCGCGTCAAGGTGGGCGACAAGGTGAAATTCGCCTGCGTCGACGGCCCGGACTTCGACGGTCACCAGGTCGACTTCGACGATCTCATGGCGCGCCTCAGGCGCTTTGCCGAGCAGGAAAAGGCGGCGATGCAGCGCTGGTCGGATAGCTGCAGGATGAAGCAGCCCCCGCCGGAGCCGCCGCTCGAGCTCCCCGATCCGTTCGAGGAGGTGCACGGTGGCTAGCGCGGCGAAGAAGAAAACCATCCGCACCATTCCGCAGGAGCGCACGCCGATGCCGGAGCGCCCGGCGAAAGAACGCGCGCGCAGCTTCCAGGAAGTCGCCTGCGGCTATCGGCCGCAAGACGCGCTGCGCGAAGCCGAGCGCTGCCTGCTCTGCCCCGACCCGAAGTGCGTCGCCGGCTGCCCGGTCAACATCGACATTCCCGAATTCATCCGCCGCATCACCGCGAAGGACTACCGCGGCGCGTATGACGCCATCACGGCCACCAACCTGCTGCCGGCGATCTGCGGGCGTGTCTGCCCGCAGGAAAGCCAGTGCGAAGGCGTGTGCATCGTGGGCGACACCCTCGAGCCGGTGGCGATCGGGCGCCTCGAGCGCTGGGTCGGCGACAAGGCGCTCGCCGAGGGCTGGTCGAGCGCTCCTTACATAGAGCCGAACGGCTTTCGCATCGGCATCGTCGGCTCGGGACCGGCGGGCATGGCCTGCGCCGCCGACATGGCGAAGGCCGGCTGCGAGGTCACCGTCTACGAGGCCTTCCAGGAGCCCGGCGGGGTGCTCAAGTACGGCATTCCCGACTTCCGGCTGCCGAACGGCGTGATCGACGCCGAGATCGAGAACCTGCGCAAGCTCGGCGTGAAGTTCGAATGCAATACCCTGGTCGGGCGCCTGTTCACCCTCGAGCAGATGCTCGACGAGATGGACTACCACGCCGTGTTCGTCGGCACCGGCGCGGGCTATCCCTCGATGATGGGCATCCCGGGCGAGTCGCTGAACGGCGTGCTCTCGGCGAACGAGCTGCTCACGCGCTGCAACCTGATGCGCGCGCGCGACTTCCCGCGATTCGACACCCCGCTGCCAGCGGGCAGGCGCGTCGCCGTGATCGGCTCGGGCAACACCGCGATGGACGCGCTGCGCGTGAGCCTGCGCCTGGGGGCCGAGAAAGTGCATTGCATCTACCGCCGCAGCCGCGCCGAGAGCCCGGCGCGCGCCGAGGAGCTGCACCACGCCGAGGAAGAAGGCATCGAGTTCCACTGGCTCACCAACCCGCTCGAGGTCCTGGACGACGGCAAGGGCAACGCGCGCGGCATGCGCTGCGTGCGGATGAAGCTGGGCGAGCCCGACGCTTCGGGGCGCCCGCGGCCCGAACCCGTTCCGGGCAGCGAGTTCGAGTTCGCCTGCGACATGGTGGTGTACGCGATCGGCACCAACGCCAATCCGATCATCGGCCAGACCTCGAAGATCGGGCTCGACAAGCGTGGGTATGTTCAAGCAGATGACGACCTCGCCACCTCCATCGCCGGCGTGTTTGCCGGCGGCGACATCGTCACCGGCGCCGCGACCGTGATCGAGGCGATGGGCGCGGGCCGCAAGGCCGCGCGCAGCATGAAGAAATATCTTGGCCTGGATTCCGTTCCCGAGAATACAAGACTCTTCGGCATCGATTCCTCGCAGCACAACTTCGCGCGCCTGCGCGCCGCCTGATGAACGACGCCCCCCTCGCCGTCAAGACCGTCACCGAGCTCAAGGAGCACATCGTCGAGGTGATCAGCGATTCCGGCGAGGGCGCGCAGCGCTGCGGCCAGTCGCTGGGCTCGATCGCCGCCCGCATGGGCATCGGCACCTGGACGGTGGAGATCATTCCCGCCGAGATCCGGCCGCCGGCGCGCAGCGTCGCCGGTGCGAGCGGCAACCGCGTGCGCCTCGGCGCCGGCCGCATCACCAACGGCGGCGACCTCGCCCACCTGGTGGTCGCCTTCAACGAGCAGGTGCTGCTCGGACGGGTGCGCGACGGCGAGCTCGCGCCCGGCTGCACCATCCTGCTGGAAGACCTGTGGCGCAGCCATGCCGATCCGGCGATCGCGCGCGCCTACGCCGAGAGCCACGGCCGGCTGAAGGCCGCGGGCTACCGCGTCATCGAGATCCCGATGGCGCGCGAATGCGCCGCGATCGCGAAGGCCGAGCGCGGCAAGAACATGTTCGTGCTGGGCATGCTGTGCAGCATCTACAGCCTGGAGCTCACGCTCGCGCGCGAGCAGATCGCCCTCGCCTTCGGCAAGAAAGCGCAGAGCGTCGTCGACACCAACGTGAAGCTGCTGGACGCCGGCTACCGCTGGGCCGAGGCGAACCTCGACTTCAAGTACCGCATCCCCGCCGAGCGACCGAAGGAGCCGCAGATCGTGGTGAACGGCAACACCGCGCTCGCCCTCGGCGTGCTCGCCTCCGGGATGGAAATCTGCGCCATGTACCCGATCACGCCGGCCACTTCGGCGTCGCACTACCTCTCCGACGTGTTCGAGAAGGTGGGCGGCATCGTGCACCAGGCCGAGGACGAGATCGCCGCCTGCGCCTTCGCCATCGGCGCCTCGTACGCGGGCAAGTGCGCCGTCACCATCACCTCGGGCCCGGGCTACTCGCTCAAGCAGGAGGCGATCGGGCTTGCGGTGATGAGCGAGATCCCGCTCGTGGTGATCAACGTGCAGCGCGGCGGCCCGAGCACCGGCCAGCCGACCAAGGCCGAGCAGGGCGACCTGATGAGCGCCATCTTCGGCAGCCACGGCGACGCGCCGAAAGTGGTGATGGCGGCGAGCACCATCGAGGACTGCTTCTATTCGGTGATCACTGCGCGCCGCATCGCCGAGACCTTCAACATGGTGGTGGTGGTGCTCACGGACGCCAACCTCGCCACCTCGCAGCAGCCTTTCCCGCGCCCGCAGTTCGACCCGGCGTGGATGGCGCCACCCGCCGACCAGAGCGCGGTGCCCGAGGGTCTCAAGCCCTACGACTGGGACGCCGCCACCGGCCTCGCGCGGCGCTTCATTCCGGGACAGCCTAACGGCATGCATACCGTCACTGGCCTCGCGCACGACCGCGCGAGCCACGTGGCCTACGACCCGCAGATCAACGAGGAATCCATCCATTTCCGCAGCCTCAAGCTCGCCGCGCTGCAGCGCACGCTGATGGCGCCGCCGCTCATCGGCCCGCCCGAGGGCGAGCTGCTGGTGATCGGCTGGGGCAGCACCCAGGGCGCGATCGAGGAGGCCGCCGCGTCGCTGCGCGGCGAAGGCCGCAAGGTCTCGTCGATGCACCTGCGCTTCCTGCAGCCTCTGCCCCCCGGCATCAAGGAAGCGATGCAGGGCTTCAAGCGGGTGATGACCATCGAGGGCAACTGGTCCGACCGGCCGGAGGACCAGCTCATCGACGAATCGAACCGGCGCTACTCCGCGCTCGCCATACTGCTGCGCGCGCGCACCCTCGTCGACGTCGACTGCTGGAGCGAGGTGCGCGGCCAGCCGATCAAGCCGGCCACCATCCGCGAAGTGATGCGCCGCAAGCTCGCCCCCCTTCCCACCCCCGAGAGCCATGACCGATACCGCCTGCCTGCTGCGCCTGTGTGAGGAGAAATACGCGCTCGAGGACTACCAGGGCGGCGTGCCGCGCTGGTGCAGCGGCTGCGGCGACAACGCCATCCTCGCCGCGGTGCAGCGCCTGTGCCGCGACGAAGCGCTGCGTCCGGAAAAGACGGTGTTCGTGTCGGGCATCGGCTGCTCGAGCCGCTTGCCGCACTACATGCGCACCTACGGCTTTCACGGCATCCACGGCCGCGCGCTGCCGGTGGCCGAGGGCATACGCATGGCGCGCCCCGACCTGCACGTGTTCGTCAACACCGGCGACGGCGACTGCTGCAGCATCGGCACGGCGCACTGGATCCACGCGCTGCGCTACAACATGCACATGAGCGTGTTCCTGCACGACAACCAGATCTACGGCTTGACCAAGAAGCAGGCCTCGCCCACCTCGCCCAGGGGCACCCGCAGCAACACCACGCCGCGCGGCGCCTGGCTCGAGGCGCTCAACCCGCTCACCGTGACGCTCGGCGTGCAGAACGTCTCGTTCGTGGCGCAGGCGGTGGACTGGATGCCCGACGTGCTCTACGACGTGGTACGCGCCGCGTTCCACCACAAGGGCTTCTCGTTCGTGCGCATCATCCAGCGCTGCCCCGAGTGGCTGCCGGAGCAGTGGGAGCCGTTCATCAAGGACCCCAAGCGCATCCTGCGGCTCGACAAGGGCGGCCACGACGCCGCCGACATCGACCGCGCGCGCGAGATCGCGTCGCAGGACGATCCGATCCCGGTCGGCATCCTGTACCGCAACCCCGAGGTGCCGTGCTACGAGGATCTGCGCCGCGGCCCGAAGCTGCGCACGCCGCAGCTGGTGCGCGCGGGGCTCGAAGCCGAGTTCGACAAGTTCACCGTGTGGCCCGCGCATGCACGCTGACCTGCAGGCGCAACTCGCCTTCCACCTCACCGGGCAGCAGCTCGCCGCGGGCCCGCAGCCGCTCGGCGCCTTCGAGCTGGCGCCGGCGCTGCTCGCGCCATACCGCGACCTCGCGGCGCTGCGCTACGACTTTCCCCTGGTGTTCTCGCCGGACGGGGCGGTCCACAGGCTGTCGAGCGTCGTGGACCAGGGGCTCGAGGGCAAGGACGAAAAGACCCGCAAGCAGGCGCTCGCGCGCGAGCGCGAGATCCGCGCGCTGCTCGCCGGCGGCGCGGGCGGCCGGCTCTCCGCGCTGTGGAACGGGCTCCCGGCGCTCTGCGTGGACGGCGAGCTCGCCGGCTGCGACGCGAGCTTCCCGGGGCGCTTCGTCGCCCACGCCTGGCGCGCGCTCGAGGAAGAAAAGGCGCGCGCGCTGCGCGGCCGCATCGAGGCGCTCGCGCTGAGGCTCGGCGACATCCTGGCGGCCGATGCCGCGCAATCGGACGCAGCGCGCAGCGCGCAGCGCCTGCGCGCCGCGTTCGCCGGGAGCGACGACAGCATCGACTTCGAGGCGCTCTCGGGCCTGCTGAAGCGCGCGCTGCCCGCGCGGCCGCTGCCCGAGCGCCGCAGGCGGCGCATCGAGTCGCTGCTCGAGAGGCTCGGCGCCGGGGAATTCGGCCCCTGCGAATTCGACAACTGCGCCGAGGCGCTCGCCGCCTGGCGCGCGCGCCTGCCGCAGCTCGTCGCGCTGTCCAAGGCAATCGCCGCCGCGCGCCTGGAGGCCGCGGGCGAATACGACGAGGCGCGCCACGACGCATTTTTCGACAGCTGCGGCGCGGGCCTGCTCGCGGCCGAGGGTCTCGCCGATTTCCCGGGCACGCTGGTGCAGCTCGACGGCGCCGAGCTCGGCCTGGCACGCAACGCGCAGCTCGCCGAGATGCTCGCGCTCGGCATGCCGGTCAAGGTGCTGGTGCAATTCGACGACATCCTGCACCGCGCGCCGGTCGGCCGCCCGGGCTTCGGCCTGCGCAGCCAGGCGCTCGCCGGCATGGCGCTCGGCCTGCCCGAGCTCTACGTGCTGCAGTGCTGCGCTTCCCAGCTCTACGAGCTGCGCGCCCGGGTGCGGCAGGGGCTCGTCTATCCGGGCGCCGCGCTCTTCAGCGTGTTTTCCGGCGCGGGCGGCGAGTCGGGCTCGCTGCCGGCGTATCTCGCCGCCGCCGCCGCGGCGGAGTCGCGCGCGTTTCCCGCGTTCTGCCGCGACCCGTCGGCCGCGGGCCCGGCGCGCTTTTCGCTCGACGGCAATCCGCAGCCGGGCGAGGACTGGCCGCTGCACGAATTGCGCTATGAGGACGCAAGCCACCAGAGGGTGCGCGAGGAGGTCGCCTTCACCCTGGCCGATTTCGTCGCCTGCGACGGGCGCCATGCCGGCTGGTTCGCGCGCGTGCCGAAGGAGCGCTGCAACGGCGCCATGGTGCCGCTGCGCGAGTCGCTCGCCGCGCCGACGGGCGCTCTGCCGGACAAGGTGCCCTGCATCCTCCTGGCCGACAAGGACGGCGTGCTGCACAAGGCGATCGTCGCCGAAGCGCTCGCCGGTGAGACGCGGCGCTGCCTGGAGTTCTGGCGCGGCCTGCAGGAGCGGGTGCACAGGCCCGCGGCCGCGGCCGCGGAAAGGGAAACCGCCGCGCAAACGCCGGCTCCGGCGGCGGCGGCTCCGGTGGCGCAAGCCGAGCAGCCGGCGCCGAAGCCGGACGAGCCGTATATCGAGACGCCGCGCTGCACGACTTGCGAAGAATGCGTGCAGATCAACAACCGCATGTTCGTCTACGACGCGAACAAGCAGGCCTACATCGCGGACCTCGGCGCCGGCACCTATCGCGAGCTGGTGGAGGCCGCGGAGAGCTGCCAGGTGTCGATCATCCATCCCGGCAAGCCGCGCAACCTGCAGGAGCCCGGCCTCGACGAGCTCGTCGAGCGCGCGGCGCCCTTCCTGTAGCGGCGCTGCGGCGATCCCGGCTAGGCCGGGGCCTTCGCCCTGCCCGGCGGCGCCGCGAACAGCGCCGCTACCCCGCCCGCGAACGCGAGCACCGCGAAGGTCGCGAGCGACGTCCCGTAATCCCCCGTCCAGTCGCGCAGCGCCCCCGAGAGCACCGGCCCCAAGGCCTGCCCCACGACCTGGACCGTCAGCGCCACCCCGCGGATCGCCCCGTAGCTCGTTCGCCCGAAGTAATCCGCCCACGCGATCGGCAGCATGGTGAGCAGCCCGCCGATCCCCAGCCCGAAGAGCGCCGCCGCGCCGTAGGCCAGCGCGGCGCCCTGTACGCTCGCCATCAGCACGCAGCTCACGGCGAGCGTCAGCCCCACCAGCGCGAGCGCGAACCGGAGCGGCACGCGCCGCGGCCAGAAGCCGTAGGCGAACCCGGCCACCGCCGACAAAAGCGCGAAGGTGCTCACCGCCGTAGCCGCTACGGTCGGATCCAAACCGCGTTCAATAAGAAACGGCGCCTGGTGCAGGCTGATCCCAGCCTGCACCGGGAACACCAGAAAAGTAAACAGCGACAGCAGCCAGAACGCGGGCGTCGCGAGCGCTTCGCTGCGCGAATACGCCGGCTCAGCAGTAAACGAAGTGCCGGACGCCTCGACCACGCGCTCGCCATCCGGCCGCAGGCCCATATCCTCCGGCCGGCGCACGTGCAGCAGCCACACCGGCAGGAAGCCCACCACGAGCACGGTCGCCCCGATCGCCGCCCAGGCCCAACGCCAGCCCGCGCCCAGCATGACGAAATGCGCGATCAGCGGCATGCTCACGAGACCCAGCATGTGCACCAGCGTCACGATCGAGGTGGCGAGCGCGCGCCGGCGCACGAACCAGTTGACCACCGAGGCGTAGATCCCGAGGTCGTAGGGCCCGGAGAAGCTCATGCGCGCGACGCAGTAGAAAACGAAGAAGAAGGCGAACGACTGCGTGAAGGCAAGGAGTCCCACCGACGCGCCCGTGAGCAGCACCGCCATGAGGAGCACCGAGCGCGCGCCGTTGCGGTCGAGGAAAGATCCCAGCGCGGGCGAGACGAGCGCCCCCAGCACCCCGCCCACCGACACCGCCGCCGAGATCGCGGTCCTCGACCAGCCGAACTCGCCGGTCATTGGCTCCACGAAGATCGAGAGTGTCGCCACCGCCGAGCCCTGGCGCGAGAAACCCGCCGCGCACACGCAGGCGAGGATCACCCAGCCGTAATAGAACGGCAGCCGCGCGGCGAGCGCCTCGATCAGGCGGTGGCGGGTGCCGGAGCGAGGCATTTGGCCGCATAGTAGCGGTCCCCATCCTCGAGGGACCACCGCATGGCGAAATCCCCAAGGCGCAGCAGGGCCTACACCGAAGGCATGAAGGTCCGCCGGCGCTGGCTCGGCAAGGCCTACGTCGAGCGGGCGTTCCGCGAGGCCGACGACTTCACGATCGACCTGCAGCACTACGTCACCGAGCACGGCTGGGGCGCGAGCTGGGCGCGCGGCGTGCTGCCGATGAAGACGCGCTCGATCATGAACCTCGCGATGATCTCGGCGCTCAACCGCCCGCACGAGCTGGAGATCCACTTGCGCGCGGCGCTCCGGAACGGCATCACGAAAAAGGAGATCAAGGAGATCTTCATCCACGTGGCCACCTACTGCGGCGCGCCGGCGGCGCTCGACAGCTTCAGGATCGCGAAGAAAATCTTCGCCGAAAAGCCGGGTGGAGCCTGATCAGGAGCTCGCGCAGGCGCTGGCGGCGGCAGCGGTGCACTTCGACGCGCAGGGGCTGGCGTGCGACTACCGGGCGCTCGCCGCCTCGCGCGAGCGCGGCCACCTCGCCGTCTGCCTGGCAGCGCTCGACACCTTCGATCCCAAGCAGGTGCGCATCGCCGCGCAAATGGCATTCTGGATCAACATCTTCAATGCCGGCGTGCTGCGCGACGCGCCGGAGCTGGAATTCGCCGGGGACGAGCAGGAAATGGCGACGTTCTTCGAGCGGCCGCGGCTCAGGATCTTCGGGCAGCCGTACTCGCTGGACGAGATCTACCATGGCCTGCTGCGCGGCAACGTGCCGGCGCACGGCAGGCTGCACGCGCCCATGAGGCGCGACGATCCGCGCCTCGCCCACATGCCCATCGCCTTCGACGAGCG
>Ga0214472_10009077_pt1 | contig 10373 bp, 6 predicted proteins | sample RVTome_6_FD_207662 | JGI IMG/M metagenome (GOLD analysis project Ga0214472, IMG submission 207662) | Soil microbial communities from uranium-contaminated site in the Upper Colorado River Basin, Wyoming, United States - RVT140D175 | ecosystem: Environmental > Terrestrial > Soil > Contaminated >...
GCGTTTTGGCGCTCGAATGTGACCTCGTTGCCTACTGCGTCAACGATGCGCGAAAGGCCCAGTCCAGGTGTGAACTCATGGAACGACTGGTCTTTGTGTACGACTCGGTAGTCCCCGCCGACTTCGACCAGTTCATCGAATACTCCGGGTGGGGAAACCCACGAACTGGTGTTGTCGGCTTTCGTGAACACGTCGCGCGAACCATCGGGCCAAACCAGCGTAGCTTCGCCCGGTTCCCAGAAGCCGCCGCCAGGCGTCGGATACCAGATTGGTTGCTGGGCAAGGAACCAAAAGCCGAAGGAAGCGCTCCAGCCGGGCCCCAGGTCGAAGCCCGTGGCCCCGGGGCTGGCCGTGCTGCCGACGGCGCCCGAGTTGTGGTACAGCGTAAACTCGATGTCCGGCCCCAGCCCCGACCACGAGACGATCGGGATGGCCGTGAACACGTTGCGGTTCACCGCGTTCACCGACGAGTAGGTCGAGACGTCGATCGACGCCTCCCATGGCCGGGCCGCCCCCGGCAGCGCCGGCGGCATGCAGGGGTCCGGAAAGACCGGCCCCATCGGCATGAACTGCCCCAGCACCGGCCCGCTCGCAAAGAGCATGAATAGTGCGGGCACTCCAACTGCGCACGAAGCTGGGCCGCGCAATGACGACACGATACCTCTCGTGTGAATCCGCCACGTCATGATCCGCCTCCTCGTCTCTGCCACCGCTTCGCCGAACGAGCCTCACGTGCGTCCGCCACGCGTCGGGGAACGGCCCATTCCGGCCTCCCGGTTCTTCCGCAGGACAGCGACCATGGTACGCAAGATTCAGAGCGGTCCGCGAAAAACAGCGAAAAAAAGCAGAATGGACAACTATATGGCACTGTAACAAGCGCGCCCCAATTTCGGGACAAAACGCGGCCGCCCGCACGCGTCCACCGCTTTCCAGACAACGGGGTTCCAATGAGAGTTGTTGTGCAATCGCACTACGGGCGGGTATTCGCTGCCAACTTCCCCGAACGAGAAGAAGTGCTTCCTACCGCTCCTCCAGCAGCGACGTGTGTGTTCGCAGCCGCTTGAGGGCCTCGAACAGCCGGGACTTGACCAAGGCTTCGCTGATCTCCAGCACTTCCGCGATCTCTCCGCGTGAAAGCCCTTCCACGTAGCGCAGCCGCAGCACTTCCTGCTGCGCTTCGGGAAGGTCCTTCAGCAGTTCCGCGAGTTGCGCCCGCCGCTCGTCCTTCACCAGCCGGGTCAGGTGCCCGGTGGCCGACTGGTGAAGGTGCGACGCCAGCGGCGAGGCGTCCTCCGCCCGATGGCGCCGACGCTGGCGAAGCAGGTTCAGACAGTGGTTGCGGGCCAGCTTGTAGAGCCATGGCCGGAACGTCTCCGGCACCGACGGAGCGGTCAGCACCTTGTACCACACGTCCTGCAAGGCGTCCTCGGCCTGGTCCATCTGCCCGAGGTACCCCCAACAGAACCGCAGCAGCGCACCGCGATACAGCCGGTCGAGCAGGCTGGCCGCCTCCGGTCCACCGTCGCGCAGTTGCCCGATCAGCGTAACGGTCTGTTCTTCCAGCGAGTTGCCCCGTGCGTCACGCTCCGTCACTCGAATCTCCCTGCACAGGTGCCACTGCTCTTGAGCAGTGCCCCATTCCCTTCGTGTTCTTCCTGCCCTTCGTGGTTTGCTGAGCAACCCAGCCTATCGCGGAAGTCGCGGATCGACTTCGCCTCCGCGTTGAGCGCGTTCCAGGGCCCGCAGCCGCGACTCCACCTGAAGTTTCTCCTCCAGGTCATCCAGCAACGCCGGCCCATACAGGTCTATCAGAGCCTGCAAGGACTTTCCATGCGCCTCGAGGGCCTCCCTGCCCAGCGCCTCGAACGTGTCCGCCGCGTCCCACAGGTAACGCTCGGCGCGAACCGGGTCGGCGTCCGGGCCGGTCATCGCCGCCAGGCCGATGTTCAGCAGGCGGGTCCCCAGATCGAGCAGTGCAGCGCGGGCGGCGCCGTGCTCCGTCGAACCCGACTCTCCCTGCGCTTCGAGCGTCTCCATTGCCCGCAGCAGTTCGTGCCGGGCGCGCCCAAGGTCCGGCTGCGGCATTTCCATCAGCAGGCGCGCGAATCCCAGGCGGGTGTGCGCCGCCCGGACCTCGGACTTGACGCGCTCCAGACGCTCCAGAATGGACAACGCCTGCTCGTACTTGCGACGCGCTTCGGGAAATCGTCCCACTTCCCGCAGCACGTCCCCCGTGTCCTTGGCCTCCGCGGCCACCAGCAGGTCCTGAAGCTCGTTGGCCAGCGCCGTGTTCTGCTCGAGCTTCTGGTTTGTCCACGCGACCCAAGACTGGAAAGCGATCATCATCAGCAGCACGCCCACCAGGAACACGGCCACCAGCTTGTGCCGCACGATCCATTTGCGAAACTGATAGAACACGCCCGCCCTCCGCGCCAGCACCGGCTGGTTGGTCAGATACCGCTGAACGTCCTCGGCCAGCGCCGCGGCGCTCTGGTAGCGCCGGCCGCGCTCTTTCTCCAGCGCCTTGAGAACGATGGTCTCCAGGTCGCCGCGAAGCGACCGATCCACCGTCGACGGACGCCGCGGCGCATCCTCGCAGATCACCCGCACCGCCTCCGGAAGAGCCCCTTTGCTCACCGTGTACGGCAGTCGGTCTGTCAGCAGCTCGAACAGGACCACGCCCAGGGAATAAACGTCGCTTCGCACGTCGATCTCGTCGGAGTTTCCCCGTGCCTCCTCCGGACTCATGTATGGCAGGGTCCCCATGATCTTACCGACTTCCGTGGCCGTCGCGGTCAGGCCAAGCTCCGGGTCATGGATGCGTGCCAGGCCAAAGTCCAGGATTTTGGGATTGCCCTCCGCGTCGACGAGCACGTTGGAAGGCTTGAGGTCCCGGTGAATCACGCCCCGCTGGTGAGCGTAATTGATCGCGTCGCAGATCCGGCAGAACAGCGCCAGTCTGGCGCGCAGCCCGACCTCACGCTCCCGCACAAACTCGTTGAGCGGCGCTCCCTGCACGAGCTCCATCGCGAAGAAGTGCTGACCGTCGTCCGTCCTTCCGGCGTCGTAGATGGCCGCAATCGCCGGATGGCGAAGCCGGGCGAGCGTCTGCACTTCGCGATGAAAGAGCTTCACTCGATACTCATCCACGAACCGGCCGCCGCGGATGACCTTCACCGCCACGTTCCGCCTTGGACTGGCCTGTTCGCCTTCGTATACGATCCCCATTCCGCCTTCCCCGAGCCGGCGATGAATCACGTACGAACCGATGCTGTCCGGCAGCGGCGGGAGGGGCGGAGTGGAAGATTCCGCGACTACGGCGATCCCGGCGCGGAGACTTGCGGCCCGTGCCTGGCAGGCCGGGCAGACGGCTACGTGCGCCTCGACCTCGGGGTCGTTACGGTCGATTCCGCTCCAGAGTTCTTCCTCTGACCGCTGACAGGTGACGCTCAAACCGTCGATTCTCCCGGACCTGTGCGCACGAAATCGGGCGCCTGCGGGCCAGCTCTCCGTTCCACCGCGGCGACCTCCTGCTCATCATAAGCCCTGAACCCGCGCCAAGCGGACCCGGCGCAACATTCTTCATTTTTTTGTCCGCCATCAAGGCGACGGCGGTGTTGATACTATTGAGCGGCGCTTTGAGTTTAATAAACGTCGCTGCAAACGTAGAAGTGTTACTGTGCGATCTAGAGAGCTCTTTGTCGTTCGCACGGATGCAGCAAGCTGAGGGAACCGCTCTCAAGCGCATTGCGGCCCAAGCGAGACCGTTGCGGCTGAGGGCTCTGTAGGAGGAACGATTCGATGCGAAGCAAACTAGGGATGTTACCCCGGCGACTGCGAGCCAAGACCGGGGCGTTTACGCTGATCGAGCTGTTGGTCGTCATCGCGATCATTGCCCTGCTGATCTCGATTCTTCTGCCGTCGCTGGAGGCGGCCCGGAAGCAGGCCAAGCTCAACGCCTGCCTGTCGCACATCAAAAACATCGCGACGTCGAGTCGGGTGTACGAGGCGGACGACTCCAGCGGGTTTGGCATCCCGATCCACCCGCTCCAGTACCAGCAAGACCCCAACAACCCGACGTTCATCGGGGCCTACGAATGGGGCGGCAAGGCGGGGGTTGGCGAAATCGGCTTCGTGCCGGGTCCGGGCGGTGAGTTTGCGTATCTGACCAGCAAGTACGGCACGAAGGCGGGCTTCGGGCCGTCGTCCCGGCCGATGAATCACATTCTGTATCCCGGCGGCTTCAACGACAATAACATTCCGACGTTCAACCGCATCGGGGCGGAGCAGGACACGAAACTGGAGCTGGACCTGTTCAAGTGTCCGGGGGACGACGGTCCGCCGCGTGGGGCGCATTGTCCGGACTGGATCAAGAACAACGAGCGATCGTCGTACGATCACTTCGGCAACAGCTACGTGGCGAACTCCTTCATGATCACCTACGTGGGCGGCAACGCTCCGGTGTGGAGCAACTCGCCGTACCTTCGTCCCCTTTCCCGTGTGCCGACGCCGTCGCGTACACTCTTCTACGAGGAGAACATCGGGCGCTGGTCCTGGGCTTGCCGGCGGGAACTCTGTGACCTGCCGGGCGTGGCGCCGGGCGTGAATCCGGGTCCGACCAAAGCGTTGAAAGGCTGGCACGGCAAGGACTGGACGTACAACCGGGCCTTTGTCGATGCGCACGCCGAGACCCAGAGGATCCTCATCGAGGGCACCGAGGACATCGACGGCTACTTCCTGCACTATCGAAACGAGATCGTGTTCGATGACGAGGAAGAGCAGGATCGCTCGCGTTGCGTCATCGTCCGCGGTCCGGGCTGGCAGAAGGACACGCTGCCGTCGGAGCCGGTAGAGACCGGGCTGATGGCTCCGTCCGGGGGGCGTCCTTCGTTTGAAGGTTGCGCCCGTTAACTGACGGATTGCCGGTGTCCGTTGCCAAGGGCGCCGTGTGTTGAAGCTTATTCGAGGCACCGTCTCACATCCGTGGGCGGTGCCTCGGCGTTTGCGCTCCGCTGGCGCATGCGGCATCAGGCAGAATGGGACGCCCTACCGGGAATCCATTCCTTCGGGTGTTCGTTGCTTCCCACTGGCTGGGGACTCTGGCTCAGCGTCATGCGGCGAATCAGGAGATCGAACGTAAGGCCGGCCGGTTCGATACAACTCGCCACGTTCACGTATGGCTTCGGCCAGTGCCTGCTGACCGTCCGCCTGCGCCGCGACACTGGCACGTTCCGCCTGCGTAACGGCCTCCTCGTATCGGCCGGCGCGGGCCAAAGCCGCGGCGTACACGTCCAGATGCACTGCGGGCGATGACGTCGTGGTTTCTTCCACCAGCAGATCGAGGGCCTCAGCCGGATCGGCAAGTTCTTCGAGCGACGTGGTCGCCAGCAGCCAGGCAAGTTCCAGACGCAGGGAAGCATCTGCAACGCCGATTTTCACGGCGTCGCGAAGCGTTTCGACGGCGCCACGCTGGTCGGCCTGGCGAAACAACATGCCGGCCAGTTCGCTGTAAAGGCGAGGATCCTCTGGATCGAGCGCGATCCGGGCACGGAGGGCATCGGCGGCACGCTGCGGGTCGACGTTGAGTTGAAGCAGTCGTTGCAGGGCATCGCGGGCCGCGTGGTGGGTTGGATCCAGACGCAAAGTTTCCTGTAACGCGGCGGAGGCCTCGCGCAAGCGGCCGAGCTGCTGGAGGACCAGGCCGCGGTTGTAGTGGACCTGTCCGTGGTCGGGGGTAAGGCGAACGGCCCGATCCAGCAGCGCAAGCCCCCCGTCCGGCTGACCTGACTCTGCAAGCAGGATGCCATATTCCGCGAGCCCGACGGGGTTCCGAGGATCAAGCTCGACGGCGCGCTCGAGATGCGCCCGGCCCTCGGCGGTACGGCCCTGAGAAGTAAGCGCGAACCAGAGCCCGAGTTGCGCATCCGCGTCGAGCGGGTCCAGGGTCGCGGCCTGGCGAAACGCCTGCTCCGACGCCGCGGACTCTCCCGCGCGAAGATGCACGGTGCCGACATGAAGCCAGGCCGCCAGGGTTTGAGGGGCGGCCTTCAAGAGACGTTCGCACGTAGCCCTGGCTTCCTCGAGCCGATCAAGCTGGATGAAGGCCGCGGCCATTGCCGCCAGAACGACCGGCTCGTCCGACTGAAACTGGTCCGCCATCTGATAGCATCTGAGAGCGTCTTCGTACCGACCGAGCTGGGCGTACGTCTGGCCCTTGTTGCACTCGAATTGCCAGCGGTAGCGCTCAAGGTCGTCGAAGCCCAGGACCCGATTGACCGTGCCGGTGGAGATGGAAAGGGCAAGCAACAAAACCACGGCAAGCGCTACGCGAATCGCGCGGGGCGATCGAACCGCCGCCTGCCACGCGGACACCAGGGCCAGTGCCGCGGCAAGGCACAACGCTGGAATCGCCGGTACGCGGTAGCGCGGCGTGTAATAGAACGCCAGAACAACCAGCAAGGCGAGCACGACGAGTATGGGCTCCCAAGCGGTGAAGGTCGGTCGGCGAAACCCCAGCCACAGCCCGAGGAGCGCAGGACCCATGAGCCAGGCAGTTGGCACCGGAGAAAGCGGCGCGACGTGCAGCCAACCGTCACGCTGTTCCAGCCGGGGGAAATAGATGTCGCTGTAGTACCGGCCGGTCAGGAACCAGTAGAGCTTGCGGGCCATCAGAACGACCGCCCGGCCCGGATCTTCGCGCAAGTAATCCATGCCCTGGCGCAGAAAGAAGCGATCCACGTCGCGAAAGCTGCCGCTTCGGCCGGTGGCCTCGGTGTACACACGGGCGGTATCGTGATGTTGGGTCGCTTTGAAAGTACGGACACCGGGCACAGCCGTGTACGTGCCTTCGGCACCGTCGATGTTTCCAAGGCGGAAGGTGATGCCGGCGTGTGCCGTGATCGGGATGAACTCGCCGCAGGCGAGATAATTGTGCAGCGTAGCGGGCAAGATCATCAGCAATCCAGCAAGGACACTGGCTCCGGAGTACGCCAGGCCTTGAGTCGGGTTCGGCGGCCGTGGCGCGACCGACGGAAACTTGCCGCAGTCGGCGTGGCCATCCGATCGGCGGCCAGCGCTGGGGTCCGCCGCGGGCTTGAGTGACCAGATCCAAAGCCCGGCAAACGGGATCAGTACGATCGCCGGCGGATAAGCCAGTGCAAGCAGACCCACCGAAGCGCCCAGGCCAAGCGAGGACGTCAGGCCTGGCTTGCGAACGAGCCGCGCCGCGAGAAACAGGACGGTCGCAACGAGCGCCAACTGAAGCGTCGTGGGGAGCACCCGGACGAGGGAAAACGCGGGTTCGTCCAGGAGAAGGAACATGGACGCGACGACGACGCTCGCCCACTTCCCAGATCGCAGGCCGGCTACAAAGGCCAGGATCCATGCGGTAAGCAGGTGCAGGATGACCTGCACAAAATACACGGCCGTCAAACCGGCTCCCGCTCTTCGCAGCCCGCCGAGCAGAAAGGGATAGAGCGGAGCGGACAGAAACGGTGTGTCGGCCAGCCACGTTCCCTCGGCGAAGCGACCCGCCTGGTCCCAGTAGAAGGCCGCGTCACCACCGACGGCATACGCAGATGGATTCGATCGAAGGAAATCAACGAGGAGAGCCAGCCGGAGGGCAGCGCCCAACGCAAGAAGGATGACCAGAACTCGGGCTTCGGGCCCCCAGGGGTTGAACAGCTTTTCATTCACGATCCGGGTCCCCGGAACCAGACATCGGCGGCTCGCGCGTGTATCGCTCCAGTTCGTCCGCCGTCAGATCGTACACGAAGAGCGAGTATCCGACGCGGGCGTCGGGCTCGCGGCGGCGGAGTTGCTGGATCAAGCGGGCGTGTCGAAGCTCGAGAAGCTCCTGATAAACATGCCCACGGGCCGCGGTCGCATCAACGCCATCCAATTGCGGAGAGTCGCCCGCCAGCATCGCCTGGAGGGCGCGAACGCGGGTCCAAACTTCGGCCGTCCAGAAATCATCCCGCGCCCACGGGGCGAAGACGCCGACAAGCTGGGTCGCACTGACCACGTAGAGGCCGGGATCGAGCTCCGCCGGCGGACCGAAAGGTAGAAAGCTGGGAAGCGACTCGCAGGGGAAGCCGTAGCGCGAGGGGTCCACGCTGCCGAAGTAGGCCAGCCGCATCGTCCTGCCCGGATGGGCGCGGGCGAAGCGCTGCAAGCGCTTGAGGTCCTGGCCCCAGTCGAGATTGCTGTCCACGAGGTATCGATGGCCCTGCGATGGTCCGCCAAGAATCTCGTTGAAGTAGGCCAGGTAATGCGGATGGACGAACACGTTGGCCGCTGCCAGCCATACGACGAGTGCGGAAACGAGCCACGTGCCCCATCGTGACCTCATCCATGCCGCGGCGCAGCCGCCGAGCAAGATCACCATCGGATAGATCGGCAGCAGGTGACGGTGACCAATGTTGTAACGCGTCGTAAGGGAAGAAGCGATCCAAACGAAGGCAAAGACGATCACGCCGGCGAGCAGCGGCGCATCTCCTGGCCGTCGAAGCATTCCGGTGAACGCAGCGACAGCTCCGAGGGCGGCAAGGCCGAGTGTCGCCAGGGGAGTTTTCACGGCAAACGCGATGGGAAAGTAGAGACGAAAACCCGATGTGGAGTGTTCCCCGCAGAGATAGCTGGGGAGCCCCTGTAGAAACTTGAGCGTGTGGGCAAAGCCGTAGAGGTACGCCTCGGGGAGCAAGTGATGTCGTCGCGCCCAGCGCACCAAGGCGAGCGTGACACCCGGCAGCGGCCGGCCGGAAGCGTCGTTCACCAAGGTGCTCCAGGCCTCCTCCATGGTCGCGGGTACGGGCTGATCCATCCGCGGAATGCTGGTCATCATCGCCCGCTTAGCGTCCGCACCGCGAAATGGCGAGTCGCGCCAGAGAAAGCACGTCCAGATCGCCCCGTAGACAAGACAACCCACGCACAGACACGCGCAGGCCAACACGACGACGCGCGCCAGCCGCGCGTGAATAAACGACCATTCCGAGTCGCGACCGTGAGGGCGCGGGCTGCCCCCGGACCCGCCACTTCGGTTCGGCACCCTTGCCCTCGCCAGCGGCACCGAACGCGCGAAAACTCCACGGACCGACAGCGGTTCAGAGCGCACCACCGCCACAACCATCATCGCTCCGACCGCCGGCAGCAGGGTCGGCCAGGAGAACTTCGTCAGACTTGCCGCGGTCAGGCAAAGAGCCGCTGCCGCAAGCCGCCTGAGCGTAAGGCGATCCAGCAATCGGGCGAACGTCAGCAACACCGCGAGCACCGTCAACGTGAAGGGCACATCGGTCGTGACCAGCCGGCCATGGGCCAGAAGCGTGGGGCTGAGCACCGCGCAGAGGAGCGCCACCAGCGCGACGCTCCGATCAAACAATCGCCTGGCGAGCAGGTAGGTACACCAACAGGTCGCGAGCAACAGCACGACCATCGCGCAACGGGCGGGGACGATGAGTTGTTCGCCGTCGTTGAGTTCGCACAGCCAGATGCGGCCGAAGAGCCACACGACGCCCTCCCGCCAACCCGGAGTCTGGGCCGGCGGCCAGACCTGATCGACGAACGTCAACGGCAGCGCTGCCCAGAGCTGAGCGAGCGGCGGGGTCTCCGGCGACAAGCGGAAGTCTCCGGTTTTCCAATAGCTCATTCCGCCCGTGAGGTGGTTGGTTTCGTCGAAGGTGATGCTGTCTCCCAGGAGAGACGAAACCGCAAGCACGCCTCCCACGACCAGGAGGGCGGCGACGACGGCGCCGTGACGCCGCGAGTCTGGAGACCCGGCCGGTCCCATCGGATGAGGGCTTGACATCATGGTACACCGGAGCCGTCAAAGCTCCGTCGGGTTCGAAACGGCTGCGCCGCGCCGTTCCATGAAGCCATCGTACTCAATCCTCGCTGCCCGCGGAAATGGCGATCGGTTACGAAAGCGCCCAGCAGATTGTCGCCTGCACCGGCCGGCAAGACTGATTCGCGAGGCAGTCCAGAACGCCAACGACGGGAAGTTGTGCAGGCTCCTCGGACCGCCGATCGAACACTGTTAGAATCGGCGCACATGACCGAGAAGCCGCGGACCCAGAGCACCGGTCGGCCAGCCACTACGACACAGAGCGCGGGGCGAACGCCCACGCGCCGGCGGCGCGCACTTGCGGCGCCGGTGATCGTTGTGTTAGTCGTTCTGGCCTTCGAACCCGTGCGATACAACGAATTTGTCGACTGGGACGATCGTCAGAGCCTGATCGAAAACGACGCGTATCGCGGCCTGGGCGTCGAACAGTTGCGCTGGATGTTCACAACGCCGCACGCCGGGCACTATCAACCGTTGACGTGGCTTTCGTTTGCCCTGGAGCTGAAGCTGTGGGGAGGACTCAGCGCCGTCGCGG
>Ga0214472_10009078_pt1 | contig 10372 bp, 11 predicted proteins | sample RVTome_6_FD_207662 | JGI IMG/M metagenome (GOLD analysis project Ga0214472, IMG submission 207662) | Soil microbial communities from uranium-contaminated site in the Upper Colorado River Basin, Wyoming, United States - RVT140D175 | ecosystem: Environmental > Terrestrial > Soil > Contaminated >...
GGAGCCGATCTCGATGGAAACGCCGATCGGGGACGACGACGATTCGCATCTCGGGGATTTCATCGAGGACCAGTCGACCATGGCGCCCTCGGACGCGGCAACGTACTCGGGCCTGCGCGATGTGACGAAGGAAGTGCTCGACACGCTCACGCCGCGCGAGGCGAAAGTGCTGCGCATGCGCTTTGGCGTCGAGATGTCGACCGACCACACGCTCGAGGAAGTCGGCAAGCAGTTCGATGTGACGCGCGAGCGCATCCGCCAGATCGAGGCGAAGGCGCTGAGGAAACTGCGCCACCCGTCGCGCTCGGAGCGACTGAAGAGCTTTCTCGATCAGGAGTCCTGAGCGCCGGTGCGGCAGCGCCCGGGGCCGCGCGAGCGGCCCTTGCTTTTTTCGGGGAGGACGATGTGAAAGTCGTCGACTACTACTTCTCGCCGGCCTCGCCATGGACCTTCCTCGGCCACGCTCGCTTCGTGGACATCGCGCGTCGCGCCGGCGCTCGGGTCCGTGTGCGCCCCGTGGACTTCGGCGTGATCTTCCCGCAAACGGGCGGCCTGCCGCTCGGCAAGCGCGCACCGCAACGCCAGGCCTACCGCCTGATGGATCTGGCGCGATGGCAGGAGCGCCTCGGGGTGCCGCTGAACGTACAGCCCAGGCATTTTCCGGTGGATGCGACTCACGCTGCGCATCGGATCATCGATGCCGAGCCGCAGGGTGTCGAGCAGCAGATGGCGCTGGCCGGCGCGATCATGCGCGCGCTTTGGGTCGAGGACCAGAACATCGCCGATCCGGCGATGCTCGCGGCGATCGCCGCGGAGCAAGGACTGGACGCAGCGAAGCTCGCCGCAAGCGATCGCGCGGCGCAGGCGCGGTACGAGGCCTATACGCGCGAGGCGCTCGAGCGGGGCGTGTTCGGGGCACCGACCTACGCGCTCGCGGGCGAGCTCTTCTGGGGCCAGGACCGGCTCGATTTCGTCGAGCGTGCGCTGAGTTCCGATTGATGGCGCGCCGGGCTTCGCGGGCCTGAGCATGGCGCAGTCCGGATACAACTTCCGCCGTACCGATACCGGGCGGGAAGTGTATGAAAGCGGGGACCTCTCGGTGCCCGCCGATTACCGGCGTTTGCTCGGACTGATACGCGAGGAAACGACCTTCGAAGTGGTGCGTGGAGTCCTGCGCCAGTACCCGGATGAGTTGCTCAAAGAGTGGCTTGCCGAGCTCGAGGAGCTCGGCTTCCTGGAGCGCGTGCTCACGGCCGAGGAGCGCGACCTCGATTTTACGAAGCTCTTTGCCGGCAAGCCGGCACCCGGCGCGCCGTTGCTGCCCGAGGACGCAGAGACGATCGCGCGCCGTGCCGAAACGGCCGGCAAGAGGCTCGCGCGTACCGGAGCGTTCCTTGCGGCGCAGCGTCTGAAAGCGCGCCCGCCCTGCCGCAAGCCGGCGGGCGAGATCGTGGTGCTGATTTGCGAGGACGACCCGGATCAGTTGGCGCTCGCGGACCTGCGCGTCACCATGGCCGGGTTCCAGGTGCGCGCGGCGCGCAACGCCGCCGAGCTCGTCGAGGCGTTGCGCAAGGGCCCGCCGCCCGACGTCCTGCTGCAGGACGTCGAACTTCCGGACGGCGACGGCTTCAAGATCCTGGCCAAGATTCGCAGGCACCCGGCGATCGCGGCGCTGCCGGTCATCATGCTGACGGCCAGGAATACGCCCGGGGACATCCGCCACGGCCTGGAACTCGGCGCGGACGGCTACATCACCAAGCCCTACAGCAAGAACATCCTTGCCGACATGATCCTCAAAGTGCTCAAACTGGCGCCGGCGACGTAGACTCACACAGGTTATGCGGGCCGGTAGCTCAGTCGGTCAGAGCAGGGGACTCATAATCCCTTGGTCGTTGGTTCGAATCCAACCCGGCCCACCATGATTTTCACCGGATCGGGGCGAATCAGCGGAGCGCGCATCGCACCCGATGCCGAGGGAATCATCGCTCGTGACGCCAGCGCGAGACACACGATCCTGGTCGGGCGCGGCGCTGTTTGCGGTACCACTTAGGGGGCAGGGCGAGAGGCGGTGGGCGATCTTCGCGCCCGCGAGCCGGTCGGCGGCGATCGCGATCGCCGGGCGCGCAAGCGGCTACAGACCCACCGCGCTGAACCTGACCCCGATCGCACCGCTGACACGGGTGGCGAGGCGCGCCTGGCGAAAGAGGTTCGCCACGCTCGCTGCCGGCATCTGGATCGACGGTTACCAAAGCAACGCTCGCTACACCGACGTTCCCCCCTTCTCTGCTTCAGGAGAACCACCGTAAGAAGGCCGCCGCGGCGAGCGCGATCACGCCCAATGCGGAGAGCAAGCCCCATGAGATTCTGCGCCACGTGGCCGCCCACGCCTTTTTTCGCGCCGAAACGAGTATCGACAGCGCCAATCCGGCCGCCGCACAGACCATTTTCGTGCCGAGCGCGAAAACGGCAATTCCGTGAATGTCGGCCAGCCGGCCATAGTAGTAAAGGCTCACAGCGCCGAAGCCCGCGCCGGTCACGATTTGAACTACCCATCCGAGGAGTACCAGACGCGCGAGCCGCAGCTCGCGCGCCGTGGAAAGTTCTGTCGTCCACAAGGCGAACGCCGCCCCACCCGTCACGGCGACGGCGCCGAAGTTGTGCAGCACCTGGGCGAGCGCGTAGGCGAGATTTTCCATCGTCGCGGATCATTCCGCCTTCACTTTGACGCACCGCTCCACGCCGACCGGCACGTGGGCTTTGTTGACCACCTTGATGCACAGCGTGCGCTGTCCCAGCGAGAGCGTCTCCAGCGTATAGCTGCCCTTTAACTGACGCAGAATGCCGACCTCTTTCCCATCCACGTAGACGTGAATATGGTCGCCCTTGGGGCCCGGGCTTACTTCGTAGACGAGCTTGGTGGGGTCAAAGGTGTCCACCCGCGACCCGTCCTGCGGGGAGGTGATTCTCACGAACGCCTCGGCCGCAATCGAAGGGATGGGCGTGAGCGCGAGAACAAGCAATGCAATCTGTAAAAAACGCTGTAGCGGGTGCATGATCAGACTCCTCTTGCAGCTGAAAAACCGATCGCCTCGTGCACGACGCGCGGCGTGCGCCGACTCGCGACCGCTAGCTTGCGTCATCGTCCGCGGGCGGTCGATTCCTGATCGCCTGATCGCCTGATCGCCTGATCGCCTGATCGCCTGATCGCCTGAGCAGACCGTCGCCGCGTTGTCTCCGGCGCCCGATCTGCTGTAAAATCCGCGCCTTCCCCGGGGTGGTAGCTCAGCTGGGAGAGCGCCGCGTTCGCAATGCGGAGGTCGGGAGTTCGATCCTCCTCCACTCCACCAGTTTCGTGAGCGCGCCCGCGGGCGCCTTCTTCGTTTCTAGCGCTCGCGCACGGCGTAGCGCTCGAGGGCCTCGAGCGGCACCACCGCGATCGCCTCTTCGTGCGTCGCCTCCAGGATCACCGGCGGCGCGACGCCGGCATCGAGCGCCTCCTTCCATCGTCCGGCGCACAGACACCAGCGGTCGCCCGGCTTCAGTCCAGGGAAGCCCGCTTCGGGCATCGGCGTCATGAGGTCATTGCCGCGCCGGCGCGAGAACTCCAGGAACTCGCGCGTCATGCGTGCGCACACGACGTGGATGCCGACATCGTCGTAGTCGGTATTGCAGCAGCCGTCGCGATAAAAGCCGGCCAGCGGATCCAGTCCGCAAGGCTCGAGCGGTGCGCCGAGAACATTCTTGGCGTCGTTCATCGTGGAGTTCGGGCCTCCATGCGCTCCGTCACGTTCGTTGCTGCTTCTCGAGCCGCCGGGCAAACACGGTCATTTCCTTCTGCGCCTGCTTGTCGCCCTTGCGCTGCGCCGCCTCGATGCCGCGGCGGTAGGCGTCGAGGGCCTCGTCGGGGCGTTCCGCCTTGGCGAGCGCGCCGCCGAGCGCTTTCCAGGCGGCCGAGTACTGCGGCTCGCGCGCCACTGCCTCGCGCAGGTGCGCGAGTGCGCGCTCGGTCTCACCCGCCTTGAGCAGCTCCAGGCCGAGCGAGTAGCGCAGCAGCGCGCCATCGCGCGGCGAGCCGATCATCTTCTCGAGATTCGAAATCAGCGGCGAGGCCATTTCGGCTAAGATACGTGCGCCGAAACGCAATTCTACTCTCGGAGCGGGCATGAAGAAGGCAATCCAGAGCAAGGACGCGCCGGCGGCTATCGGCACCTATTCGCAGGCGGTGCGCGCGGGCGATACGGTCTATCTGTCGGGGCAGATCGGTTTGGATCCGGCAACCATGCAGCTCGCGGACGGGATCGAGCCGCAGATCCATCGCGTCTTCAAGAACCTCGCGGCGATCGCGCAGGCCTCCGGCCTCGGGCTCGAGCATGCGGTGCGCATGACCGTGTACCTCACCGACCTCGGGCACTTCGCCAAGGCCAACGAGATCATGGCGCAGTACGTGAAGGAGCCGTTCCCGGCGCGCGCCGCAATCGGCGTCGCGAGCCTGCCGCGCGGCGCGCTGGTCGAGATCGACGCGATTCTGTACGCGGGGTGAGCTCTCCGGCGAAGCGCGCTCGCGCCGGCGCGGCGACGCCGCGCCAGGCGATCGCTTCGCCCGGCCCGTTTCCCACCGCACTCGCGACGAAGCTCGCGAAGCTCGATATCCGCTCGCGCTTCGACCTGGTGCTGCATCTGCCGCTCAGGTACGAGGACGAGACCGCACTGACGGCGCCCGCAGCCGCAGCCGTCGGTACACCGGTGCTGATCGAAGCGCGCGTCGAGCGCGCCGAGGTCGCGTTCCGCCCGCGGCGCCAACTGGTGGTCCACGCGCGCTCGGCCGAGGGCGGAGCACTGGTGCTGCGCTTCCTCAACTTTTACGGCAGCCAATTGAAGCAGTTCGAACGCGCCGCCGAGGAGGGCCGGCTGGTGCGGGCCTTCGGCGAAGTGCGCCCGGGCTGGTCCGGCGCGGAGATGGTGCATCCGCGCTACCGCATCGTCTCGCCCGGCGAGCCGCTCGCCACGGCGCTCACCGCTATTTATCCGATCACGGCCGGGCTGTCGCAGGCGATGCTGCGCAAGCTCGTGCTCCAGGCGCTCGACGAAGTCGCGCTCGACGACTCGTTGCCGGAAGAAGTTCGTGAGCGTTACCGGCTGGGCGAGTTCTCGCAGGCGCTCGAGACGCTGCATCGACCGCCTCCGGGCGCCGACCTTGCCGCGCTGGCCGAGCGCACGCATCCGGCCTGGCAGCGCATGAAGTTCGACGAGCTGCTCGCTCAGCAGCTCTCGCTTCGCATCGCCTACCGGGCGCGGCGCAGGCGCGGCGCGGTGGCGTTGCCGGCTAACGGTCCGCTGATGAAGCGTTTCCTCGGCCGACTGCCGTTTCGCCTGACGCGCGCACAGAGCCGCGCCATGGCGGAAGTGCTGCGCGATCTCGCCACGCCGCATCCGATGCAGCGCCTGCTGCAGGGCGACGTGGGCAGCGGCAAGACGATCGTCGCCGCCATCGCATGCCTCGCCGCGGTCGACGCGGGCCGCCAGGCCGCCGTCATGGCACCCACCGAGATCCTCGCCGAGCAGCACCTGCGCAAGTTCTCGGCCTGGCTCGAGCCGCTCGGCGTCGGCATTGCCTGGCTGCACGGCGGGCTATCCGGCAAGGAGCGGCGCGGCGCGCTTTCGGCCCTCGCTTCGGGCGAGGCATCGATCGCCATCGGCACCCATGCGCTGTTTCAGCAGGGAGTGACGTTCGCCCGCCTTGGCCTCGTCGTGGTCGACGAGCAGCACCGCTTCGGCGTGCAGCAGCGCCTGACGCTGAAGAAGAAAGGTGAGCGCGCGAATGCGACGCAGGAAGTGCCGCACCAGCTGATGATGAGTGCGACGCCAATTCCACGAACCCTCGCCATGACCTACTACGCGGACCTCGATGTCTCGCTGATCGACGAGTTGCCGCCGGGGCGGCGTCCCGTGGCTACACGGCTGGTGGCGGCGGCGCGTCGAGGCGAAGTGCTCGCCCGCATCCGCGACGCCTGTGCCGAGGGTCAGCAGGCTTACTGGGTCTGTCCGGTGATCGAGGAGTCGAAGGAGCGCGACCTGCAGGCGGCGCTCGAGACCTTCGCGACGCTGTCGCGAGAGCTGAAGGGCCTGCAGGTCGGTCTGCTGCACGGTCGCCTGCCGCTTGCGGATAAGGCTGCGGCGATGCAGGCATTCGTCGCGGGCAACACCCAGGTGTTGGTAGCCACCACGGTGATCGAGGTCGGCGTCGACGTGCCGAACGCCTCGCTCATGGTCATCGAGCATGCCGAGCGCTTCGGCCTCGCCCAGCTGCACCAGCTGCGCGGTCGCATCGGCCGCGGCACGCGCGAGAGCGTGTGCATCCTGCTCTATGCGGCGCCGCTTTCGCAGCCGGCGCGCGCGCGCCTGAAGGTGATCTACGAGAGCCGCGACGGGTTCGAGATCGCGCGCCAGGACCTCCGGCTGCGCGGTCCCGGCGAATACCTCGGCGAGCGCCAGAGCGGGGTGCCGCTGCTGCGCTTTGCCGACCTCGAGCGCGACGAGGCGCTGGCGCGTGCGGCGCACGAGGCCGCCGAGACCCTGCTCGAGCAGGATGCGGCTGCCGCGCGCCGCCACCTCGAGCGATGGCTCGCGGGGCGGCACGAGTACGCCGATGCGTAGGTCGTGGCGCTCGTGCGGTGCGCCGAACCGGGCCGCCGCGCTATGCTTCGCCCCGTGAAGCTCGCCCCGATCACCCGGCGCCTGGACGCCTACGAGCGCCTCGTGCGGCTAGACAAGCCGATCGGCACGCTGCTTCTGCTGTGGCCGACGCTTTGGGCCGTTTGGCTAGCGTCCCGCGGGCACCCGACGATCGAGATCCTGCTGGTCTTCATCCTGGGCACCCTGCTGATGCGCTCGGCAGGCTGCGCGATCAACGACTTCGCCGATCGCAAGGTTGACCCGCACGTCGAGCGCACCCGAAACCGGCCACTCGCCGCCCGTGAAATCGAGCCTTGGGAGGCGCTTGTCGTGGGCGCGGTGCTCGCGCTCGCCGCCTTCGGACTGGTGCTGTTCCTGAATCGCCTGGCGATCGCGCTCTCGTTCGTCGCCCTTGCGATCGCCGCCACTTATCCCTTCACCAAGCGTTTCTTCGCGCTGCCTCAGGCGTACCTCGGAATCGCGTTCGGCTTCGGCATCCCGATGGCCTACGCCGCGATCCAGAACCGCCTGCCCGCGGAATGCTGGATGCTGCTCGCCGCGAACGTGTTCTACGCCTTTGCCTACGACACCGAGTACGCGATGGTCGATCGCGACGACGATGCCAGGGTCGGCATCCGCACGTCGGCGCTGACCCTTGGACGATTCGACGTCGCCGCGGTCATGGCCTGCTACGCGGCGATGCTTGCGGTACTCACCGGATTGGGCGTGGCGCTCAAGCTGAGCTGGCCGTTCTATGCCGGTCTGGCGGCTGCGGCGGCGATGATGGCTTACCATTGGCCGCTGATCCGCCGCCGTACGCGCGAGGGATGTTTCAAGGCGTTCCTGCACAATAACCGGGTCGGCGGCGCGATCTTCGCAGGCATCGTTCTATCCTTTCCCCTTCCGAGCGCGCTTCCGTGGCGATGAACGACGGCGACATTCCCCTGATGCGGTTCGACTTCGCTCGGGGCGCGCTGCGCGGCTCGAGCCTGATGCTGTATCCGTCGCACCTGGTACACCGGGGCACACAGCGTCTGGAGACAATGCCGCTTGCCGCGGTGGCGGCCGTGCGCATCGAATTCGCGCGCGATGCGCGCAAGATCAACTGGGCCGTGGTGCTGGTGGTGGTCGCGCTGATCCTGTTCTTACTGTCGGGACCGCTGGCCTCGCTCGCGGGCGCGGCGGCAGAGGAAGTGGCCGCCGCGCAGAGCGGGTCGGCGAGCGGCGGGCAGGGCATCGCAGGCGTCGTGCAGTCCGCGATGCGGGGCCTGGGCGCGGTGGCGCGCATGCTCCCCATCGCGGGCGCATTGCTCGTGGCATCGGCGGTCGCGTTCGGCGCGCTGGGCTGGTTCGGGCGAACCACGCTGACGCTGACCCTGGGTGCGGTCGAGCGGACTTATCCGGTGCTCGGTCGTGATCTGAAGCTGTTCGACTTCGCGGAGGCGCTCGGCGAACGCCTGCGCGCCATCAGGCCCTGATGCGCTACGCCGATCTGCGCGACTTCCTCGCCCAGCTCGAGGCCGCGGGCGAGCTGCGGCGGGTCACCGCGGAAGTCTCGCCGCGCCTCGAGATGACCGAAATCTGCGACCGCACGCTCAAGCGCGGCGGGCCGGCGATTCTATTCGAGCGGCCGAAGGGGCACTCGATCCCGGTGCTCGGAAATCTGTTCGGCACGGTGCGCCGGGTCGCGCTCGCCATGGGGTCCGAGGACCCGGCCGCGCTGCGCGATATCGGCCGGCTGCTCGCCGCGTTGCGCGAGCCTGAAGCGCCGAAGGGGTTTCGCGATCTGTGGGCGAAGCTCCCCGAGCTGAAGGGGCTGGTCACCAAGGTGCTCGACATGGCCCCGAAGGTGATCGCCTCGGCGCCGTGCCAGGACGTGGTCTGGGAGGGCAAGGACGTCGACCTCGCGCGCCTGCCGGTTCAGACCTGCTGGCCGCAGGACGCCGGTCCGCTCATCACCTGGGGCCTGACGGTGACCAGCGGCCCGCACAAGCCGCGCCAGAATCTCGGTATCTATCGCCAGCAGGTGATCGGCCCGAACCGCGTGATCATGCGCTGGCTGGCGCATCGCGGCGGGGCGCTCGACTTTCGCGATCACGGCCTGGCGCATCCGGGCGAGCCGTTTGCGGTGGCGGTGGCGCTCGGGGCCGACCCGGCGACGATCCTCGCCGCGGTGACGCCGGTTCCGGACGCGCTTGGCGAGTATCAGTTCGCCGGGCTGCTGCGTGGCTCGCGCACCGAGGTCGTGAAATGCATCGGCAACGACTTGCAAGTGCCGGCCTCCGCGGAGATCGTGCTCGAGGGCGCGATCCAGCCCGAGGACACCGCGCTCGAAGGGCCGTTCGGCGATCACACCGGCTATTACAACGAGGTCGAGCGCTTTCCGGTGCTCACCATCGAGCGCATCAGCATGCGGCGCTCGCCGATCTATCACAGCACCTACACCGGCAAGCCTCCCGATGAGCCGGCGATGCTCGGCGTCGCGTTGAACGAAGTGTTCGTGCCGCTGCTCGCCAGGCAGTTCCCCGAGATCGTCGACTTCTATCTGCCGCCCGAGGGCTGCTCGTACCGCCTGGCGGTGGTGAGCATGAAAAAGCAGTATCCGGGTCACGCCAAGCGCGTCATGTTCGGCATCTGGAGCTTCCTGCGACAGTTCATGTACACCAAGTTCATCGTCGTGGTGGATGACGACGTCGCGGTGCGCGACTGGAAGGAAGTCGTGTGGGCGATCACCACGCGGGTCGACCCTGCGCGCGACACGCTGATCGCGGAGCACACGCCCATCGATTACCTTGACTTCGCTAGTCCGGTGGCCGGTCTGGGCTCCAAGATGGGCATCGACGCCACACACAAGTGGCCCGGGGAGACATCCCGCGCCTGGGGCCGTCCGATCGTCATGGACGCCGAGGTGCGCCGTCGCGTCGATGCCCTTTGGCAGGAACTGGGGCTCGACTGATGCCGTGCGCCCGGGCAGAGGCTAGAATCGGGGCCTGAATCAGCGCGCCACCGGCTCGCCCGGGGTGCAGCGCAAAGACAAGAACAGCGAACCAATGCCGCTCCCGGGCACCCGCTACGCGATCGAGGTCAACCCGAGGATCCCGCGCCGCCTCGCGCGTCTCGAGGAGCTCGCGAGCGATTTGTGGTACAGCTGGGACCGCGCCACGCGGCTGCTGTTCTCGCGGCTTCATCCGCGCCTGTGGCAAGCGGTCGGCCACAGTCCCAAGGCGATGCTGCGCCGGGTGGACGAGGCTCGCCTCCTCGCGGCGGCCGACGATCCGGCGTTCGTCGCAACCTACAACCGGGTGCTGTCGGCCTACGACACCTACCGCGCCGATACCGCGCGGCGCGAAGGCGCGGCACGCATCGCCGATGACGACCTCGTCGCCTACTTCTGCGCCGAATTCGGCCTGCACGAAAGCCTGCCGATCTACTCCGGGGGACTGGGCATTCTCGCGGGAGATCATTGCAAGACGGCGAGCGACCTGCGGCTGCCCTTTATCGGCGTCGGGTTGCTCTACCGGCAGGGGTACTTCGCGCAGACGATCGACGCCGAAGGCCGCCAGAACGCCGCCTACATCCACTCCGACTTCGAAGCGTTGCCGATCGATCCCGTGCGTCTCGCCGACGGCGGCGAGTTGCGCGTGCAGGTGGCGCTGCCGGGGCGCTCGGTGCAAACGAGAGTGTGGCGCGCGCGGGTGGG
>Ga0214472_10009079_pt1 | contig 10371 bp, 9 predicted proteins | sample RVTome_6_FD_207662 | JGI IMG/M metagenome (GOLD analysis project Ga0214472, IMG submission 207662) | Soil microbial communities from uranium-contaminated site in the Upper Colorado River Basin, Wyoming, United States - RVT140D175 | ecosystem: Environmental > Terrestrial > Soil > Contaminated >...
TGCGCTGCCGCATCTGAACAGCACACGCATCGACGAGGCAAAAGGGGCCGCCGAGCCGACTACCGCTGCCGAGACCTGAGGAGGTCAGCCTCTCAGCGCCGGGTGGTCCGACATCTCGTCTGGCACACCGACCGGCATGTCGAGCAGCTGTTGGGCCACCGCCTTTCCCTGAGGGTCGAATCGAAGAGAAGCGGTCCCCCCGGCGCCAAGACCGCCGACAAAGAGGAAGTTGAGTGCGTGGATGCCGGGCAACTCGAAGCGCTGCACCGTCCCCGCCCCCAGGTGGGCCAGGTAGCCACCGACACGCTCAGCGGTCAGCTCGCGGCGCAACACGGGCCAGAAGTCGGGATGACGGGCACGGACCCCGACGTTGACGTCCGCCCCCTTGTCACCCGAGCGCCCATGAGCGATGGCAGCCAACGGCATCTCCACCACCGACCCGTCGTACGGGATGACCGGTGTCTCGTCGTGCCCCCGAGGAACGGGATCCGACGTCTGCGCCGGGTCGACGTCCTGGTACTCGACCGGCATCCCATCGACAGCCACTCGGGCGGCCACCGTTTCCCGTGCCACCGGGAAGCACTCCAGTCTGATGAGGGGGGCCGATCGGGGAAGGCCGGACCCGCCGCCGCTGACCCCGGGTGGCCCGGCCAGCCCGATCGAAGGCACCTCCCGGATGAACCCGTCCACCGCCTCCTTCACATCATGGTGGACCGCGATCTTGAGGATCACCTCACGTGTTCGGGAGACGATCCCGTGGGGCCCGTAGGTGTCCTCGGAACCGAGGACCTCGACATGGGTAGCGCGAAAGTCGGCCAGCCCCGCCGCCTGGAGCATTCGCCTTCCCCGGACGATGAGGTCGTCACCCACCCGGCGCGCCTTGGCCACCGCATCCCGGCCCCCGATGAACAGCAGGAACTGAGCGCGCCATCCGTCCTCGATCTGGGCACAGGCCTTGAGCCTCGATGGCGGTGGCGAGCCACGCGCCCCGGTGACGGCGACACGGTTGGCGCCTATCTCCTCGATCTCGACCTTGCTCCAGTCACAGACCACATCGGGGAGCAGGTAGGCGGACGGGTCGCCAATCTCGTAGAGAAGCTGCTCGCTCACGGTGCGAACGTCGACCAGGGCGTCGGAATCGCTCGGTGCGGTCAGGACCATGGAGCCATCGGCCCCCACCTCGGCAATCGGGTAGCCGGGATTGGACCAGCTCTCGGTGTCCTCCCAGTCGGTGAGAAGGCCGCCTGTCGACTGGGGCCCGCATTCGAGCAGATGGCCGGCCAGCGAACCGGCCGACAGACGGTCGTAGTCGTCCGCACGCCATCCGAGCTCGTGGATCAGCGGCCCCAGGACGAGAGCGGAGTCAACCACCCGCCCGGTCACGACCACCTCCGCCCCGGCGCCTAGGGCGGCTGCGATGGGGCGCGCCCCGAGGTAGACGTTGACCGACATCGGTGGGGCGGTGAGCCTTGCCTCTCGGATGACGTCCTCCCGATCCAGCAAGTCGTCTCCGGTCACCACAGCGACACGGATGGACGGGTCGGCTCGTCGGATGACGTCGGCGGCGGCATGAGGATTCACCCCGCCCGCGTTGGTGATCACCTTGATCCCGCCGTCGCGATAACGGGAAAGGTTGGCGGCGATGGTCTCGATGAGATCCCGGGCGTAGCCCTGATCGGGGTCTTTTTCCCGCGCCCTGGTGAGGATCGCCATCGTGATCTCGGCCAGACCCTCATACACGATGTAGTCACTGCGCCCATCGGCGAGGAGTTGAGGGGTGGACAGCGACGAGTCGCCCCAGGCCCCGGCGGCCCCGGAGATGGTGACCAGGTCGGGAGTAGCCATTGCGCCGCAACCTACTTCCCGATCAGGCCACGTTCTGGGTCGTGTCGACCCCCAATACGTCCCCAAACCGGTGCAGAACGTCGTAACTAACCTGCCTCACCGTGAATCTCTCCCCGTTCACCGAAGAGCACGAGCTGCTGCGCAAGACGGTCAGGGAGTGGTTGGAGGGCGAGGTGGTAGCCCATCTCGGCAGATGGGAGGAGGAGGGCCATCTCCCCGACGAGGTCTTCCGGCGCGCCGGACAGCTCGGGTTCCTCGGTCTCGCCTACCCCGAATCTGCCGGTGGCCATGGTGGCGACTATTGGGCTCATGTGGTCTTCCTCGAGGAGCTCGGTCGGGTGAGTCAGGCTCTGGCGATGGCCCTCTCCGTGCAGGTGGACATGTCGACGCCACCGATTCTCGAGTTCGGGACCACGCAACAGGTCGAGAGGTGGCTCAGGCCCGCCCTACGCGGCGAGCTGATCGGCGCCATCGGCATAAGCGAGCCCGACACCGGCTCCGATGTCGCCTCGATTCGGACCCGCGCCCGGCGGGATGGAGACGAGTGGATCCTCAACGGGTCGAAGATGTTCATCACCAACGGGCTGAGGGCCGACTTCATCACGACGGTGGTGAGGACGGGGCCACCCCTCGAGGCCAACCCATGGTCGGGCATCTCGATGTTCATCGTCGACACCAGCCTCCCCGGCTTCGAGGTGTCCAAGAGCCTCGAGAAGTCCGGGATGAAGATGTCGGACACCGCCCTGTTGTTCATGGACGACATGCGCCTCCCCGCCGACTCGTTGCTCGGCGTCGAGGGCGAAGGCTTCAAACAGATCATGTGGGAGCTTCAGGGCGAGCGTCTCGCCGTCTCGGTCTTCGGGGTCGAAGGAGCCCATGCCGTGCTCTCCGAAGCGATCGCCTATGCCAAGCAGCGTGAGGCCTTTGGCCGGCCGATCGGCCATTTCCAGGCGCTGGCACATCGGTTGGTCGACATGGCCACCGAGGTCGAGGCGGTACGCGCCCTCGTCTATGAGTGCTGCGACCTCTGGAATCGGGGCATCTACGCCACCGAGGAGGTGGCGATGGTCAAGCTGGCGGTGGGCCAGTTGGGGGCGAGGGTGTCCGACGAGGCACTCCAGACGTTCGGGGGCGCCGGGCTCACCGAGGGCTCATACATCGCCCGGGAGTGGCTGGGGATGCGCATCGGGCGGATCGGGGGCGGCAGCGACGAGGTCCAGCGCCAGATCCTCGCCAAGATCATGGGGATCTCGTGAGCGGGCTGGGGCCTCTGTTCCGGGAGGAGCACGAGGCATACCGCGATGCCGCTCGAAGGTTCGTGGAGAGAGAGATCAACCCTCATGCCGAGCGTTGGGAGAAGGAGCGGGATTACCCGAGAGAGCTCTTCGCCAGGGTCGGTGAGGCCGGGCTCTTCGGAGCCAAGTTCGACCAGAGTTGGGGAGGAACCGGCCCCGACTACGTCGCCGAGGCGGTGTGGGTGGAGGAAGCGTCCCGGTCGCTCAGCTTCGGTGTCGCCAACGACCTGGGGGCTCACAGCCAGCTGGCATCGCTGTACATCGATCGTTTCGGCAACGACGACCTGAAGGAGCGTTATCTCCGCCCTTCGATCTCGGGTGTGCTTCTGGGCGCCCTCGCCGTCACCGAGCCGGCCGCCGGCAGCGATGTGAATGGCATCAGGACCCGGGCACGCCAGGATGGGAACCAGTGGGTGATCAACGGGTCGAAAGTCTTCATCACCAACGGTTCATGGGCCGACTATGTCGTGGTGGCGGCACGGACCGCTGACGATCCCGGGCACGACAAGCTCACCCTGTTCGTGGTGGACGTCACGTCGGATGGGTTCGTGGCGATCCGAATGAAGATGATCGCGTGGCACACATCCCACACCGGCGAGCTCTTCTTCACCAATGTGCGGGTGCCCGATGAGAACCGGATCGGCGAGGTGGGCTCTGGCTTCCGGCACATCATGACCAACTTCCAGTGGGAGCGGGTCGTCCTCTCGCTGAGCGGGCTCGCATTGGCCGAGCGCTCACTGCAGACGGCGATCGCATACGCCCGGGAGCGCAAGGCGTTCGGGAGGCCCGTGATCAGCTTCCAGGTCTGGCAGCACCGCTTTGCCGACCTGGCGGTGCGGATCAGGACCGGAAAGGCCCTCGCCTACCGGGCCCTGCGTCTTCACGTGGCAGCGGAGGAGGGTCAGGACGTCGGCCGCGACGAGCTCGTTCGCGTCACCTCCATGGCCAAGCTGTTCAGCCAGCGCCTGGCCTGGCAGGTGGCCGACGAGTGTGTCCAGGTGCACGGTGGGTCAGGGGCATTGATGGAGTTTCCTGCGCAGCGATTCTGGAGGGACGCTCGAGTGGGACCGATCGGGGGAGGCACCGACGACATCATGCGCAACGTCATCGCCGGCACCATGGGCCTTGGCTGAACGCGTTCCTGACACGCCACGCGTCACTATTGATCATTTGACCGCGCGAATTGTGATAGTCAGACCGGTTTGATGTTCCTGTTGACCCTGAAGAGATTCCCAGGGTCGTACTTGGCCTTGACCATTGCCAGACGGGAGAGGTTGTCCCGGTATGACTCGGCGATACGGTCATCGGACTCGTCTGCATTCTGGAAGTTGATGTAGTTGCCACCTGTGGAGTACTTCCTCAACGTGGTCCAGGCAGACCGAACCCAGTCGCGATTGGCTTCGGCAGGCCCATCGGATGGATACATCGATTGGATGACGCAGACGTATCGAGCGTCTCGGTTGCCCACCGCGCCGTCGTCGTCAGCGAAATCAGCCAAGGCTCCGCCGATGTGGAACAAGACAGCCTGGTTGGCCGGCGCCTCCAGCCCAACGAATTGTGCTCGGTAGTCGGCGAGCAGCTGATCACTGAGCTCGGGCACGAACTCCGACTTCCAGTAGTAATGCATCCCCTTCGGCATGGTCGGGTCGAGCATCGACTGCTGGGCCGCATATGGCTTCCGCTCGATGAGATCCGCCCACGGTGTGCCAAATGACCGCAGGGGCCCCAGGTCCTGCTCCGCTTCCTCGGCCGACCCGGTGTGACAAACCACCATCCCGACGATGGGTCTTCCGTGCTTGTCCTCGGGTAGCCATGGGGCTGGGGGAGCCTTCCGCATCAGCATGGCAAGCGTCAGTTGGCGCGACGCCGCCTCGGTGAGGTCGCGGTAGAGCTCGGTCACCCCCACGGCTTCGTCGGCGGACCAGGCAATCAGCCCACCTGTTATCTCAGGGCCGACCTCGTGGAGCTTGAAGACGAACTCGGTCACCACCCCGAAGTTGCCGCCGCCACCCCTGAGTGCCCAGAACAAGTCGGCGTTCTCGGACCGAGAGGCACGTATCACCTCACCACTGGCCAGCACCAGCTGGACCTCGATCAAGTCATCGACTGTGTACCCGAACTGGCGGGTGAGGTAGCCAAACCCTCCGCCGAGAGTCAGACCCGCGACGCCGGTCTCGGAGACGAAGCCAAGGGTGGCTGCCAACCCATGGGCCTGAGTGGCCTGATCGACATCTCCCAGCAGGCAACCAGGACCGACCCGAGCAGTCGCGGTGGCGACGTCCACATCGACGGTTCGCATCGCAGACATGTCCAGGGTCATCCCACCATCGGATAGAGCCAGCCCTGCGATGTTGTGACCGCCCCCCTTCATCGAGAACTCGAGGCCTCGATCCCTGGCGAAGCCCACTGCTGTCACGACATCTCCGGCCGACGCAGGTCGAACGACGATGCCCGGGGTCCTCTTGATCATCCCATTCCAGATGAGCGTCGCCTCGGCAAACCCATCGTCGCCTGGCATGAGAATCGCCCCGCTGATGCCCTCTCTGAGCGTGTCCACGTCCTCGTTCGAGATCGCCGTAGCTTCACCATCGAGCGTCGTGAGTTGCGTCAACATGATCACTCCTTTGCCCCGCTCCCGATTGCAGCAGAGAACCTACACCTTCGCCCACCAACGCAGACGCCCCACATCATCGAATCCGACACTCTCATAGAAGGCGGTGGCCAACCGGTCATCATCGGTGCACACCCTGGCGAGACGCATGCCGCCAGCCCTCATCCGAGTCAACCCATAGTGGATAAGGGCACGCCCGACACCCCTTCGGTGAAAGTCGGGGTGCGTGCCAAACGGCTCGATCTGGGCGATGCCGGACACATCGGGCCACCAGACCATGAACGAGACGATGGTGCCATCCGGTGCGACGGCGACCAGATCGCGCTCCGGGTCGTAGATGGGTGACCGCATGAATCCGAGATAGCGGTCCACATGCATCGAGGGATCCATGGTCGACTCGAACACCGCATGGCTTGCACCCCGCCGCGAGTTGGCCTCCGATTCGTCTCGGACGTGGCGTAGAGCCCATCCGTCGGGAACAGCCGGCTCGGGTATCGGTTTGCCCTCCAGGTCGCATTCATAGCTCCGGTATGTGGAGACGGGCCCGAGCCCCTCTCTCGTGAGATTGGCCACCAGGTCCGCGTCATCATCAGACACCCAGCCGAGCTCGCCCCTGTCCCCCAGACGACGTTGTGACCACCTCACCAGTGGCATCAAGGGACGGCCAGGGCGGGTGAACGCGCTTATCTCGCTCGGATCGCTCGAGTCGATGACCGCGAACCCATCCTCGCCCTGCATCCAGTACGACACTCGACCTGTCGCCCTAGCGTCGGTGTGGTACATCCACCACGCGAGGTCACCGGGGTGGACGTAGTAACGCTCGCCGCCGAAGGCGAGCCCATCGGACAGCACGGCCTGCATCGAGCCCAGATCCTCCTCGGTGGCGGGTCTCACCTCTGCGGCAATCGGGTCGGGGATGGTGCCAACCTCGAGCCCGTCGACCGGGATCTCGTGGCGCCGGGCCCCGGCGATCACGGTGGCGACATACCAGTCATACGGCATCGCCCGGGTTGGCTCACCCTCGTAGGTGTAGGTCAGGGTCTCCCTACCGCTGATGCCCACAGACGCCGCCCGGCACCGCGGCTCTGCCTCGTCGAGGGCCCTACGCCCGGAGTCATCGATCTCATAGACGACACCAGTGGTGAACGCACCTGGAATCGGCCGGATGTTTAGCTTGGCCGATCCGTCGGTCGAGGGCTTGTCATACACAGGGGCCCACCCGGGGATCGAGGCTGTCTCGACAAGCCGCGCCGAAGGACATCGGCTGCGTATCTGTGGTGGCCACATGTTCCAGCCGTAGGCGAAGTAGCGGAAGGGCTCAATCCGGTATCCAGTCCTCCAACGGGATGCCCAGGCCGTCGGCGATCCGATTCGCATAGGCGTAATAGGCAGTCACCTCGGCGATGTGGAGAATGTCCCGATCACTGAAGCCGACCTCCCTCAGACCCTCGACATCGGTCTCGTCAACGGTTGCCGGGGCACGTGTCAGCTTCAAGGCATATCGCAACATCCGCTTTTGCCTCTCCGAGATGTCGGCCGTCTCGAATTGCCTCTCGATCGCCTCGGCGAGCAGGTCGTCTCGGAGCAGCCGGCGCAGCCCGCGCCGGTGATGGATCACTCAGTAGTGGCACTCATTGGCGTCGGACACGATCAGAGCGATCATCTCCCGCTCGACTTTTCGAAGCGTCCTCGTCCCTCTCATCGCCTGGCGATACAAGACGTTGTGGGCGTTGAGACTCCCCGCGTCGAGGGCATGGATCCTCATGATCCATTCGACACGTCGGTAGGTGGGATCTATGACCTCATCCCTGAGCGCCGCGAGGTCTTCGTCCCAGTCGTCTTCGTGTGGAGCCTCGATCCAGGGCACCGGCTGAACCTACGTGACTCGCGGCCCTCGACCACCGCTAGGTGCTCTCTGACGGGCCGGGGTGATGTACTGGGCTAGTTGCTGAACGTGACAGAGAAGGCGGGTGCCCACCGGGTCACCACCCGGCCGTAACACTCACCGGCCCGGATCATGTCTCCGGCCGCCAGGGCGTCGAGTGACTGGTTGACCTGCTCACAGGAGTCGTCGAAGACGAGCTCCTGGGGATCGAAGAGCTCCGAGACCGCGGCGTAGTCGAGCTCGACCATCGACCCGGACGGGAAGGGGCTCAACCACTCGAGCACGTGATTCAGCTCCTGGGCCGGTCCGACAAAGACGGCGAGCTTGACGAGGGTCTCATAGGCCCGCCGAACTCGAGCCCGCGCCTTGTCGATGTCGGCCCTGAAGCGAAGCCGTGGCCCCATCGGGCCTTCGTAGACCTCTTTCTCGGAGGGGTCGAACAGGGTGAACCATCGCACCGGCACATGCCAGGCAGAGGTGAGGATGTGAGATCGGTGCTCGGGATGGGTCCGGTGGTAAGCCTTGAGCTCGGCGTCGGCCGCCTGCGCCGCTCCTTCCGGGATCAAGCCGGCCCCAAGGCCCCGGAAGGCGTTGGCAAAGGCGACGGTCGACTCCAAAACCCGGAGCCGGAGGTTGCGCGGGCAGACGAGACGCCGACCATCCCATTCCACGGTCCAATGACCGTCCCCCTCGTCCTCGGAGAGCATCCCGTAGATGCGAACGAAACCTGGCACCGGATCGTTGGAGCCAGAGCCCTCCGGCGAGTACACCCTCAGGAATGCCGCCTTGGTCATGCGTCATCCTGGCACACATCGGCCGACAATTCGCTGAGGCGCAAGGCCGGCATCGCCGGGTAAGATCTGGGCCGTACCCTTTTTGAGAGCTCAGGAGGTCAGACCTTGGGTGTATTCGACGCGGTAGCCATTGAGGGCCACGAGCAGATCCTCTATGGCTACGACAAGGTATCTGGCCTCAAGACGATTATTGCCATACACAGCACGGCATTGGGTCCCGCCTTAGGCGGGACTCGTTTTTTTCCATATGAATCCGAGGAAGCGGCAATCCACGATGCGCTGCGTCTCTCCAAGGGAATGACCTACAAGGCCGCCGCCGCCGGTCTCGATCTGGGAGGGGGCAAGGCCGTGATCATCGGCGACCCCCGAGAGGACAAGTCGGAGCGCCTGTTCCGAGCCTACGGCCGCATCGTCGACTCGCTGCAGGGCCGTTACATCACGGCCGAAGACGTGGGCACCACCACACTCGACATGGACGTGGTTCGACGTGAGACTCGTTGGGCCCTGGGAAACTCGATCGCCCTCGGCGGGTCGGGCGACCCATCCCCCGTCACCGCGCGCGGCCTCTATGCAGCAACCCGCGCCGTGGCCCAGAGGCTGTGGGGCGACGCGGATGTCGCCGGTCGTCGCTTCGCCGTCCAGGGGGTCGGCAAGGTGGGATCGGCATTCGTCCAGGTACTCGTGGAGGCTCGCGCCGAAGTGATCATCAGCGACGCCTACGAACCTGCTGTCCACGCCGCCGTGGAGAACTTCGGCGTCAAGCCGGTCGAACAGGACGAGATCCATCGGGTCGACTGTGATTTCTTCTCACCATGCGCACTGGGGGCGGGGCTCAACGAGACAACCATCCCCCAACTCAATTGCCAGGCCGTGCTGGGGAGCGCCAACAACCAGCTGGCCACAGACGAGGACGCCAAACGGATTGCGGCGCGTGGCATCCTCTACGCCCCCGACTTCGTCGTCAACGCAGGTGGCCTCATCAACGTCTACGACGAGCTGCAGGGCTATTCCAGGACACGAGCCCTCCATCGTGTCGATTCGATCTTCGACGCCACGATGCGCATCCTCGAGACCGCCGACGAACACGGGGTCAACCCCAACGAGGCCGCCGTCATGGTCGCCGACGACCGAATCCGCAACATCGGCGACCTGCGTCGCTTCCGACGCAGTGGTGACGATCGGAACTGACGGGGTGCAGAGCGTGGCGAATCTCGACCATCGAAGCCTCGGGCTGAGTGATGCCCAGGTCATCGAGATGTATCGGCTCATGCTGCTGACCCGCCGGGTAGACGACCGTATGTGGGCGTTGCAGCGCCAGGGCCGGGCTGCCTTCGTCCTCGGCTCGTCGGGTCACGAAGCGGTCCAGGTGGCTTCGGTGTTCGCCCTCGACACCGAGAAGGACTGGATCCTGCCCTACTACCGCGACATGGGTGTCGGCCTGGCCTGGGGTTTCACCCCCCTCGAGGTCTTCCTGGGCGTGTTCGCCAAACGGGATGACCCGTCGTCGGGAGGGCGTCAGCTTCCCAGTCACTGGTCCGACCCCGACCGCAACGTCTTCAGTCAATCATCGGTCATCGGCACGCAATTCCCCCATGCCGCAGGCATAGCCCACGGTCTCAAGACGAAGGGGACCGGCGGCGTGGTCGTCGTCTACGGCGGCGAAGGCGCGACTTCGGAGGGGGACTGGCACGAGGCGATGAACTGGGCCGGCATCCACAAGCTGCCACTCATTTGTGTGATCGAGAACAACCAGTACGCCATCTCGGTGCCGACCCAGGAGGGGGTGGCCGGGCGCGTCGCCGATCGGGCACCCGGATATGGCTTTCCTGGGCACGTGATCGACGGGAACGACGCCTTCGAAGTGCTGGCCACGATGAGAGCCGCGGTGGCCAGGGCGCGTGCCGGGGAGGGGCCGACGCTCATCGAGGCCGAGACCTACCA
>Ga0214472_10009080_pt1 | contig 10371 bp, 8 predicted proteins | sample RVTome_6_FD_207662 | JGI IMG/M metagenome (GOLD analysis project Ga0214472, IMG submission 207662) | Soil microbial communities from uranium-contaminated site in the Upper Colorado River Basin, Wyoming, United States - RVT140D175 | ecosystem: Environmental > Terrestrial > Soil > Contaminated >...
TCGGTGGTGGTGCCCACCTGCCGCCGCCCCGACCTGCTGCACCGCTGCCTCGCCGCCCTCGTCACCCAGAATTGCGATCCGGCCAGCTACGAGATCGTGGTGGTCGATGACGCGCGCTGCGCGCAGACCGCCCGCGCGGTGCGACGGTTCGCGCGCCGCCACGCGGGCGGGCCGGTGATCCGCTACCGCCGCCCGCCCGCCGGGCGGCGCGGCCCGGCCGCCGCGCGCAACGCGGGCTGGCATGCCGCCCGCGGCGAGATCGTGGCGTTCACCGACGACGACACCCTGCCCGCCAGCAACTGGCTCAGCGCCGGGCTGCGCGCCATGCGCGCGCCCGAGGTGGCCGCCGCGTCGGGCGACGTGGTGGTGCCGCTGCCCGACGTCCCCACCGACTGGGAGCGCAACAGCGCCGGGCTGGACGGGGCCGAGTTCGTCACCGCCAACTGCTTCGTGCGGCGTGCCGCGCTGGAGCGCATCGGCGGCTTCGACGAGCGCTTCACGCGTCCCTGGCGCGAGGATTCCGATCTCTACTTCACCCTGCTCGAGTCGGGGGCCACGGTGGTGCGCGCCCCGGCCGCGCTCGTCATCCACCCGGTGCGCCCGGCCCCGCGCGGGGTGAGCGTGCGCCTGCACCGCAACCTGTTCTTCGACGCCCTGCTCTACAAGAAGCACCGCCGCCTGTATCGCACCAAGATCGCCGCGGCGCCGCCGCTGCGCTACTACGTCATCGTCGCCGCGCTCGTCACGGCGCTCGCCGCGCTGCTCGGCGGGCGGCCCGATGTGGCCGCGGCGGCGGTGACGGTGTGGCTGGTGCTCACCGCGGGTTTCACCGCGCGCCGCCTACACGGCACCTCGCGCGACTGGCGCGACGTCGCCGACATGGCGCTCACCTCGGCCGTGATCCCGCCGGTGGCGGTGTTCTGGCGCCTGGCCGGGGCGCTCCATTTTCGCGTGGTGTTCGCATGAGCCCCCCTGTGTCAACCTCCCGCGTTCTCGGTGCGCCGCTGCGTAGCCCGGATGGAGCCCCGGCGGAACCCGGGACCGGCGGCGAAACGATCACGGTCGGCCCCGGATTCCGTTGCACTCCATCCGGGCTACGAGTCCGTTCCTCGATTTCCGCGGAGGTTGCCCAATGAGCGGCGCCTCCTCCGTCTTCCCGCCGCCCGCGCGCCCGCCAGCGGTGGCGCTGCCCATGCCCACCCGCGCCGCGCGCGCGGTGCCCCGCCCGCGCTTCGTGCAGATCGAACCGGTCGGGCAGTGCAACCTGCGCTGCCGCATGTGCCCCATCGCCTTTCGCGACGACGCCCGGCGGGGCCGCCCGCCGGCGCTGATCGACGTGGCCACTTTCGAGCGCCTGCTCGACGGCTTCCCCGAGGCCGCGGAGCTCCAGTTGCAGGGCCTGGGCGAGCCGCTCATGCACCCGCAGTTCTTCGACATGGTGCGCTACGCCACCGCGCGCGGCATCGCGGTGTCGACCAACAGCAATCTCACCCTGCTCACCCCGCGCCGCGCGCGCGAATGCGTCACCAGCGGGCTGGCCGCCCTGCACGCGTCGATCGACGGGGCGAGCGCGGCAACCTACCAGTACATCCGGCGCGGCGCCAATTTCGCCAAGATGCTGCGCAACCTCGACCGCCTCGTCGCGTGCCGTGCGGCGCTGGCGAGCAACACCCCGCGCGTGCGCATCGTGATGGTGGCGATGCGCCGCAACCTCGGCGAGCTGCCGGCCATCGTGGCGCTCGCCGCCGCGCACGCCATCGACAGCGTGTTCGTCCAGCACCTGTGCCACGACTATGGCGAGCGCAGCCTGCCGCCGGCCTATCGCTCGATGCGCGATTTCGTCGCCGCCGAGACGCTGCTCGGCGAGGACCCGGCGCGCGTGGTGGAGGCCTTCGCCGCGGCGCGCGCCGCGGCCACGCGGCTGGGCGTCGCGCTGCGCCTGCCCCCGCTCACCGCCGCCGCGCCGCGCCACCCGGCGCGCGGCTGCGACTGGCCGCGGCGCGGCGCGTACCTGAGCTGGCGCGGCGAGGCCATGCCGTGCTGCATGGTGAGCACGCCCGAGCGCGTGAACCTCGGCAACATGGCGCAGCAGGGGGTCGAAGCGGTGTGGAACGGCCTCGCCTACCGCAGCTTCCGCAGCGCGCTGGCCTCGCCCGAGCCACCCGAGGTGTGCCGCGGCTGCGCGCTCTACAACGGGACCTTCTGATCATGCCCCCCGCCCGCCCCCCCCCCCCCCCCCCCCGGGGGGGGTTGCCCCCGCCCGCGCTGCGCGCGCTGCGCGCGGCCTGGCCGCGCGCCCGCATCACGCTGGTGGGCCTGCCGTGGGCGCGCGACTTCGTGCGGCGCATGCCGTACCTCGACCGCTTCATCGAGTTTCCCGGCGCGCCGGGGCTGCCAGAGCGCGATCCGGACTCGGAACACTGGCCGACCTTCATCGCCGAGGTGCGCGCGCGCCGCTTCGACCTGGCGATCCAGCTGCACGGCAGCGGCGAGCTCACCAATGCGCTGGTGGCGGAGTTCGGCGCAGCGCGCAGCGCGGGCTTCGTCGCGCCGGGCCACGCCAACCCGGACCCGCGCTCGTATCTCGCCTGGCCCGAGCACCTTCCCGAGGTGCGCCGCCTGCTCGCCCTGACGCATCTCCTCGGCGCCCCGTCGTGCGGCGAACACCTCGAACTTCCGGTACTGCCCGCCGAACGGCGCGCCTTTGCCGCGCTGCGCGCCAGGCTGCCGATCCGCGCGCGCGGTTACGTGTGCGTGCACCCGGGGGCGCGCCTCGCCACCCGGCGCTGGCCCCCGGCGCGCTTCGGCGCGGTAGCCGACCGGCTGGCCCGGTCCGGCTTCAGCGTGCTCCTCACCGGGACTTCGAGCGAGGCGCCGCTCGCCGCCGAGGTGCGCGCGGCGATGCGCGAACCGGCCATCGACCTCACCGGGCGGACCACGCTGGGCACCCTCACCGCACTGGTGGCGCAGGCGCGGCTGGTCGTGTGCAACGACACCGGCATGTCGCACGTGGCCGCCGCGGTGGGCACCCCGAGTGTGGTGGTGTGCTGCGGGGCCGACCCCGCGCGCTGGCGTCCGCTCGACGCGGCACGCCACCGCGTGGTGTGGCACGACGTGGCGTGCCGGCCATGCAGCCATGAGTATTGCCCGACGGGCCACGAGTGCGCGCTGGGCGTCGACCCGACCACGGTCGGCACCCAGGCGCTGAGCCTGCTCACCGCGCGGGAGGATCGCCATGTCGCGCGGTGAGCTGCGCATCCTCACCTGGCACGTGCACGGCAACTACCTGTACTACCTGACGCAGGTTCCGCACACCTTCTACGTGCTCGCCGACGCGGCGCGCTCGCCGGGCTACGCCGGGCGCGCGGGATGCCTGCCGTGGGGTGCCAACGTGGTGGAGCTGCCGCTCGAACAGGTGCGCGACACCGCCTTCGACTGCGTGCTGTACCAGTCGCGACGCGGCTGGGAGGTGGACCGTCACGCCCTGTTGTCGGCCGCCCAGCGCGCCCTGCCGCGCATCTACCTGGAGCACGACCCGCCGCAGGCGCACCCCACCGATACCCGCCATGTGGTAGACGACGCGGGCACCCTGCTCATCCACGTCACCGCCTTCAACCGCCTGATGTGGGACAGCGGGCGCACGCCCACGCGCGTCATCGAGCACGGCGTGACGCTGCCCGCGGGGGTGCGCTACGACGGCAGCCTGGCACGCGGCATCGCGGTGGCCAACCACCTCGCGCAGCGCGGGCGGCGGCTCGGCGCGGACGTGTTCGAGCACTGGCGCGCACATGTTCCGCTCGACCTGGTGGGGATGGATGCCGAGGCGAGCGGCGGACTGGGCGAGATCCCCAACATCGCGCTGCCCGCCTTCATGGCGCGCTACCGCTTCTACTGCCATCCGGTGCGCTGGACCAGCCTCGGCCTGTCCGCGGTGGAGGCGATGATGATCGGCCTGCCGCTGGTCGGGCTCGCCACCACCGAGCTCGCCTGCGTGGTGCGCAACGGCGAGACGGGCTTCGTCGACACCGATCCGCAACGGCTGCTTGAGGCCATGCGCGAGCTGCTCGATGCGCCCGCCGAGGCGCGCCGCCTGGGCGCGGCGGCGCGGCGCGAGGCCGAACGGCGCTTTTCCATCGGCCGCTTCACCGCCGACTGGCTGGCCGCTTTCGACGAGGTAACACAGTAAGCGAGGTGACACAGTGAGGATGAACACTCCCGCCAACGGCGTGCCGCGCCGCGTGCTGGTGACCGGCGGCGCCGGCTTCGTCGGTTCGCACCTGTGCGAACGGCTCGTCGCGGCCGGGCACGAGGTGCTGTGCGCAGACAACTTCTACACGGGGCTACGCGCCAACATCGCCCATCTGCAGCGCCATCCGAACTTCGAGCTGCTGCGCCACGACATCACCTTCCCGCTCTACGTCGAGGTCGACGAGATCTACAACCTCGCCTGCCCCGCCTCACCGCGCCACTACCAGTACGACCCGGTGCAGACGGTCAAGACCAGCGTGCACGGCGCGATCAACGTGCTGGGGCTGGCCAAGCGGGTCGGGGCGCGCGTGCTGCAGGCGTCGACCAGCGAGGTGTATGGCGATCCGGTCGAGCACCCGCAGGTCGAGCACTACTGGGGCCACGTGAACCCGATCGGGCCGCGCGCCTGCTACGACGAGGGCAAGCGCTGCGCCGAGACGCTGTGCTTCGACTACCGGCGCCAGCACGGGGTGCGCGTGAAAGTGGCACGCATCTTCAACACCTACGGGCCGCGCATGCGCCCCGACGACGGACGGGTGGTGTCGAACTTCATCGTCCAGGCACTGCGCCACGAACCGCTCACGGTCTATGGCGACGGCGCGCAGACGCGCGCCTTCTGCTACGTCGACGACCTGGTGGAGGCGCTGATGCGCTTCATGGAGACGCCCGACGAGTGCTGCGGCCCGCTCAACCTGGGCAATCCGTGCGAATGCTCCATGCGCGAGCTGGCCGAGCGCGTGATCCGCCTCACCGGGTCGCGCTCCGGCGTGGCCTGCCGGCCGCTGCCCGCCAACGATCCGGTGCGCCGCTGCCCCGACATCGGCCGCGCGCACGCGTTGCTGGGGTGGGCGCCGCGCGTCGGCCTGGACGAGGGCCTGCAGCGCACGATCGGCTATTTCGCCGAGCCGGACCGGTCGCGTTGAGGATTGTCCATGTGCGCGAGCAGCTCGCGGAAGCGCCGCTCGCTCTCGCGCAGCGCCTCTTGGGCGCGCTTGGCGGCGGTCAGATCGGTCATCACGCCGATGAGGCGCAGCGGCCCGCCCTCGTCGTCGACGAAGGCGTCCGCCAGCGCCCCGATCCAGCGCAGCCCGTCGTGCGGCAGCGGCACCCGGAATTCGACCTCGAAAGGAGCCCCCTCCCGGTAGGCCTGCTCGAAGGCACGCGCCACGCGCGCCCGATCGTCGGCATGCACGCTGGCGAGGAAGCTGTCGTGGGTCAGCACGCGCTCGGCCGGCCACACGAACAGCGCGCGGCATTCGTCGCTCCAGGTCAGCACCGCGCTGTGCAGGTCGTAGCTCCACAGGCAAACCCGGGCGCGGCGCACCACGAGACTGAGGTGTTCGGTCTTCTCGCGCAGCGCCTGCTCCAGCCGATGGCGCTCCGACACGTCACGCCAGCTGCTCACCGCGGCCACCACGCCCTTGCCCTGGCGCACCGGCACCGCATGCACCTCGACCGGCACCGTGCTTCCGTCCGGTCGCCGCACGGTCCACTCCTCGCCGCTCACCGTCTCGCCCGAGCGCACCGCGCGCGACGCGGGGATCTGATCGAGGCGCGGCGGACGTTCGGGATTGGGCACGTACAGTCCATACGGACGACCGGGGTGGGCGGCCGCCAGGTCGGCGACCCGCCCGACCGGTCGACCGAACAGCTCTTCGGCGTGCCGGCTGCGGGCGATGACGTCGAAAGCGGGCGGTCCACCGGTCACCGTCAGGTTCTCCGGCACATTCTCGAGGAGATCGGAGAGGATCGCGGAGGCGCATCCGTGTGCGTGTTCGCCACCGAGCGGCGCCTGCGCCGCGGCGAGCAGGCACACCAGCACGGTGGCGGGCCGCCCCGCCGCGTCGCGTGCGAATACGCTGGCATCGGCCCTCACGCAGCGCCACTCGCCGTCGGCGTGGCGCAGCCGCAAGGTGGCGCCGGTCGCGGCGGCGTCATCAAGCCGCAGCACCTGCTCCAGCGCCGCCGCCAGGCGCGCGCGATCGTCACGATGAACGAGCTCGGCGAGCGCGCCAGGATCGAGCGCCTCGAGCTCGCCCGGCTCGTAGCCGAGCACCGCGCGTACGCCGCGGCCCAGCGCGGTCAGGCGTCCGCTCGCCGGCGCATAGCAGAAAAGCGCTCCCGGCACGCTCGCCGCGGCCTGCTCCAGCGTCCTGCGCACGATTTGGGCTTCGTTCATGTCCCTCTCTCATCCCTGTCGGCGCGTGCCGTCCATCGCCCGCCCGTGCGGCGCGCACACGCACCGCCCGGCGGCAAACCCACGCCCCTTGCGTTCCGCCGGCCGGCCCGCGCCGGCCGGCGCGTCGCGCTCGCCCGCTGTGCCGATTCCGCCTTTTGCGCGGTCATTCCACCCGCACCGTCTTGCGCGGCGGCGGCGGGCTGTCCACTGCTACCGCCCGCCGCTGCTGCGGCCCGTGCGCCTCGCGCCGGGTGCCGCGCGCCCCGAGCGCGCCGCCGCCCATCGCCGCCAGCAGCGACAGCACGATCGCCGCGCTCAGCCAGCCGCTCGCCGCCGAGGCGGTGCGCAGCGTCTGCTCGGTCTCGGCTCGCGCCTCGGTGCTCGCCTGCTCCTCCCGTCCGGCGAGGATGAGCGCCTGGTCGATGATGCGGTTGGCCTGTTCGCTGCTCACCCCAAGGCGCTGCTGCAGGGTGGCGACGGCCGCCGCACGTTCGCCGGCGTCGATGCTGCGCATCACCTCGGCGGTGACGCCCGAGCGGCCCGCCGTGCCGGGAACCATCCCGCCCACCAGCGCGCCGGTCACGGTGGTGGCGAGCAGCATCGACAGCACCATCGTCACGCCCCACGCGACGACGCCGTGCAGCACGCCGTCGGAGCTGCGGCGCAGGCCCGCGGCGCGCGCCGCGACGTAACCGCCGGCCAGCGCCGCGAGCAGCATGCTGAGCGTGTTCCAGATGCCGGCCGCCACCGGCATGGCGGGGCCGCCCGGCTCGCCGACGTCGACCACTGCGAGGCCGACCGCCGCCCCGGCCAGCAGCAGCAGCGTATTCGCCGCCACGCCCACCACCAGCCCGGCGAAAACGGCGCCCCAGCGCAGATTGAAGATCGGCAGGCGGTCGCCAGCCGGCGCGAGGCCGGCCCTGCTTGCCCGGTCGGTCATATCGATTTGCATGGCGCCTCCTTCCACGAGTACGAGCGATCTGTCCGCCTCACTCCGCACGGGATGTGGCGGCCCAGGAGTACACCAACGCAAGCAACCCGCGTTCCCCCCGCAGCCGACCCGGCCATTGCGCCAGGCGTCCCTCCAGGAACGCCTCGACAATGGCCGGATGCACATAGCACTTGCGGCAGATCGCGGGCGTGTTGCCGAGCAGCTGCGCCACCTCGCGCACCACCTCGGCGACGATGCGCCGCGCCTGGGCGGGCGAAGCGGGACAGCGCCCGCGCAGCCGATCCAGTGCCGCCAGCGAACCGAACCAGGTGCGGAAGTCCTTGGCGGTGAAATCGCTCCCGGTCGCCTCGCGCAAGTAGGCATTCACGTCGCCCGATCCGACCGAGCGGCATTCGCCCGCCGCGTCCACGTACTGGAACAGCACCTGGCCCGGCAGCTCGCGGCAGCGCCGCACCACCGACGCGAGCCGTGCATCGCTCACCCGGGCGCGCTGGCGCACGCCGTGCTTGCCGCGAAACTCGAGGCGGATCGCATCTCGCGTGACGGCAACGTGGCGGTTGCGCAACGTGGTGAGGCCGTAGGAGTCGTTGGCGCGCGCGTATTCCTCGTTGCCGACCCGCAGCAGCGTCGTCTCCAGCAGCCGCACCACGGTGGCGAGTACGCGCTCGCGCGGCAGGCCCGGCCGGCGCAGGTCGCGCGCCACGCGCCGGCGCAGACGCGGCAGGGCGGCGCCGAAGCTCGCCAAGCGCCCAAATTTGTCCGCATCGCGCACCGTGCGCCAGCGCGCGTGATAGCGGTATTGCTTGCGTCCGCGCGCGTCGCGCCCGGTCGCCTGCAGATGCCCGGCCGGATCGCAGCATATCCACACCTCCCTGTAGGCCGGCGGAATGGCGAGCGCGCGGATGCGGCGCAAGGTGTCGGCTGCGCGCACCGGCTCGCCCGTCGGCAGGTAATACGCGAATCCCCGCCCGCAGCGCCGGCGCGCGATGCCCGGTTCGCCGTCGTGCACATAGCGCAGCCCCTCGGCCCGCGCCACGGCCTCGCCGGCCTGCGGGGCCGCAACCACTTCGCGCTCAGGGCGCGCCCCCCGTCCTTCCACCCACGCCGCCGCCCTGCAGCTGCTGCGCCATCGCCAGGTGCTCGCGCAGGATGGGCAGGGTCCGCTCCGCGAACGCGCGCAGCTCCGGATCCTGGCCTTCGCTCGCCTGCCGCTCGAACAGCTCGATGGCCGAGCGGTGGGACTCGACGCCGAATTCGTGCAGGTAGCCGCGCCGCAGCTCGCCGCCCGACAGGCCGCTGAGCCGGTTCAGGCGCTCGCGCGGCTCGCCCTCGGGGGTGGCCGGCAGGTCGATGCCCTTGGCGCTCGCGATGCGCTGCAACTCCTCGTTGCTGCTGCGGTGCGCGCGCTCGATCGCGTCGGCGAACGACTTCAGTGCCGGGTCCTCGGTGCGCGTGCCGACCAGGCGCCCCGCTTCGACTTCGGCGAGCCCGCTGGCGGCCGCTTCCGCCACGAAGGCGCGCTCGGCGCCTGCCACCGGGCCGCCCGTGAAAGCGGCCGCGGGGGCGGACGACGCCACCCCCGGCGGCGGGGTGGCGGCGTCGGTCGGCGGCGCGGGTGCCTCGGAACGCGGCGGCGCCTCGGACGGCGGCAGGTCGGGAGGCAGCGATTCGTCGGGGCGGTCGCAGGAGGCGGCGGCAAGCGCGAACACCGCCGCGAAAATTATCGTTCGCATATGCATGGCTGAGAACAAGCCTCCGTGGTCGACAACGGGGTTCCTTGCAGGCGGTGTGCCTGCAAGGCGAAACCGGGCATCGCGCGGCGCGCTTGCCGGACCCAGGCGCACGGGGCGGTGCGGCACGCAATTCCTACCTGACGCCTGTAAAAGTTGCCCGCGCCGCGGCGCCGGCGGGACAGGTTTGCGGCCCGCGGTGCGTGGCACAGCTCTTGCGCGACGCCAGGGGAAGCAACCGCCGCAGAAGCACACCATAGACGGCGGCAATCGGCATTCCGAGGAGGCGATATGGGTTTCGGACTGGAAATGCGACTGCGGCAACAGCTGGCGATCACGCCGCAACTGCAGCAGGCGTTGCGCCTGCTGCAGCTTTCCTCGCTGGAGTTCGCGCAGGAAGTCGAGCAGGCCATGGCGAGCAACCCCTTCCTGGAGGACGAGGCCGACGCGACGGTCCCGCGCGCCACGCCCACCGGCAGTCCGGGCGGCGAGGAAGCGCCGCCGCCGGCGGCGGAGCAGCGCGCCGAGCCCGACGACGGCGAACTGCGCCGCGAGGCCGATGACGGCTACCGCGGCAACAGCGGCGGTGGCGGCGGCGAGGACAGCGACTGGACCGAGTGGTCGGCGGCGCCGGTGAGCCTGCGCGATCATCTGCGCGAACAGCTCATGGTCTCGCCGATGAGCGACCGCGACCGCGCGCTGGCGCAGCTGGTGATCGACGATCTCAACGAGGCCGGCTATCTGGAGAGCTCGCTCGAGGAGCTGGCCGCGCTGGTGGCGCCCGAGGACGAGGTCGAGCCCGAGGAGATCGGCGCCGCGCTCAAGCTGGTGCAGGGGCTGGAACCGCCCGGCATCGCGGCACGCTCGCTGCAGGAATGCCTGCTGCTGCAGCTGCAGGCGATGCCGCCGGGCGCGCCCGGCCACGCGGTGGCGCTCGAGATCGTGGCCCACCACTTCAATCTGCTGGCGCGCCGCGAATTCACCCACCTGCAGCACCTGGTGCCGTGCGACGAGACCGCGCTGCACACCGCGCGCGCCCTCATCCGCACCCTCGACCCGAAGCCGGGGCGCGCCTACGGCGCCGACGACACGCGCTACGTGATCCCGGACATCATCGTGGTGCGCGCGCGCAACCGCTGGGTGGCCACCCTCAATCCGGCGGTGCAGCCGCGCGTGCGGCTCAACCGCGCCTACGCCGAGATCGCCGCCTGCCGCGCCGGCGGCGACGCCTCCTTCGCGCGCCAGCTGCAGGAGGCGCGCTG
>Ga0214472_10009081_pt1 | contig 10371 bp, 11 predicted proteins | sample RVTome_6_FD_207662 | JGI IMG/M metagenome (GOLD analysis project Ga0214472, IMG submission 207662) | Soil microbial communities from uranium-contaminated site in the Upper Colorado River Basin, Wyoming, United States - RVT140D175 | ecosystem: Environmental > Terrestrial > Soil > Contaminated >...
CCGCACCAATTCTCGGATTGGCGGCTCGTAAATTTCGCTGAAAGTCGGGAAAGCATGAACCACGTCAGCCAGTATTGTCAAAGGCACTTCGGCTCGGATCGCCAATACTGCCTCCCCGATCTACTCGTCGGCATGGGGCCCGATGGCTGCAGCGCCAATTAGTGTTTGCTTCGCTCGATCCGCGATCATCACCAACTTACCTATCGTCAAGCCAGTAGCGGAAGCCCTGGCTGTCTTGCCGATTTCCAGGGAAGCCCTTATAGCATCGTAGCCTTGCTCCCTGGCTTTATCCAGCATAAGCCCCACAGAGGCCAATGGCGGATCAGTATACACTCCTCGCGGAATGGCGCGGTAATCGGCCTTCGTTTTCCGGCCAAGCAGATTTGAGGAAACGATGCGGCCCTGATAGTTTGCCGTGTGCGTAAACGGCGCAACACCCGTTATATCTCCTACAATATTCCAGACACCAGAGGGTTCTCGCTGGGGAGCAGTTGGGGAGATAGCTCAACCAAGGTTACTCGAGAGCCAAATCGGGCCAGGACTTGTGATACCTCGCAACCCACCGGGCCGCCGCCAAGCACTACTATGTCAAAGGTCTCCATGTTGGCCTCCTTGCTTCCTGTAGATAACGAAGTAAGCTGGGATCAAACGGTCAACACCGCAACTTCCCAGGCCAAGCCCATGCTCACCACCGGTGTGGCTGACTATTAAAGGGTGTGCAGGAAGCTCATCTCCCTTCTCTTTACCGCCAGCAGGTGAGACACCCCTTGTTGCTCCAGCCAGCCCCGCAGCCGCTGGTCGCTGCCATTTACCTCATCAGCGGTCACCCAGGCAGCGGGGACTCCCGACTCCAGGGCCCGTTGCAGCATGACTCTAGTACAGCTTGGCTCAAATGCTTCCATAGTTTATGCGACTAAGACCTTCCCCTGGTAGGTCCATTTGAAGGGCCTGGCCATGGTTCGGTTGTAATAGTCGCGGTTGTAATAGTCGATGAAGCCCAGTACTTTTCGTTGCAGGTCATCCACCGAGGCAAAGGACCCTCGCTTTAGCAATTTGTGTACCAGGATGCTCAACCAGATTTCTACCTGATTCATCCAGGAGGTGTGCTTGGGCGGGTGGTGGAACACGATAAACGGTCGTCAAGATAGTTTTCCACCAGAGTGTACGGCTGTCGTCTCCCGCGCTCAATCTCTACCAAGACGCTGGTACCAATCATCAGTTGGGCCAATCCGGTTCCTGCTCCATCGGTTGTGATGCCTGGATAGCTTCCAAGTCATCGGCAAACTTGTCATCTGGCCACGTCAAACCGCGAAGGCCTTCAGCAATCACTCGGCCAGGAGTCCCTCTTAGCGGTTTAATTCTCTGCTTGGGGACTTGCCAGCCAGCAGAGTCGCAACCCGGGCACTTCTTGGGAGTCCCCGCCTTGCGTGGCTTCCACTGGTAGCCACAACGCTGGCACTGAAATCCTTTCAAGAATACTTCCATGACTCTTTCCTACCGGCAATTCCGGTTATATTATAGCACCGGTGCCGGTAACGCCGGTGGTTGCATCCGGCCCCCGGGTCGGGAGATGACTGAAACAATGTGCACCCCCTGGGTGTAAGCCAGTCCCGGGGTCCTGGCACCGAAGAATTTGCTGTCGTAGACCCGGGTAGTCCCAGTCGGATCAGTGCACCCTTTGAGCCTGAATCTGGCGGTAGTCGATGGCGTGGAGTACCGCGTCGGCGAGGCGCTTTCAGAGGCGCTTTCATCAGAAAGGTCCCGAGAAAGGTCCCGAGAAAGGTCCCGAGAAAGGTCCCGAGAAAAGTCCCGGTGTCGCGGTTTACAGCCGGCGCAGTTTGGGGTCCAGCGTATCCCGAAGCCAGTCCCCAAAGAAGTTAAAGGCCAGGACGACGACGGTGATGGCCAGGCCGGGCAACAAAGAAAGCCACCACACATCCAGGATTACCGCCCGCCCTTCCGACACCATGATGCCCCATGCGGGATGTCCCGGAGGCAGCCCCAGGCCCAAAAAGCTCAACGAGGCCTCCAGCAGAATTACCTGCCCGATTTGCAGGCTGGTGATGACCATCAAGGTGTTGATGGTGTTGGGGAATATGTGGCGCAATAGTATTATCGGCGTCGACACCCCGGCAATTCGGGCGGAGGTCACAAAGTCCAGCTCCTTGATGCTTAACACGTCCCCCCGTATCATCCGGGCGAACCGGGCCCACACCGTGATGACCACCGCCAGGATAATGTTTTCGATGCCTGCCCCCAGGATGGTGACAATAATCATCGCCACCAGGATGGTGGGGAAGCCCAGGGCGGCGTCGGCGGTCCGCATTATCAGTACGTCCAACCATCCGGTCCGGTAACCCGCCATCAGGCCCAAGACCGTGCCCACAAGGGCCCCGGTGCCCAGAGCTATCAGGCTGATGTAGACGGCGGTCCGAGCGCCGTAGATCAGCCGGCTCAGCATGTCCCGCCCCATGATGTCGGTGCCCAGGGGGTAAGTCAGGTTCTCCCCGGGCGCCAGTTTTGCGTTGAGCATGCTGATTTCGATGGGGTCGTGGGGGGCCAGTAGAGGTGCAACTGCGGCGCAGACCAGCAGTACGGCCATGATGGTCAGGGGGACCCAGGGCAATCGGGCCCGCCTGGCCCGGCCTGGTATGGCCAGCAATCGGTCAATTCTACCTGTAGCAACATTCAGTGACGCCACAATACCTCCCCGGTTAGTCGTACCTGATTCTAGGGTTTACATAGGCATAGAGGATGTCTACCACCAGCGCCGTGAGGATGTAGAAGAGCCCGGCGGTCAACACGGTGGCCTGGACGATGGGGAAGTCCCGCTGGCTGATGCCCTGCAGCATCAGCCGGCCGATGCCGGGCCAGGCAAAGACCACCTCAATCGCCACCGAACCGTTAAGCAGGCCCGCCAGGGTCAGGCCGGAGAAGGTCATCACTGGAATGACCCCGTTTTTCAGGGCGTGCTTGTAGACCACTAACCTTTCCGAGAGGCCCTTGATGCGGGCGAACTTGACATACTCGCTGTCCAGGACTTCCAGCATGCTGGACCGGGTCAGGCGCAGCACCCCGGCCATGCCACTCCACGAGAGCACGAAGGCGGGCAGGATAAAGTGGTCGATACCGCCGCGGCCAAAGGTGGGAAGCCACCCCAATATTGCCCCGAATAACAGGATGAGCATGATGGCTATCCAGAAACTGGGGGAAGCGATGCCGGCCACGGCAAAGAGCTTGCCAAAGTTATCAATAATGGTGTCGCGTTTTATCGCGGAGAGAATCCCCAGGGGTACGCCCACGATGATGATTAGCAGGAAGGCGACGCCAGCCAGCTCCAGGGTGGCGGGCAGCCGCTGAATGAGTACTTCCCGGGCTGGACGACGCATCATGAGGGAATGGCCAAAGTCACCCCGGACCACGTTGCTCAAGAACACCCCGTACTGTACGGCGAGGGGTTTGTCCAGGCCCATCTGTTTCTTCAGCGCTTCATATTCCACCTCTCCTTCGTCGGGACCCAACAGGTAGGCCGCTGGATCCCCGGTCAGGTGAACGCTCAGGAACACCGCCAGGCTGAGGATCAGTAGGGTAATTAGGGCCTGGAATATTCGTACGAAGATATAACGCTGCATGGGCCACCTAAATGCGCAGAGTACCGGTTGGTAACCCACCCCTCCACCTTCTGGCGGGAGGGGTGGGCGCAGGTATCCAAGCTACTTTTACCACCTCGGTCGGTAGACCGACGCCAATACCTACTTCAGGGTTATGGTGTGCAGGCCCGAGGGATACAACGCCAGCGGTAAGGGCTCCCAGGACAGGACGCGGGGACCCACGCCCCAGGGAATATTGATATACCCAAGGGACAGGTAATAAGCCTCGTCCCGCAACCGCCGGTAGGTGGCATTAAGCGCCTTCTCCTGCTCTACCGGATCGAATACGGCCAGGGTTTCCTGTGTCAGGGCAAACAACTCGGGGTCCCTGTGCGCCGGATTTCTCCGCTCTGGGTTAGAGTAACTACCCCGCAGATGCGACGACCCATCCAATCTGGCCTCGTCGTCCCCCCAAACGATCTGGCCGTGGAGGTCGTCGGTAGTCCGGTCGGCATCGCTCAGGGCCACTTTGTCGCCCACCCTTACCTCGACATCGATCCCCAGCTCCTTTTTCCAGAACTCGGCGGCCAGTTGTGCCGACTCCGGCATCACGGGCATCGATATTGACACCCAGGTGTTGATCACCAGCTTGCCAAAGTCCTTTCCTTCAGGATTGGTCGGGGTCTTATAGCCCGCTTCGGCCAGCAGCTGCCGGGCCTTGTCCGGGTCGAAGGGGTAGGGGTCCAGCTCCGGGCCGTACCCGATGGTGCTGGGGGTGACGGCCCAAAATCCCTTGACCTGCATCACCTCGGGCCCACCGTAGAGGGTGTCCCGCATTAGGTTCTTGTCAATGGCGTAGGCCAGGGCCTGGCGCACCCGTATATCGCTGCAAGGGAACTGGGTGTTCCAGCACCCCTTATGGCGGACAAAGAATAGCACTCCCTCCTGACCAAATATCAGGCGGCCGTTCCCGGCTTCTACCTGGTTCCGCGCCCCCAGGGTGACGGGACCGACGTCGGCCTCTCCGGCCCGCAAGGCGGCCACCCGAGTGGCTTCTTCGGGTACCAGCCGCAGGACCATTTCCTTGAAATTCACCCTTTTATCTTCGTCGTAGTAGTCGTCGAAGCGCTCCAGGGTCATCGAGTCCACCGGGATGTGTTCGGTCAGCTTCATCAGGCCGGCGCCGATGGGGTTGCGGTCGTAAGCTTCCTCCTCCGCCACATCGTGCAGAGTTGCCCGCTTGGGTAAGATGACACCGAACCAACTAGATTCCGCTTCCGAATAGTTGATCGGGAAGTCGGGGATGGGGGCCTGGCTGGTCACACTGACCCGGTCGGGACCGGTCAACTCGATCCGGTCAATTACCTTGGACATGGCGTTGCTTTTCGAAGACTGAGAGAAGGTGTCCGCCTGGGGTCCCAACAAACGCTGAAGGTTCCAGTAGACATCCTCCGCGGTCAAATCCGTCCCGTCGTGCCACTTGACCCCGTCCCGGACGGTCAGAGTCCAGGTCAGGCCATCACTGGACAATTCCCAATCGGTGAGGATGCCGGGGGTGATTACTCTCCTCCCCCCCACTACGTCGGAGGAGATCAAGTGGGCGTGGATCAGCCGGCCGTAGTCGTGGCTCGAGGATGAAGAGTAGGCCGGGTCGAACCGTTCGTTGCCAAAGCCGGTCATCAGCCAGGTTAATCTGCCGGGGTTGACCTCCGCCATCGCCTCTCCAGCTTCTGCCATAGCCTGGGGAACAGCAGTGGACACGCTGGGAGTTGAAGCCGATGTGTCGGTTGCCGTAGTCCCGGGTGCTGCCGCGGAACCACAAGCCAGGGTGAATAGCAGGAGCAGGGTCAACGCACTGACAGTGATCGCCCTGGACCGCTTGAACCATTTGTTTGCCATTATTAAACCTCCTACTATTAATACTCCAACTATTAATACTCCCAGAGTTTTCCTGATCAGATTCGCCCCCATTTTTTCTGGTATCCAAAGGCATCAATGGCACGGAGGACCACTGGAACGACGGGTCAACGGGGGAAGAGATGGGAAGGTCAGGGGGCGCTAGATGAGGGCTCCCCGTCCCTTACCCTTGCCTCCCGGTTCTTGACCTGGCAGAGGCGCCAGACCGACAAACACTCAGGCTCTGGATCCGACCGATAGAATGCCCTCCCCCTGGTTGTCACCAGGGAAAAGACGCCCGATCGTGCCGCCGACTGGGTGGGCTACAATATTTTTTGGACGCACCTTCCTTTGTTTGGCCTCAGGTGCTTTGCTCGAGTGAATGAGCTCACCTGGAGCCTATTTTTTGGCCGGGTGATCTGGCTACTACCAGACTTCGCCAGATCCTTCCCCCTGTCTCTTCGCCGGATACACCGGTAAAACCTGCGAAAACCGGTTGCACCGGTTTTGAGTCATCGCCATCAAAGCCAATGATATATACGATAATCGTCCCGAATATGGTGTATTCCACATTTAAGAGCATTCAGTCCCATTGTTTATGTCAATATATAGTTGAACAGTGCCGGTAATGTATATTACCAATCGTAACTGTGTCAACCGGCATTAGTTAATATTGTCGGGAGCGATGTATTCACATCGCCTATATTTCTCATTGTTGTATTACCAGGAGTAGTTGGGGATGACCAGGCAGACAGCGGCCGGTGGGGTAATGTTGGCTTACGGGTTGAACCACAGGGTGTTGACCCGCACGCGCTGGTCGAATCTCGGCGTCCAGTTTAGCTTGGGATCCACCGCGTAGAAAATTGGGATGTCAAAGAGACCGAGCACCAGCACGTCATCATGTACCATGTCGGTGAGAGCTTCCATCCGCTGTTGCCGATCGGCGCCAGTGGCGGCAATGGCCAGCCCAATTTGCTCTTGAATGCCTCCGGAGCTGGGGTCACAGACCAGGGACAGGGATAATTCGGCCGAAGCAACCGATACAGGAGTTGCTGACACCATAAACGGGTAAGCGCTGACCTGGCCGGGGATGGGGAGCGAGCTTGACCGGGAGCGTCAATTTCATGGCTGTAAGTTAACACCGCAACACTCAATAGACCAGGAGGGGCGCTTTCCTCTGCCGGTTAAAATCGGCAACCTCCAGCGCCACAGTCGTGGTACTTCGGTTAGGCGGCGGGCCCGCCGGTGATGAGCGCCGGACCAAAAAAGTCGGGGTTATTGCTGGTGCGTTCCGGCGCTCAAGGCGGGCGGTTAGTAGTCCATTTGAGGCCTGGCGGGCGCGTTGCCGGTTGCCGGCACCTCGGTGATCATGCACTGAGTGGTGAGCACCATCGCGGCGACGCTGGCTGCGTTCTGCAGGGCGTAGCGAGTAACCTTGGTGGGGTCTACGATGCCCCGTTCAAACATTGGGCCGAACTCGCCGGTTTCGGCGTCGTAACCATAGTCGTCGGCCTGCTGCTTCACCTGATTCAGCACCACGGCCCCTTCGGCGCCGGCATTCTCGACGATTGCCTTCAGCGGCTTTTCCAGGGACCGGCGAACGATATCGACCCCAACCGCCTCGTCAGCGCTGAGACCGGTGAGGCTGTCCAGCCCCCGCTGGGCGCGGACCAGAGCAACTCCGCCACCGGGGACGATACCCTCGTCCACGGCGGACCGGGTGGCGGAAAGGGCGTCTTCAACCCGGGCCTTGCGCTCCTTCAGTTCAATCTCGGTGGCCGCACCAACTTTGATTACGGCTACCCCGCCGGAGAGCTTGGCCATCCGCTCCTGGAGCTTTTCCCGGTCGTAATCAGAGGTGGTATCCTCGATCTGGGCCTTGATCTGCTTGATGCGGGCCTGGATCTCAGACTCGGAACCGTTACCGTCAACGAAGGTGGTGTCGTCCTTGGTGGAACTGACCCGCCGGACGTGACCGAAGTCCTCCAGGGTGGCGGATTCTAGCTTTCGACCCGTCTCCCCGCTGATCACGGTGGCGCCGGTCAGAACGGCAATGTCCTGGAGCATCGCCTTGCGCCGGTCACCAAAACCGGGGGCTTTAATGGCCAGCACGTTCAGGGTTCCCCGCAGCTTGTTAACCACCAGGGTAGCCAGGGCCTCACCGTCCACGTCCTCAGCGATAACTACGATGTTCTTCTTGCCTTCCTGAAGCAGCTTCTCCAGGGCCGGCAGTAGATCGGCCACGGCGGAAATCTTCTTGTCGGTGATAATAATGGAGGCGTCCTCAATCACCGCTTCCATGCGGTCGGGGTTGGTGATGAAGTAAGGTGAGGAGTAGCCCCGGTCAACCTGCATGCCTTCAACGTACTCAATTTCGTCGCTCATTCCCTTGGATTCCTCGACGGTAATTACGCCATCCTTGCCGACTTTCTCCATCGCATCGGCAATGGTCTGGCCGATGGCAGTTTCATGGGCCGAGAGGCTGGCAACCTGGGCGATGCGCTCCCGGGTCTCCACGGTATGGGACATTGCTTTCAATTCCCGCACCACGGCATCAACGGCTTTCTCAATGCCGCGCTTGATGGCCATTGGGTTGGCGCCGGCGGTGACGTTCTTGAACCCCTCGTTAATGATGGCCTGAGCCAGGACGATGGACGTCGTGGTGCCGTCACCGGCGGCATCATTGGTCTTGGTGGCCGCTTCTTTAATCAGCCGCGCGCCGATGTTCTCAAAGGCGTCGGGCAATTCAATTTCTTTGGCGATGGTAACGCCGTCGCTGCATACCTGGGGAGGGCCGAATTTCTTATCCAGGACGACGTTGCGGCCCCTGGGCCCCAGGGTTATGATGACGGTCCTGGCCAGATGATCGATACCGGAGCGCATCGATTTACGAGCTTCTTCAGAGTAGCTTAGTTGCTTGGCAGACATATTTACGTACCTTCCCTAATTACTGATTCATTTGAATTGCCTGTGAATTGCCTGGTCGAGTCACCTGACCCAAATATCAGGATAACCTGGCCAGGACATCGCTTTCCCTGAGTATCAGGTGCTCTTCGTCGCCATACTTGTACTCGGTGCCTGCGTACTTGGAGTACAGGACCTGGTCGCCGACGGCCAGCTCCATCGGAATTCGAGTCCCAGCGTCGGTAACCCGGCCCGGTCCCACAGCAACCACTTTCCCTTTTTGAGGCTTTTCCTTCATAGTGTCCGGCAAGTGAATCCCGCTCCTGGTGGTCTGCTCTCGCTCGGCGGGCATGATCACTATCCGGTCGGCCAATGGAACAAATTTCACCCTGGTATTTACCAATTTTGCCTCCTCACCTTAGTTCCCTGATACCAATTAGATTTGATGCTATCGTAGATGTGTGAAATGGGTGTTGGGGGTTACGGGAATCCGGGCACCCGGTCTCAACGTCGCTTGGTCAGTTCTTCGACCTCCCTTTCCAGCAATGTGGACTCAAAGCCTAACTCTACGGCCCGCGCTACGTCCCTTCGGGCCTCTTTATCCTTGCTCAGGAGGGTATAGGCAAACGCCCGACCAGCATAGGACTCCGCCAGCTGGGGAGCGAGGCGAATCGCCTGGTTATAGTCGGAGACGGCCCGGTAATACTGTCCCAAACGCCGGTAGGCGTTACCCCGGTGGTTGTAGACCCGGGCACTCTTGGGATCAAGGCGGACCGCCGCATTGTAAGCTGCCATCGCTTCTTTCATCATTTCGTGTCTTGTATTCCTGTGGGTTACCCGCCACCCAGTGTGAGCAACGTAACGCAACGGGTAGACTGGTTTACAGTATCCTCCTCGATTTGAACTTGACCTGGACAGTCCCGGTTCCGGATACCTGCGCTTCATCACTCGTAGGAGTAGTAGCGTACTCCGGGGGAAGGCACTCGATAGTGCCAAAAGGTGCTCGCTGACCGACCTTCGGTTGCTGCCTGGTCCTCGGTTTTTTGGACGAGGCTGGTCAGTTCCTCGATCACCATCTTGCTCAGGTCTTCCGGGGGGCGCTCCAGGACCTGCGTTTTATCTATCAAGCTAATGACTTTCTGGTTCATGGTTTTACCTCTTCAAGATCCATCTGCCGAGTATCCCGTCATGGCTCGCCCTGGCCTGCCTCAAAGAAAGCTCGGATCAATCCCTGGCCTGCGACACCGTCATCCTAAATCTCGATTCTCGGGTATTCGTCAATGACTCCCCGGCGTTCCAGGCCGGTCCCCAGGATATTCAATAGACCTAATAGCTTTCTCTGGTCGGATTGGGACAGGTCACCGAATAGCCCGGCCACAGCGCTAATGTGCTGGGAGTACATGGCGGCGCAGGTTTCAGCGCCCTGCGGGGTCAGTTCAACGACAATGGCGCGGCGATCGGTGGGGTGAGCCTGGCGGCGTACCAACCCGTTGGCTTCCAGGGCGTCCACCAGCACGGTGACATTGCGAGGGCTGACCAACAGTTCATCGCCGAGGGCGCTCATTATTTGCGGCCCCCGGCGGCCAAGAATTCCCAACAGCCGTATGCGGGCATGAGTCAGGTTGGAATTTTGGAGCAGCGACTCGACCCATCTGGCGTAGACACGCTCAAAGCTGGCAAACGCCTCCACCAGTCTCAGACTCAGGCTTGGGTCTTCGACCCTGGGGGCCGACGATGATATACTCATAACTTTCCCTGGTTATACTTTGAATATTTATAATATATAAGATGATACTTTATAAATGGATATAATACAAGGGTTCAAGGCAAGCATGCAAAGGTCAATCAGGCCCAGAGCCGTAGATTAGCTGGAGGATTAGCAGGGTGCTGAAAAAGGGGAGTCCAGAGGGGTGAAGCCCCTTTGGCAGGGGTCTGGGGGTGTCCCCCAGATACAATTTCTACCCCCTTCCTGGTCAGGAAG
>Ga0214472_10009082_pt1 | contig 10371 bp, 7 predicted proteins | sample RVTome_6_FD_207662 | JGI IMG/M metagenome (GOLD analysis project Ga0214472, IMG submission 207662) | Soil microbial communities from uranium-contaminated site in the Upper Colorado River Basin, Wyoming, United States - RVT140D175 | ecosystem: Environmental > Terrestrial > Soil > Contaminated >...
TCGCGGATAATCTCGATCGATTCAGACTGCAGATCAGAAAAAATTCCATTATTCATCGTGGACACCCCCAACGCGCTACCGGCTGTGCCGTTACCGACGCCGCAGAGCCTTCCCGCATGGGCACGAATTTCGCTACGGTGGCTCCTAGAACATATTTAATATTTCAGCTATTTATGGCGTTAATAGAGTTCTCTGTCGGGCGCCGTTTCTTGATCCTGCAAAGGCTTACTGGCCTAGTCACGCTAGTGAGTCGGCCTGGATGGAACCATCGCCCGCTCTTTGACTCCGGCCCTCCTACGTCTACAATCCCTGGGTTAAGCGCCCTAGCGGTCCCAAAATATTTCTTCCATGCATATCACTTTATAATATAAGATAGTAATCAGACTAAAATTATATTGTTGCTAATTACTATGCATCGGCTACAATTCAATTTTACACCGAGCCGGCGGTCTAATCAGCTCTGGCGATTCGGCGCTAGTTTGCCGATTTTAGCGAAAATCTCAGCTAATTAATATAATAAGGAGGATAAATATGCATATTATCCGAGTGTTTCTTGCCTTGGCCGTATTGTTACAGTTTGGCCAATGTCTCGCCGTGCCGCAGTTGTTTGCCGCCGATGGGAGAGTCCTGGTTTTTGGCAGAGTGCATAATGATCCCGTCAGGGCGATAAGAGATCGGCAAGAGTTCGTTGACTATCTAGCCAAGAAATTGCAGCCCGCGGGAATTACCAGTGCAAAGATCTTAGTCGTGGAAAAACTGTCACAGCTCGCTCGCGCAGTTAAGGAGGGAGAGGTCGATCTTTTCCACGATAGCGTGGTGCCGACCATGGTGCTCTCAAGGTTGTCGGGCTCCGTACCGATTTTGCGCCAGTGGAAGTCCGGTCAGGCGGAATATGACAGCGTCATCCTGGTCAATAAAAACAGCGGCATTGCTGCGCTGAGCGATCTGCAGGGCAAAAAGGTTGCGTTCGATGAGCCCCATTCGACATCGGCACATGTGGTGCCGCGCATGCTCTTCGCCGACAAGAAAATCAAAATGATCCATTTGAAAGCGAACGACGAAGCGGAGCCCCATGCGGTAGGCTATGTTTTTGGCAGCGACGGGAGCGCGATCAATTTCCTAATCAGCGGACGTGCCGATGCCGCCGCGACATCGACTCGGGAGTTTAAAGAACTGCGACCCGACGTGCGCGAGACTCTTAAAGTGATTGGCAATTCCATGGCCGTGCCGCGACAGCTGCTCTCCGTGCGCAAAGACCTCGACGCCAAGCTGCGAAACGCCCTAAAAGTAACCTTGCTCGCCATGGACAATGATCCCGAAGGCCGCGAGATTTTAAAGCGCCAGCAGAAAACCACCAAGTTTGACGAGCTTTCACCGGCGTCAATGGAGCGGCTGAGAACCATAGAAAAATTTGTTTTTACTTTGCCGGAACGGGTAGATTCGTGGTAACGACCGCACATGACATTAAAGCTTAGACCTAGCCTTAAGCTAAAGGTCTTTCTTTCGTTCGCGCTGTCCTATCTCGCCGCGGTGGGGACGCTCACCTACCTGACGATTCGATCCGAACGCAGCCTGCTCTTGCAGCAAATGGCGGCAAGGGCGCGGGTCGGCATCAATCTGATGGAGCTCAGCGTCGCCAACAAGCTCTATCGCTTGGACGTTCTCCAACTCGAGACCATCGCCCGGGAGGCCAAGGCGCTTCCCGATGTCGAATATGCCTATATCTACGACAACAATGGTCGCATCGTCGGTGATTACCACGAAGACCGGCGGCGGCTGTTTTCAACCTTTACCGACGAGTTGGGACGAAAAATCCTAACCTCGCAAGATGTCCTGGTCCATTTTGACGATCTGAACGACATCCTCGACGTTTCTAAACCGGTTACTTTGAACCACGAGAGGCTTGGTGGCATCCGCCTGGGCCTTGATCTAAAGCCGGTGTTAGCTCAAATTAAGGGAATCACCATCCATGCGGTGGTCATCGCCACATTGATTTTCTTGCTCGGCGTGGGGCTAATCTTCATCATCACCGTGAGACTCATCAAGCCCATCGAAAGGTTGATCGTTGCCGCTAAACATATTGAAGAAGGGGACCTGGAGTATCGGGTGAATATCAAGCGGGATGACGAGATTGGCACCCTGGGCGTCGCCTTCGACCAAATGGGCGAGCGGTTGCTGCAACGGGAGCGGGAGCTAAAACAATCTCAGGACACCTTGAGGCGAGCGGATCGACTCTCATCTTTAGGTTTGTTAACCGCCGGCCTGGCGCACGAAATTCGTAACCCGCTGGTTGCGATCCGGACGTTTACCCAGCTCCTGCCGGAGCGCTATAACGATCCTGAGTTCCGTGAAGGCTTTCAAGGACTCGCGCTCAAGGAGGTCGATCGGATCTGCGGCCTGATTACGGACTTGTTGAGCTTTGCCCGGCCCTCCAAACCGAACGTGGCGCCAGAAAACGTCAGCGATGTCGTCGATAACATCGCCCGTATCCTGGAATCCCAGGCGAAGGAAAAAGGCATCACGATCGTGCGCCAGTTCGGCGAAAACCTGCCCAAGGCATGGATTGACAGGGAGCAGATGAAGCAGGTATTTATGAACCTGATTTTAAACGCCATTCAGGCGATGAAAGAGAATGGCACGATCATCCTTCGGAGCCGGGCAGTGACCACGAACGGAACACAACCGGCGGCGGAATTCGTTCAAATTGAAGTTAAGGATAACGGCATTGGCATTCCAGAAGCAAACCTGCAGCATATCTTCGATCCGTTTTTCACCAGTAAAGATGAAGGAAGCGGGCTCGGACTCGCGGTTTCCCACCAGATCGTTCAGGAACATGGGGGATTTGTAACGGTTGAAAGTAAGGTCGGAACGGGGACGTCTTTCTTCGTCCATGTGCCGGTTGGGTTGCCGATTCGCCCGACTGGCCAGATGAACACGCAAGTGAATGAAGCGAATCTTAATCATCGATGAATCTGAAGTTATCCGCGAGACCGTTGAGCTCATTCTCGGACATGAATTTATCGTCTCCAAGCGGGCGCTCGGGGGTCAGCAGTTCCGTTTTGCAGATGCCAACGAAGAGATCGATCTAATAATTGTTGGCGTGGCGCCGCAGTTCGGTGCCGAGGCCGAGAATTTGGCGCGCCTCTCGGCCCAGTTGCCTTACGCTGTGCTGTTTCTCGTGGATTCCCAATCCACGGCGCGCATCCTCGAAAAAACTGCACAGGTCAGTTGCCTTACCAAGCCCTTTAATCCGTACGAGCTGCGTGCCCGAGTCGAGCAGTTATTGGCACGGCCGACGGTTTTGCCGCGTGCCCCTTTGCTGGCTGCATCCGAGCCGCCCAAAGGTCTGGCGCGCTTTATAGAGTATCCCTACGTAAACCGCAGCGTGGCAAGTTTGGTCCAAAGATTTGCTGCGACTCGGTTACCCATCATGATTTCCGGTGAACTAGGCTGCGGCCAAGATAATGTCGCTCGGGCCATCCAAACCCTCCAGCCGAATATACGACTGCGAGTAGCCGTTAACCTCCCGGAACTAACCACTGCTTACCTGGCGCAGAAAAGCTTGCAGTTGTCGCAGTGGCGGGCTGTTGACGCGAGCGCGCCGATTCTGCTGATCGAAAATCTCGACAAGTACGATGCGGTGGGACAATCACTGCTCCTGAGTTTTTTGCAGGAGCAGGAGGAGCAGGGTGTTCCGGCGTGCATTCTGACGACCGCCACGGGCGACCTACTCGAGCAAGTTTATGGCGGCACATTTCTTGCCGCGCTCTATTACAAATTGGCCACGCTTACGCTCAGGCTGCCGCCGTTGCGGCAGCGCGCCGAGGACATTGCGCCACTCGCCGACTGGTTCGCGGCGAGTTACGCGACTCGGTTGCAGATCATCGAGCCGACATTTTCCGCCGAGGCAATGGAACGGCTGAGGAATTATCTGTGGTTTGGCAACCTCCATGAAATGGAAGCGGTGATCGCGCGCACGCTGGCCTTCCGTGGCGGCGGTAAAATTGACGCCAGCGATCTGGTTTTCGATTTTGGCGGCGACCCAGTGGTGGGGGTTAAACCCTTTGAGCTGGCTCGTGCCGCGGCGCCGGCAACAAATTCCTTGGCCCAACCTAAACTAGAAGTGTATAATGGGAATTCAAACGCGACTGGGTCAGCCAACGGCTATGGCAAGCCGGTGGAATTGAGCGTGGTGATTCATGAGCTCGCCCATGAGCTCAAGAATCCGATGGTGACGATCAAGACTTTCGCTCAATTGCTGGGCGATCGATACCAGGATGAGAATTTTCGCGCTCGCTTTCAAGAGATCGTCGGCGACGATATCGAGCGCATGGACGATCTGTTGGAAGTCATGATCGAGTTCGCGGATTTTGCCCAGCCCAAACCGAGCAAAGTGGCGCTCGGCGATAAGTTGTTAGGTGTCGCCAAGGAGATTCAAAGCGAGTCGAACCAGCGGCAAACCCGTTTCGAATGGAAGCGCAATGGCGCCGACCATGAGGTCCGCACCGACGAATCACAACTGACTTTTATTCTGAGAAATGTGCTGTTGACGGTTCTATCGAATGCTAAACTGGGAAGTGAAATTGCCGTCGAAATTGCCCCCAAAGGATCGGTCACCATCGCTTACCTGCGGGAGGGCGCCCGGGTGACTTCGATCACTCATTATTTGACTGATTCTGCAGCGCAGCCGAACAGCGGCATCCTGCCGCTGCGAATCTTGTTGGCGCAGCAATTAGTCGAACGAAACGGTGGCCGGTTCGTCATGGATCAGTCCGACCCGGATAAAGATATTTTCAGATTGGAGTTCCCTATTGGATAGCACGGAAAAAAAAGCCGATTTGAGCCAACCGTTGGTGTTGGTGGTCGATGATGAGGCCGGCGTACGGCAATCGTTGCAACTCGTTTTCAACAAAACTTATCGGGTGATCGAAGCCCCGTCCGCGGACGAAGCGATCCGAAAATTAACCGACGAAAAGCCCGATGTTGTACTGTTGGATATTATGATGCCCGGCGCCGACGGCCTCGCGGTCTTAAAGCAGATCAAGGGGATCCATCCGGATTGTCAAGTCATCATGCTGACCGGACTCAACACCGCGCGCACGGCCTTCGCCGCCAAGGGCACCGGCGCTTTCGATTATGTGACGAAGCCGTTCGACGTTGTGGAATTAAGATTGCGCGTCGAGCACGCTTTGGAAAAAGTGCAGCTGTCCCGCGAACTGGAGCGGCTAAAGGAAGAAGTAGGACGGAAGTACGGCATCGATCACATCATCGGAAAGTCGAAACAGATCATCGATATCTTTAAAGCCGTGAGCATGGTGGCGGCTAAGAAGAGTACGGTATTGATCACCGGCGAAAGTGGCACGGGCAAAGAATTGATCGCCCGGGCGATCCATTACAATAGTGACCGGCGCTCCAAGCCGTTTGTGGTGGTCAATTGCGCGGCGCTGCCGGACACCTTAATTGAAAGCGAGCTCTTCGGTTATGAGCGCGGCGCTTTTACCAACGCGTCGCAAAAAAAGATTGGCCGTTTTGAGCTGGCCCATGGGGGGACGCTCTTTCTCGACGAAATCGGCGAGCTTAATCTCAGCACTCAGGCAAAATTTTTGCGCGCTATCGAACAAGAAACCTTTAGCCGGCTCGGCGGCACCGAAGAAATTAAAGTCGATGTCCGGGTCATCGCCGCGAGTAACCGCGAGTTAGAACAGTTGGCGAAGACAGGCGAGTTTCGTGCAGACTTGTTTTATCGGCTCAATGTCGTTGCCCTGTTCTTAGCGCCGCTGCGTGAACGGCGCGAGGATATTGCTCTTTTGCTCGATCATTTCTTGCGCTTGAAGTCGCAGGAGCATTCCATCTTGATGAAATCCCTATCGCCGGAAGTGGTTGATTTCTTCACCGCGTATCCCTGGCCGGGGAATGTTCGCGAGCTGGAGAATGTGATCGAGCGCCTGACGATTCTAACACCCCATGACACCATCTATCTGCGGGATCTGCCGGTGGGGATGCGCTCCACCGACCAAACCGCGACCTTGAAAGAAGATGTTTTGACCGGCTCACGCCCACTCAGTGATGCCGTGGACGAATTTGAGCGCGAACTGATCGTTAAGGCGTTGCAGCGCACCGGCTTCAATCAGACCAAGGCGGCTTCGCTTCTGGGTACTAGCCGCAGAATCCTCAAATACCGCATTGAAAAGCTTAATATCAATGATCCCAACGATGTCGTGGAAGAAGCAAAATTATCGACATAGTTGGACAAATTTGTTCCTCTATTGCGACCTGGGACACCCCTAAGTTCTCTTTAGGCCTGCAAAGTTAATCATTTACCTTTTGCTGGCGGATGGCATATCCCTTGCTCAACCTTGGGATCATGGACACCAGCAAACCGCACATCCTGATCGTCGATGATGAGATGGGGCCACGCGAATCACTCAAAATGATTCTCAACCCCTACTATACGGTTCATACCGCCGACCGCGGTGCTCAAGCCATTGAAATGCTCAAAGAGATTCCCGTGGATCTGGTGACTCTAGATCTCAAAATGCCCGGTTTGACTGGCATCAATGTTCTAGAGAGAGTCAAAGAGCATGATCCGGACATCGAAGCGATCATCATCACAGGCTACGGTTCGCTGGACACTGCGATCGAAGGGCTGCGGCTGGGCGCATTCGATTACATCTCCAAACCTTTCGATGTGAATCACATTCTAGCGTTGGTCAGGCGTGGATTGGAGCGGCGTAACGCCAAAGCGCGGCTGCGGCAAGTAAAATCGGACTTTCTTTCGAACGTGTCCCATGAGCTCAGAACGCCGCTCAGCGTTGTCGTTGGCTTCGTCTATTTGCTGCTGAACCAAGTCATCGGCAAGCTCAGTGACGAGCAGCAAAAAATTCTCGAAACGGTCTATCGCAATTCCGAAGAGCTGCTGGAGCTCATCGATAACGTATTGTGGATGACGTCACTCAACGTCGGTGACAGTACCACGGCGATTGAAAAATTTGACGCTGCCGAGGTAGTCGACGCAACCGTCAAACGTTACGAAAAGCCCATCCGGGAAAAGGGGCTGGCGGTGAATTTACAGCTTGCTCAGGGCGAGATTTCAATCGTGAACGACCGCGCGAAGGTCGAAAGAGTTTTGCAGAACGTCTTCAATAATGCGGTCAAGTTTACTGCACAGGGCGAAATAACCGTCAAAGTTTGCCCGTCTGCCGATCACAACCGCGTCGACTTTGAGGTTATCGACACCGGAACGGGAATCGAGGAAAGCAAGCTAGCTGCAATTTTTGAACCCTTTCACCAGGCCGATAACTCGTCGGTGCGTTCATTCTCTGGATTGGGACTCGGTCTGACGGTGGCACGACGAATGGCGGAACTCATCGGCGGCAGTCTCAAGCTTACCAGTCAACCGAACGTCGGCACCCGAGTGTTTATGAGCTTTCCGTCACAGGCGAGCAGTGCCGCGCCGCTGGCGGTCGAGCAGCGTAAGTACGGATAAGCAAATTTTCCATCTCGCAATGTGTCTTGATAGTCTCCCTCAATTAATATGATTGGGTTTGTAGCCTAAAAGCTTCTCAATGGGCTTTGAGCGCTGAAATTGGCGCCGACCGTCGCAGCTTCGACCAACGGAATATTTCACCACATTGGCACGAAGGGCACGAAGGTTTGGGATGATTTTGGCTCCGAACTTCGTGCTCTTCGTGCCCTTGGTGGTGCACGGTCTTTTCTCACTCTAGCAATACGGCATCGGCCTTATCGACTTCCTTGAGTCTGACTTCGACATTACCGTCGCTCTTTAAATAAATCTTCTTGCCGACGTAGTTGGCTGCGATGGGCAGTTCGCGGCCGCCGCGGTCGATCATCACCGCCAGGTGAATCATGCGTGGGCGGCCCAAGTCGATCAAGTGGTCGACCGCCGCGCGCACCGTGCGCCCGGTATGCAATACATCGTCGAATAGCACGACGATTTTATTGCCGATGTCGAACGGGATGCGCGTGTGGTCGATGGTGCCGCCGGGGAGCAATGCGTTGAGATCGTCGCGGTAAAGCGTGATATCCATCTCGCCGATGGGAATCTCCTTTTTGTGGCGTTTCCTGATGATCTCAGCGAGCCGCTTGGCGATGTAGGGGCCGCGCGTGCGGATGCCGATGAAGACGACTTGATCGAGGTTGCCGTATTGTTTCGCCATCTCGCGCGCGAAACGCTCGAAGGTGGTCTTTACTTGTGCAGCGTTCAGGATGCGCTTTTTCTTTGCTTTGTCGATTGCTTTTGCCATCGTTACTCCGATGCGAAGACGGTGCTTAAGATTTTTCTCCCGCAAAGGCGCAAAGGCGCGAAGTTAACAAAAGAATTCGTGACTTTCCCCAACTTGGCGCCTTTGCGGGAAACCTCAATTCGATCCCATTCTATCTGGTTAAAAATTTTCATTGGCGACTTGGATCATGGTTTCCATGAGTAATTGTGTTCCTAAGCCGATATCATCGGGTGAGGTCCATTCCTGCGGGTTGTGACTGATGCCGCGCCGGCTCGGAATGAAAATCATCGCCGCCGGCGTAATCTTCGCCATCTGCATGGCGTCATGGCCGGCGCCCGACGGCATGATCTCGTAGGCGATTTGCTTTTGTTCGCAGATTGCCTTTGTCCGCCGCAGGAGCCGTCTATCCAGCGGTACCGGATCTTCTTCGCGGATCGTCAAGACTTCGACGCCGAGGGCGCGCCTGCGGGCTATGCTTTGGGCTTCCCGCTTGACCCTGCGCGCGACGCGATCTTTCGATTGAGCGGTGGTGCTACGAATGTCGACCAGCAGTTCGGTTTTCCCGGGCACGGCGTTGATCACGCCGGGCTCGATATTCATGGCGCCGACGGTGCCGACCACGCGGCCTTTCGCCATTGACGAATGTTGCCGGGAGACCTTTTCCACATATTCGATCAACTGTGCCGCGGCGACCAGGGCGTCTTTGCGCATCCCCATTGGCGTTGTGCCGGAGTGATCGGCTTGGCCTTTGAAAATTATTCTAAACCGGCTTGGCGCGGCGATGGTAGTGACCAGGCCGATTCTTTTGCCGATCGCTTCAAGGATCGGGCCCTGCTCGATGTGTAGTTCCAAATAGGCCTTGAGCGTTTTCGGATCGCGCGCTAGGCCGCGCAGTTTGTTTGGCGCGATGCCAAGACTCGATAACACGTCGGCCAGTTTAGTGCCTTGGGCATCGACCGCATTGGCGAGATCTTTTGCGCGCACTTCGCCGGCGACCAGGCTACTGCCGAGAGTCGAAAAACCAAAACGGCTCGATTCTTCGCCGACGAAGCAAACCACTTCGAGCGGCGAGCGGATCGAAATCTTATTCTCGCTAATCGTTCGAATCGCCTCCAGCGCACCGATCACGCCCACCGGCCCGTCGTACTTGCCGCCGTGAATCACGGTGTCGAGATGGGAGCCGGCCAACAGGGCCGGCGCTTTGGGATCGCTGCCATCCAGCCGCCCGAAGATGTTGCCGATGCCGTCGATGTGAATTTTCAGTCCGGCCTGGCGCATCAAGTGAATCAGCAGCTGGCGGCTGCGTAGTTCTTTAATCGAGAAAACCAACCGCGTCACCGAGCCCCGGTCGCCGATGCCGATGCGGCCGATGGCGTTCAAATCGCGCATGAGTCGGCGCCGGTTGATGGAAAAACCAGTGGTCGAATAAACTATTTTCACTTTTCTAACGGTCCGCATGAGAGTCAAGTTTTTTAATTCTACCAGCTTTGACGCATATCGAACAGGATCAGTGTTAGCCGCGGGTACTTTGACGCTTTGGGCGGTAGAGACATAAGACTCTAAACCGAGCACAAAATACCTATTGACATTTATTGAAGTTCGAATTAAGAAACCGGCTTTCCGCTTTAGTGAATCGTTTTGTCGGCTAATCTTTCCGTCAAACAGCACTCTACGGGGGTGTCGATGAAAAGGTCCAAAGCGATCATTCTCTTTGCGGCCGCGCTGGTGTTGAGCCATCTCGCTCTCATTCCGGCCCTATGCCTCGCCGCAGACTATTATCTCCACACCACAACGTCGGACGCCATTGATAACAACCCGCCCACGGCGACGACCGCGAAATTCAAGGATTCGCCGGCGGTCAAGCGAACGAGCTACCAGGAGATTGGCATTTGGTCGGCAGCACCATTGATTGCACCGATGCAGCTAGAATCGCTCGCCAGTTTGGTAATTTGGATCGGGCTCAAAAACAGTGACGATCAGGGGACATACTTCGATCTGCGCGTTGAAATCTGGAAGAACCGGGTCGCGATTGCCGCTGGGGAAACCAAAAACATCCGGGGAGTGACACGCAACCCGGCCAAAGCGAAGCAAGTCGAGGTTCCGTTTGGCGCCATCACGGGCAGCCAAT
>Ga0214472_10009083_pt1 | contig 10370 bp, 8 predicted proteins | sample RVTome_6_FD_207662 | JGI IMG/M metagenome (GOLD analysis project Ga0214472, IMG submission 207662) | Soil microbial communities from uranium-contaminated site in the Upper Colorado River Basin, Wyoming, United States - RVT140D175 | ecosystem: Environmental > Terrestrial > Soil > Contaminated >...
AAACGCGGACTTGCTTACCCGTCCCATGCGGGAGGGCTACGGTGCCGCGCACCATCTGTTCGGCGTGGCGCGGGTCTACCCCGAGGCGCACATCGATATCGACCGACTCGTCGAACTTCGCCGAGGCGGTTTGCTTGATAAGATCGGCGGCCTTGGCCATGTCGATCGGTCCTTCAGCCCCCGCAAGCAACTTAGCGACGTTACGGAAACGTTTTCCTTTTTTTGCCATGATCCTCTAGATCTGTGCGGTTCAAGCGCCTGCCGATCGGGCGGGCTCCCGCAGGTTCAGAGAGTGGATGTCCGGTACCGGAACAACGGCCGGCATCGGCCAAATAGTTGTCTTGGGCGTACCAGACGCCCTGCTTAACGTTGCACCTTGATCCCCATCGAACGGGCAGTCCCGGCGATCATCGCCGCAGCCTTATCGATGTCGAAAGCGTTCAGGTCTTCCATCTTCTGCTTCGCGATCTCCTGGCATTGCTCCCAGCTCACCGTCCCTACGCGTTCGCGAAGCGGGTCGCCGGCGCCCTTCTTGATACCGGCCGCCTTCAACAGCAGAATCGGCGCAGGGGGGCTTTTAACAATGAACGTGAAGCTCTTATCCGAGAAGACGGTGATGACCACCGGCAGCACAAGGCCCATACGGTCCTGTGTCGCAGCGTTGAACTGCTTACAGAACTCCATAATATTTACCCCTTTTTGCCCAAGCGCAGGGCCGATCGGCGGCGCAGGATTGGCCTGTCCGGCCTTGATCTGCAGCTTAATATAGCTGTCAATCTTTTTTGCCATGGTGTCTCCTGCGGTTCAAACGCCTGCCGAGGCAGGCTCCCGCTTTTTGTTCGTGTTTATAACGAGGATGAGAAAAGGCGAAGTGGTATGCGGTCGCCGGGTAAAGGTTTCGATGTTCTGCCCCAGGGTTGCCACCGGGGAGGGGGGCGGGCGACCGTCTTGGTCTATTCTTCGTGTTCGACCTGCAAGTAGTCCAACTCCAGCGGGGTTTTACGGCCGAAAATGGAAACCATCACCTTGACCTTCATCTTGTCGGGATAGACCTCTTCGACAAATCCCGTGAAGTTGTTGAACGGCCCGTCGATCACCTTAACGGCATCGCCGGACTTGAAGGGAATCTCCGGCTGCTCACCCATCTCGCGGGCTTCGTCGATCTTACCCAGGATGCGGTTGACTTCGTCGGGACGCAAGGAGGTCGGCTGGTCTCCGGTCGTGAGAAAACCTACGACGGAAGGGACACCTGAAATGACGTGCTGCAATTCGTTGTCGAGCAAGGCCTTAACCAGAATGTAGCCCGGGAAGAAAGTCTTCTCCCTGGTCCGCTTCTTACCGCTGCGCATTTCGAAAACCGTCTCGGTCGGAATCATGATCTCCGCCAGCTTATCCTCAAGGCCGAGACGTTGGATCTCCCGCTCCAGATATTCCTTTACCCGCTTCTCGTGCCCTGAGAAGGTACGGAGGACATACCACTTAAGGATTTTACTCTGTTTTCGCGTAGCCATAGCTATACCTTACACCCGAGCGTGCGCAACAAGGTCTTACTGATAGATAAACTCCAGCACCGTGCTGATTACCCTGTCGGCACCGAAGATGAAGAGCGAAATAACGACCGAAGCGATCAGCGTGACGACGGTGTTGCTGATCAACTCCCGCCGTGCCGGCCAGCTCACTTTTCGCATCTCCTTTACAACCTCTTCGAGGTACGTCTTGATTTTAAACATCACTTTCCCTGTTTACTGGCACCTCACGAAGGAGGCGAATCGGGCGACCCCGGATGGGCAAATTCCTGACCGAGGCTGCGGTTGTTGCACGGGCGGCAGGACTCGAACCTGCAGCCTGCGGTTTTGGAGACCGCTGCTCTGCCAATTGAGCTACGCCCGTCCGGAAATTTTGGGTTTTGGATGGCAAAACTACTGCACAACCCAAAGCCCAAAAGCTAAAAACGTTTAGTCTAGGATTTTGGACACCACACCGGCACCCACCGTTCGGCCGCCTTCACGAATGGCGAAGCGAAGACCCTGCTCCATCGCCACCGGTACGATCAGCTTCACCTTGAACTGCGTGTTGTCGCCCGGCATGACCATCTCTACCCCCGCCGGCAACTCGATGTCCCCCGTCACGTCCGTCGTACGAAAGTAAAACTGGGGACGATAACCCTTGAAAAACGGCGTGTGACGACCCCCTTCCTCTTTCGACAGCACATACACCTCGCATTCAAACTCCCGGTGGGGGGTCACCGAACCCGGCTTGATCACCACCATTCCCCGCTCTACGGCATCCTTGTCGATCCCCCGAAGCAACAGCCCTACGTTGTCGCCTGCCTGACCACGATCCAGAAGCTTGCGGAACATCTCCACACCCGTCACGACCGACGCCAGTTTCCCTTCTGCTTGCATCCCGATGATGTCTACCCCCTCACCTACCTTCACCACCCCTCGCTCGATACGACCCGTCACGACCGTCCCGCGCCCCGTGATCGAAAACACATCCTCGATCGGCATCAGAAACGGCTTCTCCGTATCGCGCGTCGGCGTCGGAATGTAATGATCCACCGCATCCATCAGTTCGATGATCTTGTCCTCCCAGGCTTCCTCACCGTTGAGCGCCCCCAGGGCCGATCCCATCACGACCGGGATGTCGTCCCCCGGAAATTCGTACTGGTCCAACAACTCCCGTACTTCCATCTCCACCAGTTCCAACAGTTCCTCATCGTCGACCAGGTCGACCTTGTTGAGAAAGACCACGATGTAGGGCACACCCACCTGGCGCGCCAGCAGGATGTGCTCCCGTGTCTGGGGCATCGGGCCGTCGGTGGCGGCCACAACCACGATAGCGCCGTCCATCTGGGCAGCACCCGTGACCATGTTCTTGACATAGTCGGCGTGGCCCGGGCAGTCGACGTGGGCGTAGTGGCGGTTTTCGGTTTCGTACTCGACGTGGGCCGTAGCGATCGTGATGCCGCGCTCGCGCTCTTCAGGCGCGTTGTCGATCGAATCGAACGAGCGGATCACGTTGCCCGCGACGCGTTTAGCCAGCACCTGGGTGATGGCGGCCGTCAGGGTCGTTTTACCGTGGTCGACGTGGCCGATGGTGCCGACGTTCACGTGCGGCTTGTTTCGAACAAATGTTTCCTTCGCCATGACAGTGTTTCTAGTCTGTAGTGTCTCTAGGGTGGTTGCTTTATTCCGTATAGGGTAGCCGGGGGTCAGACGGCCATGCCGGTCGCAGCCGAAACAATCTCTTCTGCGATCGACTTCGGCACCTCGGCATAGGTCTCAAACTGCATACTGTAGATGGCACGTCCCTGCGATAGGGAGCGCATGTCCGTGGAGTAGCCAAACATAGCGGAAAGCGGCACGAGCGCCTTGATTACGTGTGCGTCCTGACGTTGCCCCATGCTTTCGATCCGACCGCGACGGCTGTTGAGGTCACCGATGACGTCACCCATATACTCTTCCGGGGTCACGACTTCCACAGCCATGATAGGCTCCATCAGGATCGGCTTAGCTCTACGGGCTGCATCCCGGAAACCCATCCGACCGGCAATTTCGAAGGAGAGCTGGTCCGAGTCAACGTTATGATACTTCCCGTCATAGAGGCGTACCTTGATGCCTTCAATCGGGTAGCCAGCGAGCGGCCCTTGTGACAAGGCGCTTCTGATGCCCTTTTCGACCGGGCCGATGAATTCCCGAGGGATGGCGCCGCCGCGAATGGCGTCCTCGAATTCCAGTCCGACACCGGATTCGTTGGGGCCGACTTCCATCCATATCTCAGCGAACTGACCACGGCCGCCGGATTGCTTCTTATGTTGGTAGCGTTGATCCACCGTTGAGCGAATGGCTTCGCGGTACGCAACCTGAGGCTTGCCAACGTTGGCTTCGACCTTAAACTCGCGCTTAAGCCGGTCGACAATGATTTCAAGGTGCAACTCGCCCATCCCTGCTATAATGGTCTGCCCGGTTTCATCATCCGTCGCCACCTTGAACGTCGGATCTTCCTCGGCGAGTTTTTGCAGCCCGATGCCAAGCTTATCGCTATCGGCCTTTGTTTTCGGCTCGATCGCGATCCGGATGACCGGCTCCGGGAAATCCATCTGCTCCAGAACGATCTCATGGTCCGGATCGCAAAGGGTATCACCGGTTCGAACATCTTTGAGGCCTACGGCAGCGGCGATATCGCCGGCCTTTACCCTTTCCACATCTTCCCGGCTGTTGGCATGCATCAGGAGAATACGTCCGACCCGTTCCTTTTTCGCACTCGTCGCGTTGTAGACCTGCGAGCCCTTATCCAGGCTACCGCTGTAGACGCGGAAGAAGGTCAGCTTCCCGACATAAGGGTCGGTCATGATCTTGAAGGCGATCGCGCTGAAGGGTGCATTGACATCCGGGGGGCGCACTTCTTCATGCTCCGTCCCAGGGATCACACCGTGCACCGGCGAGACGTCCATCGGGCTGGGGAGGTAGTCGATGACGCCGTCGAGCATGCGTTGAACGCCTTTATTCTTGAAGGCGGAGCCGCAGAAAACCGGCGTAATATCCAAGCTGAGCGTAGCTTCACGAACAACGGCCCGCACTTCATCAGCGGTGATTTCCTCGCCTTCGAGGTACTTCATCAATAACGCGTCATTATGCTCAGCGACAGCCTCAAGCAGGTTGATGCGCCAGTGGCGAGCCTCTTTCTTTAGGTCGCCAGGAATATCGATCTCATCCCAGGTTGCACCCTGCGTCTCGTCATGCCAGATGATCGCCTTGTTGGACACCAGGTCGATGACGCCGCGAAACAGGCTGCCGGCACCGATCGGAAACTGTACCGGAACCGGATTCGCCTTCAGTCGATCGCGCATCTGATCAATAGCGGCCTCAAAGTCGGCGCCGGTACGGTCCATCTTGTTGACGAAAGCAATCCGCGGAACGCGGTACTTGTTGGCTTGCCGCCAGACGGTCTCCGACTGCGGCTCAACGCCGCCTACCGCACAAAAGAGAGCAACGGCCCCGTCAAGCACGCGCAGTGACCGTTCTACCTCGACCGTAAAGTCGACGTGACCGGGTGTGTCGATGATGTTGATACGATGTTCTTTCCAGTAGCAAGTGGTGGCAGCACTGGTAATCGTGATACCACGCTCCTTCTCCTGCTCCATCCAGTCCATCGTCGCACCGCCTTCATGCACTTCGCCCATACGATGCAGGCGGCCGGTATAGAACAGAATCCGCTCCGTCGTCGTCGTCTTGCCCGCATCGATGTGGGCCATGATGCCGATGTTACGGGTATGTTCTAACGATGTCTGAGTATTGTTAGACATGAGATTTATCTAGGGTACTTTTTCTTCTTCAAAGTTAAACGACCTACAGCCGCCTCGTATAAGGCGGCGTCGTTTTCGTAACGGGAAAACCCGCTAGAACCGGAAGTGCGCAAAGGCTTTGTTGGCTTCTGCCATCCGGTGCGTATCATCTTTTTTCTTGATCGCGCCCCCCTCCCCTTTCGCAGCACTCATCAACTCATTCGCAAGGCGGTTGGCCATGCTCTTGTCGTTGCGTCCGTGTGCGTATTGAATGATCCAGCGAAAAGCCAGGGCTACCCGGCGATCCGAGCGGACTTCAATCGGCACCTGGTACGTAGCACCGCCGACCCGACGGCTCCGGACTTCCAACAGCGGTGCAACGTTGTTAACGGCTTTCTTGAACACCTCAACGCCTTTCTCTTCCGTCCGATCTTCGATGAGGTCGAACGCCTGGTAGACGAGACGCTGTGCAACGTTCTTCTTGCCGCTTTCCATCACAGCATTCACAAAGCGAGAGACCAGTTCATCCTGGTAAATCGGATCCGGCGATACCTGACGCCGTTCTGCCTTTTTTCTACGCATATCTAGGTTCGAGTCATCGAGGAAGGGGCCTGAACACCAGGGTTGCACCCCTCCCTCTTGTACGAATCAAATAGGATCGAAGCACCTGCTAAAATCACTCGGCTGCGACGTTAGCGGGCCGGGGGATTCACTATCCCGCTACTTTCTAGGCCGCTTAGAGCCATATTTGGAACGGGACTGCATTCGGTCTTGCACGCCGGATGTATCCAGCGCACCACGGACAATGTGGTACTTCACGCCAGGAAGGTCTTTCACACGCCCTCCTCGCACCAGCACGATCGAGTGCTCCTGCAAGTTGTGCCCTTCACCAGGTATGTAGGCGATAACCTCTACCTGGTTTGTAAGGCGAACCTTGGCCACCTTACGTAAAGCCGAGTTCGGCTTCTTAGGGGTGGTAGTGTAGACGCGTGTGCACACGCCCCGACGCTGCGGGCACGCCGACAACGCCGGCGACTTCGTGTTCTTGACTTTATTCTTGCGCCCTTTACGAATCAGCTGCTGTATCGTTGGCACGTCCGCTCCTCGTTTGGCTTGAATTATTGCACATCTTGATTTATAACAGCAAGGCCGATGACTACATGTCATCAGAAATTGCTCAAGTCTTATAATATAGAAAATATTTCTGAACCAACATTATATCTTCGATGAAGAAAACGTAAGGACAGGTCCCTTTTATTCAATATCCTCGTTCTTTCCTGATAATGAGTCATTTGTTAATTTCATATTTGGCACAATGATATAGATCAATAGATCAAAATAGTATTATTCCTTTTCAAAAGAAAAGGGGCCGGAGCCCCCCTTTCACCCTGGAATCATCCGCCGATATTAGCTCTCGGTCGCCTGCGTCCGTCCGTTCTTTTCTCCGTTTTCGCCAGCAACGTCTTCTGCCATCGTGTTCTCTACAGAAGGATGCTCGTCTCCTGCGTAGTGCCCATTGATGAACACATACTCCCCGAAGGGACGTGGGCCCAGAAGCTCCACGAGCTCTTTCGGGCCCAGCACTTCCTTTTCAAGCAACGCCTGTCCCATTTTCTCCAGGAGTTCGTGTTTTTCTTCGAGCAAGGTACGGGCGCTGCTCCGTAACTCATCGATGATGGCTTTTACTTCCTCATCAATCATACGAGCCGTGACATCGGAGTACGGCTTATCAAAGACCGGCCCTTCATTGGCCTTTCCGGAGAGGTTGAAGCTCACATACCCGATCCGCTCACTCATGCCATAATCCACCACCATGGCATAGGCCATCTTGGTGATCCGCTCCAGGTCATTCTGTGCACCTGTCGAGATCCGTCCAAAGATGATCTCCTCGGCAACACGACCTCCGATGGCCATGGTCATACGGTCCATAAGTGCTTCACGCGTGTACAGGTAACGCTCCTCAGGAAGGTACTGTGCATAGCCCAGCGCCGCCAGGCCGCGCGGCACGATAGAGACCTTGACGACGGGGTCTGTGTTTTCAAGGAACCAGCCCGTAATGGCATGGCCGGCTTCGTGATAGGCTACAATCTTGCGTTCTTCGGGTGAGATCAGCTTGTTCTTCTTCTCCAGGCCGGCGATCACCCGGTCAATGGCCTTTTCGAAATCGATCATATCGATCGCCTCTTTGCCTTCTCTTGCCGCCAGCAGCGCCGCCTCATTACAAACGTTGGCGATCTCCGCTCCGGCAAAGCCTGGTGTCTGCCCGGCCAGCACCTCATGATCGACATCAGTTCCAATAAGTAGCTCGCGCGTGTGGACTTTGAAGATCTCTGCGCGCTCGCGGCGGTCCGGTTTGTCGATCAGGACCTGCCGATCGAAGCGGCCCGGCCGAAGCAAGGCCGTATCGAGCACGTCCGGACGGTTGGTAGCGGCCATAATAATGACGCCCTTATCGGTATTGAACCCGTCCATCTCTACCAGGAGTTGGTTGAGCGTGTTTTCCCGCTCATCATTCGCCCCCATCATCATCCCCCGCCCGCGCGAACGACCGATGGCGTCAATCTCGTCGATAAAGATGATACAAGGCGCTTTCTCTTTTGCCTGCCGGAAGAGGTCCCGCACCCGTGCCGCCCCGACGCCCACGAACATCTCTACAAAGTCTGAGCCCGACAGCGAGAAGAACGGGGCGCCAGCCTCACCGGCTACCGCCTTTGCCAGCAGCGTCTTGCCCGTTCCGGGAGGCCCTACCAACAAAACACCTTTCGGCAGCTTCCCGCCTAGTTTGGTGAATTTTTTTGGACTCCGGAGAAACTCGACCACTTCAAAGACTTCTTCCTTGGCTTCATCCAGACCCGCAACATCTTTGAAGGTGAGTTTTTGCTCTCCCATCGCGTCGAACAACACGGCTTTGTTCTTGCCGATGTTGAGGACCTGAGAGCCTGGGTTCATCCGCCGCAGAAGGAAAACCCACACAGCAATGATGAGGATGAGGGGAAACACCCACGTCAGCAAGCCACCGAACCAGTTATCCTCCTGTCGTGCACTGAACTGGACCTGGGCCTTTCCTTCTTCCAGGGCTTGCGCATTATGATCGCGAAGGAACTGCGTCAGTTCATGGTCGCCTGGTTTGACAGAGACAAACTTGTTGGCCGTTTCCTGGGAAGCCCCGGTCAAAAGGTTCTCAGGGGCTTTGCCGACCTGTACACGACCCTCCTGAACGGCTGCATCGGTATAGGTCCCGGTGATACGGAGATCGTTGATGACGGTGACCTCTTCAACGTAGCCCTCTTCCACATAATCCAAGAACGTGCTGTACTCAATGGTATTCGGCTCAGCCCCCCCCCAAAAGAGGACGATGTGGACGATCAGGGCCGCGAAGATGGCCAGGTAGATCCATAGAGAGAACTTAGGCCGCCGCTCCGGTAAACGGGGACCTCCAGAGCCGGACGGTGTGTCCTTCCGATCCAGTTTCAGCTTGTCGCGCTCATCTTGCCCCATAAGTAACCGTGCAATAATGCTGAAAACGTACATGTGACGCATAAAGGCGTCGAGAACCAACGTACCTGCAAAAATGAAGCAGGGCAGGCGTGTACGTTTAATAATTCCGTCTGGGTTCACGAAAAGTGAACGAAGGCCTCAAGAACCGCGGTGCCCGCATCGCCCGCTTTGCTTGACCAGCCCCCAGCCTCTTTCATAGCTCATGCCGAACCCCTGAAACACAGGTTTGGTTCCAACACACCGCTACCAAAGCCCCGTCCGCACCCTGCAAAGCTGCTGTAGAAGGGATTATTCTTTACACTGGAAGGCGAGTGACATCTGCACCCTGACAGGCACCCCGTCCTGGCTTCCGGGCGAATACCGCACCAACCGAGTCACCCGAAGGGCTTCTTCGTCACATCCACTTCCTGGCCCGCGCCTGACGATAGGATCCAAGACGGCTCCCTCCTCATCCACCACGAATGTCACGACGACGAGTCCTTCAACCCCCGCTCTTTTCGCCGAGGATGGATATCGAAACAGTTCCTGCGGAACGGTCTCACCACCGATTAACGCGGGCATCACCTCTGCCGTAACCAAGGGAACGACAAAAGCAGCAGGCGTATCTTTTTCTTCCTCTCCTTTTGCCGGCGGGGGGTCCCCTTCGGACGGCCGATTCCCGGCTTGTTTGAACAGGCCGCGGTCTTCCACGTCTTTCAAGGGCTGAATTGACGGTTGGGCAGGGGCTTTTTCAGCGGCTTCCACGGCTGGCTCATTCAGCGGCGGCAAGGCCTCTCCTGCCGGCGGAGGCAGAAAGAGGGACGTATCCGGGGCTACGCGAAGGGAATCAAATGAAAGGGGCAAGGCTACGTCCGACCCCTGTATCAGCTTCGCTAGAGAATCCGCGCGTTGAGCAAAGGCTTTCTCATCGGCCTCTCGGCGCTCTTTCAGAACGGAAAGTTGTCGCTGGGCCCTCTCTGAAAAAGGCGTTCGGCCGTACAAAGAGACCACCCTGTCATACAGGGTCGTTACGCGAATAGGTTCCGGTTCGGTGGGCCCCTGCTCCGGTTTAGCGAGAACGGGCGGGGCTACATCGTCCTTTCCTAAGGATTCACTGCTCTGCGCCACACTATCCGGGACCGCAGGTACTGTATTACGGGTTTCGACGGCCAGGCTATCAGCGGAGCGCATCAGGCTATCGACGGGCAGGGTGAGGCTGTCAGCAGGCAAGCCCACGTCAACGCCTAACGTACGAAGCGTATCGGGCGCCGTGGGCTTCGGCACGACCCGTAACCCGCTTTGCTCAAGCAAAGAGTCCGAAACCGCCAGCGGGAGTTCACCGAATAGATCCAGACTGTCCGTTACCGCCCACTCGGTATAGATCGAGCCGGCGGCGAGTAAGGCCCGCGGCGTTACGTCCGTTGTACGGTAGAGCCCGGCGATGCTGATCATATGGTTGAGGGCATCCCGGAAGGCACCCTGTTCCCACTGGGCGTAGGCGAGAGCATAGGCGCCCTCGGCAAGGCTGAGAGAATCCGCCATCCCCTCACCGGCGTCCGTAATCCCCAGGCGTTCTCGGACCTGAACAGCGAAATCGGTCCCAGGA
>Ga0214472_10009085_pt1 | contig 10367 bp, 7 predicted proteins | sample RVTome_6_FD_207662 | JGI IMG/M metagenome (GOLD analysis project Ga0214472, IMG submission 207662) | Soil microbial communities from uranium-contaminated site in the Upper Colorado River Basin, Wyoming, United States - RVT140D175 | ecosystem: Environmental > Terrestrial > Soil > Contaminated >...
GTCCTCGCTCAGGTTCTCGAACGGCAGCACGGCGATCGACGCCTCGGCGGGGTCGCTCTCGCCCCCGCGCCCGAGGAATTGCGATCCGCCGATCAGGACGATCGCGACCAGGGCGCCGATTCCCATCAGAGAGAGCGAGCGCCGTTGCGGCGAGGCCACGGCGGGCGCCTTCGGCCGGGCCCGCTTCTCCGCGGGGGCCGACGCGGCCTCTCCGATCCCCACCGCGTGGAGCTCGAGCGGCGTGCGCAGGCCCTTGAGCGCATGCTCGCCGCGCGGCGCGAACCGGAGCTCCGGCCGCTGGCGGAGCTGGCGCCGCACGTCCTCGCTCACCCATACCTCGCCCGGGTCCGCCGCGGCCTGGATTCGGGACGCGACGTTGACGCCGTCGCCGTACAGATCCCCGTCGTCCGTCGCCGCCACGTCGCCGACGTGGACGCCGATCCGGAGCTCGCTCGCGCCCAGCCCCTCGGCTTCGGCCACCCGCGCGAAGTCCGCCCGCAGCGCGTCCGCCGATCGGACCGCCTGCTCCGTGGAAGGGAACTCGGCCAGCGCGCCGTCGCCCAGGAATTTCACGACCCGCCCGCCGTGGGGCTCGACGACCGCTCGGACCACGGCCTGGAAGCGGCCGACCGCCCGCAGCGCTTCGCCCTCGTTCGTCTCCGAGAGCGCCGTGTAGCCGACGAGGTCGGCGAACCAGACGGCGGCGAGATGGTGGGAAGGCGTCGACTCGCTCACCGCGTCCCGGTGCCGCTCTTTTCGGCCGCCTCGAGCTTCGCGAGGAGGGCCGGATAGCGGGGGTCGTCCCGCAGCGGGTCGTAGACGGGATTCAGCCGCAGGATCGCGGCCGACAGCGGGGACGGGATCGACGCGAGCGCATCGAGCACGCGGAAGGCGGCGTCGCGGTCGCCGGCCAGAACGAAGAGGATCGCGACCAGCTGTTGGGGCCTCGGTGCGTCCACGGCGTCCTGCGAGATCGGCAGGAGCTCCAGCGCCAGGCGCCCGTCCCGCAGCGCCTCGGCGCGCCGTCCCGCCAGCGCGTGCGCGATGCCCCGGTACGCGACCTGCTCGGCCCGCTGGACGAAGGGGTCGAGCCCCGACTCGAGCTCCGCGATCTTCCGGTCCGTCGCCGCCCGCAATGAATCCGCCCACACGCTGGTCGCGTCCTCGTTGCCCGCCCCGCGGGACAGGAGTGCCAGGTGGAACGGCGCGTCGTGGGGCGCGTCGGGCTCCACCGGCTGCCCTGCCAGCGCGGCGATCCCGCGCTCGAAGTCGCGCTCGTAGAGCGAGACCCGGGCCTGGAAGACCGCGGTGCCGGCCGGACCCAGGACATCGGCCGAGGCGTCCACGAAGCGGCGCGCGCGCGCCGCCTCGCCCTTCCCCTCGAGGATGAGCAGGCCCTTCCAGTAGCGGGCCGTGCCATCCCGCGGATTGAGCGCCAGGACCTGGTCCCACCTCCGCTCGGCCTCGTCGTAGCGCCGCAGGTTCCCCAGCGTCTCGCCGAGGTAGGAGAGGATCTCCGGGTTCCGGGGGTCGATCGTCCGCGCGCGCTCCCCGAGCTCCAGCGCGTCCCCCCAGCGCCCCAGCCGGCGCACGACGAGCGAGCGCAGCCCGAGCAGCTCCGCGTCGTCCGGCCAGCGGGAGAGCGCCGCCCGGAAGCGCTCGTCCGCTTCCGCGAAGTCGGCCTTCGCGTAGTACAGGTACACGCCCTCCGCCACCAGGGTCTCACGCGCCTCGGGAGCGAGCGCGGCCGCGCGGTCGAGCGCCGCGCGAGCGCTCGTGGTGTCGGTCTCGACCCCGTTCCGGAGCTGCCACGCGCGGGCCTGAGCGAGCGCCGCCCAGGCGGCGACGAACTCCGGATCCGCCTCGACGGCCGCGGCGAGCGTCGACTCCGCTCGCCGCGCGCTCTCGAACCCGTAGCCGGCGCGGCTGCGGTAGTGCTCCAGGCCCTGGTAGTAGAGGTCCAGCGCCTCGAGGTTGTCGGTCGGCGCGCGGGCGAGATCCGCCTTCTGCTCCGGGGTGAGCGCGGCGGCCAGCGCGCCCGCGATCCGCTCGGCGATCTCGGCCTGGATCGTGAACACGTCGCCCGCGGTGAGCGTGCGGTCGTACCTCTCCGCCCAGAGGTGCTCGTCCGTCCGCGCGTCGATCAGCTGGACGTTCATCCGGATCCGGTCGCCGGAGCGCTGGATCCCGCCCTCGAGCACGGTCGTCGCGCCGAGCTCCTTCGCGATCTCGGGCACGCTCTTCGTCGAGCCCTCGTAGCCCATGACGGTCGTGCGCGAGATCACCTTGAAAGTCCCCAGGCGCGAGAGGTGGGTGAGGAGGTCGTCGTGGACTCCGAGGACGAACGGCTCGGTCGCCTCGTCGCCGCTCAGGTTCTCGAACGGCAGGACGGCGAGGACGGTCTCCGACCTCGCGGCGTCGGATCCGGAGCCCAGGAACCAGGTCGACGCGCCGAGCGCGACGGCGGCGATCAGGATCCCGGCGCCGAGGAGCGCCACCCCGCGGCGGCGGGTCCAGCGACCCGTGTGCTCCCGGCCCCCGGGCGTGGCGGAGGATGTCCGGACGCGCGCGGGCTTCGCGTCGGACGCCTGCGTCGGCGCGGTCTCGCCGATCCCCACGGCGTGGAGCGCGAGCGGGGTGCGGAGCCCCTTGAGCGCGTGCTCGCCGCGCGGCGCGAACCGGAGCTCCGGCCGCTGCCGGAGCTGGCGCCGCACGTCCTCGCTGACCCACACCTCGCCGGGATCCGCCGCCGCCTGGATGCGGGACGCCACGTTGACGCCGTCCCCGTACAGGTCCCCGTCCCCGGTCTCGGCGACGTCGCCGACGTGGACGCCGATCCGGAGCTCGTGCGCGCCCAGCCCTTCGGCCTCCGCCACGCGCGCGAAGTCGGCCCGCAGCGCGTCCGCCGAGCGCACCGCCTGCTCGGTCGACGGGAACTCGGCCAGCGCGCCGTCGCCCAGGAACTTCACCACCCGTCCACCGTGCGTCTGGACGACCGCCCGCACGATCGCCTGGAAGCGGCTCACCGCGCGGATCGCGTCGCCCTCGTTCGTCTCGGAGAGCGCCGTGTAGCCGACCAGATCCGCGAACCACACGGCGGCGAGATGGTGGGAAGGCGTGGCTCCGGTCACGTCGACGTCGGCGTCGCTCACCGCGTCCCCGTGCCACTCCGCTCCGCGGCCTCGAGCTTCGCGAGGAGCGGCGGGTAGCGCGGATCGTCGCGCAGCGAGTCGAAGACCGGATCCACGCGCAAAAGGGCCGCCGACAGCGGCAAGGGGACCGACGCGAGGATGTCGAGCACGCGGAAAGCCGCGTCCTCGTCGCCGGCCAGGATGTAGCAGCGAGCGAGTAGCTCGTGCACGGGGGGAGCGTCCACCGCGTCGCGTGAGATCGGCAGGAGCTCCGCCGCCGCGCGCGCGTCCCGCAGCGCGTCGGCGCGCCGGCCGGAGAGCGCATACGCGATCCCGCGGTAGGCCATCAGCTCGGCGCGCTGGGCGAACGGGTCAGCCCCCGCCTCGAGCCTCGCGATCTGCCGCGACGTCGCCCGCTGGAGCGAATCCGCCCATGACCGGGTCTCTGCTTCCCGCCCGGCCGAGCGGGAGAGGATCGCCAACCAGTACGCAGCGTGGTACGGAGCGTCGGGGTCGACCGGCTTCCCCTCCAGGGCCGCGATCCCGCGCTCGAAGTCGCGCTCCAGGAACGCGATCCGGGCGGCGAGGATCGCGCTGCTGGCGGGTCCCAGGACGCCGACGGATGCGTCGAGGATGCGATGCGCGCGCGCAGGGTCGCCCCTCCCCTCCAGGATCTGCTGCAACTTCCAGAAACGGGCGCTTGCGTCCGAGGGCCGAAGGGCCAGGATCTGGTCCCAGCTCCGCTCCGCCTCTTCGTAGCGGCGCAGGTTCCCGTAGGTCTCGCCGAGACGCGACAGGACGCTCGGGTTCCGCGGGTCGATCGCAAGCGCGCGCTCACCCAGTTCGAGGGCCTCGTCCCAGCGCCCCAGCCGGCGCACAACCAGCGACCGCCACGCGAGCAGATCCGCATTCTCCGGCCAGCGCGCGAGCGCCTCCCGGAAGCGCTCGTCCGCTCCCGCGAAGTCGGCCTTCGCGTAGTACAGGTACACGCCCTGCGACACCACGGTCTCCCGCGCGTCGGGCGCGAGCGCGATCGCGCGGTCGAGCGCCTCGCGAGCTCCAGTCGGGTCGGTCTCGACGCCGTTCCGGAGCTGCCACGCGCGCGCCTGGGCCAGCGCCGCCCACGCCGCTGCGAACTCCGGGTCGGCCTCCACCGCGGCGGCGAGCGTGGACTCTGCCCTCCGCGCGCTCTCGAAGCCATAGCCCGAGCGGATGCGGTAGTGCTCGAGCCCCTGATAATAGAGGTCGAGGGCCTCCAGATTCTCGGTGGGCGCGCGGGCGAGGTCGGCCTTCTGCTCGGGCGTGAGCGCGGTCGCGAGCGCGCCGGCGATCCGCTCGGCGATCTCGGCCTGGATCGCGAACACGTCCCCCGCCGTCAGCGTCCGATCGTACCGCTCGGCCCACAGGTGCTCGTCCGTCCGCGCGTCGATCAGCTGGACGTTCATCCGGATCCGGTCGCCCGACCGCTGGACGCCGCCCTCGAGCACGGTCGTCGCGCCGAGCTCCTTCGCGATCTCGGGCACGCTCTTCGTCGAGCCTTCGTACCCCATTACGGTCGTGCGGGAGATCACCTTGAACGTGCCGAGGCGCGAGAGGTGGGTGAGGAGGTCGTCGTGGACGCCGAGGACGAAGGGCTCCGTGGCCTCGTCGCCGCTCAGGTTCTCGAACGGGAGGACCGCGAGGACGGTTCCGGCTCCGCCCGAAGCCGGCCCGCGACCCAGCCACCAGGTCGACGCGCCGAGCGCCACGACCGCGATCAGGACCCCGGCGCCGAGGAGGGACAGGGCGCGCCGGCGCGTCCAGTGACCCGCGAGCTTCGGCGGACGGGCTCCTCGACCCGCGGGCTCGGTGGCGCCCACCCGCTCGGCGGCTGTCGGCATCGCCCCCGGCGGCGCCCACGTCGCGACGTCCAGCACCTGGACCGCGTGCATGGCGAGCGGACGCCTGAGCCCCTTGAGCTCCCTCTCTCCGCGGGACTCGAATCGGAACTCCGGACGCTGCCGGAGCTGTCGCCGCACGTCCTCGCTGACCCAGACCTCGCCGGGGTCGCCGGCGGCCTGGATCCGGGAGGCCACGTTGACGCCGTCGCCGTAGAGGTCCCCGTCCTCGGTCGCCACCACGTCGCCGACGTGGACCCCCACCCGGAGCTCGCCGGACGCCAGGCCGTCGGCTTCCGCCGACGCGGCGAACGCCCCGATCAGCGCCTCCGCGGATCGGACCGCCATGTCGGTGGAGGAAAACTCGGCCAGCGCGCCGTCGCCCAGGAACTTCACGACCCGCCCGCCGTAGCGCGCCACGACCTCGCGCGCGACCCGCTGGAAGCCGTGGACGAGCCGCACGGCTTCGCCCTCGTTCTCCTCGGACAGCCGCGTGTACCCGACGACGTCCGCGAACCACACCGCGGCGAGGTGGTGCGAGAGTGACACGCTGGTCTCCGGGAAGTAGGAAAGCGCGCGGGACTCGAGCCCGCAGCCTGACAATAGTATCGCCGGGATGGCAGGCGGGGGGCAAATGAGCCGGCCGGCCAGGCCCTTGGGTCACGCCGGCACTTCGTGCGCCAGGCCGGGTACGACCGCCTCCAGGACCTGCTAGTTCCCCAGCACTCGAACCCGGAGGCACCCATGATCGCATCCGCCCGCATCACCTTCGCCGCCGCGCTCGTCGTCCTCGCCGGCGCCGCCCCGGCCCTCGCGCAGGAGGCGGGCACCGAGGAGGCCGCGGTCCGCGCTGCGCTCGAGCACTATCTGCTCGGCCACGCGACCGGCGACGGCGCGCACCACGAGATGGTGTTCCACCCCGAGGCGAAGCTGTTCTGGATGCGGGACGGCGCGCTGAACACGCGGACGAGCGCGGATTACATCGCGGGCGCGTCCGGCCAGCCCGCCGACGACGAGGACCAGCGCCATCGCGAGATCACCACGGTCGATGTGACCGGCGATGCGGCGATGGCGAAGATCGTGCTCGACTATCCGGATGCGCTCATCACCGACTATATGTCGCTGCTCAGGATCGAAGGGGAGTGGAAGATCGTGAACAAGATCTTCACGGTGCAGCCCAAGTCGTAGCCGAACGGTAGCGGCTGCTGGAGCGGGCTCAGGGGCGGGACGACCGCTTGCGTCTCTTCAGGGACGAGAAGGCGAGAAACGCCAGATAGAGCCCTATGGCCGACGCGATGATCACCGAGATGACGTTGATGTACGGGACGTATCTTCCGAACGATGCACCCACGAACGCGGTCGTTCCCGTGTAGCTCGTGAGCGCCGTGAGCGTGATGAGCAGGAACCGCCGGCGGCTCGTGCTCGACACGCCGAGCAAGATGCTGATCACGTCGATCGGAAAGACCGGCAGCGCATAGGGAATCCAGAGAAGTCGGGGATGCCTCTCCAGGGCCGCCTCATACCTCCCTCGCTGCTTCGCGTTGGTGTGACGCTCCACGAACGGGCGGCCGAAGCGCTTCGCCGCGTGGAACAGGACGTTGCTCCCGATCACGTTTCCGAGGTACAGGATCGGCCAGGCGACCCAGAATCCGAGCTGCGCGGAGCCGACGAACGCGATGACGCCGCCGGGGATCGGTGCGACGATCACTTCCGCCAGGATGATGAGGAAGAACAGGAGCGGTCCGAAGCTCTCGGCTACGAGGAATCGCTCCAGGGACGTCAGCGAGAGGACGATCGCCCCCCCCAGCAGCGCGAGGACACCGAGGGCGACCCACCACTCCCTCCCGCGAGGCCATGCACGCATCGGGCGGAGTATATCGCGGGCGCTGAGGGCGAGCCCGCTTGGGAAGCGGATCAGCGGTCGGCGGGCCGGGTCGCGGTCGCAGTCATGAGCCCCCAGCGCCAGCCGGTCCGCCAGCGCTCGATCCGGACGTCGCAGAAGCCGGACCGGGCGAGCATCGTGTCGAGCTCCGCGGAGCGGTGGACGCGGTCGTGGGCCGGCTCGACGCACCGGCGGATCCGGTCCCTCAGCCGATCGATCCGGAAGTCCGCGCACCAGTCCGTGATCGCGACCCGGCCACCCGGCCGGAGCACGCGCCGGATCTCGCCGAGCGCGGCCTCCGGCTCGGGCCAGTAGTGGAGCGCGCTCAGCGAGAGCGCGAGGTCGAAGGTCCGGGAGCGGAAGGGAAGCCGCGCGGCGTCTCCCACCGCGAGCATCGCCCGCGGGCCGAGCGTGCGGCGCGAGACCGTCAGCATGCCCGGGCTGAGATCCACGCCCGCCAGGCGGGCCGCCGGCAGCTCGCGACCGACCCCTTCCAGCAGCGCCCCGGTGCCACACCCCACGTCCAGCACGTCACGAGCGCCCGCCAGGTCGACGCGCCTCAGCGTCTCCCGGGCCGTGGCCTCCACGTAGATCGCCCAGCGCCGGTCGTAGCTCCCGGCCAGCCGGTCGAACCGGCGACGGATCTCACGCTCGGGTTCGCGACCGCGCGGTCTCAGGGGTACGACTCCTGCAAGGAAGGTCCCCCGATGTGCCTCCGCTCAGAACAGGAGGAGCAGCCCTCCGGAGATCTCGATGTGGTTGAGCGCTGCGTCGTCGTCCGGGCAGATCGAGATCGTGTCCGAGTCCTCGTCGGTCGCCTTGCAGAACTGGACGTGGTCGCGGACCGTCCCCTGAATCGCGACGCGATCGGACGCCGTGTACCGCAATGCGCCGCCGAAGTTGACCAGGAAGTCGTTGGACGACTCCGCTCCTTCGAGGTCGGGATCGATCGTCATGCCGCCGAGCCCGGCGGTCAGAAGGACGTGGATCGCCCGCTCGGACGGGAAGATGTAGTTCACGGCTCCGAAGTACACGTGGACGTTGGCATCGATCTCCGTGCTGGTCTCGTCCTCGGTGGCGGTCACCGGAGAGTAGCCATAGGCAGCAGCCACTTCCCAGCCGGGCGCCACCGCCAGACCGAGCACTGCCCCGAAGAGCCCGCTCGGATCGATCGTGGCGTCCGCGAGTTCTCCGTCGTCCACGAACAGCACGCCGCCGAACCCCTCCACGTACCCCCTCTGAGCGTGAGCGTTGGCGACGAGCATGAGGGAAAGGACCGCGACGGACAGGATGGCGCTGATTCGCATCGACATGACGTCTTCTCCTCGATCCACTCCCCCGGCGGCGGGGGCCTCTCCAGAGGGAGGCACGCGTGGTTTCTCGCGCTATGGTGGAGCGGACCCATGAGGGCCTCGCGCGCGGATCCCGCCGCTATTCGAGGATACCACGCTCGGGGTAGCGGCCTATCGGGAGAATCCCGCCATCGGCTGTGGGGATTCCAGGAACCCCGGGAAGCTCAGCGCGGGAAGTCGATCCGGGTGATGCGGCCCTCGGGTCCCACCGCCCAGCCGGCGCCGGGCCCGCCGAACGTCACGCTCCAGTGGGCGAGCGAGTCGATCGTCGTCCAGGTGGCGGCGAAGTCGGTGGAGTATGCCACGCCGCTGGGGCCGACCGCGACCAGCGTCGGGGTCGGGGCGCCGGGGACGAACGCCCCGCCGTAGACCGCGCCGGGTCGCTCGGGACGACCGGCGAGCGCCCACGTGCGGCCGCCGTCGGTCGTCGTCGCCACGCTCTCGGTCGGCTTCTCCGGCGCGCCGACGTCGCCCCCCATCGCGGCACCTCGGAGGTCGTCGAGGAAGGCGAGCGAGGCGATCCCGGTCGTCGCCGTACCGTGGGCTAGCGGAGTCTCGACCGCCTGCCAGGAGAGACCCCGGTCGGAGGTCCGGAAGACGCGCGCCTCCGCTCCTGCGCCCGTCCCGAACCAGGCCAGCGAGTCGCCGCGCGCGACCGCGCACGTCCCGCTCGCCGCGAAGCTCCCCTCGCCCTCCGAGGCCTCGGGAAGGCGGTCCGACGGCAGCCGCTCCCACGTCCGGCCGTCCCGGGTCGCGATCAGCGGGAACTCACCGTCGACCGCGTCGCTGAACGCGATCCCGGCCCCCGGGTCCCAGAAATCGAAGCAGTCGTAGAACGCGCGCCGGTCCTCGGCCTGGAACTGGAGCGCCCAGGTGACCCCACCGTCGTCGGTCCGGTAGATCCGACTGTCGGGGCCGTTGCCGATCGAGAGGAGATAGGCGGTCTCGGCGTCGACCGCGTGGACGTCGCGGAACTGGAGCGACTCGGCGCCCGCGACGACCCCGCTCCGCCAGGTCGCGCCGCCGTCGGTCGTCCTGACCCACGCCCCGCCCGCGCCGGCCGCCCACGCAACCCGCGCGTCGACCGCGTCGAGGCCGATGAGCTGCGAGGTCGTACCGGAGCGCTGGGGCGTGAGCGCGGGCGGACCGAGCGGGGCGGGGGCCCGCGCCTGCGGCCCGGCGCAGGCCCCGAAAAGAGCCGCCACGACGGCGATCCGGCGCGCGGCACCGGTCACGGGACGGGATCCGCTCGGACCATGGTCGGAAGATGGCGGAGTCGCGCGGAGCGAGGCAATGGACGGGGGGCGGCCCCGCCCAGGGATGGGGCTTACGGCAGGCTCACGGCGTGGTCGACGTTCCAGGGGGCGGGGGTCACGGCGGCGGCCGGCCGGACCAGAACGGCCGGGACGATCGACGCCCGCATCGTCTCGCCGCCCAGGTGGACCGGCTGCACCCAGCCGTCGGACATCAGGCGGCTCTCCGACTGTCGGACGAGGCTCTGTCGGGAGACGCTCTCCTGGAGCCGGCGGAGCTCCCGTTCGAACGAGGGGGCCGGCCCCGACTCGACGCGCGCCAGGACGGCTGCGGCGGGATCGGTGGCCGCGGTCTCGGCTCCCGCGAAGCTTCCCGAGCGTCGGGGGACCGAACGGACCTCATCGCCGGACGGGACCTCGCCGGCCAGCATCGCGGGCCCCTCCGATCGGGGCACCTCGGGAACCGTCATCGCCACCGAAGCGCTCACGCTGCGCGGGCCGACTTCTCCGCCGGTCGATCCCGGCCCGAGGCCGCGGGCGATGACGAACAGGGCGAGGACGGCGGCGGTCGCCATCGCCATCGCCGGGCTCGGCCAAAAGGAGCGGCGGGAGGGCCGGATGACGGCCTCCCCGTCGACCACCGACAGCTCGGGACCCAGCCACAGCCGCCGCTCCAGCCGCGTCCAGAAATCGGCCGGGGCGGCCTCCTCGACCGAGCGCAGCACCGTGATCCCCCGGCGATAGGCGGCGAGGTGGGCCAGGCACGCCTGGCAGCAGTCGACGTGGGCCTGGTGCTCGTTCCGCCGGGCGGCCGGCAGCTCGCCGTCGATGAACGCGGAGAAGTCGTTCAGGAAAGCCCGGCAGGCGTGGGG
>Ga0214472_10009087_pt1 | contig 10366 bp, 9 predicted proteins | sample RVTome_6_FD_207662 | JGI IMG/M metagenome (GOLD analysis project Ga0214472, IMG submission 207662) | Soil microbial communities from uranium-contaminated site in the Upper Colorado River Basin, Wyoming, United States - RVT140D175 | ecosystem: Environmental > Terrestrial > Soil > Contaminated >...
ACTTGATACATTCGTCAGCACCAAACTCGATGCGCTTGAGGCCAAGAGCCTGCGCCGCCGTCTCGTCGAAACGGATCGTTTTAACGACGTCGAGGTGCATCGCAACGGCAAGACGCTGATTTCTTTCTGCTGCAACGATTACCTCAATCTGTCGCATCACCCCGACGTGATTGCAGCCGCCAATGAGGCAACCTCGCGCTATGGCGCAGGGTCTGGCGGCTCTCGGCTCGTCACTGGCAATCACCCGCTTTTTGGCCTCCTTGAAACGCGATTGGCCAGGCTCAAAGAGGCCGAGGACTGCATTGTCTTTGGCTCGGGCTATCTTGCCAATCTCGGCATTATTTCTGCATTGGTTGCGGAGGGCGATCTGATCCTTGTCGACGAGCTGGCCCATTCCTGCCTGTTCATGGGCACCAGGCTTTCGGGCGCCGAGGTCCATGTCTTCCCCCACAATGACCTCACCCATCTGGAAAGCCTGCTGAAAGATCATCGCGGCGCTGCCCGCCATTGCCTCCTGCTGACGGATGGTGTTTTCAGCATGGATGGTGATCTGGCCCCTGTCGTGGAGCTTGCCGCGCTTGCCAAAAAACATGACGCCTGGTTGATGACCGATGACGCGCACGGGATCGGTGTGGTGGGCGAGGGGCGCGGTTCGAGTTTCGTGACGGGCGCTAAAGCCGATGTCCCGCTTCAGATGGGCACGCTTTCCAAAGCCATTGGTTCTTACGGCGGCTATCTTTGTGCCTCCAAAGTCGTTTGTGAATTTTTACGCAATCGCGCTCGCACCTTTGTTTTTTCAACTGGCATCACGCCCGCCGCCATCGCCGCCGCCCTTGCTGCGCTCGATGTGATCGAGGGCGATCCAGACTATGCGGCGCTCCCCCTTCTAAAGGCGCAAAGCTTCACCCGCGCGCTCAATCTGGCGACAGCCACAAGCCCCATCGTGCCGCTGATTATTGGCGATGAAAAGACAACGCTTGCCGCCTCAGCCCTTCTCGAAGTTGAGGGATTTCTGGTGACGGCGATCCGTCCGCCGACCGTGCCCAAGGGCACCGCGCGGCTGCGCTTTACCTTTACGGCCAGGCATGACAATGCCGACATCGCCCGGCTCGCCGCCATCGTGCGCGAGAAAATCCTGCCCCGAAATGCGGCCCAATAAAATGACCACCATCTTCGTCACATCGTCGGGCACCGACATCGGCAAGACCTATGTCTCCGCCATGCTCATTCGCCAGTTGCGCGCAAAGGGTCTGCCCGTGCGGGCCTTGAAGCCCATCGTCAGCGGCATTGACGAGATAAATTTTACTGAAAGCGACCCGGCGGCATTGCTCGAAGCGCTCGGCGAGGATGTCACTTTCGATAATATCGATCTGCTGTCGCGTTGGGTTTTCGAGCCGCCGCTCTCGCCCGATATGGCAGCGGCGCGCGCTGGCAGCGAGATTGATTTCATCGAACTTGTCAACCATTGCCGCGCCCGCGCCGACTTGCATAACCCCCTGGTCATCGAAGGTGTCGGCGGCTTGATGGTGCCGCTCAATCCAAACAAGACCGTGCTCGACTGGATGGCAGCGATGAACGGCCCGGATTTTGCGCCGCTTCTGGTCGTCGGCTCCTATCTTGGCAGCATCAGCCACACGCTGACAACGCTCGACGTCATGCGCCGCAACGATCTCATGCCCCGTGCCATCATCGTCAGTGAGTCATTGACAAACCCGGTGCCGCTGGAAGAAACCGCCGAGGTCATGTCGCGTTTTGCTGGCGCGACACCGCTCGTTCCCTTGCCACGCAATGGCGAGGTCGATCTCGCGGGCCTGTTTGTTTAGCCCTTGGGACCAAAGAGCGCCCACAGGATGAGGCCAAGGACTGGCAGGAAGAGCACGACGACGACCCAGATCGCTTTCCAGATGGGGTCCGCCGAACTCTGCACAATCTTGATGATCGCATAGATGTCCAGCACAAGAATGATCAGTCCAAAAAATCCGTTATATCCATGACCAAACATCATCCGGCATTCCTTCCCAAGATCGACGATAAACCGTCTGATTTTATCATATAGCGGTTTTCAGCGCATGTCCGCCTTTCGGATTGTCTTTCAGACGAGGCGCGGCGTCGAGATGCCTTCGTGTTCGAGCAGCCATTTCTTGGCGGGCAATCCACCACCAAAACCTGTCAGCGTGCCATTGGCACCGATGACGCGATGGCAGGGGACGATCACCGGAAGAGGGTTCTTCCCATTGGCCAGCCCCACCGCGCGAACCCCCTTGGGGTTGTTGATCGCGCGTGCAATATCGCCATAGGAGCGCGTTTGCCCATAGGGAATGGCATGCAGCGCCTGCCACACGCGCATCTGGAATAGCGTTCCCGAGGGCGCGAGTGTCAGGTCGGAAAAATCCTGCCGCTTGCCGTTGAAATAATCTTCAAGCGCCGCCACGGCCTGTGACAGATGTTTCTGTGCTGCGAGGCTGCCTTTCGATTTGGCAAAATTTCGTTTCGTCTCATTGGGAAAGACAACCGCCACAAGGCCCGCTTCACTGGCCGCCACCTGCAAGACGCCAATAGGTGTCTTGAGATGCGTTGCGGCAAGTTCATCTGATTTGTTTTTTGTCATAACCTTCCTCTTCATTCCGCCGCCAGCGACTTTATCTTTTCAGCAGGTTCCATCCACAGCAGCAATGCGCCATAGCCGCGCCAGGGACGCCACCTCTCCGCCTTCGCTTCAAGCGCCGCCGTTGAGATCATTGCCCCACTGCCGCTCACCGCCTTGCGCAAGCCCAGATCGGCTGCTGGAAAAGCATCCGGTTCGCCGACCGCGCGCAGCGCCATATAATGCGCCGTCCACGGACCAATGCCAGGGACCGCGCAAAAGTCGGCGACCTTTTCTTCAAGGCTTGATCCAGCCGAAAAATTGATCTCGCCCTCCTCCACCGCGCGCGCAAAAGCCTGCAGCGTTCTGATGCGGCCTCCTGTCAGCCCCAGTCCTTCAAGGTTGGCCGCACGCAGCGCGCCGGGTGTCGGAAAAAAATGGGTGATCGTGCCATCGGGTGCGGTCATTTCTTGCCCGCATCGCCGCACCACGCGCCCGGCCAGCGTTGTGGCACCCTTCACCGAAACCTGTTGCCCGATGATCGCCCGCACGCCCAGTTCAAATCCATCAAAGGCGCCGGGCACGCGGATGCCGCCGAGCCGCGTCAGGCGGGGGCCGAGCAGGGGGTCTTTTCCAAGCGCAGCAGCAATCGCTACCGGGTCAGCATCAAGATCGAAGATGCGCCGCACCCGCGTTGCAATCTGTCGGATCGGTGCCGAGGCCACGCCGGGGTTCAGCCTCTCAATGCGGATCGCAACATCCAGCGTATTGGCCTTGGCACCCTGTGTCACCGTTATGACGCCGTTCGCGCCTTCGAGCTGAAAGCTGCGTCGATAGCGCGTATCGGAAATTTCTTCCACGCCCGGCATCGCCCGCAGGTGCAGATAGGCGAGCAACTGTTTCCAGTCGAAGGGCGGGCGCAGGCCCAGCCGCAAATGAATGGCGTCTTGCGTCGAGGTGCGCGGGGTTCCGCGCCTCAGCGCCGACGGCGTCACGCCATAGCTCACCTTTACCGCGTCGTTAAAGCGCCTCAAACTTTGATAGCCCGCCGCAAAGGCGATATCGGCCATTGCCATATCGGTCTCGCTGATGAATTGCTTGGCCGCCAGCAGACGCCGATTGGCGGCGACGGCTTGCGGTGTCGCGCCGATATGGCTGAGAAAAAGACGGCGCAACTGACGCGCCCCAAGGCCCACCCGCGCGCCCAGAGCCTCAACAGTGTCGCGGTCCAGTGCCCCCTCTTCGATGAGCCGCAGGGCGCGCGTCACGCTGGCAGCCGTGCCCGTCCAGGCGGGCGTTCCCGGCGCCGTCTCAGGTCGGCAGCGCAAACAGGACCGATAGCCCTTCGCTTCAGCGGCGGCAGCACTCGCAACGAAAATGCAGTTCTTCTGGTGAGGAATTCGAGCAGGGCAGATCGGGCGGCAATAGATGCCGGTCGATGTCACACAGACAAAAACGCGGCCATCAAAGCGCGCGTCCTTGGCCTGAAAGGCGCGGTAGCACTGGTCTGTGTCGAGTGATCTTGTCATGGGAAAAGTCTATCGCGGCATTCGGTCGCGCGCTCGCCAAAAACGGACATCTCCATGCAGCCAGTAGGGCTGAAATCTTTCGGGCATAACGTCGGTTAACCTTGCTTATCCCCCTGTCACTGCTAAACTTTCGCGCGAAAAGTGACCGCCCTGCAGGGAGGGGTTGATGGTTGCCGTCAGAATTTAGAGATTGAGGGAGGAGACTCATATGACCGATCAGGCGAGCGCCTTGGGCGCTGCCTCTGGTGGTGTTGTGCCGTCGGCAGAATTTTCCGTGGCCTATCGCAACTACGCGCTTTTGGTTCTGACACTGGCCTATACGGCAAATTTTGTGGATCGTCAGATTGTGTCGATCCTCTTGCAGCCGATCAAGCTTGAGCTTCACCTCTCCGACACGCAGCTTGGCTTTCTGTCGGGCCTCACCTTCGCAATATTCTATGTGACATTGGGCATTCCGATTGCCATGTGGGCGGATCGCTCCAGTCGTCGCAACATTGTTTCTCTGGCGCTGACCATTTTTTCTGGCATGACGGTCGTATGCGGCATGGTCACGAGCTTTGCTCAAATGGCCGTGGCGCGTATTGGCGTTGCCGTCGGTGAGGCGGGGTCGAGCCCACCCTCCCACTCCATGATCGCCGACATGTTCCCGCCTGAGAAACGCGCCTCGGCCATGGGCATTTACGCGACGGGTATCAATTTCGGCATCCTCCTGGGCTTTCTCGTCGGCGGCTGGGTCAGTCAGTGGTATGGCTGGCGTGCAGCTTTCTTCATTGTTGGAGCGCCGGGTCTCCTCATCGCGGCGCTTGTGCGGTTCACGTTGAAGGAACCTGCTCGCGGCCATGCCGATGGTCTGACGGCTCAGGGTGCAGCCGCGGCGCCCAAAATTCGGGAGGTCTTCAAGCTTCTCTGGTCGCAGAAGTCATTTCGCCATCTTTCTATTGGCGCAGGGCTTATTACGCTCAATGGCTTTGCGGGGGTGAACTGGCTCCCTTCGTTTCTCATGCGTTCTTTTCACATGTCGCCGGGGAGCATCGGCACAACCTTGGCCCTTATGATCGGGATCATTGGCGGGGCGGGCACGTTTCTGGCGGGCTATCTTGCAGATCGTCTCGGCAAACGTGATGTGCGCTGGAATTACTGGATAATCGCCGCTGCGATGGTCGTGTCCTTCCCCTTCACAATGAGCGTGTATCTTTCCGGCAATCAGTTTTCTGCTTTTTTGTGTTTTGTTTTGCCGACGATTGCCGCGACAGCCCATATTGCGCCAGCTCTTGCCATGACTCAGGCGCTCGCTACGGTGCGCATGCGTGCTCAGGCGTCAGCCGTATTCTTTCTCATTATGAATACGATTGGTATGGGCGTGGGCCCGCAACTGGTGGGTATCTTGAGCGATCTCTATGAACCGACTTTTGGTGCTGAGTCCCTGCGTTATGCCTTGCTGACGGTTTCCGTGTCGTTGATTTGGGCTGCGGTGCATTTCGTCCTTGGCGCACGCACGTTGAAGGCTGATATCGAACGCGCACGTCAATACGGCCTGAAATAGGCTCTGAGCCTGTTCAGACGTCCACTGACCTTACGAAGCCCGGGGCGGCAGTTTCAGCATTGGATATGCTGACTGCCGCCCTGAATTTTTCTGGACCGCTCACATCCAGGAGATATTTTGCCGCATTAAATGCGGCATTGCCCCCATTGCCCTTTGCAAGCGAAGCGACCAAATGAAGAGGGTCGTAAATTTTCCTGCAGGCAAACCCGATGTCCCAAACCAGGGGTTCTTTGACTAGCGAAGATGAAATCGAGCGTCTGGTGCGCCGTTTCTATCAGCGCATCAGAGCAGACGAGACATTGGGCCCGATCTTTGCGCGCGCCATTGGGGATGATTGGGAGCCGCATCTCCAGAAGATGTTTGCCTTCTGGTCATCCGTTATGCTCATGACAGGCCGCTACAAGGGTCAGCCGATGGCGACGCATATGCAGATCAAATCCATTGTGCCCGCTCATTTTGATCGCTGGCTGGCGCTCTTTCGCCAAACGGCGCAAGAGCTATGCGATGCCGAAACCGCAGCCGCTTTCATACAGCGCGCCGAGCGCATCGCCAACAGCCTCAAGCTTGGCATGTTCTTCAATCCCGCGACGGCTGACATCCGCAACAATCTCTGACATCAAACACAAGACAAACAAAAACCCCCGACACCTGCGTGCCGGGGGTCTTCGCCTGAAAAGTCTTGCGAGGAACAGATCAGAAGGCGAACTGCGTACGCAGTGCGACGATATCGACGTTGCCACCGGTGGTTGCGACAGTGGTGGAACCAGATTTGGCATTCGGGTTTGCTGATTCATCACCATGGATGTAGTTCAGCATGAAGCGAACGCTGGTGTTCGGGTACCAGTTCAGGCCGACCGTGGTGAGCTTTTCCTTACCGCCGTTGACGCCCGCGCCGAGATCCTGAAGATCGCTGTCGCCATAGCGAGCCGCGATTTCCCAGGCGCCGAAGCCGCCCTTGCCAAGCGGTGCATCAGGTGAGACGCCCTTGAAGGCGGCAACACCCGGCTTGTATTTATAGGATTCGCCCGTGAGGATATAGGACGCCTGCACGTACCAGCTATCGAGCGTGATGTCAGATCCACCAGTCTTGCGGCTGATGTCATAACGATAATATTCGCCCTGCGTGCGGAACGGTCCAACCGCGAAGGCCGCTTCCGGACCATAGAACTTGGCGCTTTCAATGTTGCTGATTGTTCCGGTATTGATGTATTGGATATTATCAACGCGGACACCGGGGCGGTCGCCAAGACTGAACGCATTGCCTTTGACATGCGTCGCATAGGTACCGGACGCTCCGAGGTGGAGAACCGAATCGTTCATCGGAGCAAAATTCATGGCAAAACGACCGACAATATTGTCGCCTTCTGCACCCGTCGTGGCGTCCGTACCCGGACGGTCCTTCGTGTAATAGAGCATGCCGAAGAATTTCTCGGAGGCTGAAGTATAGGTCGCGCCAACTGCCGAACGACCATCATCCGAACCGAGTCCGATCATCATGTTCACAGCAGCCGGACGTTCGATGAAAGTGATGTCGTTGGAGCTTGTGGCATAGTCCAGTGTCAGAGGGAGCGAAATGCCACCGATCTGAAGGGCGAGGTTGTCGATGCCTTCATAAGAAAGCACAGCTTCCTTCAGGCCAGCGCTTTCCGCACCGCTGCCGCCGAACTGGAATGCAACGCCATAGTGCCAGTCTTTCATGAAGAAGCCCGAAGCACCGATTTCCGCACGACGGAAGTTCGCACCGTTGTTGTACTTGATCAGGCCACTGTCCGTGTCAGCTGACGCCATATCGAAATGTGCACGACCGCTGATGTTGAATGCGTACTGGCCATCGTTTGACTTGACCGAGAATTTGCCGCCCTTGAGCGAAACCGTGGCATCGCCACCCTTCAGGGTCTTGATGTCGCTCGCCGTCTGGATCTGGAGATCGTTCAGCTTCTGCTGCAGCATTTCCATCTGCGTCTTCAGCGTATCAATCTCGTTCTGTGTAGCGCCAGCCGAGCCCGCGAAAGCCGGACCTGCAAGCATCGCAGCAGCACCAAGCGCGGTGCTGGCGAGCAAAATTTTTCTCAACGTCATTCGACGTCTCCATATTTAAAAGTGGTTCCCATGCAGGACTGCGAGCCGCGAGCCATACCCACGAACGCCCCCTGAGGAGCGAAGTAACAGAGGTAAATGACGGTTCGACTGAGTTTATGTGACGATAAAATGACGCCACCCGCCTGTTGCGCGGATGCATCAGTTTTCCGGGTGCTCGGTGCGAATGTTGGTATTTACAAGGCTGCATAAGCCCTTACAGCCCCCCCGCATTGCTGCGGGCCGCTTACGACATCATCGTATTTCCAGGGTTTGCCTGGCCTCAGACAAGATCAATCGACCCTCCGGGCAACCTAATGCCAGAGCAGCTCAACGCCCACAGCAGCGCAAGTTTTCGCGTAAGGTTGGTGCACCCGACACGATTCGAACGTGTGGCCTCTGCCTTCGGAGGGCAGCGCTCTATCCAGCTGAGCTACGGGTGCCTGATCGCGGGCCATCGCTGGCCCCGCTGACGAAGCGGCAAGTTAGTCGAAAGCGGCTGGCCTGACAATGCGCCAATTTCCGCCAATGTTCACTTGGCTGGCGCGCGATTGCCGCTCCATGGCTCCCCATTCATCCCATCCGGCGCATCTTGCGCGCCGCCCTGGCCGGGGCAATGCGCAGATGTCCCCCCGCTTGGCGCAGCGGGCAATTTCGCCTATAGCAGGAGGCCGGATTTATCGGTTCCCTGCGCCTTCCGCGTCTTCTGAGAGCAACGCCGTCCATGCCTGAATTATTGAGGCTTTCGCCCTTCGATCTCTATATCGATCCGCTGCTCAACCTTCAGGATTCCCGTTTGCGCGCGCTCCTTGCCTATTGGACGGGCAAGCGCGCTGGCCGCCCCATGCCCAGGCGCGCTGATGTCAGCCCGGCTGATATCGTCAGTCATTTGCCAACCGTGTTTCTGATCGATGTGAGACCCCCTGCCGTTCAACCGGGCGACTTTCAGGTCCGCCTCATGGGTACGGCGCTCAATGAAATGTTCGAGGCTGACTATACGGGCAAGACGCTTGGCGAAGGCCTTTCGCCAAGTGCCGCCCCCATGCTCGCCAAAGTGCTGGGCATTGTCTGCCAGCTTCACCGTCCTTTGAGGCTGCACGGCATGTTGCCTTACAAGCCGGGACGGGAAACACCTGAGATTGAGGCGATTTTTCTGCCGCTGTCTATCGACGGGGCGCAGGTGCAAATGGCCATGGGCGAATTGGTCAAGCGCGCTTCAGTCTGATCGCCCTCAGTGCTTGTCTGAGGTCAATTCCAGAAACACATCTTCAAGGTCGGATTCTTCCGTGGTGAGGTCGATGATCTCGTGACCCGCCTTCTGCACCCGGTCGATGATTTCCAGCACGCCGATGACTGCCGGGTTGTATTTCACCGAAATTGTGCCCGTCAATGTCGCCACGGCATTCAATGTATCCAGATTAAGCGTGTCTCTCGTCGCGGGATTTTTCGTCCGTAGGATGATCTTTTTGTCGGAGATGCGCGAGATGAGATCATGCGTCGGCTCGCAGGCCACCACGGTGCCCTTGTCAATAATGGCGATGCGATCACACAGCGCCTCGGCCTCTTCCAGATAATGCGTGGTGAGCACAATCGTCGTACCTTGTTCATTGAGACTTTTCACATAGTCCCAAAGCTGTTTGCGCAATTCGATATCGACGCCAGCGGTCGGCTCGTCAAGCACCAGCACGGGCGGATTATGCACCATGGCCTTGGCCACCAGCAGACGTCGCTTCATGCCACCTGATAAAGTGCGCGCATAGGCGTCCGCTTTGTCCCCCAGCCCCATCGCGGCCAGAATTTCCATCGTGCGTCTTTCGGCTTTGGGCACGCCATAGAGGCCTGCCTGCAGTTCCAGCACCTCGGCGGGCGTGAAGAACGGATCGATGCTCAATTCCTGAGGCACCACGCCGATGGCGGCGCGCGCCTGGCGCGAATGGGTGGCAATATCAAAGCCCCAGATCGAGACGTCGCCCCCGGTCTTCATCACCAGTCCGGCCAGAATATTGATGAAGGTCGATTTGCCTGCGCCATTGGGTCCGAGCAGACCGAGGATTGATCCCTGCGGCACGGCCAGGTCGATGCCTTTCAGGGCTTCCTTTGCCGGTTGCCCATTGGCGGCGCTATAAACCTTGCGCAAGCCCCTGGCTTCAATGGCATTGAGACCGGAAGTCTGTGAATTGGCGGATTCCGTGGGCTGAAGCATATGGGCCATTGCGCGGCTCTTCTGTAGAGTGCCTGAGCCTTGACGGCGGTGCACCTGGTCTATTCGGGTCCGCCCAGAGGCGTCAGGGCGATGGGGTATCGCAACATGATGCCGTTGCGGGGGAGGGGGATCAAACCGCCCTCGGCCCCTTATATAGGAAGGCCAAGCGGCTTGGCGAAGAGTAAAACGGAAAAAAATATGGCTGAACACCTCGCTCCCCGTCCCTTGAAAAAAGGCGACCACCTCTTTCTGGTTGACGGATCGGGCTATATTTTCCGCGCCTATCACGCCCTGCCGCCGCTGACGCGCAAATCCGATGGCATGCCGGTCGGCGCGGTCTCGGGCTTTTGCAACATGCTCTACAAGCTCATCGAGGATACCAGGGACGAATTCGAGCCGACCCATCTCGCCGTCATTTTTGATGCCTCGTC
>Ga0214472_10009088_pt1 | contig 10366 bp, 1 predicted proteins | sample RVTome_6_FD_207662 | JGI IMG/M metagenome (GOLD analysis project Ga0214472, IMG submission 207662) | Soil microbial communities from uranium-contaminated site in the Upper Colorado River Basin, Wyoming, United States - RVT140D175 | ecosystem: Environmental > Terrestrial > Soil > Contaminated >...
ACCCAGAGCAAATCTGATATTAATATCAGATTCTGTTCGGGATATGCCTTTTTCCGTTTGCAATGGCCCGAAAAAATTTCTGATTTCATTCTGCGATACCAGACCCAGAGTTATTGCGATTACTGCAACTGCAGCAATGCGGTGTGCGTATACTGAATTAAAGGGCCTTGCCAAAATTGAATCGCCCAACCAATGCTGCCATTTCGGATCATTTTGATAGGCTGTTGCAAGCTCATAATTGAAATCGTCTGTATCCACATCATCCTGTCTGGATGCAATCGAATTATCACTGTTCTCAAATTCATTAAATATCGACCACAATATTTTTTCAGTTCGTTCATCCATATCAGCAAAAAAAGCATCACAAGCATCACAATCAGTATTGAAGTGACGACGGAGCTCAACAAATTCATCACGCGTTAATTCCTTTTTTAACATACGATGCCAGCGGTCTTTTGTCAGTATTTCACATTTCATAATAGTGGTACTTCTCATTCTTCAGGCTCATGCTTTATCAACACTTCTAATGCAATACGTTTTCTAAGTTTAACTCTGAATCTGTTTAATCTGCTTGTAACTGCCGTTTGGGATATCCCCTGTAACTTTGCTATCTCAGTCGTTTCCTTTCCTTCCATATAAAACATCTGTATAGTTTTTTTGACATCTGGCCGGTCAAGATTGTTAATAAGATCCTCTATAACCTTAAGTCCCGCTTCAGTTTTCCAATCAGGCTTATCATTAATCATTGTTTGTTTAAATACTTCATATTCCTTGAGTACTTTATTGAAGGTTTGTTGCTTCCTTGCATAGGAAATGCATTTGTTTTTTGCTATTTCATGTAGCCAACTGGAGAATCGGGATTTATCACGAAGTTTTGCCAGGCGATCGAATGCGCTTATAAACGTTTCCTGACACAGATCATGGGCTTTAGCCCAGTCACCGTCACTATATTGGAAACAAACATATAAAATTTTTCTTTTATAGCGATTAAATAGCTCAGTATATGCATAGTCATCACCCTGCAATGCGTGGCTGATTATTTGCTCATCGGAAATGCATTCTGTATACCGTGAACCTCCGTTTTGTGGTTCGATATCGCTTTTTGAAAACTGGTAAAAGGGCGGTGTTGTTATATTTCTTTGCATCTGAACTATTCTGTTTTTTATCGCCAATCGTTGGCAGGATAATTACTGGTAGTCCATTTTTATGAAGGCATTCACACGCCAGGCTTGAGTGATGCTCCGGAGGGATTAAATTGACGTATTTCTCCAGGCTCTTATAGTTATAATGGCGTGATATCATAGCGAATTTAGGCCTCAAAGTCAAAATAATATCGCCCCCCAATGGAGTAATATTTAAAATTATTCAATAACTTATAATAAAAAGTTCAAATCAGACTCAGGATTGATGAAATGTATGACGTTTTTCCGCCCTAAATGTCACGCATATCTGAAAATAAATAACAATCCCGGCAATGTGCAAACACGCCTGCACGTTTTGCTAGCCATATGATTTCGAGTATATTTTTAAAGTTTGCTCGGATGTTCAGGCATTGAAACCACCTGACTTGAGCGACGGAAAACGAGGTTTGGTATACAACCTCCTAGGTGGGTGAGTAATTAACTACGTTGATAGAATCAGTCGCCGCGCATGTTTATTCCTGTCACACTATTGACCAACAACGGGACAAACAACAATAGTAGCATGATTAACATGACAGGCCCGATGGAGCCTCCGCCATGTTTGTTAATCAAGATAGTCGGAACGGTTTCAGATCCAACACCGCCGGAGACATTGATTGCATGGTTCGCAACACCGTCTGAATCGTTGGGGCCACCATCCGCTATAGTTAACTGGACGCAATCATGTCCTTCTGTCAAACCGCTGGTATAAAGCGGATCATTGGCCGATAGACATTGCCCTGCGATGGCTGTTGCCGAAGCAACATTATTGTAAGTATCAATAACAAAGTTCTCCCACCCGGTGTTGACAGAATATTTACGATATACTGCGTTGGCGGGTATTGGACTCGCCTGCGGCAATACAATCTGGATGGATTGACCGGCCATGGACAGGCCTTCAACCTTGAAATCAACGTAACCGCCGGTATTGGCAACCGCATCATCAGCATTACTGACAGGACCTCCTTCTCCGTCGCCGTGATCAGCCATATCGTTACGACTGATGATCGCACCTCCGGTTGCTGCGGGAAATGCAACATCGCCCAGTTGTAGCGATAATTCAGGATTACTCATCAGCATATTTGTGTCGCTGCCCAGCGCATAACCCTGAAGAATACCGCTTGTTAATTTATTGTCATCCAGATAATCCGGAACACCGTCGTTATCACTATCACCAAAACCTTCATCCAGATCGGCTACACCGTCATCGTCAGAATCGGCGCTTGTCAGCGATGGCGCCATTGCAAGTACCTGAAGCAGCAACGATGCTGTCGTTGAGTTACCTGCACTATCCGTAACCGCGACACGTACCTTGTAGAACCCTTCTGTTAGAGAAGCAGGGCTGAAAACAAATTCGTTCGTAGCGGGCGTATTCAGTTGCACCAGATTATTATTGCTGTTGGCCCAGTTAAAGCTATGACTGTCTGTGACATTAATATCGTTAACATTCGCAGTAACGGTCACAAACCCATTGCTACTGACAATTGTGCGCGTTGGGGTGCCTGCCTGTTTAGCTGTCAAAGTCACCCTCGGTGTAATATTTCGCTCAGTGAGCGTCACCGTATGGGTATTGTTCGTGCCCAACCTTGCATTGCTACCAAGCGGATCTCCGAGGGTAAATACAACCGTCTCATCATTTTCATTGGCGCTGTCACCGTAGGTACTAAAGGCAAGGCCGCCTTTGATACCGGACATGATAACAAATGTCCCTGATTGGGCATTATGATCAACAGAAGCGGTGGCAGTACCACTGACCGTATATGGAATCTCAACCGGATATTCAGGGGCACTGGTACCCAGATAAACATCGACATAGACAACAGAACCCTCGTTGACAATCTGGTCGAGCGCAAAATTTACCGGCGGCGGGGGGGTGTCATTGTCATACATAATAACGCTGGCGCTGCTCGGGGCGCTGACAATATAGCCCAGGTCATTGGTGATCTTGATCTCGATAGTTTCATCGCCCTCATAGACGTTATCATCAAGCGGAATGATAATGATAGTGGCACTGCTGTCTCCGGCCGGTATTGCGACACTATTATTTATTGCAATAAAATCTGTTCCGGCCGTTGCCGTACCGCTGAGGCTGTAGTAGACAACCAGATCCTCTGCCGTGTTACCGGCACGTGTTATTCTGAACATACCTGTGTCTGCAGTGCCTTCAGTTGCGGCGTTATCGCTGGCCTCGATCGTCACAATACCGGGACCGAATGTGGCCGTCGTTGAGAAATCATCATCACTATTGGTAACAAACACGTTATTGGCATTGACATTGTTATAACTGGTATCCGCACTTGAGGCGCGACCAGTAATAATCGTGAAGGCAACATCCCCATCAACAGCGACATCATCCACGCCTGTCACGGTCACGGTTTGGGCCAGGTTCCAGTCACTACTGGTAAATGTCAATGAAGACGGCGTTACCGTACCCTCACTCGTGTCGCTACTGGTTAAGCCAATGATAACATCTGCAGAAGGCTGACTGTTCAGTACAACCTGGAATTTTGCAGTACCGCCTGCCTCTGTCGTGGTTAAACCAGAGACCGGGTTGACCGTGATGCCGACAACAGAACTATCATCATCCGTGTTGATAATCGTGATATCATCCGCATCCATATTATTGTATTTGGCGTCACTACTCGTAGCAGGATCAATTTGTATCGTATAGGTTTGATTACCGTCTGATAATACGTCATCCACACCTGTGACAGTAACAAACGTGTCCGTATTGGATGACGTAAAGATAAATGAATTGAATGTAACAGTCCCCTCGCTTGTGTCTGAACTCGACCACGTAATTGTTACATCATCTGTCGGCGTAGTATCCAGTGATATCGTAAATGACGCTGTCCCACCTGCTTCTGTTGTCGTCAGACCCGCTGCCGGAGTTATTGTAATACCCGCCGTGTCATCGTCCCGGTTTGTCACGGACAGATCAGCGGCATTCAGTCCGTTATAATCGGTATCGCTGCTCGTTGCAGCAGCTGTGACAATATTATAGGTGACATCATCATCATCGATCGTATCATTCACACCCGTAACGGTCAGGGTTTGTGGCATATTCCAGTTTGCAGGTGTGAAGGTTACAGAAGACAAGTTAATTGTGCCTTCGCTCGTATCATTACTGGACAACCCGATGATGACATCATCTGTCGGTGCCTTATTCAATTGCATATCAAATGTGGCAGCACTCCCTGCCTCCGTCGTTGTCAGATTGGTTGCAACATAATCAAGGATGACCTTGTCGAGTTCGACTACCTGGTTACCATCCGAATTCAGGAATGCCTTGAAGTAAAATGTACCGGTACCCACGTCAACGGCAAAACTCTGGATACGGGCATTGATTTCACCCGCTGTATTGGTCTGCGCAAAACCGGAGGCGGCTACCCAACTGGTACCATTATGGTGGTACCAGTTAGTGCCGTCATTTGAAATCTGGTATTTAACAATACCGGCATTATTGGCGCCCATGACATCACGGAAGGATATCAATTGGGTAAAACTAACCCCAGTGTTATTTACCACAGTAGGATTATCCGTGGGATAACCTGTAAGGTTACTGTAGTTAATCGTTAAATCATCAAATTGCGGCGTTGCGCTGCCGTCCGATGTCAATGTTGCGCGATAACGGAAATACTGTTTGTTGTCAAAGACAGTAAATGTATCCTCGCCGTTATTGACGGCAATCCAGCCGGTCCAGTTGGTACACGCACCAGGGCAATCAGGTGAATTATCCGTACCGGCCTGAATATCGATTGTTAAATTCGTGTTGGCAGGCTGGCTCGTCGGATTCCAGCTCACAACGTCGACATTCGCATTGGACGTACCGATATCAATGACAGCCGAAGTAACACTTCCATTGGTCTGATAGACACCTGCACTTGTTTCACCATTACTGTATGCATAGATGATTCCATCAGCCTCACCTATCAATAGATCAGGATCTCCGTCACCATCCACGTCTCCAAACGCAGGAACCGCATAAACACCAAAATTACCATGGAAATTCCAAGCCTTTCTTGCACTCCATGTCGGACCTGTTGAACAGGCGGGGTTGGCGCCTTCACCGCAGGTATTTTCAAATGTTAATGAACCGCCTGTATTCCTGGGGCTTAACACAAGATCCATATCACCATCATCATCGAGATCGGCAAACCTTGGTGTAGAATTAGCCAGGCCATTCGATTCATCCCAGGCAGCTTTACGCGACCATGTCGGCCCGCCGGCGCCTCCAGTACAGGCAGGATTGGCCCCTTCACCACAAACATTTTCATAGGCATAACCGGCTCCGGATTGATCGCCCACCATCATATCGAAATCCCCATCCAGATCCAGGTCGGCGAATGCCGGCATTGCCAAAGAACCTAAATCAGTATACCCATCATCCCATGCACTATTCAGTGTCCAGGTCGGGCCGCTACTGCAGGAACTCGTCGCATCACAGGTATTTTCATAGACCTGGATATTGGCAAACTGGTCCATGATCGCAAGATCTGTATCACCATCACCATCCAGGTCGGCCAAGCCGGGCCGTCCAAAGGTCCCGGGACCGGTACGATTCCAGCCCGAGGTATAGGTCCATGCAGGACTGGAGGCCGTGCCCGTATTTTTATAGGCGTAAACGATGTTGTTGTCACTGCCGACCATAATATCGAGCAATCCATCCCCATCAAGATCGGCCAGAGCAGGTGAAGCATATGTCCTCGAGCCGAGTTTCGGGATATCCCAGGCGGATTTTCTGTCCCATACCCAGATCGGATTGGTATTCGAACCCGTATTCTGCACGACATGAATAGCGCCAGTGGCGCTGCCAATATATAAATCAACATCACCATCATTGTCCGTATCACCAAATGCAGGCGTGGACCGTGATCCCATGTCATGAGTATCCCACGCGGATTTTGCCGACCAGACAGGACCACTTGAGCATGGTGACGCGCAAGTATTTTCGTAGGCCACACTGACTCCACTATTGCCACCAATCAACAAATCCAGATCACCATCATTATCCAGGTCCACTAGGGCCGGTGCAGCATAATTTTCATAACTCTGATCCCATGTTGACTCTTGTGACCAGGTTGGACCGCCACTGCCACCGGTACAGGGAGGATTAACTCCCTCACCACAGGTATTTTTATAACCCAGGGCAAAGCCATTCGCATTACCAATCAACAAATCAAAATCATTATCATCATCCAGATCGCCAAAATAGGGTTGCGCATAGCCGCTAACAACACCAGGGGTATTCCATCCGGCATTTGCCGTCCACGTCGGTTGATCGGCACACGCAGGATTGGCGCCTTCACCACATTCATTTTCAAATGCATAGCTGATGCCACCGGTATCCCCGACCAATAAATCGAGGTCACCATCACCATCCAGGTCCACTAGGGCCGGCGAGGCATTTCCAGATGGAACGGCCGAGTCCTTGTCCCAATTCGTATTCGCCGTCCAGATTGGCGCGGAAACAGAACCGGTATTCTCATATGCTTTGACATTGACCCCCTCGCCTATCATCAGATCCAGATCACCATCACCGTCGACATCAGCAAGGAAAGGTACCGTATTACTGCCGATATCAGGCCCGTCCTTGAGCTTCAGGCCTGCGGCAGTATCAAGTTCGATACTGTCACCGGATATCACGGTATTACCCAGTGTCGCCGCATTAAAACCACCGGCATCCGGTGTATCACCCGATCCATCGGCGGTGGTTTGCAGAATGTTCTGGTTGGTCCCCTGTAACTTGAGGGTGGCGACGCCCGTCTTGACAACCGCCTTATTGGCATCAGAGACCGTATAGTCACTCGCTGTGGTTAAAGGCCAGCTTGTTGATGTATCGAGATTGGGTGAGACAGTGATACCCGCCGTATCATCATCGATATTTGTCACTGAAACATCGGCGGGATTGATGCCGTTAAACTCCGAATCGCCACTTGTCGCCGCGGCCGTTACGATATTGTAATTGACATTACCATCACTTGCTCCATCGTCCTGGCCGGTGATGGTCACCGTTTGCGGTGTAAACCAGTTGGCTGATGTAAACGTCAGAGATGACGTCGATACTGTGCCTTCACTGGTATCATCACTGGAAATACCGATAGTGACATCTGCCGAAGGGACCTTATTCAATGAAACATTAAATGTCGCCGTACCGCCGCCTTCTGTCGTGATCAGGCCACTGAGCGGGGATACGGTAATGCCGGTGCCATCGTCATCGGCATTGGTCACCGAAACATCGGCGGGATCAATACCATTGTAGGTAGTATCACTGCTGGCAGCAGCGGCCGTCACAATGGTATATGCAATATCACCGTCCACTTCCGAATCATCCGCCCCTGTGACTGTCACGACCTGGGGCGTGCTCCAGTTACCCGACGTAAATGTCAACGGCGTCGGGCTTGGAGCACCTTCCGAATTGTCACTTGTCGATACTCCAACTACGACATCAGCCGTAGGTTCACTGGTCAAAACAACGGAAAATGTATCTGTTGTACCTGTTTCTGCCGTAAGCAGCCCGGACGTCGGCGTTACCGTAATTCCTGCATTTTCATCATCGACAATCGTCACTGTAGCTGAACCGGGATTGCCCACTATATAGCCATTACCGGCACTCAGGTTTACTATGACACTTTCATTGCCTTCGGCCACAAGATCATCCAGGGCCGTAACATCGATAGTCGCCGTGGTACTACCAACCGGTATTGTGACAGTGCCGCTCAGCGCAGAGAAATCCGTCCCCGATGTTGCGCTACCACTAACGGTATAATTCACTGTTAAACCGGTTTCCAGGCCGTCGGTCACTATTAAATTGTCAGCCCATGATTGTCGTCTGCCGGTAAAATTAACCTGTGTAAAGCCGGTAGTATATGAACTGTCTGATCTGGTTGTCGTAGCAAGGGGAGTTGCTACATTGGGGTCTACCTTGCCCAAATAAACGGATGCAGTGAGACTTGAACCAACCTTTGATACACGCATCGTATACCACTGATCAAAATTAATCCCGGCAGGGACATTAGTTGTCAATCCCAGCCAGTTCCAGGCAAAACCTACACTCTTATAAATAATAATACTATTACCCGATAATGCACCGAGATATCCATTACCGGAGGCATCACTGACACCAAAACCAAAGCCATTAGATCCGGTATTTATCTTCTTTGTGTATACAGTGATTTCCCAATTATCAACTGATTGGCTCAACGATGCCTGACCACCGTCGTGATTATTACCACCGCCTGAATTTCTCAGTACCCAACCATCTGTTGCATCGTTGAGAACCGAGATAGTCCCTGCGCCGCGCTGTGACCATGGTGCAAGCGTACCGTCTTCTACATCATCATAAAATACCTGGTCCGGGCCGAAACCACCGACCGCCGTGACGGTATATGTCCCCGTACCACCGTTTTCGACGGCATTGGGTGTTGTGGCGGCAATCGTGACATTGGTTGCACCTTTCTCGTAATCCACTTGGACATTATTTAATGAGGGTGTAACAGTTGGGTCAGATGTAGACAATATGGCCTGGTATTGAAAATAACGGTCATCCAGGCTGTCCTTGATATTATCATTAGAAACTTGCATACCTCTGACAATGAATGGATATTCCCTGATACTGGGTGAACCATTGACATAGCCGTCACAACCGGTACATGACAGAGATGTTGCACGTATTAATGCCGAATCATCATTACCGCCGTTATGTGTCAGTTCCCAAAAATACTGGGTGTCGGGTGATACGACGGCTGGCGTGCCAAATGTGAAGACATGGGAATCACCTGATAATATATTCGTGTTTACTGAAGCCGAACGAAGTTGTGTTGTTTTGGCAACACTGTCCCAGAGCCGCAATGTAATGGTCTCCGATCCGGAACCTGTCGGATCAGTCAGACCTACTTCAATCGATGTGATCGTGACGGTGTTGGCACTGGTCGTAAAGGTTTCGCCGGTATTGTTCGCGGAATCGAGCGTGGCCTGCACACCGGATGAAAACACGCCCAATGACTGTACAATACCATTACCCGGATTGACATCACTATACCAGTTACTCCAGGTACTGCCATCAGACGATGTCCGCAATTGAATATCGGTGGTTGTTCCGACAGGCGTCGATGCAGTCCATGACCAATCCAGCACCCGGTTATTTGTTACTTCAGAGTCAAAGGGTGATGATACCAGGGTATAGGTCCCATTCGGATAACCCGTAGCTGTATAGGCGATATCCAGACTGTCAAACGTTGGGAAAACGCCGTTTAATGCAGCAGTCGCATCAAGCGTTACGCGGTAACGCAAATGGCTGTGACCATCAAACGTTGCCCCGAGATCTGCGCCGTTCGTGGCAATATTGGTCCATGCAGTTGCCATACCGCCCGTCACTGCCTTGATACTTGTACCTGAGCCCTCGTTCAAGTGCCACACGGCCAATAATCCCGTTTCGCTGCCCGTCAGCTCTTCGCCACCGCCATTGTTGTAGCGGTTTGATATGGTTGCGGCTGAAAGCGCGGTATTATAAATTGCTACTTCATCGATTCTACCCTTGAAATAGTTCATCGGGTTTGACCGGGAACCGATGGCAACAGGTATGACAGAATCACTAAAAATACCACCATTGTATGTAACCGGAGCGCCATCGGGAGAACCGTTAATATAGGTTTGCATATTATTGCTTCCCAGACTGCCATCATAGGTACCGGCAACATGGACCCATTGGTTTAGCGGTACAGGATTTGCCGACACTGCATTGGCTACTGCCGTATCACCACTGTCGCGCAGGCGTAAATATAAAATACCGTCTGTCTGATTTATGAATAAGCGGTAGGATTGATCACCTGCGCCTCCCCACTTGGACATGATTTCATACAAATTGGTATAGTCCGTAATATAGACCCAGGCCTCGAGTGTCAGCGCGTCTGTCATATTTGGCGTATCAAAGCTGACAGTATTTTCCGCCAGTATGTAATCGTTTGTGCCATCGAAGGATATGGCCTGACCACCCAGCTTGGCATTCGCGCCCTGGGCATTGGTCCAGGCCTGTGTGGATGTGGTTTGCGTACCGCTGGCGCCTATTACCAGAGTATCCTGACGACTAAGTCCGGTACGTGCGCCACTCTTCGCCAGTGGGCCGGAACCTTCATTAAAGTGCCACAGTTCAACCAGCCCGTTTTCATTACCAGTCAGTTCAATGC
>Ga0214472_10009089_pt1 | contig 10365 bp, 10 predicted proteins | sample RVTome_6_FD_207662 | JGI IMG/M metagenome (GOLD analysis project Ga0214472, IMG submission 207662) | Soil microbial communities from uranium-contaminated site in the Upper Colorado River Basin, Wyoming, United States - RVT140D175 | ecosystem: Environmental > Terrestrial > Soil > Contaminated >...
TGCTGCTTCACCGAGAGCGGCGCCCGGCGATCGGAGTTCCCTTCACGCAGCACCGGATTGACGGCGCTCCCCTTCACCTTGTCGTACCGCGCCTTGATGTCCTTCTCCTTGTCGTCTTTCGGGTTCTCGGGATACTCGGGAAGCTTGTACCCCTGGCTCTGCAATTCCTTGATGGTGGCATTGATTTGGGGGATTGACGCGCTGATGTTGGGCAGCTTGATGATATTGGCTTCCGGGGTCTTGGCGAGTTCCCCCAATTCGGACAGCGCGTCCGCCTGTTTTTGCTGCGCCGTCAGATGGTCTGGAAACACGGCGAGAATGCGCCCCGCGAGGGAGATATCCCGCAGTTCCACGGCCACCCCCGCCGCCTTGGTAAAGGCGCTGACGATCGGGAGAAACGAATAGGTGGCCAGCGCCGGCGCTTCGTCGGTTTTGGTATAAATAATCTTCGACACTTTTCCTGCCATGGTTTGTCCTCTTTCAGCGTAATGTCAGTTCAGCGCGTTTAACGCCGAACCAGCCTTGAACCACGCAAGCTGTTGCTCCGTCATGCTGTGGTTCGCCTGGATGGTGAGCGTCTGCCCATCCGTCTTGTGTATCGTCACCTGCACCGGTTTGCCAGGCGCCAGCTTCTGTAGCCCCGTCACGCTGATGCGGTCCTGCTGCTCGATCTTCTCGTAATCCTTCGGGTCAGCGAAGGTCAACGCCAAGATCCCCTGCTTTTTCAAATTGGTCTCATGAATACGGGCAAAGCTCTTCGTGATGACAACCTTCACGTTGAGAAAGCGGGGCGACATGGCCGCGTGCTCGCGGCTGCTGCCCTCGCCGTAATTCTCGTCGCCCACGACGATCGAGCCGATCCCCCTGGCCTTGAACCGCCGCGCGATCGCAGCGATGGTCAGGTTCGCTTCGCCCGTCAGCACATCGGTGCCCTTCCCGGGCTCGCTTGCAAAGGCGTTGGTCGCGCCGAGGAACATGTTGTCGCTGATCTTGTCCAGGTGGCCGCGAAACTTGAGCCAGGGCCCGGCCGGCGAGATGTGATCGGTGGTCGTCTTGCCCCTGGTCTTGATCAGGAGCGGCAGCTTCTCCATATCCCTGCCGTCCCATCGCGGGAATGGCTGCAGTAATTGGAGCCGCTCGCTGGTAGGCGGGATGTCCACGGTGAGGCTGCCGCCGTCTTCCGCCGGCGCGATATACCCTTCCTCGCCCTTCGCAAAGCCCTTGGCCGGTAATTCTTCGCCCTGCGGCGGGTCGAACTTAAGGGACTTGCCATCCGCCGTCTTCAGGGTGCCGTGCACGGGGTCGAACGTCAGGTCTCCGGAGAAGGCGTAGGCCGTCACGACCTCCGGGCTGGCGAGAAATGACAGCGTTTCGCTCATGCCGTCGTTGCGGCCGGGAAAGTTGCGGTTGTAGGAACTGATAATCGAATCCGCCTTGCCCTTGACCGCGTCCGCCCGCTTCCACTGGCCGATGCAGGGCCCGCAGGCGTTGGCCAAAACCGTCGCGCCCATCTGCTCGAAGGTTTCCATGAAGCCGTCGCGCTTCATCGTGTGGTATATCCGCTCCGAACCCGGCGTCACGAGAAACGCCGTCATGGCTTTGAGGCCGGCCTTCAAGCCCTGCTTGGCGATGTGCGCCGACCGGCTGATGTCTTCATAGGAGGAATTGGTGCAGCTTCCGATCAGCGCAGCCTTCAGGTGGACCGGATAGCCCTTCTCCTTCGCTTCGGCCGCCATCTTGGAAATGGGCCGCGCCAGATCCGGCGTATGCGGGCCGACCACGTGCGGCTCGAGTGTGGAGAGATCGATTTCGACGACCTGGTCGAAATGCTTCTCCGGCGATTTGTACACGTCCGGATCGGCGACCAGCAGGTCCTTATGAGCCTGCGCCAGGTTGGCGATGTCCGCCCGATCCGTGATGTTAAGGTAGGCCACCATCTTCTGATCGAAAGGGAACACCGACGTCGTCGCGCCCAGTTCGGCGCCCATGTTCGTGATCGTGCCCTTGCCGGTGGCGCTGATCGTCTCGGAGCCGGGGCCGAAGTATTCGACGATCTTGTTCGTGCCGCCCTTGACCGTGAGCAGGCCGCACAGATACAGAATGACGTCCTTCGGCGAGGCCCAGCCGCTCAGCTTGCCGGTCAGCTTCACGCCGATCAGTTTCGGATGCAGCACTTCCCAGGGCAATCCGGCCATCACTTCGCCCGCATCCGCGCCGCCGACGCCGATCGCCAGCATGCCCAGCCCGCCGCCGTTCGGTGTGTGCGAGTCGGTGCCGATAATCAGCCCGCCGGGGAACGCATAGTTCTCCAGCACCACCTGGTGGATGATCCCGGCGCCCGGTTTCCAGAATCCGATGCCGTACTTTCTGGCCGAGGACGAGAGGAAGTTGTAGACCTCCTTGTTCTCGTCCATCGCGCGCAGCAAATCCTTCTGCGAGCCGACTTCGGCGCGGATCAAATGGTCGCAGTGGATCGTGCTCGGCACCGCCACCTTCGGCTTGTTGGCCTGCATGAACTGGAGCATCGCCATCTGGGCCGTCGCATCCTGCATCGCGACCCGGTCAGGCCGCAGCGCCAGCATCGCCTTGCCGCGCTCCCAGACCTGCGTGTCGAAGTCGTCCGTGTGCGACACGAGGATCTTTTCCGTGAGCGTCAGGGCGCGGCCGAATTTCTTGCGCGCCTTCTCGGTGATCTCGGGCATCTTGGCGTACAGTGCTTTGACCATTTCGACTGACATGGAATTCCTCTCAGCTAATAGCGAACAGCCAGTAGCGAGCAGCTAAGAGCTATTCGCTGTTGTCCACCTGCTACCAGCTACTTCAACGGTGGAACTTCGCGCCGTTTGGGCGCCGCGTAATTCACCAGGTAATCGAACAGGCGAATCAATCGGCTGTCCTGCCGCTTCTGGTCCACCCAGTGGCCGATCAGTCCGATCGTCCGGGCGAGGATGAAGAACCCGTTCAAACTGTCCACCGGGAAGCCGATGTCCACCAGCACGGCGGCCATCGTGCCGTCCACGTTCAGGATCAGGTTGTCCTTCTTCGCCGCCGTCACCTGCTCCACCTGCAAGGCGAAGTCGAGGCAGGGCGTCTTGATGTTCAGGCTTTTGACGTAGCCGACCAGTTCCTTGACGCGCTTGTCAGGATTGCGCAGGCTCTTCACGCGATGGCCGATGCCGGGCACCGGCCCGACGTTTTTCTTCATGTAGGCCAGGAACTCGTCCACGCTCATCTTGTGGTCCACCGCGTACTTGAACCAGCGGCCCGCGTCCGTGACCGCGCCGCCGAAGCGCGGTCCGATCATGATCATGCCCGCCGCCACCGCCTGGGAGAGGCCGATGCCGGCGCAGGCCGCCAGGATCGTCGCGTAGGCGCCGCTGACGCAGGGGCCGTGGTCGGCCGACAGCATCAGGATGCGCTTGACGATTTCCGCTTCCTGCTTGCTGATGAGCCGCTTGTCCCAGAGCAGCCCGATGATGTGGGGAATTTCGTAGCCTTTATTGATCAATTCGGAGGCGGGGTAGCCGTCGTAGCAGGGTTCGTCGCCGCGGTCGTCGCTGATGGTGGTGCGGATCAGCGGCACGACGGTGACTTCGTTTTCCTTCATCGCCTGCTCGACCGTCTTCGGCAGCTTCGGGACATCCGAGACCGCCACCTCGGCCAGCGGCTTCACCTGGCCGCTCTTGATCAGCTCCTCGTAGGTCTCCTTGATGGCCGGTCCCAGCGCCCCGAACGTCGCCGGCACGATCGCGCCGGCTTTCTTGAGCGTGTCCGACTTGGACCGGGCCGAGCCCTCGCCCTTCAGGCCTTCCTTCGCGCCGGCGTGGCCGAACTTCATGCCCTTGGGCAGGCTCTCCTGGCAGAACCCCGACACCACCGCCAGCAGCTTGACCCGCCGCTTCTTTGCGCCATACCACTCGGCCGCCCGCTCTTCGAGGTCGCCGCCCATCTCGCCAACGATGACCACCGCCTTGGTCTGGGGATCCTGCTCGAACATTTCGAGATAGCTGACATAGTCCGTGCCCGGGTAGGCGTCGCCGCCGATGCCGATGGCGGTCGTGATGCCGTCCGCGAACTGGGAACAGATCCAGATGATCTCGTTGGAGAGGCCGCCTGACTTCGTGATGACCCCGAACGACCCTTCGCGGTAGAGCTTGCAGGAAACGAGGTTGTCGTAGGCGCCGCCGATCACGCCCAGCCGGCAGGAACCGGACGAGATGATGCCGATGGACGAGGGCCCATTGAACACCTTGCCCAGCTTGCGCGCATGGGCGCCGAGCAGCTTGGCGTCCTTTTCGGGCACGCCTTCCGTAATCATGGATACGACCTTGATGTTGGGGTCGTTCAGGGCCTCCATGCCGCCTGCGCAGGCCCGGTCCGCGCCGATGTAGACGAGGCTGGTGTTGATCTGCGGATGGCTCTTCGTGGCTTCGGCCACGGTCTTGTAGACCGGGATCGTGATCAGGCCGCTGCCGTAGGGAATTTCATTGGTCTTGCCGGCGTCGGGCGGATAAACGAAGGCATCCACATAGAGCGACTTCTTGTTGAGGTAGCAGAACTCGGCCATCCGGCGCGCCGCGTTCTGACCGGCCACCCCACCCTGGATCACCACGTGGGTGTCTTTGTTCACGAGAATGCTCATGAATTCCTCCAGCAAGTAGCTAGCAGCAGGCAGCGAATAGCAAAGATTCAGGACTGCAGAGCTGCGAGCTGCTCGCTATTAGCCCTTTCCCTGCAGCGCCATGTCGACGATGTCCGTCAACGGTGTCTTCCGGTCATAGACGTGGATGTCGAAGCCTTCGTCCTTCAGCTTCCGCATGAGCTCCAGGCCTTCCTTCTCGTTGGGGCCGCCCCGGCGGACCCAGACCTTCACGCCCTTGAGCTTGCCGTCGGCCTTGGCCTTGCGGAATCCGGCAATGATGCCGCCGAAGGTTTTCTTGACGTCGGTGAAATTGGCGATCGCGCCGCCGACGATGATGTGCTTGATGCCGGGCAGCGAAGCCACCTTCTCGGTAAGGACTTCCACGGCCCAGTCCGGCGGGTCGCCGGAGTATTCGGCGTAATTGGCCAGCTTCCCGCCCCGCGCCACGACGGCGTCGGAATAATAGACGCTGGCGCCGCCGCCCGCCGGCAGCATCGCGATGTTGCCTCCTGGAATCTGGATGAATTTGACCGAGCCCTTGATCTTGGCATCCACCGCCATGACGTCGAGCTCGTCCTTGGTATAGGCGCGCCCGAACTCGGCGGCGAAGGCAAAATTCCAATCCGGATGCCGGAACTTGGCGTCGCCGTCCAGCAGCGTCACGGCGTCCAACGCGACCAGCGCCCCGTCACCCTGGCGGGCCACCACCGGGTTCACTTCGAGATATTGGGCGTCTTCGCTGTCGAAACAGGCGAAGAGCTTGCCGGCAAACTCGGCCATCTTCCTGGCGGTCTCGCCTGAAAAGCCGGCGTCCTTGGCAAGCTTCTCGAGCGCGGCCTCGGACGGCTTCTCGCCGATCTCGAGGGTCAGTTTCTTCACGCGGTCCCAATTGGATTCGACCTCGATGCCGCCGCAATTCGCCAGCAGGACCTCGGCGCCCTCGCGGGTGGACTTCACCGCCGCGTAGTACTCGTCCTTGTGCGGGACCATCTCGGACACGATCACCTGCGCGACGGTGATGCTGCCGACCTGGCGGCCCAGCATCTCCTTGATCGCGGCTTGCGCGCCCTTGAGATCCAAATCAACCTTGACGAGCCCCAGCTTGAAGCGAGAGCCCATCGCCTCGTGCGCCTTGGCAACCAGCTTGGATTTCTTGAGCCAGTCGTTGACCTCGGCCAGTTTGTTGAACTCATCGAGCGAGGTGACCACGAGATAATTCGGCACCGTGACTCCCCACTTCTTCATCAACCCCATCCCGGGGCCTTCGAGTACCTTCGCCATGCCGCACTCTCCTTGTCTTTGAAAAACTGCGGTCGTCCTGCGAAAAGAGCAGCGGAGTCTAGCGGAATTCCCTAGCCGACACAATCCGCCAAACGGACTACCGACCCTTAACAATAGGCCTATCGGTTCCCTTCCCGTCAAACTTCCTAAGTGACTGAAATTACAAGAGAAGAACTTAGAGTCTAGGCGATTTGGCAGGAACCAGTCAATAGGTAAAAACAGCCTATTTCTTCTGGCAGAACGAATGATAAGAGAAGCGCACTACCGACCGGCGCGGGCGGCAACCGCAAAGGCAAGGAAATACCGGTCCAGTTCCTCAAGAGTGCTTCCGAATTCCTTGCCGCCCGACATGGCATCGCACAAAAACGCCCGGATACGGGAAAGTTCCTTGCGACGGCCGCTCCATCGCTTGTCGCTGAGTGTCAGATCGAGCAATTCCAGCGCCCGGAGGAAGGCACGTTCGCAGACCTCCGGATTGTGTCCGTGCCACCGCCGCATGCGTCCGACTTCGCTGCCGACATTGGCCAGTTGTTCAGCAAGCGAGAGTCGTTGCCATCCCCCAGCCGCTAGTTCCTTGTGTTGAATCGCCATGCTAATTTTCTCAACTCGCTTAGGCGATCACCGTCCGGATAATCTTGATGTTCATCTTACTGAATGTCCATGATCTAGCTTCTGCAGTGTCGCGTTTGTCCAATGGCTCGCCCCTACTTTCTCTGGCACAAAGGACAGTAAAACGAGCTGCGCTGGTCCGAGCCCAGCAACCGCTTGATGACACCGCCACAGCCGGAGGGGCAGCGCCTTCCTGCTTTACCGTAGACCAGGTGCCGCCGCCTGTAGCGCCCCTCGCTTCCGTCCGGCGCGAAGAAATCCCGCACGCTGGAACCGCCGTCCTTGATGGCCTGCGCCAGCACCTGCCGCATGACGCGGTAGAGCCGCCGCAGAGCCGGCTCGTTCACCCGTCCGGCCAGGCGTGCCGGGTGAAGCCTGGCGCGGAACAGGATCTCGTTCGCGTAGATGTTGCCGATGCCAGCGATGACCTGCTGGTGCATGAGGAGGGGCTTGAGGCGCCCGCGCCGAGTGCGGACGAGCGCGCAGAATTCATCCCGCGACACGGTTATCGGATCGCAGCCGAAGCGACGAGACACGAACTGCTCGAGACCGGGCTTGTCCAGCAAGTAGAGGCGCCCAAAGCGGCGCGGATTCCAGTAGCGGAGATCGGAAATCTGCCCGCCGTCCAGCGTGAGGATGAGATGCGTGTGTTTCTGATAGCGTTCATGCAAGGGGCCGAACAGTAACAATCCGGTCATGCCCAGCTCGGCGACGAGATAGCGCGTGTCGCCGTGGCGCTCGCAGGCCAGCGCCACGCTTTTTCCATGTCGCTCGACGCCGGCAATGCGCGCGCCGCGATACCACGGCAGCGAGGACAGTCCCTGCCGGACAATATCCTCACGGCCCAGCCAACTCTCTTTAATGATGGCTCCAAGGATGCGTTCCCGCAGCTGCCGCGCGACGACTTCCGCTTCGGGCAACTCAGGCATCTGTTCCCGGTCTATCTGGTTTGTTTGGTCTGTCTGGTCTATTCGGTCTTTGGGCAGACTGAACAGACAAGATAGCCCAGACGACCGAACAGACAGCTTCCGCTTCCTTAGCCATTCCGCCTCAATTGGATCACCTGCCGGATAGTGTCTTCAAGCATAGGCAGCGGCGTCGCTCCCGGTCGTCGAGCTTTGAGCAACTGTGTGGCTTCGCTATATTCCATTCCCTGCACGCAACAGAGATAGGCAATTACCATCGATACGGAGCGGCCCATGCCCGCCCGGCAGCAGACCATGATTTTCTTTTTTAGCGCATGCTGCTCCAACCAGGCGACCGCCTCATAGACCTGCTGCGGAGTCGCCTGGCCGAATTCAACCAGCGGAATCCTGGTGAAGAGGACGCCATCCGGCGGCGGGATGTCATGCTCTGCGGCGAGAAACAGCACGCCCTCAACAAACAACGGCGGTTTCTTGGCGTCCTCGAGATTGCCGACTAATAGCGATTCAGTGACGTGATGCATGACGGGTATTATAGCGAGAGCCGCTTCTCCGGCGCGACTGATTTTACCCGCCTCCACTGAAAACCACGACATCAACTCCAGGCTCAATATGAAGCGGGTATCCGCCGAAGCCTATCGGACTTGGGGCGAAGGCGGATTCGCCTCGGTTGCGGATTGGAAGAAGGGACCGTTATACTGCCGCAGGGAGTCACTGTATGGCCGGCCCGGCAATAAATCAGCTCGAATCCAGACTCAGCGGTGTGCGCTGCGCGATTTGCAAAACCAGCGCGTTCATGGTCGACCAGCGGACCATCCAGCCCGACGGCGAATGCCGGGCCATGTGCAAACAATGCCGCTACACCTTCCCGGTGCACACGGACATGGAGTTCTATCAGAGAACCCAGCCGGACATTCCCTATCTGATGAAAACCATCCCCTGCCCGAAATGCGAGAAACACGGCGTAGACCTGGATTTCCGGATCGTCCTGTCCGTGCGGGAGGCCCACTACTTCGTTACCTGCAAGGCCTGCCTCCACCAATTCGCGGAGAGGTCCTCACTGGAAACATTTGAATAGGGGCCAGCTATCAGTCTGATGGTGTATACTAACTGCCATGAGCGATTCGAAGAAACCCAAACAGCCCCCAGAGCCCGACGCCCCTGCCTGTCCTCCCAAAGGCCGTAAGGAGATTCCGCTCGTCTCCGTCCCGAACGACCGCGACATGATCGCCGAAGAAATGGCCGAGCTGTTCGAGGAAGATAAAGTCACGCATAAGCACGGCGGGACCGAACCGGAAGCGGATTAACTCTCCAGCCTGGCTGACCGTTCCCGCCTGCTCAGACACTACAGCCAAGGGGTCGGCCACAAGAAGGTCGGTGTGGCATGTCCTATCCTTCCCGCGCCTCCCGCGGCACCCCATCCACGCCGCTCGAACCGGAATGGCCTTCCGGTATTCTCTCGTGCCACGGTCTTACGACCGTGGTGCCTCGGTCAGTACCGGCTTTCCGGCTTCGGCCGGCGGGCGGGGACCCCGCCGCTTCCGGCGGACGCTCACTCAGGCCACGCCACACCTCCAGGTTGAACCCGCTCCAATAAAAATAAAGTGAAAGGCGACGGGCCGCTTCCAGACCCGTCGCCTTTAACGCTTCGCCACGTTCAGTGACTTACTCGTTAGTCAGTCAACAATTAGTCTCTGGAATCCTTTCTTTCTCATCGTTCGCTCGCTGCGGCCTCGTTGGACGATCTTTTTGATCAGCCTGCCAACCTAGAAAGGTTTCCGATACTTGTTCTTCTCCATGCTCATGGGGTGTTCCCGGCATAGAGAGCAACGGCTAAACATGCACCGAGCGCCGCCACGATGAAATTCACGGCGAGGCTCCACTTCGCGCTATAACCAGATGGATATTCCGCCGGAGACAGCCGCTTCAGGACGATCAGGTACTGCCGTGACGAATAAGTGGCAGCAACGGCACCCAACACGATGAAGGCCAACCCAATCCAGAACGTCACGCCGGACGTTTTTGCCGCTGCACTCTCCGGGGCGACCGCTTGAATCACGATGCCGGCACGCTCAACGACGAAGCCAAATGCAATGAGAGCGAGGCTGGTTCTATTCCAGGCCAACAGTGTTCTCTCAGCCGCAAACAGAACTCTTGGATCTTTAAGGTCCGACATGGTCTCTCCTAATGCCTCACTATGAGGAGACTGGCCAGCTTATCGCCCCTGCCCCTTATTATTTTTCCGTTGTCAGGTCTTCTCCGAAAACTTGGGCCGCTGGGAGCGGGTTTAAGGGGTCAGATCCCTTTGTTTGGAGCAAATCCTATGCGCTTTTTTAGCGAGGAGCAAGAACGTTGTGTGCCTCCGTTCCGAGCGGGGACAGGCCTGTGCACTAAACTGGGGCATTCAAGATTTGCAGGACGATCAATACTGGCGCTGCCTACTGAACGTGGCGAAGCGTTAACGGTGACAGACTTTCAAGCGGTCTGTCACCGTTCTCTATTTATTAGTTGGAGAAGCGCCGGCGGGGTGGAATGCCTTGGAGCGGAATTCGCCGGAGGAACGGGGCGCCCATCGAGACTTTGCCGGGAAGGAAAGCTGGAACTGACCAAGGTACCGCGGTCAACGACCGCGGCCGCGGGAATTCCAGAAGGCTTCCGCCCGGCAAAGTCCGAAAGGGCCGTTCCGAGAGGCGCTGGAGCGGAAGGGCATGCCACCCCACCGCCTATTTGTTTAGAACGTTTCATGCCGACGCCGGAGCTCCTCGCCCCTCCGGCCAAAACTCAGACTGGTCGAATGATTTCCACTGTTGCATCAGCAGGAATGCGCCCGACCGTGCTCTGACGACCGTCTTTCGTCTTTCTCACGATCTCGCTGATCCGCACGATCGCGCCGCGATGCCATTGGTCCAC
>Ga0214472_10009090_pt1 | contig 10365 bp, 12 predicted proteins | sample RVTome_6_FD_207662 | JGI IMG/M metagenome (GOLD analysis project Ga0214472, IMG submission 207662) | Soil microbial communities from uranium-contaminated site in the Upper Colorado River Basin, Wyoming, United States - RVT140D175 | ecosystem: Environmental > Terrestrial > Soil > Contaminated >...
TCCGCCAGCCGGGCAAGGAGCTCCGGTCGTTCGGTGAGCGCGTCGTCGAGGGGCCGGTGAGAGTGCATCTCCGCGGCCGCCGGCGGGTCGAGCGCCGCGGGAGGAGGGGGAAGCGGTGCCTCCGGCGGGCGGTGAAGCAGGGCGTTCAACTGCGCCACGGTGGTCTCTCGACCGGTCCTCAGTACGACATCGCGATGAAGCGCGTGGGCGAGCTCCACCTCGGCCTGGATGGGATCCTGCTGCGCTGCGAGCCCGGACACGTACCGAACGGTGGCGATGCGTTGGAACTCTTCCAAGAGCCGCGTGTGCTCGCCGTTGATCTCGAGCGCCCTCTCGGCGAAGTAGTAGTCGTCGAAGAGCAGGGACGCCATCGCAGCCAGCTGCAAGCGGACCGCCTCATAGTCGTAACGCGCCGCATCCGCTTCCGCGCGGGCCACCGCTCCTTCCAGCCCGAGCTTGCCGGGGTAAGGGAGTCGCTGCGAAAGCTGGATGCGCTGTCCATAGCGCACCTCGGCGGCGCCGATGCTCAGCGGAGCGAAGCCGTAAGACAGGGTGGGGTCGTCCAGACTCGTGACCTGCGGCTCTCGCCGAAGCCCCGCCTGCCATCCCCAGCGCGCCGCCTCGATGGTCGGGTTGCGCTCCAGAACCGCTCGAACCAGTGCGTCCCGACTGAGCCGGCTCTCGCCTCGAAACGGATCCGTTTCCACCTGATGGCCGTTTTGAGATCTCTCCTGCGCCGGTTGGCACAAAACCTCCCTGCCTCCAAAGCTCATGAGAACGTAAGACACGCACAGAAAAGCAATTCGTTTCATCCGCACCTCTCGTTAGTTCGGTCGACAAATGCCGCGCCGCATCGGGCAACCCGGGCGTAGCGACGCACCCGGACCGTGTTCAGGCTAGAGGTCGATCTGCGCGTCGGTGCGCAGACAGGAAGGGATCAGATAAGCAGGGGTAAAGAGCGGGACTCGTTGAAGGGCACGGGCAACCCGCGCGCGCGGAGAGTCGGTGCCTTGAAGCTGTCGTCAGAGGGAGCCACCGCCGCGAAGGGCAGCCCGGCCAGGGCGTCGTTGCGTTCGGTCTTTCCAGCGCTCCCACCAGCCGCGCTCGGGGTGGCTGGATTGTCGGCGCAACGGTTGGGCCGGCAGCAGTTCTCGGCCGTGTCCTGGCTCCAGCGATAGCCCTCCTTGCGACAGCACTGCATCGTCTGACCGTCGTCGGGGCGACCACCGCGAAGCATTCCATCCCATGCCGACGCGGTCAGTGCCAAAAGGATGACCCAGCTCAGGCCGTGTCGTTGAATGGAGGCTCCCCTGGGACGCATACCACCTTTTTAGCTCATGGGTGCTGTTTCGTCAACGAAGGGGTCCGGGGAGCCGCGGAATGCGAACGGGTCAACCGTGCCGGCGTGCCGGATGCCGGTCACTCCCCTAGCTCGCCCCCGACATAGACACTGACGACGAGCTCGTGCGCGAGTGGCGTTTCTCTACGACAACCTACGGTATGCTGGGACGGTTCGAGAAGCGTTCAGCGGAACGATCGCTCTCCGTGATAGCAAGCACCGGGCGAAAGCTCTAGTCGCGGCGGATGCCCCTCGTGGCGAGTGGCGTCCACTCGCCCGCGCAGGCCCAGATTTGCATGAGCCGGTTCTCCATTTCCACCAAGCACCGCGTTTCACACGTATCGATGGGGTCTTCGTAGTGATCCCGATGAAGGATCCTGATCGACAGAGTCACCTCTTCGCGCAACTTGCGCTTCCGGGTCGCGCGGATAATCGGCCGATAGGGCTCGATTTCGTAGAAGGAGGGCCGATGATCCTTGGGCAAGATCCACTGGGTGATCTTCTTAAGGTCCTCGTACACGTCTTTGCACAAATCGCAGCCCGGCAGCGGTGGGTGGGAACCCGGGGAGTGGGTTCCGCTCAGGATGAGCTCGTAGCCGATGGACCTCGATCCAGCGTGTTGGAAGCCAACCCGCTCCCGGAAGGCATCGAAACAGATCTGCCTCTTTTCGACGACGTCACGGAGAGCCGCAAGTGTCCCTTCATGCTGGATGTCGGGCTGATCCATCGCTTCCACCTCGTGTATTTGCTCCCACACGGGTTTCCTCGTCTTCCGCTGTTTGGGGAATGCGAATTGCATGCCAAGAGTGCGAATGAACCTCTGGCACCTGACGCCGGACGCGCCCCGGACGCCGTCGAGGGTGAGTGCGGGTGAGCCGGTCCGATTGCGCATCGGAACCTGGCCCATCGAGTCGGGTCAATCGGTTCGCGTGAAGTACCAAGTCTTCGCCCGGGAGGGCGCACGCGTCGACGGCGAAGTGACAGCTACCTGGGGCTTCAATGAAGCGTCGAACAGTTATTGGGACGCCTGGTTGGGCCCGTTCTCGGACGGCGATCGCGTGAGCTACGACGTGCTGGGCCGCGCCAGTGAAAGCAGTATCGTCGGGCCGACGGCTTCCTTTCTGGTCGGCCCAAAGCTCTACCTTGCCTTGCTCTGGCACCAGCATCAGCCCATCTACAAGGATACGTCCCTCCAGAAGCCCGAGGGTAGCTATGTCCAACCATGGGTTCGACTCCACGCGCTACGCGATTACTACTCGATGGCTCGCATGGTGGGCGAGCAGGACGGCATACACCTGACGGTGAACCTGAGCGCCTCTCTGCTCTGGCAAATCAGGGACTACATCGAGGGCGGGGCTACGGACCGTGCGCTGGAGTTGACCCAGAAACCGGCCGAGACACTGACCTCGGCGGAGCAGCACTACGTTCTCACGCACTTTTTCGATGCTCACTGGCACAACCAGATCGCGGTGCACACCCGTTACCGGGAGCTCTTCGTGAAGCGTCGCGACCGGCGTCGATTCAGCACTCGAGATGTGCGCGATCTCCAGATGTGGTTCAACTTGGCTTGGTTCGGAAAGGAATTCCGCGAAAGCGAGGTGGAGCTCGCCACCGGGGAAACCGCATCCGTGCGAGATCTCGTGGAGAAAGGCCTTGGGTTCACGGCGTCCGATATCGAAGCGATGGTCGCCGAACAGTACAAGATCCTGCGCGCCGTGATACCCATTCATCGAGCGCTTCAGAACGCAGGTCGTATCGAGGTGGTGACTACACCCTTCGCACATCCGATTCTCCCCCTGATCGTGGATACCGACGAAGCCACCATCGACCGGCCGGATGCCGGGTATCCGGCGCGCTTTCAGTATCCGGAGGACGCGGAGTCACAGGTCAAGCTCGCGGTTCGGCTGTACCGCGGCGCCTTCGGAACGTCGCCGCAGGGAATGTGGCCTGCCGAAGGCGCGGTGAGCGCGTCCACGGTGCCCATCTATGCCCGGCACGGCGTTCGCTGGATCGCCTCCGACGAAGGCGTTCTCGCTCGGTCCGGCCGATGGGGATACGAAGTCAGCGATCCTCACGTGCTCTGCCGGCCGTATCGTGCGACCCACGGCGGGGAGTCACTGAGCATTTTTTTCCGCCAAACCCGGCTCTCGAACGCCATTGGGTTCGACTACCAGGGCTACGCCGACTACCAGAAGGCGGCCGAGGACTTCGTGAGGGAAATCAAGGAGCGATACGCGAGAAGACTTTCCGCCGAAGGAGACTACGTGCTGACGGTGATTCTCGACGGTGAGAATGCCTGGGGAAGTTTCCGTGAGGACGGGCGGCCCTTCTTGGAAGCGCTCTATCGACTTCTGGCGAAGGACTCGGAGATTCGTACCGTCACCTTCCGCGAGTTTCTCGAGGGAAACGCTCCACGGGGAGTCGCTGCGCATCCGATGGAACAGCACCGCCAAGTGCACGAGCTTTTCACCGGGTCCTGGATCGACGAAGCGGGCTCGTCGCCGGGTGTGGATCTGGGCACCTGGATCGGAGAAGACGAGGAGAATCGTGCCTGGGAGCTCCTCGGCCGGACGCGTGCCTTCCTCCAAGCGGAAGGCGCCACGCCGAGCTCAGCACCGCAGGCTTTCGAGGCACTCTACATCGCCGAGGGAAGCGACTGGTTTTGGTGGTTCGGCTCGGACCAGGACTCGGGAAGCGACGAGGAGTTCGACGATCTTTTTCGAACGCACTTGAAGAACGTCTACCGTGCCCGCGGAGCTTCACCGCCCGAGGAGCTCGACACCCATATCGTGCCCCACACCGTCCTGTGGACTCATGTGGGCCAGGTGAACCGCATCCAGGTCGGAGACCGACTGACCATCCGCACACAGTGCCCGGGAGAGCTCGAATGGAGCGTCGATGGAGGACCGGCTCGGCGCCAGGCACTGTCGCCCGTGGGCGGTGTCATGGCGGGAGCGAGCCGTTACCACATCACGCTGGGTCCGTTTCCAGAGTCGGCCAGGGAGTTGCGGTTTCGCTTCGAGTGCAAGCACGAGGGTTGTCCCGGTACGGAGCTCTGCTGTGACCCGAGATTCCACACGGTTCGGATCGGCCAACGCTCCTAGCTGGCTCGCGGCGAAGGAAGAGGACGTCTTTTGTTACGACGCCAGTAGGTAGGAGGCGCCACATATACGTGTTTCCCACGTTCGTCGTCTGGATTCTCGTCTCCGTGCTCGTCGTGGAGCGATGGTACGCGCAGACGGAAGCAAGAGTGAGGGAGATTGAGCGATCGGCACAGCGCAGCGCTGGACGAAAAGTTGGCACACTGAGGACCGAGTCTTTCCCGCCACTTCGAACTGTCCTTCATCTCTGCGATGGCCAGGCCCCAGTAACCCTGAATTCTCCCTTGCTTGTCGAAGAACACGCCGGGCCAGCGCCGAAGCATCTCTTCCACCCGCTCCACGTGGAGCCCGGCCTGCGTCGCGAGCTCGGCCGGAAGCAGGGGCGTGCACTCCAAGAATCGAGCCGCCAAGGCGTCGATGTCGACAGGCGTGGTTTCCATGTTCATGACCTTTCCCTCTCGCCGAGCAGTGTAGACCCCGTACCCAAGTACAAGGTCAAGACGATTTGGAAGGAACTTTCGGGGTTGACCTTGGACCCGAGTCCAAGGTCTATCCTTGGATGTCGGAGGGCTCATGCAAGACGAGGAGCGGTTTCTCATCGGGGAGCTGGCGGAGCGGGCAGGGGTCAACCGCGAGACGCTGCGCTACTACGAGCGACGTGGGCTTCTGAAGCCCGCCCGCCGCACGGCGTCGGGCTATCGGGTCTACGATCGGGAATCTGCCGCGCGGCTGCTCTTCATCAAGAGGGCACAGGCTTTCGGGTTCTCGCTCGAGGAGATCCGTGACCTACTCGGGATGAAACCGGAGAATCCCCGGAGCTGCAATCGGGTGATGAACATGCTCGACGGGAAGATCGAGGAGTCGACCGAACGCATCCGCGAGATGCAGCGCTTCCGCCGCCAGCTGACTCGCTATCGGAAGCAGTGCAGAGAGGCACTGGCCGAGGGCGAGTCCTGTCCGGTCATTTTGGAGATTTCCCACCCGCATGAAAGCGAAAGAGTTCGAAATTGTTCTTGACTCGGTACTCGGGTACGGGCTGTAGCGTGCAGCCTAGAGGGGAAAGGAAGGATCGATGTCGGAGAAAGTCGTGGAGAACGCCAGCGATTCCTGTTGCGCGGTAGGCGAGGAGCGTTCGACGGCCGGAACCCTGGGAGCGCTGTCCGCGGTTTTGGCGTCCGCCTGCTGCGGGCTCCCTCTGCTCTTGCTGGCAGTCGGATTGGGCGGTCTCGGACTTGGAAGCTTCCTCGGAACGTATCACTGGTATTTCACGGGAGCCGGGATCGTGCTCCTCTCTGGCGTCTGGTTCGTCTTCCTGAGAGAGAAAGCCAGGCTTCGCGCCGCGGGGTCCGACAGCCGCCATGCTCGGCTGACGCCAGCGCTTCTCGCCGTGGCGACCGCCGCTGTTGTCGCCTTCGGCCGCCTCAACGTCGCGAGTGCGCTGGGATTGGGCTCAAAGGCGCGAGAGGTCGCCAAGGCGAGCTCCGGCTCGTATGGCGAGCTCGAGCAAGTGGTTCTACCGGTGGAAGGCATGACCTGCGTCACCTGTTTAGTGGGGCATTGAGAAAGCGCTCGGCAAGCTCGAGGGCGTCGTGGAGGCCAAAGCCAGCTCGTCCGAGCACAAGGTCCTCGTGCGCTACGAGGCCGGCCGCGTGAGCCTGGAACAGATGGTGGAGGCAATCGCAACGACGGGCTACAGAGCGAGCCTTCCTCAGAGCTGATCGATCTGAAGGAGGGAGAAATGGATTGCTGTAAAGTTCCCGAGACGGCTTCGAAAGCGGATCCCGCGCTCGACAGTTGCCGCCAGTGTGGTGCGAAGGGTAGGCGCGTGTCTACGGAGACGATGGAAAGCATACTGAAGCCCCAGGCGCTTGCCCGGATGCGGGAAGCAGCCTACTTCTTCGATCGCTCCCCGGACTGTGACGTTGTGTATTTCTCGAACGACGCCGAGTCGTATTTCGGCAAGGACGAGCTCACAGTGCGTGTCGGTATCAAAGAGAAAGACCCGCCGATCCCTCTCTGCTACTGCTTCGGTCACACCGCCGAGTCGGCGCGGGCGGAGCTCATGGCGACCGGTCGGACGACGATCCCGGAGAGGATCGAGGCGGAAATCAGAGCTGGAAATTGTAGCTGCGAAGTCACAAATCCCTCGGGTTCCTGCTGTCTCGGGGAGGTCCATCGAGCGATTGGTGAGATTGACAAAGAGCTCTCACGCGAGCCCGTCACGGAATCGGAAAGGAGATAGAGACGATGTGGAAGAGGTTGCTGTTTCTAGCTCTGGCAAGCCTTACCATGTTCTCACTTCAACTCACGATTGCAGCGGAGAGAACGAAAGAGGTCGAGCTCGAAGTCCGGGGCATGACGTGAGCTGGCTGCGCCGCGGCGGTCAAAGCCGCGCTCGAGAATGTGGAGGGCTGCGAGGAAGCCAAGGCGGACTGGGAAAAGGGATGGGCCTGGGCGAGGTACGATCCGGACAAAACCAACCCTGAGGAGCTGGTCAAAGCCATCAACGAGAAGACCGTCTTCGAGGCCGAGTTCCACAAGAAGGCCGAGAATAAAGAGAAGTGAAGACGCGGACGCTCAGTTATTCCTAATGGCCTTGCTCTACCGAATCGACCCGGACGACATCGACCCGGCTTTGACTGCTCGCGTGCGCGCCAGGGGAGTCCGGGCGAGCGACGTTCGCATCAATTGGGCCGAGCTGATGCGCTACAAGCGCAGCTTCACCGAGCGAGACTTGCGGATCATTCTTAGAGTGAAGCAAGAAGCGACGACGGTTTTCAACAAGGAACGGACCCGATTCGCGGCGATTGACGCTCGCACCTCGAGGAGCCGTTGGTCGTTGGGTGGTTTCGCCCGCTGAATTCCGCGGATGCGGGATTTGACCCTTTCGCTCGAACGCCTTCTTCCCTACCCCTCGTCGCTCCAAAGGCTTAGACGGGCTTCATCGATGGCAAGAAGCTTGCTATCTCTGTGGCCGAGGTTCAACGACGATGAACATCAGAAGACTAGGATTAAAGATGTGGACTCTAGCGCTCCTGCCGATGTTCCTTGCGGCTTGTTCCGACTCGTCTTCCTTGCCAACGACACCCACGCCTCCGACGTCGAGCGGACCGGTGGTGACGAATCCGCAGGTCCTGGTGGGCGGGATGCCGGTACAAGCCCCCGTGCCGCGAGGCACCGACCAACCCAGCCTCTTCCGCATCCATGTCCAGGCACCGGGAGGGCTTGCCACTATCCGGCGCGTCGTTCTTCAGTATTCACAGCCTGGACCGAATCATCACGGCGGGTCGATGATGAGAGGGTTTTCCGGGACAGTGCTTTGTTACGACGACGGAACTCATGGAGACGATATTCCTGGTGACGGCATCTACCACTATATGGATCCCGAGAACCAGATCGGCTGCCACGGTCTGAACGCGCCTCGAGGGAATTACGAGTATGCTTTCTGGTGCGAGGACGCGCTCGGTCAAAGGAGCAACACCGCTACCCTGACCATCGTCCGCCAGTAGATGGCGAACCGAAGAATGAGGCGTCGGCGAGTGTCGCTCAACCCCCTCGCTTCGTCTGACTTCCACTCCCCTTCGCAGGCCCCATCGGCTTCAGCCGAGTCATGTCTTCGGCAGCAAGCTGGAGCCTTTCTTTGGTCTGATTCGCGAGGTGCTCAGAGAGCTCGCTCATCCGTCTCCCGCTTTCCGACCAGGCCGCGCAAATACACACTTCCGTCGAGTCGGCCCCGGACCGAACGATAGCAACCAGAGGGAACAGCAAGGCCGGATCCCCGTCGGCGAAGAGGCATTGCAAAAGCAGCAGCGGGTGATTCAAATACAACACCTCGACGGCCGCCGCTTCGATTCCGAGCCGCTCACGAGCGAGATCGGACAGAGGAATGCGCTCGCCGATTTCGAAGCCGGCTTCCTCGAGCATGGCAGCCAGCCGCTTCAACGCTTTACGCCGGGGACCGCGGAGGCTCAAACGGCATACGGACCGCGGGCATGGGGATCGACAGGTGAGGCAGCCTCCTTCGGTATCGTGGTTTAGCGTTGTCGCCATACGAGCAAGGCCTAGCAAGAAGCCTGCCGTGTGGTTTCCAGCAACCTGAGGTTTCCTCTGGCACAGTCATTGCTATCCGATGGGCATGCAGATGAGCCACCATGCGTCCAGGGCTCCGATCGGAGCTTGCATCACGGTGATGTTCCTTCTCTTCAATTCGCTCGACGCGGCCGGTGAAAGCACAGCGACACGATCCGATGACCCGCTGCTCTCTTCCTTAATCGAAGAAGCCCTCGAGAAGAATCCGGCAGTGATTGCAGCCCAGGAGGCCGCCGCCGCCGCTCGGTTTCGGCCCCCCCAGGCGGGCTCGCTCCCGAACCCGATGTTCGTCACCGCATACACGAACGACGGGCTCTCCCCGAGCCTGGGAAGCCAGGAAATGACGACTCTCGCCTTCATGTGGGGTCAAGAGCTCCCTTATGCGGGGAAGAGAGGTCTCCGAGCCGACGTGCTCGCTCGAGCGGCCGACCAGGTCGACCAGCAGCTCGAACGGGTGAAGCTGAGCGTCGCCGCGGCGGTCCAACGCGCTTACTACGACTTGCTCCTCAGCCGAAACCTGCTCGCCCTGATCCGGGAACAGCAAGAGATCTGGAGACAGACCGAAGGCGTCATTCGAGCGCGCTACGCGGTCGGCCGGGGAGCACAGCCGGACGTTCTGCGCGCCCAGGTAGAGGTGGTCCGCATCGAGCGGCCACTGGTCGAGCAAGAGGCCGAAGCCGAGATCCGCGTCGCCCAGCTCAACCAGCTTCTCGACCGGCCGGCCGGGACTCCTCTGGTAACCGAGGCGCGCCTCGCTCTGAGCCCCGTCGACGAAGGGCTCGAAGAAATGCTCCAACGCCTCGAGGCCCGGAGCCCTGAGGTGAAGAGCGCTGCCCTCGGCGTCGCGCGTTCGGAGCTCGGTGTAGCCCTGGCGCAGAAAGAGTTCAAGCCCGACTTCCTCGTCCAGGGTGGCTACATGAACCGCGGAGGCCTCGACCCGATGTGGGTCGCGGGGTTGGGCATATCAGTGCCTCTTTACCGGGAGCGGCTCAAGAGCGGGGTCGCGGAAGCTCAGGCGCAGTCGCGGTCGAACGAGCGGCTTTTGGACTGGGTCCGGCTCATGCTGCGCTTCCGAACCGAACAGCGCGTCGCCCAGCTCGAGGCCGCCGAGAGGATTGCGGTCCTCTACGCGGGGGGCGTTATCCCACAGGATCGTCTCTCCGTCGACGCATCCATGGCGAGCTACCAGACCGGACAGACCCCCTTCGTGACCGTCCTCGAGACGCTCACGACGCTCTACAGCGACCTCGCCATTCATCTCCAGATTCTCGCGAACTACGAGAAGATCCGCGCGAGTCTGGAGGAAGCGAGCCTCGAGGAAACGTCGAGCCTCTCGATGGGAGGTGGCGCGATGCCTTCGGCGGGCGGCGGCATGACGACGACCGGAACCATGGGCGGTGGCGAGGCATCGAGCGGCTCTTCCACCATGTCCAATCGCTAGGAGTTCCATTCATGAATCATTCGAATGTTCCACCAGTTGAAGGAAGAAGCTCCCAGAGGACCGCCTGGCGCGCGCTTTCTTACTCGATCGTCGCCGTCGTGTCGCTTGCGCTCGGCGTCGCCGGCACGCTGCTCGTGCTCCGGTCCGGGATGCCGCCTCCGCTCCGCGACGCGGAACCGCCCGCTCACGAAGCGGTTTCAGCTCCACCGACTCCTTCCGCTGACCACGAGGGCGAGCATCCCCAAGAGGCGGCGGGCAAGGTCGTCTACGTCTCCCCCGCTCGCCAGCAGCTCATCGGCGTGAGGACGGCCGCGATCGAGAGGCGCCCGCTCGAGTCGTCGATCCGCACCGTCGGCACCCTCGCCTACGACGAGACGCGGGTCACTCACATCCAC
>Ga0214472_10009091_pt1 | contig 10363 bp, 9 predicted proteins | sample RVTome_6_FD_207662 | JGI IMG/M metagenome (GOLD analysis project Ga0214472, IMG submission 207662) | Soil microbial communities from uranium-contaminated site in the Upper Colorado River Basin, Wyoming, United States - RVT140D175 | ecosystem: Environmental > Terrestrial > Soil > Contaminated >...
GGCGGTGATGCAGGACGTCGCCAGCTACGAGGCGACGCAGGAAACGCTCGCGCTGCTCAAGATCCTGGCGCTCGGCCGGCGCCAGGTGGAGGAGGGCAGGACGGTGCCGGCGGCGGAGGCCTTCCGGCGCCTGCGCGAGCGGCGATCGCGGCGCTGATGCCGTTCGAGGTGCGCCTGACGGCGGACGCCGTGCGCGACCTCGAGGAGATCGACGACTGGATCTCGAGGCACGACAGCCCGGCGAGAGCCGCCCACGTGGCGGCGCGCATCGAGGCGGCCATTACGGCGCTGAAGCGCTATCCGCAGCGCGGCCGGCATCCAACGGAGCTGCTCGCCCTGGGCATCCGCGACTACCGCGAAACCTTCTTCAAGCCCTACAGGATCGTCTACTACGTGGAAGGCAAGCGCGTCTACGTGTCCCTGATCGCCGACGGACGCCGGGACATGCAGACCCTGCTCGCCCGGCGCCTTCTCGGCGCGTGACCGGCACGCCGCCGCCTTCGCCTTCCTCCATCAGCAGTTGCGAACCGTGCCGACCGGGCGCTTGAAAGCGGGGCGCTCACGCGCGAGTATTTGCCTCGGAGACCCCATGCCCCTCGCCTGGTCCATGCTTCGCAACCCGCCGCCGACGACGCTCGCCGCCGCGCGCGCGCTCGCGCACCGCGCCGCGCAGTGGCCCGCGCGCGCGGCGCGGGCGAACCTGGAACCCACCCCCGACGACAGCCACTCGGCGCTCGCCTGGGACCCCGGCATGGCGGCGCTCCTCAGCCAGCCGCTCAAGGGCGGCGTGCGGGTCGGCCTGCGCGTGGCGGTGCTCGAGCTGGTGTTCACCAAGGGATCGCAAACCGAGGCGTGCGCTCTGGCGCGCAACAAGGATGCGGAGGCCGGCAACTGGCTCGACGGCAAGCTCGCCGCGGAGGGCCTGAAGCCGGCCTCCGCAGCGACGCTCCCCTACGACATGCCGCCGGCGGGATTTGCGCGGGCCGCGGACGAAGGCCCGCGCCTTGCCGCGCTCGCCGCCTGGTTCGCCGCCGGGGCGGAGCTCCTCGAAGAGCTGCGCGCGAAGCACCAGCGCTTCAAGCCCGGCCCCACGCGCTGCTGGCCGCACCACTTCGACATCGCCATGGGGGTCGAGCTGGAAGAGCCGCAAACCGCGGCCGCGCGCTCGATCGGCATCGGCGTCTCGCCGGGCGACGATTACTACGCCCAGCCCTACTTCTACCTGAGCCCGTACCCGAGACCGAACACCGACAACCTCCCGCCGCTGCCGCCGGGGGGCCGCTGGCACAAGAAGGAGTTCTTCGGCGCGGTGGCGACCGCCGTGGACATCCTCGCGCTCCCCGAGCCGCGCGGCGGGCTGATGAGAATCGCCGACGCCGCCTTCGAGGAAAGCCTGAAGCGGCTCCACGTCCGCTGAAGCCTCATTGCACCGGCTGCAGATCCTCCATCACCGTAGGCAAGAGCTCGCTCACGTTGGGGTGGATGCGCACGTGGCGCTGGAACTCGGTGTACGGCGTCTTCGCGTACACCGCGTCGATGAGCGAGTGCACCGCCTCGTCCGCCCCGGTGCCGAGCAGGCTCGCGCCGAGGATGCGCCGGCTCGAGGCCTCCACGCAGATCTTCAGGAAACCGAGCGTCTCGCCTTTTTCCACCGCGCGCGAGACGCGCGTCATCGGGCGCTTGCCGACGAGCGCCTTGATGCCCGCCTTCTTCGCTTCCGTCTCGTTCATGCCCACGCGCCCGAGCGGCGGGTCGGTGTAGAGCGCGTACACGGGGACGCGGTCGGTCCACTTGCGCCCCGCGCCGTTGAGCAAGTTGTCGGCGACGATCTCGTAGTCGTTGTACGCGGTGTGGGTGAAGGCGCCCTTGCCGTTGCAGTCGCCGAGCGCCCACACGCGCGGGTTCGACGTCTGCAGCGCTTCGTCCACCTCGATATGGCCGCGCGCATCCGTGCGGATGCCGGCCGCTTCGAGCCCGAGGTCGTCGGTGTTCGGCACGCGCCCCACGGCAAGGAGAAGATGCGTGCCACGCGCGCGCGGCGCGCCCTCGGCGCAGTCGAGGCCCAGCGAGAGACCGCCGGCCTCCTTTTTCACCGTGAGGCACTTCGCATTCAGCCGCACTTCGATGCCTTCGGCTTCCAGCATCTCCTTTAGCGCTAGAGAGACGTCCTCGTCCTCGCGAGCGACGAGCCGCGGGCCCATCTCGATCACCGTGACGCGCGCGCCGAAGCGGCGCAGCATCTGGCCGAACTCGAGGCCGATGTAGCTTCCGCCCGCTACGAGAAGGTGCGCGGGCAGCGCTTTGAGCGCCATCATCGACTGGTTGGTGAGGTAGGGCACCCCGGAAAGCCCCGGCATGCAGGGCACGAGCGGGCGGCCGCCCGTGTTGACGAAGATCTTCCCGGCCGAGAGCTCCTCGCCGTTCACGCGCACCCTGTCCGGTCCGGTAAAGCGCGCGTGCCCGCGGAACACCTTCGCGCCCTTCAGCCCTTCCATCCAGCGCTGCACGCCGCGGCTCGAAGCGGCGACGATCGCGTCCTTCCTCGCCATCACCGCGCCGAGATCCACGCGCGGCTCGCCCTCGAGCCGCACGCCGTAGTCGGCGGCGCGCCGCGCCATGTGCGCGGCATAGGCGCTCGCCACCATCGCCTTGGTGGGCGTGCAGCCGTCGTTCACGCAGGTGCCGCCGAACTTGTCGCGCTCGATGACGGCGACGGAAAACCCCGCGCCGGCGAGCCGCGCGGCGAGCGCGGGCCCGGCCTGGCCGGTGCCGATGACGAGGGCGTCGAAGGAGGCGGGCATGGGGGGACTATAGACCCGGGCGGGGGCGCGTGTAGCTCGCTGGATAGATATACAGTAATGGCCTATAGTCCCGCCCCATGGGCGCGGCGGAGGCATTCCAGAAGCTTAACCAGCGGCAGCGCGAAGCCGCCCAGGCCCCCGCCCACCCGCTCCTCGTCATCGCCGGCGCCGGCACCGGCAAGACCAACACCCTCGCACATCGCGTAGCGCACCTGGTTCTCCAGGGCGTGGCCGCGGAACGCATCCTCCTCCTCACCTTCACGCGCCGCGCGGCGCTGGAGATGACGCGCCGCGCGAGCCGCATCGTCGCCGAGGCGCACAAGGGCGTGCGCCTGCCGTGGAGCGGGACGTTCCACTCCGTAGCCAACCGCCTCATCCGCCGCCATCACGCCCGGGTCGGCCTCGCCGAAAACTTCAGCGTGCTCGATCGCGGCGACGCCGCCGACCTGATGGACGTCGTGCGGCACGAGCTCGGCTTCTCGAAGACCGAGAAGCGCTTTCCACGGAAGGACACCTGCGCAGCGATCTACTCGCACCGCGTGAACACGCAGGGAACGCTGGAAAATTCGCTCAGGGATTCCTTCCCCTGGTGCGCCGAGTGGCAGGCGGAGCTGCAGAAGCTCTTCGCCGCTTATGTCGAAAGAAAGCTCGCCAACCAGGCGCTCGACTACGACGACCTGCTGCTCTACTGGCACGCGATGATGCAGGACGAGCAGCTCGCAAGAGAGATCGGCGCAGCCTGGGACCACGTGCTGGTGGACGAGTACCAGGACACCAACGTCCTGCAGGCGGAGATCCTCGCGCGGCTGCGCCCGGACGGCCAGGGCCTCACGGTGGTGGGCGACGACGCGCAGTCGATCTACTCGTTTCGCGCGGCGACGGTGGAGAACATCCTCGGCTTCGAGAAGCGCTTCGGCGCCTCGGTCGTCACCCTGGAAGACAACTACCGCTCCACGCAACCCGTCCTGGATGCGGCGAACGCGCTGATGCGCGAAGCCGATCGCCAGTACCGGAAAGAGCTGCGCGCCGCGAAGGGCGACGGCCCGAAGCCGCGCCTCGTCACGGTGGCCGACGACGCGGCGCAGGCGCAGTACGCGGTGACGCGCGTGCTCGAAGCGCGGGAAGAGGGCACGGAGCTCAAGCGCCAGGCGGTGCTCTTCCGCTCCTCGCACCACTCGGACGTGCTCGAGCTCGAGCTGGTGAAGCGGAACATTCCCTACCTGAAGTACGGGGGCCTCAAATTCCTCGAGGCGGCGCACGTGAAGGACGCGCTCGCGGTGCTCAGGTGGGCCGACAACCCGAAGAACCGCGTCGCCGCCTGGCGCGCGCTGCAGCTCCTGCCCGGCGTGGGGCCGAAGGGCGCCGAGCGCGCCTGGACGGCGTTCGAAGCCTCGAGCCACTGGTGGACGGCGCTGAAGACCGGCTCGAACGAGTTCGACGATCTTCTCAAGGGCCTCGCCGGTCCGCTCACGCCCTGGTCCGGGCAGATGCAGCGCGTGCGCGAGTGGTACGCGCCTTTGATGGAGCGCCTCTACGACGCACCCGAAGTCAGGGCGGGCGACCTCCTGCAGCTCGAGCGCATCGCCGCCACCTACGGCACGAGAGAAAGCTTCCTCACCGAGCTCGCGCTCGATCCGCCGCAGGCCACCTCCGACCTCGCGGGCGAGCCGTACCTGGACGATGACTACCTCGTCCTCTCCACCGTGCACTCGGCGAAAGGCCAGGAGTGGGACGCGGTCTATCTCCTCAACGTCACCGACGGCAACTTCCCGAACGAATTTTCCACCGGCAAGCCCGAGCAGATCGAGGAGGAGCGGCGCCTTCTTTACGTCGCCATGACGAGGGCCAGGACGAAACTCGATCTCATCTCCCCGCTCAAGTACTACCTGACGCAGCAATCCAGGATGGGCGACCGGCACGTCTACGGGGCGAAAAGCCGCTTCCTGACAAAGTCTGTCATGGCCTGCCTGGACCAGATGGCCTACGGCGAAACTGATTCCACAGCGAAACCGCAAGGCGCGAGCCCCGCCGTCGACGTCGCCGCCAGACTCAGGGATATGTGGGCGTAGCCCAAGTCCGGTAAATTGACGGCATGGCGAAGGTCCAGGTCCTGCCGTCGGTGTTCGCGAGCGTCGCGTTCCTGAAGATCCACGACTTCAGCCACCGGCCCGTGATCGAGCAGACGCGCCTCAGGGCCCAGCTCGAGGCGGTGGTGGCGGTGGTGCTCCCGGCGCTGAAGGAGAACGCGCGCATCGTGCTCGACGCCGCCGACGGCATCGCGCTCGTGGTGCTCGATGACCCGCGCGCGGCGCTCGCCCTCGCCGAGCGCACGCTCGCCGCGGGCGCGGTCGGACTGCCCCTGTGCATCGGCATCAATCACGGCGCCGTCAAGCAGTCCGGCAAGGGCAAGAGCGAGGGCCTCCTCGGCGACGGCATCGCCGTGGCCGCCGCGATCGCCGAGCTCGCCGGCCCGCAGAAGCTGCTGCTCACCAAAGAGTTCCGCCAGGCGCTCGAGGACGCCGCGCCCGGCGCGGAAGCCGCGCTCGCCACCGCGGGCACGCATACCGACGCGAGCCTGCGCGCGCACGAGCTCTACCGCCCCGATCCGCGCGGCGCCGCGCGCCGCGGCGCGCGCTACCTCGCGGCGAGCGTCGCAGCGGTCATCGCCCTCGCGGGCGCGGGCGTCGCCTTCCGCGTCTCGATCGAGGGCCTGGATCGCTACGCAGCGCGCATCGGCGCACAGGCGAAAGACGCGGTGCACCGGCTCAGAAGCGAAGTCCAGCCCGCGCCGCCGCCCGCCCCCGACGCGAAGCGCAGGAGCCGCTAGATGGCGCGGAAGAAGGAAAACCGCATCGGCCGCTACCGGATCCTCGACGAGCTGGGGCGCGGCGCCATGGGCGTGGTCTACCGCGCCGAGGACCCGTCGCTCGACCGGGTCGTCGCCCTGAAGACCATCTCGCTTGGCGACGAGAAGGAGGGCCGCAAGGAGTACGAGAAGCGCTTCCTGCTCGAGGCCAAGGCCGCGGGCAAGCTCACGCATCCCAACATCGTCACCATCTTCGACTACGGCGAGGAGGAGGGCATCGCCTTCATGGCGATGGAGCTGCTCGAGGGCCAGGACCTGCGCGCGCGCATCCGCCAGGGCGAGATCCCGCCCATGGAAGCGGTGGAGATCGCGCTGCAGGTGGCCGACGGCCTGGGCTTCGCGCACGAGTTCGGCGTCGTGCACCGCGACGTGAAGCCCGGCAACATCATGCTGCTCGAACGTGGCGCGGTGAAGATCATGGATTTCGGCATCGCGCGCATGCGCCAGATCGACGCCACCAAGACGAGCACCGGCATGGTGCTCGGCACGCCGCGCTACATGTCGCCCGAGCAGATCGGCGGCCAGCCGGTGGACCAGCGCTCGGACATCTTCAGCCTGGGCACCGTGCTCTACGAGATGCTCACGAACAGCACGCTGTTCGCCGGCCAGGACGTGAACCAGATCGCGCACAGCGTGGCCAACACTGAGCCCGTGCCCCCCTCGCGCCTGCACCCGGAGCTGCCGCAGATGCTCGACTTCATCGTCGCGCGCGCGCTGAAGAAGGACCCCGCGGTGCGCTACCAGGACGCCTACGAGTTCGCCGCCGACCTGCGCGACGTGCTGGCGGAGATGCGCAGCCGCGCCCCTTCGCGCGAGCGCGACGAGCGCGAAAAGACGCAGACGCTGAGGGTCGATGCGAGCGCGGCCAAGCTCCCCGTGGCGCCGGCGGCGAACGCCATCGCGCGCGAGACGCGCCTGCCGCTGTCGCGCGTGTTCGACAGCGACGCGGCGCTCGAGCGCGTCGAAGCGCGCGCGAAGCGCGAGCGCTTCACCCTGCCGCCGCGGCGCGTGGGGATGTTCCGCAGGCTGCTGCGCGACCGGCTGCCGCGGCGGCTGTTCGCCGCGGCGGTGGTGGCCGCGTGCCTCGGCGGCCTGATCGCCTTCGGCTAGGCCGCTACGCGGCCTGCTTGAGCTGCAGCGCCTTGTCGGTCGCTTCCCAGGTGAACTCGGGCTCCTCGCGGCCGAAGTGGCCGTAGGCGGCGGTCTTCTCGTAGATCGGCCGCAGGAGATCCAGCATCTTGATGATGCCGCGCGGCCTGAGGTCGAAGTTCGCCTGCACGAGCTGCGCGAGCTGCTCGTCGGCGATCTTGCCGGTGCCCTGCGTGGTCACCATGATGCTGGTCGGCTGCGCGACGCCGATGGCGTAGGAGAGCTGCACCAGGCACCTGGAAGCGAGCCCCGCGGCGACGATGTTCTTCGCCACGTAGCGCGCCGCATACGCGGCGGAACGGTCCACTTTCGAAGGGTCCTTGCCCGAGAACGCCCCGCCGCCGTGCGGCGCCGAGCCGCCGTAGGTGTCGACGATGATCTTTCGTCCCGTCAGGCCGCAGTCGCCCTTCGGGCCGCCGATCTCGAAGCTGCCGGTGGGATTGACGTGGTACTGGATCCTGCCCTTCACCAGGGCCTTGGGCAGCACGGGCTTGATGATCTGCTCGATCACCGCCTCCTTGATCGCGTCCTGCTTCAGGCCCGCGGCGTGCTGCGTGGAGAGCACCACGGTGTCGATCGAATCGGGCCTGCCGTTCACGTACCTCACCGTCACCTGCGACTTGGCGTCGGGCCGCAGCCACGGCAGCCGCCCGTCGCGGCGCAGCTCGGCCTGGCGCTCGACCAGGCGGTGCGAGAGGTAGATGGCAAGCGGCATCAGGCTCGGGGTCTCGTCGCAGGCGTAGCCGAACATGAGGCCCTGGTCGCCCGCGCCCTGGTCCATGTCGAGCTCGCGGTTCACGCCCTGGGCGATGTCCTTCGACTGCTCGCCGTAGGCGACGATCACCGTGCAGGTGTGGGTGTCGAAGCCGATCGCCGGGTCGTCGTAGCCGATGCGCCGCACGGTCCTGCGCACCACTTCCTGGTAGTCGACGTGCGCTTCGCGCTTCTTCGTGATCTCGCCGGCGAGCACCACCAGGTTGTCCTTGACGAGGGTCTCGGCGGCGACGCGCGCGCCCGTGTCCTGGCTTAGAATCGCGTCGAGGACCGCGTCCGAGATCTGGTCCGCCACCTTGTCCGGATGGCCCTCGGACACCGATTCCGAAGTAAAAAGATAATCGCTCATCGCTTCCGCCGTCGCCTCGAAAAAAGGCTTGAAGGATATCAGATGATGCACCTGCTGGCGCGCCTGCCGCTAGGCGTGCTGCACGCGCTGGGAAGCGTCCTCGGCTGGGCCATCTACGCGCTGTCGCCGGCGTACCGGGCGCGGCTGCGCGCGCACCTCGCGCAGGCGGGCTACGCGGACGCCGCGACGCGCCGCGCGGCGATCGCCGAAGCCGGCCGCATGGTGGCGGAGGCCCCGAAGCTCTGGCTGCGCCCGCGCGCCGAGATCCTCGCGCTCGTGCGCCGCGTCGAAGGGCTGGAAGCCGCCGCCGCGGCGCGCGCCGCGGGCAAGGGCATCGTCTTCCTCACGCCGCACTTCGGCTGCTTCGAGATCACCGCGCACGCGGTGGGCGAATCGGGCCCGCTGACCGTGCTCTACCGGCCGGCGCGCAGCGCAGGCCTGCGGCGCATGATGCAGGCCGGGCGCGCGCGCGGCAACGTCGCGCTCGCCGCGGCGACGCTCGGCGGCGTGCGCCAGCTCCTCGCGGCGCTGAAGCGCCGCGAGGCGGTGGGCATCCTCCCCGACCAGGTGCCGGCGGTGGGCGAGGGCGAGTGGGTCGAGTTCTTCGGCCGGCCGGCCTACACCATGACGCTCGCGGGCAAGCTCGCCGCGCGCGCCGACGTCGCCGCGTTTCTCGTCATGGGGCGGCGCCTGCCGCACGGCGAGGGCTACGTGGTGCGCGTCACGCCGCTCGCCGCGGCGCGCGCCGGCGAGAGCGCTGCGCGGCGCGTGAACCGCGCGCTGGAAGAGGCGATCCGCGAGCAGCCCGCGCAGTACCTGTGGGGCTACAACCGCTACAAGCGCCCGCCGGGCGCGCCGGCGCCATGAGCCGGCTGGTGTTTTTCCTCCTGTGGGTGATCCACTTCCTGCCGCTCGGCGCGCAGGCGGCGATCGGCAACGCCGTCGGCGGCGCGCTCTTCTGGCTCATCCGCGAGCGCCGGCGCGTGACGCGCATCAATCTCGCAAAGTGCTTTCCCGGCATGGACCCCGCGGCGCGCGAGCGCCTGGCGCGCGCGCATTTTCGCGCCTTCACGAGGAGCTTCGTGGAGCGCGGGCTGCTGTGGTGGGCGCCGCGCGAGAGGATCGAGCGCCTCATCCGCCTGGAGGGCCTGGAGCACCTGCGCGCGCTGGGCGACACCCCCGCGATCCTCTTCGTGCCGCACTTCGTGGGGCTCGACGCGGGCGGCACGCGCGTCACCAGCGACGTGGACATCGTCGCCATGTTCGCGCGGCAGAAGGACCCGCGCTTCACGCGGCTCCTTGCGCTCGGCCGCACGCGCTTCGGCGACCAGCGCATGGTGTCGCGCCAGGAGGGCGTGCGCGCGGCGATCCAGGCGATGCGGCGCGAAAAGCGTCCCTTCTACTACCTCCCGGACCTGGACCACGGGCCGAGGAACGCGGTTTTCGTGCCGTTCTTCGGGGTGCCCGCGGCCACCGTGCCGGGGCTCTCGCGCATCGCGAAGCTCTCGGGCGCGAAAGTGCTGCCCTGCGTGACGAGGATGCTGCCCGGGGGCGCTGGCTACGTGGTGCGCATCGAGCCGCCGTGGGAAGACTTCCCCACCGAGGACGTCGCCGCCGACACCCGGCGCATGAACGCCTACATCGAAAAGGTGGCGCTCGAGATCCCGGCGCAGTACCTGTGGATGCACAAGCGCTTCAAGACGCGCCCGCCGGGCGAGGCGCGCTTCTACTGACTAGAATGCGCATCGTGACGAAGAACAGGCTGCGCGCCGCGGTCGTGGGAGTGGGCTACCTCGGCCAGTTCCACGCCGAGAAGCTCGCCGCCGCCGCCGGCGTCGAGCTGGTCGCGGTCGTGGACAGCGACGCGGCGCGCGCGAAGGCGATCGCCGCGAAGCACGGCTGCCGGGCGCTCGCCGACGCGCGCGAGCTCGCGGGCGCGGTCGACCTGGTGTCGATCGCCGTGCCCACCGAGCGCCACCACGCCGCGGCGCTGCCGTTTCTCGAGGCCGGCGTGCACGTGCTGGTGGAAAAGCCGATCGCGGCGACGCTCGCCGAGGCCGACGCGCTCATCGCCGCGGCGCGCAAGCACCGCGCGCTGCTCGCGGTGGGGCACCTGCAGCGCTTCAACCCGGCGTTCCGCGCGCTCGCCGCGGCGCTCGAGAAGCCCCTGTTCATCGACTGCGAGCGGCTCTCGGGCTTCAAGCAGCGCGGCATCGACGTCGACGTGGTGCTCGACCTGATGATCCACGACCTCGACCTCGTGCTCTCCATGAAGGAGAAAAGCGAGGTGGCCCAGGTCTCGGCCTGCGGCTTCCAGGTGCTCACCGACTCCATCGACATCGCCAACGTGAGGATCGAGTTCGCCGACGGCTGCGTCGCCAACCTCTCGGCGAGCCGCGTGAGCCAGCAGCCGGTGCGCAAGCT
>Ga0214472_10009092_pt1 | contig 10363 bp, 8 predicted proteins | sample RVTome_6_FD_207662 | JGI IMG/M metagenome (GOLD analysis project Ga0214472, IMG submission 207662) | Soil microbial communities from uranium-contaminated site in the Upper Colorado River Basin, Wyoming, United States - RVT140D175 | ecosystem: Environmental > Terrestrial > Soil > Contaminated >...
AACATCTCGATCGACATGCACCCGCTCAAGGATGGCAGCCCCGGCGGGTCGGGGAACGGCCTGACGCTGACGCTTCCCGACGGGAAGGTGATGAAGCTCGACTGAAAGTCGGGCTCAAAAGTCCGGGGTATCGTCCTGGGGCATGGGCACGAGGTCCTTTGCGTGGCTCAGGCCCCAGTTGAAGATGTCCGTGCCGCGTCCCGCGCCCTCAGCGCAAATCGCTTCTTCAATCGGCCCTTCCTCCGACCTGGCGTAGTGCTGCCGTGCGGTCCACGGCATGGTGAAGGCGCCCGGATCATCGACGCGCACGGTCACGTCCATCGTCTTGCCGTCGGCGCTGAGGCGATAGCGTTCGATGACGTGAAGCTGGTCGGTGTGCGGCGTGCGGTAGTTGTCGACGAAACTCAGCGGATGCGCGAGGATTCCGATCGTGTCGACGACGAGCGTGTCGCCGTTCTCGTAGTGGCCGACCGATTCTCCGTTCCAGGACGGCTTCGGGTTCGGTGAATGCGGCACGTTCAGGTAGACGTGCCGGAACTGGTTGTCGCCGCGGTAGGCCAGCAGCACGAACGTCGGCTGCTGCACGAAGAACACCATCGGCGGCGTCACGCGGCGAAAGACGTTCCACGCCACCGGCCCAGGCGGATAGCATCGCTCCCGCGCCACGAACGGGATCTTGCCGGCCAGCACCTCGTTGTTGTCGCGCTCCATCTGCGCGCGCACCCGGGGCTGCAGAATCGGATTGCTCAGATCGGCGATGCGATAGGTCGGTTGATCGGACGTATCGTTCGGAACGTACGGATAATCCGGCCTCGACATGATCGGGCCGGGCCCGCCGTCTTCCGGCGGCAGCCAGTTGTCGCCGTCCACGCGGTCCGGATACCAGGAGATCCGATCGTTCGGCGCGAAGTTCGGGATGCGCTCGCCTGCCCCCTGCGCGTCACGGGTCGGTGCGGCGGGTTCCCGCAGCGCGAACCAGAGACCGGCGGCACAGATCGCGACGCCGGCGCAGAGCGCACTCGCGCGGTTCAGGTTGGTCATCGTGCCGGTGGGAATCTAACACAGACCAAGGCATTTGCGCGATCGACGGCCCTCGTGTCAGGCGGCGGCCTGACGGGCTCTGCAGACTGGCGAGTGACACTTCAGTTCCGGGCACTAGTTAAGGTTGAGAACTGGCTCGGGTAACCTTGTCGGTGCCGATCCAGTGAGTCAGCAGAGGCGCGCCGATGGACCCGAGTGCCGGCCCCGTTAATGTGCTGATCGGTTTTGCGTCTGCAGACGACTGGTTCGACTATCGGCTTGAGCATCGTCAAGAGTTCTTGCGACGTGTCGCAGAAGCGCGGACTGCGCTTCGTGAAGGTCGGGGGATACTGCTCGAAGAGATGTGACAAGGCGCCACTTCAATCGAGGAGCATTCGATCGAATTCGCGCGGCTCGATCGCTTCGTTCGCGGATTGTTCCCGCTGATGGCCTCCCGGCTGGACGCGCAGGCCGGCGCGGCTAGACTTGAAGCTGGCCGTGCCCCGCTACCGGTTCAGTGACTTCACTCTCTCGACGCGGAAGCGGCTGCTGATCCGCAACGGTCGGCAGCTGCCGCTGATCCCCCGCTATCTCGATCTGCTGATCTTCCTCATCGAGCGAAGACGCGATGCCGTCCATCGCCGCGAGATCTTCGATCGCGTCTGGAGCGACGTCATCGTCTCGGACAGCGCGCTGTCGCAGGCCATCCGCACGCTGCGCCGGACCCTTGGCGACGATTCACGCGAGCCGCGGTTCATCCGCACCGTCTCACGCCACGGCTACCAGTTCACGTGTCCAGACGTCATCGAGGAACCCGACGATGTGCCTGAGCCGGTGCCGGTGCGCGCACCGGGAGTCGAGAGCGACCTGTCCGCCGAAGCGCGAAGCGCGAAGTCGGACTTGTCCGCCGAAGCGCGAAGCGCGACAACGGACTTGTCCGCCGAAGCGCGAAGCGCGAAGGCGGAGCAGACGCGGCAAAAGGTCGGCGCATCGATGACCGCGCTCATGACCGGCGCGACGCGGGCGTGTGCCGGGGCGGCGCTGGCAGGCGCGGCAGCTGGTATCGCCGGCGGCCTCCTGCTGAGTGTGGCCCCCGGCAACGCCGCGCCGCTGGCCATCGTCCCGGTGCTGGTCCTCATGGGTGCTGGCGCCGGTGCCGCCGGCGGCCTCGGCGTCGGCGCCGGGCTCGCCTTCGCGGAGTCGAGTTCGCGGCTGCGCAACGCGGGCGGCCTCACGATCGGCGCGGCAGCGGGCGGAGCGGCGATTGGCATGGCCGTCCAGTGGCTGATGCGCTGGAGCCTGGCTGCCGTCGTGGGTCTGAATCTGCCGATCGGCGGCGCCTTCGAAGGGCTTGTCATCGGCGCGGCGGCGGGAGTCGGTTACGCGATCGCCCGCCGCCACCAAGGAACGCCGCTTAGGCGTTCCGGCAGACCGGGTCCCGCCGCGCGATCCCGTCTACAGAGGGCGGCTGTCGTCGCCGCGTTCTGCGCCGCGGGGGCACTGGCCCTTACATGGGCTGGACGGCCGCTCGTCGGCGGCACCCTGCACGTCATCGCGCGCGAGGCGCGCGGATCCCAGATCAGCCTGACGCCGCTCGGCCGGCTCATGGGCGAGCCCGGGTTCGGACCGGTGTCACAGGCGCTGATTGCCGCCTGGGAGGGCGGAGTCTTCGGGTTTGGCGTGGGAATCGCGCTCCTCCGCCGCAGATCTCACGCGGATCTCACCAACCCCTCATCTGCCGCTCAAGACTTGCCGAGGGCCTGACGCGGATCCTCCCCGTGGAGGATTCCCATGCAGACCGTCGCCCCGAGTCCGACCTGTCGCCACACGACTATCCGCATCGATACCGAACACCCTACGCAGTTCATCGATCTCACGTCCGACCTCGAAGTGTTCGTGGCGGCGTCCGGCATTCAGTCGGGGCTGCTCAACGTCCAGTCGCTGCACACGACGGCCGCTATCGTCGTCAACGAGCACGAGCCTCTGCTCCTGACGGACATGGCCGGGCTGCTGGAACGCCTGGCCCCAGTAGATGCCGTTTACCGTCACGACAACATCACATTGCGTACGGTCAACTGCGTGCTCGGCGAGCCACCGAATGGTCATTCCCATTGCCGGGCATTGCTGCTTGGATCGACGGCCGCCTTGAACGTCGTCGACGGCGAGCTCCAGCTCGGGACGTGGCAGCGGGTGTTTCTTGTCGAGCTCGACGGACCGCGGACGCGCGACGTCTCGCTGCTGCTGCTCGGGGATGGCCGGTGAAGGTCAAGCTGATTCTGCCGGCGCTGACCGAAGCGACCAGCCCGCTGTTCCGGCCGATCAAGTACTCGCTCTTTCCGCCGCTCGGCCTGGCCACGCTGGCGGCGTATGTCAGTCCGGATGACGAGGCGGAGATCCAGGACGCGCACGTCGAACCACTGCGGCTGAATGACGAACCGGACCCGGGCGCTACACGCAGACGGTCGACGCCGCGCTGGCGGAAATCGAACGGCTGCCGGGCCGCCATCTCTATTTCCTGGACGACCACCTGTTCGGCGACCGCCGCTTTGCGACGGCCCTCTTCGACGGGATGCGCGGCATGGGTCGACTCTGGCAGGCCGCCGGCACGGTCAACGCCGTGCTCGCGCCATCCCTGCTCGAACGCGCGGTGGAGGCTGGCCTCGGCAGCCTGTTCGTCGGCTTCGAGTCATTGTCCTCGGACAACCTGCTCGAGCAGCGGAGCAGGAGGAACTGCGTCTGAAGAACGCCGGGACTGGGGGGGCCCGACGGGGGCAGCCGTCAGGCGGCTACGGACGCCAGGCTGAGTCTTCGGCGAGGCGCCGTCCCGATCGCCCGTCGAACAGGTGAAGCCGATCGCGCCGCAGGCGAAAGCCCGCCTCCTGGTCGGCCGCGATCGGCGTATCCGCGGGCACGATCATCCGCATCAATTCGTCTGGCGATCCGTCGACGCGAAGATGGACCACCGTTGTCGAGCCGAGCGGCTCGACGACCTCGACCCGTCCCGTCCCATCGCCCTGGCCATGCGGAACCAGGTCGACGTCGTGCGGCCGCACGCCGACCCTGACATCGACGCCGTCGGCCACTGCCGCACCGCTTTCTTCGAGGTCGATCGAGAGCGCCGGCGAGACGAGCCGGACGCGCCCCTCGACCCGCCGGCTCGCGCACGTCCAGACGTTCATCGCCGGAGATCCGACGAAGCGCGCCACGAACGTGTTCGCCGGCCGGTGATACACCTCCAGTGCGGGTGCCACCTGCTCGATCGCGCCGTCGCGCATCACGGCGATGCGCGTTCCGAGCGTCATGGCCTCCTCCTGATCGTGGGTGACGTAGACCATCGTCGCGCGCAATCGCCGGTGCAGCAGGGCCAGCTCGGCGCGCGTGCCGACGCGCCGGATCGGATCCAGGTTCGAGAGCGGCTCGTCGAAGAGGAAGGCCCTGGGCTCGCGCACGATCGCCCGGCCGAGCGCCACGCGCTGGCGCTGGCCTCCGGACAGCTGGGCAGGTCTGCGATCGAGCAGCGCCTCGATGCCCAGCGCGGCGGCCGTCTCGTGCACGCGCGCCGCGACGCCTGCCGGGTCGAGGTGCCGCATCCGCAGCCCGAATGCCAGGTTCTCGCGCACGCTCTTGTGCGGATAGAGCGCGTAGCTCTGAAACACCATGGCCAGATCGCGGTGCTGCGGCGGCACGCGGGTCACGTCGCCGCCGTCGATCGTGATCCGCCCCGAGGTCGGGATCTCGAGCCCCGCAATCAGCCGAAGCACGGTGCTCTTGCCGCTGCCTGACGGACCGAGCAACACGAGCAGCTCGCCGTCGGCAATGTCGAGCGTGACGTCGCGGACAGCCACCTGGCCGTTGTGGAAGGTCTTGCTCACGCCCTGCAGCGCGATCGACGCCATGTCAGCCCTTCACGGCGCCGGATGTCAGTCCGGCGATGATGCGTCGCTGTGCCGCGAAGGCGAGTGCGGCGACCGGGACGGTCGCGACCATGGCGGCTGCCAGAATCTGCCCCCAGGGAACCTGATACTGCCCCCGAAAGAGCGTAATGGCCACCGGCACGGTGTGCCGTTCCGGGCCGAGCGTGAACGAGAGCGCGAACAGGAATTCGTTCCAGCTGTAGAGAAACGTCAGGATCGCGGCGGTCGCGAGGCCCGGCCACGAGAGCGGCAGGATGATCTCCCACAGCGTCCGGAGGCGCCCGGCGCCGTCCATCAGTCCTGCTTCCTCGAGCTCCGGTGGCAGCTGGCGGAAGAACCCCACGAGCAGCCAAATGGTGAGCGGCATCGCGAAGGTGAGATAGGGCAGGACCAGGCCCGGATACGTGTTGAGCAGGCGCAGCTCGCGCAGCACCAGGTACAACGGCGAGACGATCGAGATCTGCGGAAACATCGACACCGCGAGCACCAGCGCCAGGATCGGCACCTTCCCGGGAAAGCGCAGGCGCGCCAGCGCGTACGCGCAGGTCGCGCCGAGGGCGACGCAGAAGGCGGTGGTCGCGCCCGCGACGACGAGCGAGTTGCGCACCGGCGTCCAGAAGTCGCGGCCGCCGAAGAGCGCACGGTAGTGATCGAGGACGAGAGCGTCTGGCACCAGCGCTGGCTCGGCAAAGAGCCGGCTCTCGGGCGTGAACGAGGCGATCGCGACCCAGCACAGGGGAAAGAGGATCGCCCCGACGAGGATGACGGTCACGAGGGGCCACGCCGGCACCTTCATGCCGGGCGGTCCTCGAACGCGTGGCCACCGAGGAGCCGGATGCCGGCCAGGGCGAATACGAACGACACGGCGAAGATGATCATCGACAGCGCCGATCCGAAGCCGAATCGAAGGTTCTGCATGATCACGGTAAAGGTGTACATCGCGATCGATTCGGTGGCGGTTCCAGGTCCGCCGCCGGTCATCACATACACGATGTCGAAGACGCGGAAGGCGTCGAGGGTGCGGAACAGGAACGCGACCAGCAGCGCCGGTGTGAGCAGCGGCAGCGTGATCTGCCGGAACTGCTGGTACGGCCCGGCACCGTCGATCGCGGCGGCGTCGTGCAGCGAACGGTCGATGTTCTGGAGGCCCGCGAGCAGCAGCAGCGCGACAAATGGCGTGGTCTTCCAGACGTCGGCGAGGACGAGCGGTATCCAGGCCGCGGCGGCGTCGGCAAACCATGTGGGGGGCGCCATCCCCAGCCGCACCAGCGCGGCGTTCGCGAGCCCGGCGGGGCTTTCGAAGATGAACCGCCACACGAGCGCGGCCACCACGGTGGGAATCGCCCAGGGCAGCAGGACCGCCGTGCGGATGAGCCCTCGTGCGCGGGCGAGGCGGTCCAGCGCCAGCGCCAGCAGGAGACCGGCGCCAATCTCGAGGGTGACTGTCGCCGCAACGAAGCCGGCCGTGTGGGCGAGCGCCTCGAGGAATCGCGCATCGGCGATGGCCTCTGCGTAATTGGCGCCGCCGACGAACGGGCGGCCGCGCCACGGCATGCGCAGGTCGTGCAGGTGCAGCGACTCCCAGAACGTCCACACGATGGGGAACAGCGCGACCAGGCCGATCACCCCGAGCGCGGGCAGCGCGAGCGCCCAGCCGAGGCGCGCCTCATCCCGGCGCCACGATCCGCCGACGGTGGCCGGCGAGGGAGCCGTCATGACCCGGGCGGAGCCAGCTTCACCCTGGCGAGGAGCGCGCGCATCGCCGCCGCGGCCTCCTGCAGGGCGGGGCGGGGCTCCTGTTGACGCGTCAGCGCGCGATGCAGCGAAATCTGCAGAATCTGAGACAGCTCGTGGTAGACCGGGCTGATCGGTCGCGGTACGGCGCGAGCGATGACATCGAGCGCGTCGGACGGCGACACCGCGAGCGCCTCGGCAAGCGCCTGCGTCGCGTACAATGCCGGGCGCGCCGGGTACTGGCCGACGATCCGGGTACGCTCGATCATCTGTTCGGGCTGCAGCAGGAAGTCGATGAGCGCGTAGGCTTCGGCCGGCTGATCGCTGTGCGCGTTGATCGCGAGGGCCGAGCCGCCGAGCGCCGCGGTCGGCGCGCCGCCGGGGGCCCCAGGCATCGGCGTCACTGCGACCCGCCCGGCGACGCTCGACTGTGAAGGGTCCTGCAGGAGTGCGTACGCGTAGGGCCAGTTCCGCATGAACGCGGCCTGGCCGGCCTGGAACGCCAGCCGCGTCTGCTCTTCCTGCCATGCGAGCGCTGCCGCGGGCACAATGCGCTCGGCGTGGATGGCATCGCGCATGTACGTCAAGGCCTGCTCGGCCGCTTCGGAATCGACCGCCACCCGCCCCGAATCGTCGAGAATCGCACCCCCGAACGCACCAAGGTGCTCGAGGAAGACCGTCACCAGCCCTTCATAGCGGGCACCCTGCCACACCATCCCGTACGGGACCCCGGCCCCGTCTTGTGCGAGTCGTGCCAGCTGCGTGAGATCGGCCAGGTCTCGAGGGGGACGCGGTACGAGATCCGTCCGCCGGTACAGCATGCCGACGTCGACGAACCACGGCAACGCGTACAGCGCGCCCTTCCACCGATCGGCCGCTACGGCGGCGGGAAAGAAGTCATCCACAGGTGGACGAAACCGATCGAGGCTGGTGATCCATCCCGCCGCTGCGAACTCGGCCGTCCAGACGACGTCCAGCTGCAGAACGTCCGGATCGGCCGTCCGGGCGTTGAGCCATTGCACATAGAGCTGGTGCCGCGCGTCCGCGGCGTCCGGCGTGGCGCGCACAGCCACCGTCAGCGACGGATGCGACCGCGCGAAGCGCTCGATCTGCCGTCGAAGAAGGTCGCCTTCCCGTCCGACGGCACTGCCCGACACGGTGAGCACCCGCGTCTGAGTCCGTGTACAGGAGGGTGCCGCCGCGATCGTGACGATCAGCGCGGCCGCGGCCGTGATGCGGTTGTGGCGCATTCGTTTGTGTTCCAACGAATAGTTTGGATCGACTCGGCTCCCTCGGTACACTGGGTCTTGCCGTGCCCCGGCGTTCACGCCACCGCGTTGTCGTCGAACGGATCCTGCCAGAAGTCGACGGCGGGCGCTTTCCAGTCAAGCGGACCGTCGGCGAGCAGGTCCGCGTCCTCGCCTGGATCCACGCCGACGGTCATGATGAGCTGGCTGCCGTCGTCCGGTACCGCCCGGTGCCCCCTCGCGGCAGGCGCGGCCGGTGGCTGGAGCAGCCGATGCAGCCGCTCGGGAACGACGAGTGGGCCGCCACCTTCGTCGTGGATCGGCACTGTGACTACGAGTACACGGTGGAGGCGTGGATCGATCGTTTCGAGTCGTGGCGGCACGAACTGACCGCCAAGGTTGAGGCCGGTCAGGAGGTGTCGAGCGAACTGCTGGAAGGCGGGGCGCTGCTCCGGGCTCATGCGGCGCGTGCGCGACGGTCGAAGGCGCCAGGGGACGCGGCGTGGCTCGAGGAGCAGGCGGATCTCATGGTCGCGGGGACGGATGCGCGCGCCCGTGCCGCCGCCGCGCTCGGCGATCGCCTGGCCGCGGCGGCCGCCCGCTTTCCGGATCGGACCCATGCCGCCGCGTACGACCGCATCCTGACGGTGTCCGTCGACCGCACGCGCGCGCGCTATGGCGCGTGGTACGAGATGTTCCCTCGATCGTGGGGGCCAGACCCCGCGCGCAGCGCGACGTTCCAGGAAGCCGAAGCCCACCTGCCCCGGATCGCCGCCATGGGTTTCGACGTCGTCTACCTCCCGCCGATCCATCCCATCGGCACGACCTTCCGGAAGGGCCGTGGCAACGCGCTCCGGGCCGCGCCCGGCGATCCCGGCAGCCCGTGGGCCATTGGATCGGAGGCGGGCGGGCACAAGGCCGTCGACCCGGGTCTGGGGACGCTCGAGGACTTCGACCATTTCGCCGCCGAGGCGCGCCGGCTCGGTCTCGAGGTGGCGATCGACATCGCCTTCCAATGCTCGCCGGATCATCCCTACGTGCGCGAGCATCCTGAGTGGTTTCGCCATCGCCCCGACGGCACGATCAAGTACGCGGAGAATCCGCCCAAGAAGTATCAGGACATTTATCCCTTCGACTTCGAATGCGAGGCCTGGCGGTCGCTCTGGGACGAGCTGCAGTCGGTCGTGCGGTTCTGGGCGGCGCGCGGCGTGCTCATCTTCCGCGTCGACAACCCGCACACCAAGCCGTACGCGTTCTGGGAGTGGCTCATCCAGGGAATCAGGTCCGAATATCCCGCCGCCATCTTTCTTGCCGAAGCCTTCACGCGCCCGAAGGTGATGTACTACCTGGCCAAGCTCGGGTTCAACCAGTCCTATACGTATTTCACGTGGCGGAATACGAAGGAGGAGCTGACCGCGTATGTGACGGAGTTGACTCGGACCGATGCCGCCGAGTTCTTCCGTCCGAATCTCTTCGCCAACACGCCCGACATCCTCCACGAGTACCTGCAGAGGGGCGGTCCTCCGGCGTTCAGGATCCGCCTGCTGCTCGCGTCGATGCTCGGCGCCAGCTATGGCATCTACAGCGGCTTCGAGCTGTGCGAGCACCGTGCGGTGCCCGGCACCGAGGAGTATCTCGACGCGGAGAAGTACCAGTACCGGCGCCGAGACCTGGAACACTCGGGCGGCATCGTGGACCTTGTCGCGACGGTCAACCGCATCCGTCACGACCACCCCGCGCTGCACTCGAACGACAGCCTGACGTTCTGCCAGACCGACAACCCGCACGTGGTTGCGTTCTGTAAAGTCTCGCCGGACAGGTCGAACGCGATCTTCGTCGTCATCAACCTCGACTACGAACGGATGCAGCACGGCTGGGTGGAGGTGCCGGTGGATCGCCTCGGCCTGCCGCCGGCCGGGGCGTACGAGGTGGTGGATCTGCTCGATGGCGGCCGCTTCACGTGGCGCGGCGACCGCAACTACGTGAAACTCGACCCTCTCGAGCGGGTGGGGCACGTCCTGGAGCTTCCGGTGGTCTCACCCGAAGCGGCGGCGCTGACAGGCGCCCTCGGCGCGTTTCTGCCGCGGCAGCGGTGGTTTGCCGGAAAAGCGCGGACGATGGCGGCCGCGCAGATCCTCGACATGTCGCCGGGGGAATCACGGCCGGGCGCGCTGATTCCGGCCATCGCGGGGGTCGAGTACGAGGATGGCGGCACGGAGCGCTACTTCATGCCGGTCGCCGTCGCAACCGGCGCTGCTGCACGAGCCGCCGCGCGTGCGACCAGCGCGATCGCGCAGACGACTCACGTCGCGATTGTCGACGCGCTCGAGGACGACCAGGCGTGTCGGGCGCTGGCACGCACGATGCTCGAGGGGCGCCCCCTCGCGATGCGGTTCGGCGTGGCTCGTCCTGCGGTCCATGCACGCACACCGGCGGCCGGCGCCCTGC
>Ga0214472_10009093_pt1 | contig 10362 bp, 11 predicted proteins | sample RVTome_6_FD_207662 | JGI IMG/M metagenome (GOLD analysis project Ga0214472, IMG submission 207662) | Soil microbial communities from uranium-contaminated site in the Upper Colorado River Basin, Wyoming, United States - RVT140D175 | ecosystem: Environmental > Terrestrial > Soil > Contaminated >...
TCCTCAACGCGATCTTTTTGTTTCTTATTTATCGCTTCCGTATAAGAAGCTTTTTACCTATATTCGACCACTAATAATTAACCGTGTCTAAAATATTGATTTGTTCAGTGGTGACTAATTAAAGGCGGGATCGCCGGACCTGAAACCGAATTGATTACCGGGAATAAAAATACATGACCTCAAAGCTACTTAATAAATTACCCTTGCGTTTCTTGATCGTGCCCATGATTTATTCGGCAGCGCTGTCCTTGGTTACCCCGTTGGGACATTCAGCGCTTGTCCCTGTACCCGCCGCGCCGGAGCTTGCCGCACGCAGCTATATATTGATGGATTTTAGCAACGGTAAAATCATTGCGGAAAATAACGCCTATGAGCGCGTTGAGCCGGCCAGTCTGACGAAATTGATGACAGCCTATATTGTCTTTAAAGAACTCCAAAAAGAGACCATCAAATTAAATGATGAGGTGGTCATAAGCGAGAAAGCATGGCGAATGCCCGGGTCACGCATGTTTGTCGAAGTCAACAAACGTGTCCCGGTCGAAGACCTTTTAAAAGGGATGATTATCCAATCCGGCAATGATGCCACCGTTGCTCTTGCCGAACATGTGGCGGGCAGTGAAGATGCGTTTGTTACATTAATGAATCATTATGCCCAAACTATGGGCATGACGGGCACACATTTTGAAAACAGTGCCGGCATGCCTGGCTCGCAACATTACACCACCGCGTATGACATGGCGATATTAACACGATTGTTGATACTCGAATTCCCCGAATATTACAAATGGTACTCGACAAGGAAATTTACTTTTAATGAAATCACTCAATATAACCGTAATACGCTGCTCTGGCGTGATGAAAGCGTGGACGGAGTGAAAACCGGGCACACTGAATCAGCAGGCTTTTGCCTGATTGCATCGGCATTACGTGACAATATGCGATTGATCTCCGTTGTGATCGGGACCAACAGTGAAGACGTGCGCGCCCAGCAAAGTCAAAAAATTCTTAACTACGGCTTTCGTTTTTTTGAATCATACCGCCTATATGAGGCCAATAAAGAACTGACATCCGCCCGCGTATGGAAAGGCAGCACCGATGAATTACCCTTGGGATTAGAGGAAGACCTGTATATCACCATCCCTCGCGGACAATATAACGATCTGACGGTAAAAATGAACATCGATACAAATATCATTGCCCCTACCAATAAAAATCAATCTTATGGCACGGTTGAAATAACTCTGGACGGTGAAAATATCACGCAACGCCCATTGGTTGCTTTACGCGGCATACCTGAAGGTAGTTTGTTGCAGCGCCTTACAGATGAGATAAAACTCTTCTTTCAGTAACAACGCCATGTCCATCGTTTACCTGAATGGGAAGTATGTCCCCGCTGCCGAAGCAACGATTTCGCCCCTTGATCGCGGCTTTATTTTCGCTGACGGTATCTACGAAGTAATACCTGTCTATCAGGGCCGGCTGTTCCGCCCTGATGAGCATCTGCAACGCCTCGATCACAGCCTTGCGGGCATCCGGCTCACACAACCTCTTGGCCATTCACAGTGGCGGGAGATACTGATTAATTTGATCGAGAAAAACGGCGGCGGGGATTTATCTATATACTTACAAATTACCCGCGGCGCCGCCTTGCGCGATCATGCCTTTCCGGCCAATACTGCGCCTACAATTTTTGCAATGGCCAACCCTCTCAAACCTCTTCCCGAAGAAATCCTTAAACAAGGCATTAGGGCTATCTGTCTTGAAGATATCCGCTGGAAATATTGTCACATAAAATCCATTGCACTTCTTCCCAACATATTGCTGCGGCAACAAGCCCTTGATAAGGGTGCGATGGAGGCCATTTTAATTCGTGACGGAAGGATAACCGAAGGCGCTGCGAGCAATGTCTTTATTGTGGTCGAAGACCGGCTGATAACTCCGCCCAAAGGACAGTTTCTGTTACCGGGTATCACCCGTGACGTCGTCTTGGAACTTGCGCATAATCACGGCATTGCCGCGCAAGAAGCCGATATTTCACCACAGGACCTGCAAGGTGCCGATGAAATCTGGCTCACAAGCTCAACCAGAGAGATTGTCCCGGTCACAAATCTGGACGGCAATCCCGTACAATCGGGTAAACCCGGCCCTATGTGGGCACATGTCACACAACTCTACCAGCGATATAAACAGAATATGCTGGCGCAAACGAAAACGGCATAAAACATCATGCACAGTCAAAATGATGATTCATTATTCAAGTTTCCTTGCGAATTTCCGATTAAGGCAATAGGCAGGAAGATAGATAATCTTGACGCGATCGTATTCAGCATTGTGCGCCGGCATGCGCCAAATTTGAGTGAGTCGGCCATCCGCTCAAGGCCCAGCAAAAAAGGTAATTATATATCGTTAACCGTCACGATAATTGCAATGAACCGTGAACAACTTGATGCAATCTATCGGGATCTGACCAGCTGTAAACATATTATGATGGTGTTGTGAGTCTACCCTGCTATGAATAGAAATCTCATCATACGTCAACTTGGTCATTGCGATTATAATGACACCTGCCAGGCCATGAAAACCTTTACGGAGACCCGCTTAGCCCACACCAGCGATGAAATATGGCTGGTCGAACACCCTCCTGTATTTACCTTGGGCCGGCGTGGCGCACTGGAACATGTCCTTGATGCCGGAAATATTCCTGTCATCCGCGCCGATCGTGGCGGCCAGGTAACCTATCACGGTCCGGGTCAGTTGGTGGTATATCTGCTGCTTGATATACAGCGCCGCGCCATGGGCATTCGATCTCTGGTAGATACAATACAGGATACCGTCATGGCGCTGCTGAGGAGTTATGGGATTGATTCAGGCACGCGGCACGATGCGCCTGGCGTCTATGTCAACAATAGAAAAATTGCCTCTATAGGCTTACGTGTACGCCGTGGCTGCTGTTACCATGGCGTGAGCCTGAATATTGCCATGGACCTGACGCCCTTTAAACAAATAAATCCTTGCGGCTATGCCGGACTCGAAGTCACTCAAATTCGTGACCTGAAAGGACCTGATGAGATCCCTAGAGTCTCGGCAAGATTGATCGATCAGTTTACCCGGACGCTGGGTTACGAAAACATTATCTGCAGTGATACAGCATTCGATAATGAATCTTTATCATATATCCCGCAACGGGTACCGGCTTAAGCAATAAGGAAAAAAGTACATGACTAAAACAAACAATTTGAATCCTGGCGACAAGGTCCGCGTCATGAAGGGGGCATCAAAGGTTGCACGCATTCCGATCAAGATTGAACCAACTGTCAATCCGCTGCGTAAACCCAAATGGATACGCGTACTTGCGCCCAGTAATCCGAAGGTGGCGAATCTCAAGGCCATATTACGTGCACACCATCTTCATACGGTCTGTGAAGAGGCCTCCTGTCCCAATCTTGGCGAATGTTTCAGCCACGGCACTGCTACGTTCATGATTATGGGTGATATCTGTACCCGGCGCTGCCCGTTTTGCGATGTGGCCCACGGCACACCACGGCCGCTGGATAGCCATGAACCTGAAAACCTGGCAAAGACAATCAAGGCTATGAAACTCCGGTATGTCGTTGTCACCTCCGTGGATCGCGACGACCTGCGTGATGGGGGAGCCGGCCATTTTGTGGCCTGCATCCAGGCGATCAGGCATCATACCCCGGCCACTAAAATCGAGATTCTGGTGCCTGATTTTCGCGGTCGTATGGATAAGGCGCTTGGCATCCTAAAGCAGGTCCCTCCCGACGTCTTCAACCATAATCTGGAAACGGTACCGCGGCTCTATAAACAGGCCCGTCCAGGCTCAGATTATCAGTGGTCACTGAACCTCATACAACGCTTCAAGCGGGAACACCCTGCGATTCCTGCCAAATCAGGATTAATGCTCGGTCTGGGTGAATCCGTGTCAGAGATTGAACAGGTGATGCATGATCTGCATCACCATCACTGCGACATGTTGACCCTGGGCCAATATCTGCAACCCAGCAGACACCATTTACCGGTCACCCGCTATGCAGCACCTGAAGAATTCGACCAACTTGCACGATTGGCCTACAAGATAGGTTTCAGCAATGTTGCCAGTGGCCCGATGGTCCGGTCTTCCTATCACGCAGACCAGCAGGCGGCCGGCCTCGCACTCTAGCGCTGATCAGTATCGCACCTTTCTCATAACCTGCCGCGGTCATCCTTTAAGGAAAATCCTAATAAAGGCGCCGTAATACCGCGTGTCAAAGCCAATACCTTGAACAACTCGCCCATCTCATGGGGTAGCGTCAGCTTTTTGATCTCCTGAGCCTGTCTGAGTTTCGCCGCCGAACCGGACACGTCGCTCGCAAATGGTTTGCTATCGGCAGTCTCCATAAGGCCGCAACTCAATAAAAAGTGCGCCTGGTTTGTATATCCGGCAACTTTCAGCCCGGAATCAAATGCCGCCTCGGCAACAGCCGTAAAATCAATATGATTGGTGATATCCTGCAATCCGATGAACATCAAAGGATCAGTATGGGCATAGTGACGATAATGGCACATCAGTGTCCCTTCACTGCGATCCGGATGGTAATACTCACGGCGAGGGAAGCCATAGTCTATGATCAGCACTAAACCGCATGCCATTGCATCTGCAATACTCCGGGCCCAACTTTCGGCGGCAAGATTAATCTCCGTTGAATAACCATGCTCACGAATATCTGCGCCCAAGAGTTGCCTGATGGCGATCATTCGCCGCTGAACATGTTCATTTGATGGATCATCAACACACCATTCAAAATGGCCGTTTGCGGCCCTGATAAAGTATTCCTGTGCCGTATGCGGCCCAATATGGACACGGTGTACCGGCATGGCATCCAGGACTTCATTGGCCAGCACTACCCCGCTAAAGCCCTCATCCGGCATGTGATCCAACCAGTGGAAGCGTTCAAGTAAATGGGGGATACGTTGTTGAATAAGCGTTCGTTGGCGCTCACGCAAATCAGCGCTTATCTCAAGGATACAATAGTGCTCCGGTAGGCTATCTAATCGCTCTAGCTCGGCTAATATGTCACAGGCCATTAACCCCGAGCCGGCACCTGCCTCAAGAATATCGGCATTTCCTAAAATACCCAGTATCTGAGAACATTGCCGTGCCATGCAGCGTGAAAAAAGCGGTGATATCTCCGGCGCAGTGATGAAATCTCCCCGTTCGCCAAATTTATACGCGCCGGCACTGTAATATCCCAAGCCCGGTTCATAAAGCGCCAGCTCCATAAACCTGTGGAAGGTTATTTTTCCACCATGGAGTTCCATCTCGTTGCGAATGGACGTACAAAGTTGCTCACTATGGGCCTTTGCATCGGCATCAGGCACAGGCAGTCCCGCACCGGGGGTTATCTTTGACATGTTTAACCCTTTATTCACAGGATCATTTATACTTAACATAGTGATGCCCCATTCCTAAGGAAGCTCTGACACATCAAAGGTTCCCTAATTATAAACAGGACATTAGGGCATTGCAGAAAATACTTGTTAATTACCCGGGGAAAGGCTTTACACTAGGGAATCTCTGAATAATCCGTCCCTGACATAAATCAGAGCTTCTCTAATACATGAACAACAATAACGGAGAATCATGTGCAGAACAATACCACCCTTAGCGGAAAAGTAGTATTGATAACAGGCGCCGCACGCCGCCTGGGGGCAGAGATTGCCCGCACCTTGCATACCCATGGCATGAATCTGATATTGCATTACCGCAGCTCTCAACAGGAGGCCCAGCAGCTACAACAGGAATTAAACAATATCAGGGAAAATTCTGTAGTATTGATTCAGACCGATCTGTTACATACAGCCAAGCTTACCTCCATGGTTCAAAAGGCCGAGGATGTGTGGGGACGACTGGATATATTGATAAATAATGCATCGAGCTTTTTCCCTACACCGCTTGGGACTGTTGACGAACATCAATGGAATGATCTGATCGGCACCAATCTAAAGGCCCCCTTTTTTCTCTCACAGGCCGCAGCACGCTCCTTGAGCAATACCAAGGGTTGTATTATCAATATTGTGGATATCCATGCCGAGCGCCCATTGAAGACATTTGCGGTATACAGTATCGCCAAGGCAGGATTGGTCATGCTGACCAAGGCGCTGGCCCGTGAACTGGGCCCAAATGTGCGGGTCAATGCCATTGCCCCCGGCGTTATCCTGTGGCCGGAAAGGGGGATCGACGATGTTACAAAACAACGCATCATCTCGCGCACTGCGCTGAAACGTGAAGGGAGCCCGAAGGATGTGGCGCGGGCCGTGTTATTCCTGATACGCGACGCCGATTATACCAGTGGTGAAGTGATTAGAATCGATGGTGGACGTGCCTTAAACGATTAATCACCACTGAAAATCAATCCGCTCTAATCGCTGAGAAGCACTATCGAATTCCTGCCATAGCTCTTTGTATGTAATGCCGGTAACCGGATGTCTGTTCTGGCCGGCAATTTCAACCAGTGGGTAGAGGACAAAGGCATATTGTGTGATTTCATCCCGTGGCAGTTTGAGATCCTGCCCGGAAATCACCAGATCATCATAGAGCAACAAATCGATATCCAGAGTCCTGGGGCTAAAACGGGGACGATTACGTGTCCGGTTATGCCGGTCCTCGATACATTTCAATTGCTGCACTACTGCATGAACATCATCATCGGATTCAAATGCCGCGACGAGATTATAAAAATCATCACCCTCAAAGCCTATAGCCTTACTTCTGTATACTGAAGATAATTCGATATCAGGGTAATCATTTTTTAAATCGAGTATACCTGAGCGTATATTTTCCTCAGGATTGATGTTGCTGCCGATACTTACATAGATACGTGACATATCAATCCTTAACACCCCTCTCTATGATTACACCGACATCACTTGCACCGCGTATTGCTCCCTTCTTATTTACCCGTACCCGCAGCCATGGCACATTGAATTCTTTTAATATAATATCCGCAACATGTTCGGCCAGCGTCTCGACAAGCTGGAAATCACTGCTCCCCACATATTCTATGATGCGCTTTGCAACCGCCTTGTAATCCAGTGTATCTTCGATTGCATCTGTCTGTGCGGCTTTATGTATATCTGCCTGTATATCCAGATCGATAATAACCGTTTGTGCGATACGCCGTTCCCAGCCAAAAATCCCGATAATGGTATCGACTTTGAGATCATGCAGATAAATAATGTCCATGTTTCCTCTATTCGATTATTTAATACCGTATCAGTTACTATAAATGCTATATTTATACAGACCGCTATATTAACAAAGATGAACCAATGATCGATGTTATTTTAATTACCGGCGCCTATCTGCTCGGGTCGCTGTCGATGGCAATCATTGTTTGTAAGCTTGCGGGCCTGCCGGATCCACGCACTCATGGTTCGGGAAATCCCGGCGCAACAAATGTACTACGTTTAGGCAGCAAAAAACTGGCGGCTATTGTACTCCTGGGCGATATGTCCAAGGGACTGTTACCGGTCCTGCTTGCGAAATTTCTCGGCGCATCCAGTCTGACGCTGGCATTTACCGGCCTTGCGGCCTTTATAGGACATTGCTATCCGCTTTTTTTCTCATTCAAAGGTGGCAAGGGTGTCGCCACGGCCCTCGGGGTCATGCTCGGGATATCATGGCCGGCAGGCCTATTATTAGCGTCTACTTGGTTGCTTATTGCTGTGGTGTTCCGAATCTCATCCCTCGCCGCCATCAGTTCTGCCGTGATAGCGCCTGTTATCATCACACTATTAACGCCTGTTCCTGAATTGATTGGCGTGGTAATCATCATATCGCTGATACTCATCTGGCGACACCGCAAAAATATTCATAACTTATACAGGGGAACTGAATCCAGGATTGGCAAAAAATGAAAAAATGCTCAAGACTTTTTGTTTCATTTCGCAAGTGAAGGTATTGTGTCCATCGACCATCGCGCCCTGGCACTGATTATCAGCGGTTCATGTTGTCCTGCTTGTAATCTCAAACAGCCTGCATAGGCAATCATGGCGCCGTTATCAGTACAAAACTCCGTGCGGGGATAAAAAACATCAGCCTGTTCCTGATCTGTCATGTATCCAAGACTTTCGCGAAGCAAGCTGTTTGCCCCAACCCCCCCTGCCACTACAAGCTGGTTCAATCCTGTGTGGCGTAATGCCCGGCGGCATTTGATCACCAGCGTATCCACCACCGCTTTTTGAAATGCACAGGCGATATCTGCGGGTATGCCACCATTATCACTGCTATATAACGTATTCATAGTAAATGTCTTCAGACCACTGAAACTGAAATCCAGGCCTGGGCGATCCGTCATCGGCCGTGGAAATTCAAACCGCTGCGGATCACCGTTCTCGGCGAGTTTCGCGAGCAAAGGTCCGCCCGGATAACCCAGACCAAGCAACTTCGCGGTTTTATCAAATGCTTCCCCCACCGCATCGTCGAGGGTTTCACCCAGAATCGTGTATGATCCGACGTGTTCTACAAGCACCAGCATTGTATGTCCGCCAGAAACCAGCAGGGCGATAAATGGGAAACGTGGTGTAATGTCTTCGAGCATCGCGGCCAGTAAATGGGCCTCCATATGATGAAGCGCGATAGCAGGAATGCTGCACGCCATCGCCAGACTGCGTCCAAATGACGCACCGACCAACAATGCGCCTATTAAACCCGGACCAGCGGTATAGGCCACACCATCGATACCGGCCATTGAGATACCGGCCTCATTTAGCACTTCTTTTACTAAAGGCGATAACCGGCGTATATGGTCACGGGAGGCCAGCTCAGGCACCACTCCGCCGTATTTGGCATGAAGGTGCTGTTGACTGTGAAGCCTATGCGCTATAAGGCCATGCTCCGAGTCGTAGATGGCGACTCCAGTCTCGTCACAAGATGTTTCTATACCGATCACACGCATTGCATGCCTCACACCAGCCCCATGATATCCATTTTTATCGTGGAGAAAATAATAGATGAATTCCTGATAAATCAGTAAAATAACCGTTTAGAATCTAATCTCCAGGGATTTTGAGAACATCATTATATTTATACACTGCTGTCCCGTTAACTGAAACAAAAAAGGCTTAAATCTCAATGAACTGTTATAATGAAAGTGCAAGCAAACACTATAATAGAAGGAGATTTAAGCCTTGGCCCATCATAACACCGTCCTCTCACAATTGCTCAAAATTATCCCGAGACATGAATTCGAAACCCTTGCCAACCGGCACCATTCAGGGCGTTCTTTCCGTACTGCGTCCCGATGGTCGCAGTTTGTGACCATGGCCATGGCACAACTGGCCGGTCGTATCAGCTTACGGGATATTGTAGAAAATATCTCTGTTCAGGCCCACCGCCTTTATCATCTGGGCAGCGCCAAATTGTCACGTTCCAATCTATCTCGCATGAATGACAGCAAGCCGTATGCGCTCTACGAAGCCTTATTTGGCAAGCTATTGCACCGCTGCCAAGGCATCGTTCCCGGTCACAATTTCCGCTTCAGCCATCCGCTGTATTCGCTGGATGCGTCGACGATCGATTTATGCCTGTCGGTTTTCCCTTGGGCGGTTTTCCGCACCACCAAGGGCGCGATAAAGCTCCATGTTGGACTGAACCATGCCGGGTATTTGCCCGAGTTTGTGACGATAACAGAAGGCAAGAACCATGACGTGACCGTCGGGCGCACACTGGAATTCCCCAAAGGCAGTATTGTTGTCATTGACAAGGGATATAACGATTATGAATGGTATAAGCAACTGACAGACAAGGGAATCTTTTTTGTCACCCGGCTCAAAACCAATGCCAAATACCGCATCGTCTGCCGCCGTTCCGTATTAAAAAGCAAGGGTTTGATCTGCGACCAAACGATCGAATTTACCGGTATTCAGACTGCGAAGAAAGGTCCTATTCAACTGCGCCGCATCGCTTATCGGGATGCACAAACCGGTAAGCGGTATGTGTTTCTGACCAACAACTTCACGCTTGCTGCCAGAACCATTGCCGATATTTACAAGGCCAGATGGCAGGTGGAATTATTTTTTAAATGGATCAAACAGAATCTGAAAATCAAATCATTTGTTGGTACAAGCAAAAATGCGGTGATGACACAAATATGGATTGCGATGTGCATGTACCTGCTTCTTGCCTTTATTAAGTTCCAGTCAAAATTAACCAGAAGCATGCAACAAATTTTACGACTATTGCAACTTAACCTGTTTGAAAAACGAGACTTGATGGCACTACTCCGTGGCGATCCGCCACGGGCAGTAAACATCAATATTAATCAGATGGCTTTACTGTGAAAGTTAACGGGACAGCAGTGA
>Ga0214472_10009094_pt1 | contig 10362 bp, 20 predicted proteins | sample RVTome_6_FD_207662 | JGI IMG/M metagenome (GOLD analysis project Ga0214472, IMG submission 207662) | Soil microbial communities from uranium-contaminated site in the Upper Colorado River Basin, Wyoming, United States - RVT140D175 | ecosystem: Environmental > Terrestrial > Soil > Contaminated >...
GGGGGGGGGGGGGGGGGGGGGGGGGGGGGGGGGGGGCGGGGGCGGGGGGCGGGGCCGGGGGCGGGGTCGGGGCCCGGGGACGGGGCTGGACGTTTCGCTGGCTCGCTGGTACCAGCGGAATCACCAGCGGAATCACCAGCGGGCCGCTGGTCCCGCTGGTCGCCGGTGAACCGTCCGGCAGGGTCTCGCGATCCCCGCGCCCGGGCCTTGCCGGCGGCTCTCCGCTGCTCGATCATGGCCTCGCGTCGTGACTCCACCTCCTCGCGGCTCGGGTTGTAGTCCCCGTAATCGTGGAGCTTCCACCCGTCCGCGGCCTCATCCCACAGCCCCGCGACCACAAGCTCCTGGATCAGCGTTTGCGGATCTTCTCCGGGGGATTGCTGGCCGGACAATCCGAGGGCCGGACGACGGGGAAGGTGGCCGTCCGTCATGTACCGTCCGCAGTAGCACATTGCTCGGACGTGCAGACGAAAGGCCGCGTCGGAGACCGCCTCAACCTTCGGGTGATGGGCGAACCCATCGTCGAGCTTGCTCCACACGCGGCCTGCCCTCCAAAGCGAAAGCCCCCGATCCCGATCCCCTGCGGCTGGAGTCCGGTCCCCGACACGCAGGGGTGGGCCAGCAAAGGACCGGGAGCGGGGGCTCCCTCTAGCGTGTCCATCGTCGTCCGAGACTCCACCACGGAACCTACCTCACCTCTCGGGTGGGGTAAAGAAGTGGCGGCGGGGGCCGCCCGTCCAACTGCGATTCCCCCGCCGCCGGCCCCGCGCTCTGCGGGTCAGTCCTCCTCGCCGGCGTTCACGCGCTCCACCTTGACCTGGCCCGCGTTCATCGCCCGCCCCAGCCAGCGACCCATGGCGTTCAATCCTCCTCGTCGGGCGGCGGCGCCGGCGGATCGGGCAGTACCGGCGGGTCCTCGTCGCCCGGGATCAGTCCGCCGTAGTAGCTGTGCGCCCACTCCGCATTGGCGAGGACCTTCCCGATCTGCCGCTCGTCGAGCGAGTAGTCGGGTCCCGGGCTCTGCTTCGTCCCTCGGCCGCGCGCGTCCTCTCCGGTGCGCGTGCCACCGTAGAGGTACCAGAGGTCGGTCCCGGGGATCGGGTCCCCCTTGTAGTTCGAGCAGCACGTCATTCCCTGGGGATCGACCGCGCGCAAGTTCGGTACGGTGGAGGATGGTTGCTCGCACCCGCAAACAAACGCCACCAGGATCAGGATTCCTCGCATGTTCCACCTTCCTTTCTGGTTGGTCACCTGCTTATCTCTTTCGTCACCGCCGCCAGTTGCTTCCGCAGGTCGGCCCGCTTGCGAGCCAATCGCCGAAACCGAAGTAGCTTTCTGAGGTCGGGCTTGCACGCGCCGTTCACTTCCGCCATGGCGACCACGCAAAGTTCGAGCGGGTCTAGCCCCAGCGCCCGCGCAAGCCTCAGAATGACGCCGACCGAAGGTCCGTGCTTGTGGTATTGGGACCCCGCCTCGATATTCGCCACGCTGGCGCGGGATATGCCGATGACCGCCGCAAGCTGCGCCTGCGTCAGTCCTACATCGACTCGCGCAGAGGCAACCCACCCGCCGAATCCCTCCTTCTTCCATCCGGTGTACGGCACGGGGCCTACTTTCTTACCCACCGCGTCCTCCTCCAAACAAAAGCGGGGGCGGGCGACCCACACCGACCGAGGGGGTTCAGGTCCCGGCCGGCTTGCTTACCCGCCCCCGCAACAAAAGGCGTCGTCGCCGGGTCATCGCAGCGCGGGATCCCACGCCCTCTCCGACGACGACGCCAAGAACGAACCGGCGCGGGCGGCGCGGGCGGCGCGGATCACCAGATCGACGACCCCTGCCAGATCGGCGTACTCCTCCTCCTCCAGCGACCACCCGCGGCGTACCTGGACGACGCGGCGCTCGATCCCCAGCGCCCGGACATACGCCTCCAGGTGGCGCGTGACCGCAGGGGGATCGATCAAGCCAGGGTACTCGCATGCCTGTGAGTATTCGCGCAGCAGGTCACACATCATGTTCCCTCCGCGTCCGCGAGCATGCGGTCCACGCACGCGGAGCAGTACCCATCGTCGTTGAGCTCGCCCGGCGCGAACGTCCGGGCGCACTCGGCACACTGCGCGGACGTGGCGTCCTCCATGGCCGGGGCAGCGGCGGGCGCTTCCCCCGTCCGGGGGGTGGTCTCGCCCGGCCCGCCGCCGCCACCGATGGATGTTATATCCCCCATGTAGTAGTCCCGTGCCCGCTCGGGGTCGGCGGCTATCTTAGCGGCGATCTTGGCCCCAAACTGTTCGTCCGTCTCCACCGCAGCCGACACAACGTCCGGCGTCAACTCGGGGGACGGGGAAGAACCTGCATCCTCCCCGCCCCCCTGCGCCTGCGTCGCGCTGTCGAGTAATGGGTCCGTCTGCGCCGGCCGGTCGAACGTAGCGGGTTTCCCGCGCACCGGCGCGCTGCTCCATGTGTCCGTGTCCGCCCGCATCACCTCTGCGATCCCGAGCCCATGTACCACGTCGGGAAAGAGCGTGGCTCCCATGCGAGAGATGCACCGCCATAGCAGCATGTCGTCGGGGTGCTTCTCCCACGGCTCCTTCGGCTTCTCCTCGTTCTGATACAGCCCCGCGGCCCGGGCCATCGCGAGCGAATACGAGTACCTCATGTCGATCCCGCCGCGCCGACGGACGCGGATCCACGCGTGGTGATCGTCCCCCTCTCCCGCCCACCCGTGCTCGTATCGTTCCACCAGACCCGATGCCCAGATGAGGGCCATGACCGCGTGGCCCATCAGCCCGACTTGGACACCGCCCTTGCTGTAGAAGATGTAGACGCACCGTTGGGAAGTCGCGAACGAGAATCCCAGGTCCGCCCCGTGCTGCGCCTTCATGATGATGGTGGACACGGTGTCCACCTTCCGCCGATCCACGTTCGGCGGCAGGTTGTCCGTGATCGCCTGCCGCTGGCACTTCGCCAGATGGATCAGCTCGTCCATGTTCTTCGGCGCGACCCCGGACTTGGGGGTCACCTCCAGAATCTGATTCAGCAGCCGCCGGCCTTCTTCTTCGCTCACCGGCGGGGGAGCTGCCATGCGTTCTGTTTCCGCGTTCACGCGGTCGCCTCCTCCAGTTCAGTGTCCTCAATCTCCGCCTCCCGGTAGTCCCGCGCCCCCAGGACCTCGATCCCCGGCGGGTAGGTGGGCCACTCGTCCTTGGCCTCGCACTCCATCCATCGCTGGATCGAGTCGCGGTATTGCTCCCGTCCGAGCTCGATACTGGCCTCGCTGTATTGGTAGACCATGATCCCGAACGGGGCGGCCTTCTCCACGGCGACGATGAAATGGAGGCGGTCCATGGGAGCCACGGCGGCGCACCCGTCGAGATGGATCGCCGCCTGCATGTGGTATCCAAGCCTTCCGGCCGATGCCGCGAACGGGTAGCGACGCGCGTCCCGGGTGGTCTTGAGCTCGACAATGGTCGGGTAGCCATTGTACGCCGTGAGACGATCCACTCGGGTTTTCAACGACCGTCCGGTGAAATCGTCCCGCCATATCAGGGAAAGCTCCGACCGCCCCTCGTCCTGGGCCAGCAACTTCCCCGCGACCGGATGCTCCCGGATCTCCCGCCGGATGCCCATGAGACGGTCGGACAGAGCGTCCCGGGTGTGCGGAGAAATGGAGGACGCCATCCAGAACGCGGCCGCCTCGGGGAACTCCGCCGCGTACTCCGACCACGCCGCGTTCCCCTCGATCCGGTTCCGCTTGATGCCCGCCGGCGGAAACGTGTACGACCGCTTCCACCGCTCGGGCTCCAAGACGGCGCAGTGGATGAGCTCCCCCAGCTCCATCGCTTCCGTCTGCGGCGTCTGTCCGAGAAAGGACCGGCGCGCCCACGCGGGACCCCTGCGCATCTCGCGGAGCACGGAGGAGCTGAGGATCGGCCAGGAATGGTAGTTCTGGGCGGGGATGTCGGGGTGTGCGCCGACTGACGGCGGGGCGCTCACCGTTCCCTCCGCGTGACGTCCTCATAGACCACGTCCTCCGGCAACCCGGCGCGGATGCGCTCGCACACCTCGCGGACGGTGGTCTCCCACAGCCGGACCCGGACGGCACCCTCGGGGCCGCGGATGGTGATGGTCACCGGCTTCGGTCGCGGTCGGGTGGATTGCATCATGCCTCCTCGTAGGTCGCAGCGAAGATGTCCGGCTTGCACGGGTAAAACTCGCCCTTGACGCCACGGATGATCCAGTCCCCAACGTCGCATCGGTGAACACCTTCAAGCGTAGGGATCAGCAACGAATAGACGTCGTTCCTTCCCCAATTGCCCGCTGGTTCTACCGCAACACCCCACGCCTTCAACTCATCCACCGAAACGCCAGCGTCACCGACTGGCCCTTGCCACTGGACAGCCTCGACAACGACCGGTTTCTTGCGATACTTCTTCATGGATCTCCCCCTCGGTGAAATCCCCCCGGGGCAAGGATCCCGCCCCGGGGGTCTTTGATTCGGGTCCCCCGTCAAAAGACCTGACTCGCAGAAAAGGTGGCGGCGGGCCGGAATCCACGTCCATCGCTCCCACCCGCCGCCGGACCCGGCTCTCGGGTCAGCCGATCACGGGCACGGTCACTTCCGCATCGCGCAGCCACATCGCGATGGATGCCATCGCCTCGATCTGCCACGCCCCGCCATCCGCCTCGAACAACGCGAACGCGGGGCCGCGGCCCGTGTCCTTGGCCCGCAGCACGAAGAACGACTCCGGCTGTTCCACCTCGCGGAACGTCCGGTACGGGACCAGCGCGAGCGGGCTTGGGAGATCCGCGCGGTTCTTGAGCGAGACGCCGGCCCGGACCGAAGCCTCCTGCGTGACCCCGTCGTCCTCGCTGACCCGGATCTCCTCGCCGGTGACGTTGCCCGCGACCTTCACCAGGGCGCGAAGAGAGTCCGTCGGCCTGAACTGCGTGGACAGGGAGATGATGAAGGACTCTTGGTCCTTCCACTCGCCGAAGGGGAAACCGGGCGGGCACGTCGATCTGGCGAGCGACACCCTCCACCCGGAGGCCGCGAGAGGGCCTCGGAACACCACGCTGAGCGGCGATTCGACGTGAAGGAACAGCGCCACCTTGCCCACCGCATCTTCCGCATCTTCGGTACCCAGGTAGATCAGGTAGTCCACCATCGCCTGTAGGCCTCGGAACTGGAGCGGCTGAATCTCCGGGTCGGTCCCGACATGGTGGAGCTTCTGGTTGCTGAAGACGAACGGTCCCTGCTCCAGCACCGTGGGCGGCGCAAGGCCCAGGATCTTGTCCACATACTCCGGCGAACGGTCGTTCATCAGTCCTCCTCTCCGACGGCCCGCACGTCGTCGCGGTCCATCGGCATTGCCAGCTGCCTCGGGTCGGAACCGAGCGCCACGCGCTTGGCCCCGCACTTCGTCAAATGGACCATGGTTTCCGCCGCGTACGGAGGGGCGAACTTGGCCTCGCACACGACGGAGACTGCGGCCGTTCGCCGATCCTCCGACGGGTGGACGGAAACGGTAATGGTGATCTTCCGCGCCTTCTTCGCGGGCGTGTTCACGTCATCAATGTTCTCCAGGAGCTTCGTCCACTCGTGCTGAAACGTCTCGGGCACGCTCCCGCCGTTGAGGGTCTCCAGGGTGATCTCTTTCAGGTCGCTCAATGGGTCCTCCTTGTTTCCGTCGCTAGAGCTCTTCCCTCGCCGCCATCAAGGCCGCGCGCAGTTCCTCGGCCAGCCGGTATGCCCGCTCCAGGCGGACGAGGTAGACGGCGCACCCCCGGCCGGCATGGAATTCCCGAAGGGAATCCCCGACGGGAAACAACGGCACCTGCTCCATCAGTCTCGCGATGGCGCCCGCCACGCCCGCGTTGATGGTGCAGGCGCTCCCCAGCTTCTCACGCGCCGCATTCCTGTCGAACCCCGTGCGCGGGCTTTCCTCGCCCAGCCCCCTCTCCGCGTTCAGCGCCCGGCGGAGCAGGTAGAGCACGTCGTGATTGGGGTGTGTGGTGTTCATCTCGCGCTCGTACCAACTGCGGAGTTCGGGGTCGCGATCAAGGTGGATCCGAAAAGGCGGGCACCGCTCACAGATATGCACCCCCACGGCCTCCCCCACCGCACCGCATTGCGGGCACTTGTCCATCCAGATTCCGCAGTCCGCGCACTTCATGGCTCCGTGCTCCTCCCTCTTCTCCACGCCCTTTCCCTCGCCCGCTCAACCCGCCCGTCCTCCTCCGTCTCCCCCCGCGAGTCGTACCGGTGGACGCGGTCCGCCTCGAGATCCGCGACGTCCCGGGCGATCTCCTCCCGGCAGCCGGGGCAGTAGTCGCCGGCGGTCGGGGTCCCGCACTCGGCGCAGGGGTGGAGGATCCTCATCACCACCACCCCCACCACATGCCGACCTGGGCCACGATGGTAGCCACCGCCAGGATGATGACTGCCGCCGCGAGGACCTGGTGGCCCGGGAGCGGTGGCGTTTCTTCGGGTCCGCGCCAGCGATTCATCATGGGACGAGGTCCCGCTCCACGACCCGGATCCCGATCTCGTGGAGCCTGTAGAGGTCCGGTGCCGTGATCCGCCTTCGGCCGCGCTCCATCATGGAGAGCGCGTCTGCGGTGATGCCGGCGAGGTCGGCCGCCTCCCGGATGGAGTACCCGAGGGCGCGGCGGGAGGTGCGGATGCGTGTGGGGAGGGTCCTGGCCGCCCGCTCGGCCGCCGCTGCGGCCCGGGCGCGAGTCCGCTCGGCCTCGAGGACCTGGTCCCGGTAGCTCATGGCGAGATTATCGCGTGCCCCGGCCCAGGAAACCAGTGATTTTTTCGTATTTTATTCCGTTGTGCGGCAACGAGTTACGGGGACCGACGCGAAAACACGAAAAAAACACTTGAATCGCCACGAGAAAAAGCCGATACTCAGGGCATGAGAGAGACACGGACCCTCTACCGCGCGACCGACGGGGGCGACGGCCTCTGGTCGGGGACCTGCTGGGCCGCCGACCGGGAGGACGCCGAGGCCTACCTGGACAATCCCGGGTACGGCGGGGCCGAGCTCCACGAGCGGGAGGTCCAGGTGGACCCCGAGCTCGTCCTGGACCTGCGCACGGAGACCGGGGTGGACATGAGCCGGCTGGCCGAGGCCCTGGTGGATCTCGGCTGGACGGATGCGGCGGACCCCGGACGGGTGGACACCGCCGAGGAGATCGCCGAGCGGTGGGGCGACCGTGGATGGCTCTACCCCTGGGAGGAGGACATGGGGATCGCCGAGGCGCTCGCCGAGCGCTATGAGTGGATGCGGTACACCGACACATTCCCCGAGGGCGCGGAGACCTGGACCGCGCTCCGGGACATGGAGGACTGACCGATGAGGATCATGACGCAGCGCGAGGAAATTGAGATCCGGGCGCTTCGCCGGGCGGCTGCGGAAGCCCGGGACGAGGCCCAGGTCCTGATCTGCGACAGGGCGCTCCGCGGGGATGCGGAGGCCATCCTGGAGTGCGCCCGGGTGATCGAGGATGCCCGTGCGGAGGCGGAGTACCAGAGCACCCGGCCCGGGGCAGGCGATCTCGTCGATCTGCTGCTCACCAGCGCCGGGGAGGAGGAGTGAGCCCCGGCCGTCTGCTCTCCCGAGAAGAACTCTCCCGAGAGCAGGACTACAGAGACAGGCTCCTCGCGGCTTACACGGCCGTCTGGGCGGCCGAAAGGGCGGTCCGGGCGCTCGGGCCTGGCTGGGAGGACCCGTTGGCGTCTCTCATCGATATCGGCAAAGAGATCGACCAGTGGCGCCGGGCCATCACCCGGCCCGGGGCCGGGGAGGAGGAGTGATGATCCCCGTCCCCGTCGCCTGCTCCTGGCACCCCGGCGGGGGCGCCGTCGTGGACCGCGCCACCGGGGAGCCGGTCCCGGGGGCGGACTACGCCGCCGAGCGCTCCCACGGGCTCTGCGACCTGTGCCGGGATCGGCAGCGCGAGGAGTTGCGGCGGCGGCGGGAAAGGAGGGCGGCATGAGCCGGGATCTCATGGTGGACATCCTGATCTTCCTCGGCCTCGCCGTAGCCGGGCTGGCGTGGATGTCACACACGGCCTACTCCATCATCGTCCGCGATTGGGCAATGCTGGTCGCCGGGGGCATGTCGGTGCCGGTTGGCGTTTTCCACGGCCTGGGGTTATGGTTTGGCTTGTTTCCGTGACCTTTGGGTCGCGGCCTCATTGAGACGCGACAGACAGCGAGATCCATAGGCGGATCACCAGAGACGGCCTCGCTCACGCGGGGCCGTCTCGATGTATCCGGTAGACTCGACATTCCTGCCGCGTGTCGAGGACCCAATCGTACCCCGCCGGGTCCGGCCCCTCCCGGGGCCACTCCCCCTCCACGATCTCTGCGCTGCCGGCCATCTCCGGGCACTCCCGGCAGAACCGCTCGATCACGGCCGGGGCGCTCTCGATCACCGTCACCCGGTCCACCGCCGATAGCGAGAGCAGGTACGCCAGGTCGCGACCGAACCCGAGGCCGATCATGAGCACGTCGCCGGCGATCTTCTGGGGGAGCCGGGCGCGGAACACGGCGTGACCGGCGTCGTCGTCCACCATGCCGACGCTGCGGACGTGGAGAGTCCGCCGGCCGTTCCGGTGCTCGGCCGTCCAGCAATCAGGCCCGTACGAGAGCATCGAACACGGCCTGCGTGATTGCTCCCGCGTCGAGCGCGGCCTGTAGCCGATTGAGCGGGATATGCCCACGCTGCACCGGGACCGCCTCGGAGAAGCGTCGTCGCATCGCGGCGGCGAAGCGTCGGACGTCGTCCTCGGTGATGTTCGCGGGCGGGTCCTGGATCACGACGACGATGCGGCCCTGCTCGGGTCTCTGGTCGAGGATCGTAATGGACGCCATTTTCTCTCCTAGTGGATCAGGCACTCCAGGCACATGGCTGGGGCGCCCAACAGGCCTAGCAACACGAGTGCAAGCGCGGTCAGGATCCTGACGATCGCGGCAATCATATCGAGTAACCATCCACAGCGACACCAACGACAAAGATAAGCGATAGTACAGTGTGCGTTCCGTCCTCGACGTACACAGAGTAATTGATCGTGGATGTCTCTGCCACCGTGGCTCTCGTGATGCTGTAGGAGCCGTGACCGGGATCGGTGGGGCTGTCCTTCTGTTCAATCGGATAGCCAACCTCATTCGCCCCCTCGTTCTGGTACAGGACCGCAGCGATGACGTAGAGCGGGATCGCGCCGCCAGCGGGATAATCTGGGTACGCCGGGACCGACACCGAGCCGGAGACCACGTCATCCAGGCCGCCGAATCCCGACGGGTTGGTTACTGGCACTTGCAGGACGAACTGCGCCCTACTGACGTCTCCGTTGTCTTGCGTTTGCTGAATACCTAGACTGGAGAGAGCGATCGCGTCATCGGTGGTGTCGTTGATGATCTGCATGACGGTGAACAGATCGGCCGTCATGGTAAGACTGCCTGACGTGATCGTGATGTCGCCAGTGTCGAGATTCAGCGCAAACCCGTCCCCCTGCAAGGTCCCGGCAACGATGTTGCCCGCGTAGACTGTCCCGAACCTACCGATGTGAGCGATCACGGCATCGTAGGCGACGACGTTCGCGTCGTTGAATTCGGTCGGCGCGGTATCTCCCGTCTCGATGCTCTGCCACGTCGCCCCCGCGTCGGACGTCGTCACCCACTGCATCATGATCGCGTCTACCTGGACGTCCGACGCGTCCCCTTGAATGGTGACGTCCACCGACGTTGCCAGCGCCGAGTATTCGTTTGCGTTCGGGGCGTCGGAGCCCGCGGGGCCGATCACCCACGGCGTTGTCCCGTCGGAGCTGTAGCGGACGAACGACCCGCCGGTCGGGAGAGTGGGCGTGGACAGCGTCACCGACGTCAGTTCCGTGCCCGACGCATCCTTGAAGGACAAAGCAATCTGAGCTTTTCTCCCCGCGCTCCCGGACCGGGCGAGCAGCGAGAACATCCAATACTTGCCGACCAGCGGCCGGGACTGCGTCACTTTCGTCGCCGTGCTTACTCCGGTGTATCGGTCCCCGTGCCGACCCGCGACCGTGGTACCGATGCCGGGAGTTCCGGTGTTCAGCCAATCCGCAAACGTGTTGACCTCGAACGGATCGAGCCGCTCAAAGCTCGGGTTGCTGATCTGATTGGTGAACGCCAGCGCTTTCGGATGCAGCCGCTTGACGCTCACTCCGGTCGAGAACGCGGACAGGTTGTCCGCGTTGTCGTTGTGCTTCGCCCAATACCAGTAGGTGGTGTCCGTATCCAGTTCGTCCGTATCGACGAACTGATCGGCGTCCGCGGGCAGTCGCGCAATCTCCTTGGCCGCGCCCGAGTCGTTCGCGGGG
>Ga0214472_10009095_pt1 | contig 10360 bp, 9 predicted proteins | sample RVTome_6_FD_207662 | JGI IMG/M metagenome (GOLD analysis project Ga0214472, IMG submission 207662) | Soil microbial communities from uranium-contaminated site in the Upper Colorado River Basin, Wyoming, United States - RVT140D175 | ecosystem: Environmental > Terrestrial > Soil > Contaminated >...
AGCCGCCTCGGTGCAACTGGTGGAGACCAGGGTGCCGTCCGGAGATCTCGCCGTTTGGGCGGCGCGGGCCGTGGAGATGCTCGATCGTGTGGTCTTCTTCGAGATTCCATGGCAGGCCGACATCGCCACTGCTCTCGATGCCCTTGCCGCTGCCCGCGACGGCACGCGGCGGGCGCTCGGAGCCAAGCTGCGCACCGGCGGGGTCACCGCCGACGACTTCCCGCCGCCGGAGGGGGTTGCGGCTTTCATCGCCGCGTGTCGCGACCGGTCGCTGCCCCTGAAGGCGACCGCCGGGCTGCATCACCCTGTGCGCCATGTCGATCCTGAGACCGGCTTCACGCGTCACGGGTTCCTCAACCTGCTGGCGGCGGCGGCGCTGGCGAGCCGCGGTGAAGACATCACGACGCTGGCGGAGGTGGTCGGCGACGACGACCCGCAGGCGTTCACCCTCGACCGGTCCGGGCTGCGGTGGAGGGACCGTGCGGTTTCGGCGGCCGACCTCCAGACGGCGCGCCGTGAACTGTTCGTGGCCTACGGGTCGTGCTCATTCGACGAGCCCGTCGAGGACCTCACCGCACTCGGCGTGCTCCCGGTGGGATCGTGACCAGGTCGCGGGTACCGGTCCCTGACGGGTCCGACTTTCCTCTGGAGAACCTCCCCTACGGCGTGTTCGACCCCGGTGACGGCCCCCGCGTCGGGGTCGCCATCGGCTCGCAGGTGCTCGACCTTCGCGCCGCCGGCGACCTGCTCCCCGGCGGGGCGGGGGATGCGCTCCGTGCTTCGACGATCAATCCGTTCCTGGCACTGGGCCGCGGGCTGTGGTCCGAGACGCGGGAGGCCATTACGGGGCTGTTGTCGACCGACGCCATCGACCGGCTGCCCATGGACGCCCTCCACGCGATGGGGCAGGTACGGATGCTCCGCCCCTTCGACCCCGGCGACTACGTCGATTTCTACTCCTCCATCGAGCACGCCACCAACCTCGGCCGGATGTTCCGGCCCGACTCGGAGCCGCTGCTCCCCAACTGGCGCCATCTTCCCGTCGGGTACCACGGGCGGGCGAGCAGCGTGGTCGTGAGCGGCACGCCGGTCACCCGCCCGGCCGGCCAGATCAAGCCGGGGGAGGGTCCCCCCATCCACGCGCCGACCGGTGCCCTCGACATCGAATTGGAGGTGGGATTCATCACCGGGCCCGGGAATCGCTTGGGAACACCGATCCCGATCGAGGAGGCGCGCGAGCACATCTTCGGCCTGGTGCTAGTCAACGACTGGAGCGCCCGCGACATCCAGCGGTGGGAGTACCAGCCGCTGGGCCCGTTCCTGGGGAAGTCCTTCGCCACCACCATCTCGCCCTGGGTGGTGACCCTCGACGCTCTCGGCCCATACCTCGTCCCGTCCCCGGCCCAGGACCCGGAGCCGCTCGACTATCTCCGCACCAACGACGAGTGGGCCGTCGACCTCGAGCTCGAAGTGCTTCTCCGCTCGGTGAGCATGGACGCCCCGGTCTCCATCTCCCGCACCAACTTCTCGGGCATGTATTGGACGATGGCCCAGCAACTCGCCCACGCGACGGTCAACGGCACCAACGTTCGTCCCGGCGACCTCTATGCCTCGGGGACGGTGTCGGGCTCCGAGCCGGGCACATACGGCAGCCTCATCGAGTTGACCTGGGGTGGCGAGAGGCCGATTGCTCTGCCCGACGGCTCCGCGCGGACATTCCTCGAGGACGGCGACACCGTGACCCTTCGCGGTTGGTGCGAGAGGGAGGGGCACCGGCGCATCGGATTCGGTGAGTGTGTGGGGACCGTGGAAGCGGGTGAACCCGCCGCCTGAGGCGGGGTCCTCCGCGGTACCCTCCAGCCCATGCCCCTGAACTTCGCTCTTGGCGGGAAGGTCTACGAGCCGGTCACCCGGGTCGTCACCGCAGAAGAGATCGAGGCGTACGCCGGGGCATCGGGTGATCCCAACCCGATGTACGCCAAGGGGCCCGCCCAGGTGGCGTCGCCCATCTTCCCGGTCGTGCCCGGATTCCCGCTCATGGGAACCGTGACCACGGACCCCGACCTCAACCTGGAGAACCCGCTGATGATCCTCCACGGCGAGGAGGAGATCGTCCATCACCGGCCGATCCGTGCCGGGGAGACCCTGGTGTTGACGCCTTCGCTGGTGTCGGTGGAGGACAAGGGTCGCAATGGCGCCTATGTCATCCGGATCGGTGCCGCAACGGCGGACGGCGAGCCGGTGAACGAGCAATTCGCCAACATCATCGTGCGAGGGGCCGGCAGCGGCGGGGAGCGGCCCTCGTCCCCCAAGGTAGAGCCCGAGCCGCCGGGTGAGCCCGCCCTGACCTTCTCCAGCCACATCGCCGAGGACATGCCGACGCGTTACGCCGCGGCGTCCGGGGACTTCAACCCGATCCATCTCGACGACGGAGTCGCCAGGGCCGTCGGGCTCCCCGGGGTCATCAACCACGGGCTCGGGACCCTCTCCCTGGTGACGGGGGGGTTGGTCGAGCACCTTGCCGACGGCGATCCCGCCCGGGTGCGCCGCATCAAGGTCCGGTTCACCGACGTCGTGTTCCCCGGCAGCGACATCGCGACCACGGCTTGGGATGCCGGTGACGGTCATCGATTCGAGACAGTGCGTCCCGACCGCAAGGTCGTGATGCGAGGCGTCTTCGAAGCGACGGCCGGCTGATGGCGCGCCTGCGACTGTTCGCCAACCTGCGGGAGATCGCCGGCACCAGCTCGGTCGAGGTCGAGGGAAGCACCGTTGGAGAGGTGCTCGCGTCGGCCATCGAGCGGTTCGGGGAGGACTTCGCCCGTGCGCTCCAACCCGCCCAGGTGTGGGTCGACGGCGAGCGGGCCAAGGCGGATGCCGTGGTGTCCTCCGGATCCGAGGTGGCGGCCATCCCGCCGGTCTCCGGCGGGGCGATGCTGGTGCGGTCGCCGATGGCGATCGAGATCGGAATCGTCGGGGTCCTCACCGCGGCACTGTTCGGTGCCAACGCCGCATCGCTCCAATGGTTTGCGGTCACGGTGGTCCTGGTCCTCGGTGTCTGGGCATACGACGTGGCATCGGCTGCTGAGCGGCGGGATCTCGACGTGGCCTTCTTTCCCGGCGCCGCCGCGGCCTTGGGCGGTGTCCTCGCCACCTACCGGTACGGTGCCCTTGGGATGGCGGCCGCCACGATTGGCGCAATCCTGCTGTCCTTGATCTGGAGCGTGTTCCAACACCGGCTCCGCCCGGTCGAATCGGTCACGGCGGGGGCATCCATCGCCCTGATGTCGGCGTTGAGCGCCTCGTCCCTCGTGATCCTCCGGCTCCGGTCGCGCGACGAGACCCTGGTGTTCCTGTTCGTGGTGACCGTCGCGGTCTTCGTGTCGTGGCTTTCCGACCGGTCGGAGATGCCGATCGTCGACCCGCTGGTCGCCATGCTCATCGGCGCCATCGTCGGCGGCGCCGTCGCCGGGGCCTTCTGGGCGCCCGACCTGCTCGTCGCCATCGCCGGGTCGGTGGCGGCCGCCATCGCCCTGGTAGCCGGCCGCAACCTGGGCATGCTCATCCGGGCAGGCGGCTTCTTCGCCAGCGGGCACATCCCCGGCAGCCTCTCCTATCTCGACGGAGTGGTCGCCGCCGCCGGCGCCTACTGGGCCTTGGTGACGGTGCTGACGTAGGGCCTCGCTGCGCTCGTCCCCCGTCTCCCGTCTCCCGTCTCCCGTCGCCCGCAAGAGTCGCGTAAGAGGCTCTTCGACGGGCGTCGGGCGACGGGCGTCGGGCGACGGGCTCTACCGCACCTCGTCCAACGCGCCCACGAATCGCTCGTTCTGGTTCGGGGTGCCGGCGGTGATGCGCAGCCAGCCTTCCGGGATGACGGGGCGGACGATCACGCCTCGTTCCAGGAGGGCGTCGGCGATGATGCGGCCTTTTTCGCCGAAATCGGCGTAGACGAAGTTGGTCTGGCTGTCCGCCACCTCGAGGCCCCGCGATCGCAGCGCGTCGGCGAGGAAGCCGACCGCCCGTGCGTTCCGGGCCACCCGCTCTTCGACCCGGTCCTGGTGCTTCAGCGCCTCGACCGCGGCCACCTCGCCCAGGGTGTTGATGGTGAACGGCAGCTGGATCCGGCGGAAATGCTCGATCGAGTCGGGGTGGGTGATGCCGTACCCGACGCGCAGGCCCGCCAGTCCGTAGACCTTGGAGAAGGTCCGGGTGACCATCACGTTGTCGCGCTCGGCCGCCAGAGGGATCATCGATCGGAAGTCGGCTGCCGTGGCGAATTCCGCGTAGGCCTCGTCGACCACGACCAGCGCATGATCGGGCAGCGAGTCGATGAACGCCTCCAGGTCGTCGCCGGGCACGTGGGTGCTCGTCGGGTTGTTCGGGTTGCACACGTAGACGACCGTGGTGTCGTCGCGCACTGCCGCGCCCATCGCGTCCAGGTCGTGGCGGTGGCGGTCGTCGAGGGGGATGGCGATGTCGTCGGCGAATGCGGCACGCGATCCGATCTGATAGAGCCCGAACGATGGCCAGCCGTAGACCGACGAGGTGTCCGGACCTCCCATGGAGAAGGCCGCGATGAGCATCAGCTCGTTGCTGGCTCCGCCACACCAGATGCGCTCGCGGGGGACGCCGTGGTGCTCGGCGAGGGCGGCGACGAGCCGCGGCTTGGCATTGTCCGGATACCGGTTCACCCCGGGGGCGTGGGCGACGATCGCCGCTTGCACCTCGGGGAAGGGAGGTTCGGGGCTCTCATTGGAGGCCAGTTTGATGACATCGCTGAGCCCGAACTCGGCCGCGACCTCGACTATCGGCCGTCCCGGCCGATAGGGGTGAATGCGATCGAGGTCGGGCCGGTAGCGGGGAGGCATGGGGTGACGCTACCGCCGTCGCCCGTCACCCGTTACCCGTGCGCGATCTTTTGGGAGGCGGATAGCGGGAGGCGGGAGGCGGAAGTCCCTTCACTCCAGCCCCGCCGCTGCCGAATCGAAATGCTGTGGATAAATGGCTCCCAGGCATACGATGCCCCGCGTGACCTCACGGCCACGGCGAGTGGCCACGGCACTCGCCCTTCTCGCCTTGGTGCTCGGCAGCAGCGCGCCCGCCTTCTCGATCGACGAGGAGGAAGTCGAACGCGCCCGTCAGGAGGCGGAGGCCGCCGCCCGTGAGCGAGCCGACGCTCTCGAGGACCTCAATGCTGCCGTTGCCACCTACGAGGAGATCAACAGCGAGCTGCAAGAGCTGACATTTCGCATCGGGCGCCTTCGTAGCCAGCTGGAGGTCTACGAGGACCGCGCCCTCGAGCTGCGCGATCAGGTCCGGGAGCGTGCCGTCGAGTCCTACATGTCAGGGTCGAGTCGCAACGACGCGCTGGTGAGGACCTATTCACCCGAGGAGGTCCAGCAGAGCCTCATCGCCCGGGAGGTGCTCGCCATCGCCGTGGAGTCCGACTCCGCCGACCTCGACACCCTCACCGCGGCCCTGGCGGACATGGATCGCCTCCGGGACGAGCTCGACGCCGACACCGCACGCGTGTCCTATCTCCGCGTCGAGGCAGATGCGGTCGTGGCCCGCATGAACGAACTGTTCGCCCTCGCCGACGACGATTTCGAGGAGGCTGAGGAGGTGCTCGAGCAGGCCGAAGAGGAGCTCGCGGAGCAGCGACGGCGTGAAGAGGAGGAGCGCCGGCGGCTCGAGGAGCTTCGCGCCGCGCTGGGGGCTCCGCCTCTTGGCGTCCCGATGTGGGTCACCCCCGGGTTCATCTGCCCGATCGACGGACCCAGCTGGTTCCTCGACACCTGGGGCGCCCCCCGCTCTGGAGGCACCCGAACCCACAAGGGCACCGACATGTTCAGCCCGCGGGGCACGCCTCTCGTCGCCGTCGGCGACGGCGTCGTTCGCAAGTCCTACGGGACCCTGGGCGGCTACATCGTGTGGCTCTACGCCGACCACGGGGTGAACTACTTCTACGCCCACCTGGACTCGTACGCACCCGGCCTCTCCGACGGACAGCGAGTCACCCGCGGGCAGGTGATCGGCTATGTGGGCGACACCGGCAACCCACCCACCGGCGCCTATCACCTCCACTTTGGCATCTACCCCGGAGGCATCACCGCGGTCAACCCGTATCCGACGGTCCTGGAGACGTGCGGGTAGGCCCGTGGCCGGTCGCCCGTCGCCCGTCGCCCGAAACCCGAAGCCCGTCCCGGTTTGGCCCGGAAACCGGTCTGCATCTCTTCTCTTGCGGGAGTCGGGCGACGGGCGACGGGAGTCGTTCCCCTGCCTGTCTTCAAGCCGCAACTCGACCCCGTTAACCTCTATCGCGCATGACCGACTCTCGCCGCCGTATCGATCAGGTCCAGGACCCGGCGTTTCTGTCCGGGCTCGACGAGGTGCCGATCGACGAGCTCCGCACCCGCCGATCCATGTGTGACGACCTCGACGTCGAGCTCTCGTATTACCGCCGAATGCTCCACGGGCGGATGGACCTGCTCTCCTTCGAGGGGCGCCGCCGCGCCGGGGAGGAGGAGCAGACGCTTCTCGAGGCCCTTCCGCGGATCCTCGCCGAAGGGGCCTACACGCCCCGGCCTGGCCTGCCCGAGCGGGCGGTGTCCCTGGAGCTGCCCGACATCCCCAGCCCCGGCCGGCGCCTCGTCGACCAGGCACTCGAAGGTGACTTTCTGGTCCGGCTCCCATCGATGTCCGATGAGGAGCTCCGGGAGACGCAGTCGTTCCTCGCCGAGGTCGAGAGCAGCATCTCCCAGCAACGGCGGGCCGCTCACCAGGCGCTCGACCGCATCCAGGAGGAGCTCACGCGGCGTTACCGGGACGGTCTGGCCGACCCGGGCGAGTTGCTCGCCGGCGCTTGATCGTCGGCTCCACCCGGTCGGGCCTCGTCGAGGCGGTTCATCCGGTCGTCGCCGCCGCAGTCGATGCATCGGGACGGGTGATCGAGGTGCTGGGCGGCGATGCCGATCGACCGATTTTCTATCGCTCGGCCGTCAAGCCGTTCCAGGCGGCGGTGTCGGTGCGGCGGGGTGCCGATCTGGGGCCCGAGTCCCTGGCGTTGGCCGCCGCCAGCCACGGCGGCCAACCCGTGCATGTGGCGATCGTCGCCGGGATGCTTGCCGACGCTGGACTCGACGAGAGCCACCTCCTCTGTCCCCCTGACGTCCCCTCCAGTGCCTCCGCCGAACTCCGGCTCACCGCGGCAGGAGCCCCAACCGAACGCCGTCTCCATCACAACTGCTCGGGAAAGCACGCCGCGATGCTCCGCGCCTGTTCGGCCCAGGGCTGGTCGCTGGAGTACACCGAACCCACCCATCCGCTTCAGGTGGAGATAGTCGAATTCGTCTCTGAGCTGGTCGGAGCTTCGGTGGCCCCGACCGGCATCGACGGATGCGGCGTGCCCACTCTGCGCGGCGACGTCGTCGGACTCGCCCGCGCATTTGCCCGTCTCACGACGGACCCCGAGTTGCGGCCGATCGCCGAGAACTCGGCTCGCTACACGGCTCTCACCGCCGATGCCGACCGATCCGAGACGGTTCTCGCCAGGTGGTTCCCGGCGGTGGTGAAGGGCGGCGCGATGGGTTGTGTCGGTGCGGGATGGCTGGACGGGTCGGTCGGCTTCGCCGCCAAGTGCTGGACCGGCCAGGGCGCGCCCGCCGTGGTCGGGCTCATCACGCTCATCGAGCGCCTCGGGTTGCTCCCCGTCCATCCGCGGACGCAGCTCGCCGAGCTGGCGGCACCTGTGGTCCTCGGTGGCGGCGAACCGGTGGGATCCACGGAGGTGCTGTCCGGATGAGCGAGTGGTCGCCCCTCGAGCGCGCGGACGCGCCCCTGGCTCCCCTAGTGGGCCCTTTCCCCTCGGCTCGGTTCGTGGAGGCGTGGTGGCGTCACCGCGGGTCGGGCGTGCCGGTGGTGGCCGAAGCCCGGGGCTCGGCGCTGCCGTGTGTGCTGAATGACGGCGTGCTGCGCCTGGCCGGCGAGGCGGATCTCACGGACTACCACTCTCCTCTGGGATCCGATCTCGGCGGCCTTCTGGACGCCGTGATGGCGTCGGTCGATGGAGGCACCCGAATCGCCTTCGACTCTCTGCCGGCCGAGGCGGCCGTCCCGATCACCGCCGCGCTGGAGGTGCTCGGCGTCGCGTTCACGGCCTCTGATCACACCGCCACCATGACTCTCGACCTGCCCGCGGATGTCGACGAGTACCTCGCCGCGCTCGAGGGCAAGCACCGACATGAGATCCGCCGCAAGCGCCGCCGGTTCGAGGAGGCCTTCGGCGCCCCGGGATTGCGCAGGGACGATTCGGGGTTCAAGGCGTTCGTGGAGATGTATCGGGCGGCGCCGGGCGACAAGGGCGAGTTCATGACCGTCGGCATGGAGGCGTACTTCCGCGACCTCCTGGCTAGCCCGGGTTGGGCGGTCGATCTTCTGGTCGGCGCCGAGGGGACACCCCTTGCCGCCGCGTTCGGGTTCGAGGACGAAGACGCCTACTACCTGTACAACTCCTCCTTCGACCCCGCCGCCGCCGAGGCTTCGCCCGGCATCGTCCTCTGCGACGAGCTGATTCGCAACACGATCGCCGCCAGGCGCCCCCGCTTTGATTTCCTCAAGGGCAGGGAGGGCTACAAGCGTCGCTTCGGAGCCGTTCCCCGGCCGCTCACGCTGATCGAAGCGGTGCTCCCGTGATCCGGCGCGCCGCCTTCATCTCTGTCCACTCCTCACCACTGGCTGCGCCTGGAGTAGGGGATGCCGGGGGGATGAACGTCTACGTCGACTCTCTGGCCCGCACCCTGGCCGGTCGCGGCATCGCCGTCGACGTGTTCACCCGCCGCCTCGATGACGAGGCGCTCGAGGAGACCGCGGTCATGCCCCGCTATCGCGTCATCCAGATCTCCGCATCTGGCGAGGAGCGTGCCGACCTCATCAGATCGTTCGCCGAAGGCGTAGAGAAGTGGATCGATCGCGAGGAGATGCAGTACGACGTGCTCCACAGCCACTACTGGCTGTCGGGGTGGGCCGGGCTGCTCCTCCAGGACCGCCTGGGTGTGCCGCTGGCGATCTCGTTCCACACGCTGGGCCGGGTAAAGGAGTCGGCGCGGGCACCCGGGGAGCCGCGCGAGTCGCTGATCCGCATCGCCACAGAGTCCGAGGTCGTCGCCCGCGCCGGATGCGTCGTCGCCTCCACGCCGGCAGACGCCGCCGACCTCCTCGAGCACTATCAGGCCGCCCCGGAGCGGCTGTGCGTTTCGCCGCCCGGCGTCGACCACGAGATCTTCTCGCCGGGCGACGTCGACGAGGCGCGGCGCTGCCTGGGCATCGAGCGGGAGGGCCGCTGGCTCGCGGTCGTCGGCCGCATCCAACCCCTGAAGGGGATCGAAATCGCCATCCGTGCACTCGCCCGCCTCGGCGACGACGTGCGGTTGCTCGTCGTCGGGGGACCGAGCGGTCCCGACGGGCAGGCCGAGGTGGAGCGACTCGAGGCGCTCGCCGAGCAGGTTGCCCCGGGACGGGTGGTGTTCCGGCCACCGGTCGCCCATGAGGAGGTGGCCTGCGTCTACCGGGCCGCCGATGTAGTGGTGGTCCCGTCGAGGTCGGAGTCGTTCGGCCTGGTGGCCGCCGAGGCGCAGGCGTCGGGCACTCCGGTGGTGGCGGCGAGAGTCGGCGGCCTCGTCTACGCGGTATGCGACGGAGAGTCCGGGTACCTGGTCTCGGGCGAGGAACCGGAGGTCTACGCGTCGGCGATCGCCCGCATCCTCGCCGACCCCGAGACCGCCGCACGGCTCTCGGCAGGCGCGGTGGAGCACAGCGCCAAGTTCTCCTGGGAAGCCAGCGCCGACCGGATGATGGAGCTGTACAGCGGGATGGTCGGCTGAGCCGACCATCCCGCTCCGGCCCCAGCTCCAGCTCCGGCAAGAAGAGAGCCGCCACAACGAGACGGAGGGCAGTCCGCGGTTTCCTCCCCCGGAGGGGGAGGTGGCGCCGCCCGAAGGGCGGTGACGGAGGGGGTTTGCGGCGACCGGGCGCGTCCTGTTCCATACGGATCCACCGTCTGCGCGCCAGACCGCCGCACACCCCCTCCCCAAGGAACCCGCAGGGTTCCCGTACTCCCCCCTCCGGGGGGAGAAACCGCAGGCCATCTGCCAATCTTCTGCCCATGACCGAGACGCCGCGCGCAGTCGTGGATCGCGTCACCACAGGGTGGCTGGACGACCCCGAGAGCGATGTCGCTTGGACGGGTGACCACGAAGGGCGGCGCGGCGTGCGGATGCGGCAAACGGTTCGCGACTTCACCACCGTCTGGTTCGCGGTGGGTGATCGCACCGTCGCCATCGAGGCCTATGTGCTCCCCGCACCG
>Ga0214472_10009096_pt1 | contig 10360 bp, 13 predicted proteins | sample RVTome_6_FD_207662 | JGI IMG/M metagenome (GOLD analysis project Ga0214472, IMG submission 207662) | Soil microbial communities from uranium-contaminated site in the Upper Colorado River Basin, Wyoming, United States - RVT140D175 | ecosystem: Environmental > Terrestrial > Soil > Contaminated >...
CGCTTCCGATCCGTAATCCCGATCGCCTCCGGCCCGCCCGTCCTCACTCCCGTCCCGCGCAGTTCGTCCAGATAATTCCTCAACGCCAGCCGCTCCTGGATGGTCTCCGTCGTATAGAACTCGCCGCGCGGATTGAGCGCATGCCCGCCCTTGGCGATCACGTCCGCGGCAAGCGGAATGTCTGCAGTAATCACCAGATCCCCAGCCTTCAACTCCCGCACGATATGGCTGTCCGCCACGTCGATGCCGCGCGGCACCTGCAGGGCGCGGATGTACTTGGAGGGCGGCGTGCGCAGCATCTTGTTCGCCACCAGCGTCATTGAACGCTGGGTGCGCTCCGCCGCGCGGTAGAGGATTTCCTTGATGACCGCCGGGCAGGCGTCGGCGTCGACCCAGATGTGTATGCTCTGACGGGGAACCGATGATGCCACCGTCCATCATAGCGCTCGTCTCCTGGGCGGCGCTCGGCGCCCTCGCCGACCGGCTGGGCGTGGCCGCCGTGGCGCTATTCGCCGTGGCGGTCTGCGCCCCGGGCGCGGCGCTCTCGTTGCTCGATGGGTTCGCGGCGCAGGCGGCGCGGCGAACGGGCAACTAGTCAGCCTACCGCCCCAGCACCGCCGAGAGCGCCTGCGCCGGCGTCACGACGCGCACGCCGCGCAGCGTGCGGCCGTACAGCCGCCCGAAGTCGCGCGCATCGCCCGTCACGAGGAGCTCGGCCCCGCAATGCGCGGCGGCGGCGAGGATCGGCGCGTCCTTCGCGGGCAGCCCCTCGGCCGCGGCCCAGGCCACGAGCTCGCGCGGCGCCTCGGCGACGAGGACCACGACCTCGAGCGCGGCGGCGAGACGCGCATCGAACCCTGCCGACTTGAGCGCGAGGTTGCGCCGCGCCTCCTCGAGCGCCTGCGCCGAGGTGACGAGAGCGCAGCGCCCCGCGCCCGCGAGCGCGACCAGGTGCTGCGCACGCCCCTCGGCCGTTTGCGCGGCCGAGAAGACGACGTTGGCGTCGAGGAAAAGCCTCAACGCCGGCGGCGCTTGAGGGCCTTCGCCACGCGCGCGTTCTCGGTGGCGGTGCTGCGGTTGGCCGCCTCGAACTCGCGCACGCGCGCGTCGCTGTAGATCTCCACCGGCACCACCGCCGCCGGCCGCAGCAGCACCGCGCCGTCCTCGGTCGCCTCGACGATGAGCGTCGCCGAGCCCTGCAGCCCGAGCCGGCGCAGCACGCCGGCGGGCAGCGACACCTGCCCCTTCTTGCCCAGCTTGACGATGTCCATGACGTTCTCCGGATTCCGGGATTCCGGATTATCTCATGCCCGGCGCTGAGCGCGCGCGCGGGCGGCGCGGGATTGATCCAGCGGGCGAACAGCCGCCGGCCATTCCCGAGCGGGAATAATACTCTTGACCCCGTCTCTTCCCGTCTGTACATTCCCGATCGGGAATAACCGTCCGATTGCGCCATGACCCACCCCACGCCAGCCCTGGCCGAAGTGACCTCCGCGAAAGCCCTCGGCAAGGCAATCCGGGATGCCCGCACGAAGATGGGCCTGCGGCAGGCGCCGGCCGCGCTTCTATGCGGTGTCGGTATTCGGTATCTGTCGGACCTGGAGAACGGCAAGGAGACCGTTCGCCTCGAGCAGGCGCTCAAGGTCATCGCAGGCCTGGGCCTGGTCCTCAGCATCGGTCCCAAGAAGCCCTTCTGGTCGAAAGATGGCCGACCTGCTTGATGTCTACCTGAACCAGGATCTCGCCGGCCGGCTGGAGGACAGCCGGGGAAAGCTCTTGTTTACGTATCGGCAAGCGTGGCTCGAGTCGGACCGATTCATCCCGCTCTCGGTAACCATGGGTCCACGGCGGGAACCTTTCCCGGACGAGATTACACGGCCCTTCTTCGAGAACCTTCTTCCCGAAGGAGAAATACGGGCAGCTATCGCCAAGCTGAAACAGCTATCCGAACGGAACACATTCGGTCTGCTGGGTGAGATTGGAGGCGATTGCGCCGGCGCCATCTCGCTATGGCATCACGGTGAAAAGCCGCGAAAAGAGGAGGGCTACGCGGAGCTCAGCGACGCGCGCCTCGCGGAAGTGCTTGCCGGAATGGCGAAGCGGCCCCTGATAGCGATCGACGACGACCTGCGCCTTTCGCTGGCAGGCGCACAGAACAAACTTCCAGTTCATTACGACGGGAAGCAGCTATCCCTTCCGCGAGGCAGTTCACCAAGCTCGCACATCCTCAAACCCGGTGCACGCGGATTCGAATTCATGCCGGCAAACGAGAACTTCTGCATGCGCCTTGCCGCAGCGCTGGAGCTCCCCGTACCGGCCTCGACGATCCTGCGCAAATCGGAGGCGCTGTATCTGGTCGAACGATACGACCGAGTACGCACTGCAGCCGGGTCGCTTGCTCGAATTCACCAGATTGATTTCTGCCAGGCATTGAGCCTGCCGTCGCAAAAGAAGTATGAGCACGAGGGGGGTCCGAGCCTTGCGGCATGTTTCGAGGTGGTCACAGCCTTCAGCACCGAGCCTGCTCGCGATCGACTCCATCTCATCTCGTGGGTCATCTTCAACCACCTCGTCGGCAATGCCGATGCACACGCAAAAAATCTTTCCTTGCTGATCACTCGAGACGGGATTTCCCTCGCCCCGTTCTACGACCTGGTCTCGACGGCAATCTATCGAGACCTGACGGATAAATTGGCGCTGAAGATCGGAGACGAGAATCGGCCGGATTCGATCAAGAAGCGACACTGGGAACGTCTCGCGGAGGTTTCCGGCGCCAACCCGCGGATCGTCCGGCAGCGTATCGCGCAGCTTGCCGGGTTGGCTGGCGAGACCGCTCAAACGATCGCAAGAGCGCTCGCGTTCGACGAGCAGGAGTCGGAGGCAACCGGGAAAATCATCGAAGTCATTCGTGCTCGTGCAAAAACCTTGCTGAGCCTCAAGTAGCAACTCGTGATGGCGTCTATCCCACCCGCTACCTTCCCTCAACAAAGGAGAAACCCCCATGACCACCCCGCTCACCGGAGGCTGCCTCTGCGGCGCCATCCGCTACACCGTCAATGTGCCGATCACGGAGCTTCGCGCCTGCCACTGCACGGCCTGCCAGAAGGCCTCGGGCGCGGGCGGCAGCGTGAACGCCCCGCTCCCGAGCGCCGGGCTCAAGTTCACGAAAGGCACGCCGAAGCGCTACGCCGGAAAGGCCGACAGCGGCCGCACGCTCTATCGTTTTTTCTGCGGCGACTGCGGCTCGCCGCTCTACAGCCAGCGCGAGACCGCGCCCGAGATGGTGACGCTGCGGATCGGCACGCTCGATGACCCCGGCGAGATGAAGCTCACGGCGCACATCTGGACGAAGAGCGCGCGAAGCTGGGACCGCATCGACCCGGGAACGAAGCAGTTCCCGCAGCAGCCGGACTCGCCGCCCGCCCGGTGAGGCAGTGCAGTAATTCCCGTAGCCGTCCGGCTACGCCAAAAAGCGTAACTACGCCACAGACAAGGGCGCGCGGGTCCTCCACACTATCGCCCTGAGAGCCATTCTTTCCCTCCTCCTACACTGGATGGCTCGCCTCGGGAGGCCGCCTGCGGGCGGCCTCTTTTTTTGTCCGCCGGCGGCGCGTCACCGAGCAAGCCCCGCAGGAGATTGTGCTCTGACCCCGATTTTCAGGCCGCCTTGCGCAATGCCTTGATGGTCCGCCACCCCGACTGCCCCGGCAGGCGGCACTCCCAGAAGGTCCAGCCGTTGACCGGCTTCGCCGCTCCGTTGGCGCCTCGCGCCCGGTGGACCAATGGCTCAAGACCGGCTGAAGATCTGGGAGACCCTGTTTCGGCGCGCCCTCGCGCTGATCGCGTCGGCGCGCAGCTCGAGCTGCTCGAGTACCGACGCAGCTATGACGAGTGCGTCGCGATCCTGAAGAGGGTGTTTGCCGGCGCATGAAGCGCCGGTCATGCCGGCTCCGATCTACCCGCTCTCGTCCTTCAGCCCCACGCCCGTCATGCCGCGCGCCAGACCCGCCGCCGCGAGCCAGTCGATGCGGCGCGCCGCCGCTTCGTAGCCGAGGCCCTCGGGTCGGATGTTCGACACGCAGTTCCTTTCGGCGTCAGTGGCGAGCGCCGAGAGGCCATCGGCGATGACGAGCGCAAACGGATGATCGCTTTTCGCGATATCTGGATCCTTAGCCAGGCGCCGGCCGAGGTCGGGGCGGCGCAGGTAGGTCTCGCGATCGGGCGCGGCGCTCCGCGCCACGCGCGGCGAGAGCCCGAGCGCCTCGAGCCGCGCGCAAAGCGCTTTTGCATCGAGCGCCGCGTGCACCGCGTCGCGGGCGCGCGCGTGCGCGAGCCCGAAGCGCAGCAGCTCCGCGGTCGGCAGCGCGCTGCCCGCGCGCCCGAGCGCGATGCGCGCGGGCGTGAGCGAACGCAGCGCCGCCCAGGAATTGCCGCTGACGATCGAGCCCTTCGCCATCGGCGTGATCTTAGTCACACGGGAGTTTCACTAGTAGCGATTCAGCTACGCAAGAACCGGGCGCAAGGGGACAGACAGGTCCCGGCGGCCCTTTCACAATGAGCCTGCCTGGGCCATTCCTCCCCCCTTCCCCTGACGGGATGGCTCACCCAGAGGCCGCCTTCGGGCGGCCTCTTTTTTTCCACCGCCCCGTTACGCCAGCTCCTTCGCCGCGGCGAGAAGCGGCGACGCCGGCGACGCGGCGAGCCGCCCGTCCGGGCCGACGATTCTCATTTTCTCCAGCCACGCCTCGAACTCGGGCGCGCGCTTCAGGCCCATCACCTCGCGCAGATACAACGCGTCGTGAAACGACGTGCTCTGGTAATTCAGCATCACGTCATCCGCCCCCGGCACGCCCATGATGTAGGTGACGCCGGCGGCGCCAAGGAGCGAGAGCAGCGTATCCATGTCGTCCTGGTCGGCCTCGGCATGGTTGGTGTAGCAGACATCGACGCCAAGGGGCACGCCGAGGAGCTTGCCGCAGAAATGGTCTTCCAGACCGGCGCGGATGATCTGCTTGCCGTCGAACAGGTACTCCGGCCCGATGAAGCCGACCACCGTGTTGGCGAGCAGCGGCTCGAAGGCGCGCGCTGCGCCGTACGCTCGAGCCTCGAGCGTCTGCTCGTCGCAGCCGTGGTGCGCGCCCGCCGAGAGCGCGCTTCCCTGCCCGGTCTCGAAGTACATGACGTTCTCGCCGAGCGTGCCGCGCTTGAGCGATCTCGCCGCGACACCGCGGCCGCCATCTCGGGAACGAGCCCGCGCGCGAGCGCGCTGACCTGCTCGGCAGAGGAAGCGAGCAGCCACTCGCGCAGCTCCCCCACCGTGAGACCCGAGACGGCGGCAAAGGCCGCCTCGTCGTGCGAATCGAGGATGAGCCGCGTGACGTCGTCTTCCTCGTACGGAACGACCGCCTCGGTAAGAAATACCGAGAGCGGCAGCTCGGCGAGCGCCATGCGCGCCGCCATCCGCTCCTCGGCGCTTTGCGCAGCCACCCCCGCAAGCTGGTCGCCCGAGCGATGCGGCGAAGCGCGCGCGAGCAGCGTCCGCAGGTCCGGAAACCGCCAGGTGACGCCGTCTACGGAGTGCGCATAGGCCATGGCGCGTGGCGTGCGGCTATGTTCGCATGCAAAAGCGAAGCCCCATAGCGCGCCTCGTCTCCGGCGGCCAGACCGGCGCCGACCGGGCGGCGCTCGACTGGGCGATCGCGCACGGCATCGCGCACGGCGGCTGGTGCCCGCGCGGCCGGCGCGCCGAGGACGGGGCGCCTGGGCAAGCCGTGCCTGCACGTGCATCCGGGTGCGGACGACGCGAAGAGGATTCTCGAGTGGCTCGAGAAGGCGAGAGTCGAAGCGCTCAACGTCGCGGGGCCACGACAGTCTACGGACGGGAGCGCCTACGACTATGCGATGCGGGTGCTGGAAAACCTACTCAGCGAGTGACTCGCTGCATGCTGTAGCTACGCGACTACCCGAATCGCCCGCCGCGAGCGACAGACACCGCCGCCGAGGTTCTGGAGAATGGTCCCTGTTTCATAGCCATCACTCTCCTCCTCCTCCTGGAACGATGGCTACCCCCTGTTGAGGCCGCCTCCCGGCGGCCTCTTTTTTTTCAGGCCGGAGTTGACCGTGTATGTCTATAACCACCATAATGTCGTCATTATGGTGTCTATGGACACACGATAAAATGGCTAAAACCTCTTCATTCAAAAAATTGGCTGTTGACCACCTCGACGAGTCCCTGAAGGCGTTCGCGGGACCAGCCAGCCTCCGGCCACCTCCAAGGGGCTGGGCCCGCGCGATTCGCGAAGCCCTCGGCATGAGCGCCGGCCAGCTCGCGCGGCGCGTGGGCGTCTCCCGGGAAACGATTGCCACGCTCGAGCGCAGCGAGGCGCGCGGCACGATCACGATCGCGAGCCTGGAGAAGCTCGCGCGCGGCCTGGGTTGCCGCGTGACCTACGCGCTGGTGCCCGAGGCCGGCGGGTCGATCGAATCCGCGCGGCGCAAGCGCGCGCTCGAAGTCGCGCGCCGGGAGCTCGCGCGCGTCTCGCACAGCATGCGCCTCGAAGCGCAGGGCCTTGCGCCCGAGCGCGAGCGCAAGCAGATCGAGCGTCACGCGGAAGCGCTCCTCGCGGGCAGCCCGCGCAGGCTCTGGGAATAGCGAAGATGCCCGCGGGTGCGACGCCGCTCGACCCCGACGAGTCCGTCGGGCTCCTGCCGGGTCACATCGCCACTCGCGAGCAGCTCGACGAGTGGGAGGCGGAGAACATTCTCGCCGGCGAGCGCTGGGCTAGAGGCGCCACGCGCCGCCGCGATCTCCTCGACGACGCGTTCCTGCGCGAGCTGCACCGGCGCATGTTCGACGCCACATGGAAGTGGGCGGGCGCCTACCGGGCGACCGAGAAGAACATCGGCATCGCGCAGGCGAGGATCGCCGAAGAGGTGCGCAAGCTCGTGCAGGACACGAAGGCGCAGCTCGCGGGCCGGGTAGCGCCGCTCGACGAGATCGCGGCGCGATTTCATCACCGGCTGGTGTGGATCCACCCGTTCCCCAACGGCAATGGCCGGCACGCGCGCCTGCTGACCGACCTGATTCTCGCCGCGAACGGCGCCGAACCCTTCACCTGGGGACGCGGCGATCTGGAGCACCCGGGCGAGGCGCGGGAGCGCTATCTCGCCGCGCTGCGCTCCGCCGACGCGCGCGATCTCTCACCGCTTCTCGCCTTCGTGCGCAGCGGCGGCTGAACCTTCATCCTTTTGCGCGGGAATCCACTTTCCGCGGCGCCGCCGCGAGCAGCGCCGCCGCCGCCGCCGCGAACGCCAGCACCGCGAAGGTCGCGAGCGAGGCCGAATAGCTCCCCGTCCAGTCGCGCAGCGCCCCCGAGAGCACCGGCCCGAGCGCCTGCCCCACGACCTGCACCGTGAGCGCCACGCCGCGGATCGCGCCGTAGCTCGAGCGCCCGAAGTAATCCGCCCAGGCGATCGGCAGCGTGGTGAGCAGCCCGCCGATCCCGAGGCCGAACAGCGCCGCCGCGCCGTAGGCCGGCGCTGCCGCCTGCACGTTCGCCATCAGCACGCAGCTCGCGGCGAGCGTCAGCCCCACCAGCGCGAGCGCAAGCCGCAGCGGCACGCGCCGCGGCCAGAAGCCGTAGGCGAATCCGGCCACCGCGGAGAGCAACGCAAAGGTGCTCACCGCGGTCGCGGCGACGGTGGGATCGAGGCCGCGCTCGATCAGGAACGGCGCCTGGTGCAGGCTCACGCCCGCCTGCACCGGATAGACGAGAAAGGTGAACAGCGAAAGCAGCCAGAACGCGGGCGTGCGCAGCGCTTCGCTTCGCGTATACGCGGGCTCATCGACAAACGCGGTCCCGGACGCCTTCACCGCCGGCGCCCCGTCGGGCCGCAGCCCCAGGTCCTCCGGCCGGCGCACGTGCAGCAGCCACGTCGGCACGAAGCCGACCACCAGCACCGTCACCCCGATCGCCACCCAGGCGGCGCGCCAGCCGCTCGCCTGCATGACGAAATGCGCGATGAGCGGCATGGTCACCAGCCCGAACATGGTGACGAGCGTCGCCACCGAGGTGGCGAACGTGCGCCGCCGCACGAACCAGATGACGATCGAGCCGTGCACGCCCAGCTCGAACGGCGCGGAAAACGCCATGCGCGCGGTGCAATAGAACACGAAGAAGAAAGCGAGCGACTGGGTAAAGGACAGCAGCAGCAGCGGAATCCCGGTCGCCAGCACCGCCACCGACAGGACCGCGCGCGCGCCGTTGCGATCGAGAAAGCCGCCGAGCATCGGCGACACGAGCGCCCCCAGGATGCCGCCCACCGACACCGCCGCGGAGATCTGGGTATGCGACCAGCCGAACTCGGCGGTCATCGGCGCGATGAAGATCGACAGCGTCGCCACCGCGGAGCCCGGGCGCGAGAACCCCGCCGCGCACACGCAGGCGAGGATCACCCAGCCGTAGTAGAACGGCAGCCGCGCGGCGAGCGCTTCGACCAGCCGGCGGCGCATTTCCATCGGCGCTATATTAGTGCCCCGTTCCCGGAGAGCGACGCCTGACCGACATACCGGAACTGCGCCGGCGCCTGCGCGCCCTCATCGACTCCGGCCGCACCATCGCCGTGCCCGGCGCGACCGACGCTTTGTCGGCGAAGCTGATCGAAAGGCACGGCTTCGAGGCGGCCTACATCGGCAGCTACGCCACCGCGGCGAGCCGCTACGGCCTGCCGGACACCGGGCTGCTGACGCTCGACGAGCTCGTCCAGCAGGCGCGGACGATCGTCAATGCGGTCGCGATCCCCGTGATCGCCGACGCCGAGGGCGGCTTCAACGACCCGGCGAACATGTGGCGCACCGTCCAGGCCTTCGAGCAGGCGGGCGTCGCCGCGATCCACATCGAGGACCACGAGGGCCCGGGCAAGCATACGAACCTGCCGCAGCGGCTGAGAGCGCCCGAAGAGGCTGCGGCGCGCATCCGCGCGGCGGTGGAAGCGCGCACCGACCCGAACTTCCTCATCGCCGCGCGCACCGACGCGCTCTGGATCGGCGGCGAGCTCGGCGACGCGCTCAGAAGGCTCGAGGCCTACGCCAGGGCCGGCGCCGACCTCGTCTTTCCCACCCATGCCACGCCGGCGCAGCTCGCCGAGATCAAGCGCCGCACGGGCAAGCCGCTGATGATCGTCGACCTGCCCGCGGGCACGCTCGCCGACGAGGAGAAAGCGGGCGCCGCGATCGTCCTCTACTACGGCCTGGCGACGATGATCCAGTTCGACGCGCTGCAGACCGCGCTCGAGACCTTGCGCCGGACGAGGGACGCGAACGCGGTCACCGGCTACCGCGAGCGCGTCGCGGAGCTCGAGGAGCTCCTCGGCTACAAGGACTACCTCGAGCGCGCGAAGCGCTACGGCAAGCCTTAGCGGGCTGCGCAGGCCATGGACCCAGGCGATGAGCTTGCGCGCGCGCTCGCGGCAGCGGCCACGCACTTCGATGCCGAGGGACTCGCGTGCGACTACGCGGCGCTTGCCGCCTCGCGCGAGCGCGGCCACCTCGCCGTCTGCCTCGCCGCGCTCGAGACCTTCGATCCCGCGCAGGTGCGCATCGCCGCGCGCATGGCGTTCTGGATCAACGTCTTCAATGCCGGCGTGCTGCGCGACGCGCCGGAGCTGGAATTCGCCGGCGACGAGCAGGAAATGGCGACGTTCTTCGAGCGCCCGCGGCTCGGCATCTTCGCGCAGCGCTACTCGCTGGACGAGATCTACCATGGGCTGCTGCGCGGCAACGTGCCGGCGCACGGCCGCCTGCAAGCGCCCATGCGGCGCGACGATCCGCGCCTCGCCCACATGCCGATCGCCTTCGACGAGCGCCTGCACTTCGCGCTTTTCCGCACCGCGCGCTCGTCGCCGGCGTTCCGGGTCTTCGAGGGCGGCAGGCTCGACCTCCAGCTCGAGGAAGCGGCCACGCAGTACGTCCGGCGCATGGCGCGGGTGGAGGACGACGGCGGCACGGTGACGGCGCCGAAACTGCTGCAGTGGTACGCGAACGACTTCGGCGGCGAGCGCGGCGTGCTCGAATTCGTCCTCGCGCGCCTCGACGACGCGCTGCGCGAGCGCGTCGAGCGCCGCGGCGGGCGCATCAGGCTGCGCTACGGCGCGTTCGACTGGACGCTCAACCGCCGCGGGGGTTGAACTGCGCGGCGTTTGGCCCCACCCTGTAGGCATGGACATCACCCCGCAGAGCTTCGAAAGCGAGGTCCTCGAGGCCTCGAAAACCCTCCCCGTAGTCGCCGATTTCTGGGCGCCCTGGTGCGGGCCGTGCCGCGCGCTCACCCCGACCCTGGAGAAAGTCGCCAGGGACTACGCC
>Ga0214472_10009097_pt1 | contig 10360 bp, 8 predicted proteins | sample RVTome_6_FD_207662 | JGI IMG/M metagenome (GOLD analysis project Ga0214472, IMG submission 207662) | Soil microbial communities from uranium-contaminated site in the Upper Colorado River Basin, Wyoming, United States - RVT140D175 | ecosystem: Environmental > Terrestrial > Soil > Contaminated >...
GGGGCCGGCGTCCTCGCGGGTCGACAGCTCCGCCATCGTCGGAATCAGCTGCGTCGGCAGGTTGTCGACGCAGAAGTAGCCGAGGTCTTCGAGCGCGCGGATCGCCTGCGTCTTGCCCGACCCGGAAAGGCCCGTCAGGATGACGAAGCGCCGGGTGCCGCGGACGCCGGGCCGCTGCGGCGGCATGCGCTTGGCCTTGTTCCGCTTGACCCGCGCGATCGTCACACGTGGCCCTCGTGCTCGACGTCCTCGTCCGGATCGGCTTCGACGTCCCCGCCCGCCTTCAGCGCGCGCTCCAGCCGCGCCGCGAGGTCGCGCGCCGCGTGGCGGCCGCGCGCCCGGAGGATCTGGTTGCGTACCGCCACCTCCACGAGGATCGCGACGCTGCGCCCCGGCGCCACCGGCATCCGCACCAGCGGCAGCCGTACGCCAATGAGGTCGTGGAAGCTATCGTCGAGCCCGACGCGATCGTACTCCCGATTCTGGCCCGCCTCCGCCTTCGGCTTGGGCGAGGCCTCGCCGGAGCGGCTCGCCGACGCGAGCCGCGACGGCGGGTCCCAGCGCTCGAGCTGGACGACGAGCTCGAGCCGCTTGTTCACGCGCGTCGAGGCGACGCCGAACAGATCGCGGATGTTGATGACGCCAAGGCCGCGCACCTCCATGTGATGCCGCGTCAGCTCGGGACAGGTGCCGATCACGTCCTTCTCGCCGCGCCGATGGATCTCCACCGTATCGTCGGCCACGAGCCGGTGCCCCCGCACGACCAGGTCCAGTGCGCACTCGCTCTTGCCGATGCCGCTGTCGCCGACGATCAGGACGCCCAGCCCCAGGATGTCCATCAGGACGCCGTGGATCAGCTCGCGGACGGCGAGCGCGTCCTCGAGCACCGCCGTCAGCTTGGCAATCGCGAGCGGCGTGGCGACGGAGGTGCGCAGGAGGGGCACCTGCGCGCGCTCGGCGCCCTGCCGGAGGTCGGCCGGCGGCTCCCACCCGCCGGCGATCAGGACGCAGGGCACGTCATGGGTGAACACGGCCGCCAGTGCCTGGAGGCGCACTTCGTGTGCGAGCGCGTCGAGGAACCGGACCTCGCTCTCGCCGAACACGAGGACGCGGCCCGGCTGCAGGTATTCGTCGAACCCCGCCAGCGCCAGGCCGGTCTTCTGAATGTGAGGGCTCGTAATGATGTGGTGCAGGCCGCCGGCGCCGCTCAGCAGTTCGAGCGGCAGGCCCCTCGCCTCCGGCCGGCTACCCAGAAGCCCGCCGACGGTGATGTGAGGAGTCATATCAAGGCACAAGGCTCAAGGCTCAAAGCCCACGTCACACAAAGGATTGTGCCTTGGATCTTGTGCCTTGTGCCTTGGCTCACGCTTCCGGCTCGATCAGGCCCAGGTGGCCGTCGGAGCGGCGGAACAGCACGTTGATCGTGTCGGTTCTCGCGTTCCTGAAGACCAGGAAGGCGTCGCGTCCTTCTGCGACTTCGAGCGCCGCTTCGTCCACCGACATCGGCTTCACGGCGTAGCGGCGCGCCCGGACGATCCGGATCGCGTCGTCGCCCGCGGGCACCGGCGCCGGGCCGAAATCCCGGCGCGCCCGCTCGGGCCGCGGCGCCGAGGAACCGGCCTTCGCGGCCGAGACCCCCTGCCGCTTCCCTTCGGTCCACTTGCTCTTGAGCTTCTGGGCCTGGTGCTCGATCTTCTCCGTGGCGGCGCCAAGCGCGGCCGGCAGATCGCGGCCGGTGGCGGCGGCGTGGAAGAAGTGATCGCCCCGCGCGTGCAGCGTGATGTCGACGTGCGTGCGCGACTTCTCGCGCGTCACGACGACCTGCATCGACACGATACTGTCGTTCAGCAGGCGTGCGAGCCGCGCCAGGCGCCGCTCGACCGCCTTCCGCACGGCGGGCGTAATGGTGACGTGTCGTCCAGTGAGTTCGAGGCGCATGTGATGAGGCCTACAGTAGGGGCGGAGCTTGCTCCGCCCGCGGGCCGAGCAAGCTCGGCCCCTACGCTAGTACAGGACTTTGCGCTGGTTAGACGTCGGAATCTTCAGCTCTTCGCGGTACTTCGCAATGGTGCGGCGCGCCAGCTCGAGCCCTTCGCGCTGCAGGATGTTCACGATCTTCGAGTCGCTCAGCGGCCGCCGCGGGTCCTCCTGCTCGATGATCTTCCGGATCCGCTGCTTGATGGTGACCGAGGACACCGCCTCGCCGTACTGGCTGTTGATGCCGCTGTGGAAGAAGTACTTCATCTCGAACACGCCCTGCGGCGTGTGCATGTACTTGTTCGTCACGACGCGGCTGACGGTCGACTCGTGCATGCCGATGTCGTTGGCGACGTCGCGCAGGACGAGCGGCCGGAGGTACTCGATCCCGTGATCGAGAAAGTCGCGCTGGAAGTTCACGATGCTCGAGGCGACCTTGTGGATCGTCTTCTGGCGCTGTTCGACCGACTTGATCAGCCAGAGCGCCGAGCGGAACTTGTCCTTCACGTAGGCGCGCGTCTCGTCGGTGTTCTCCGAGACGCTCTTGTCGAGCAGGCGCCGGTAGACCGGGCTGATGCGGAGCTGCGGCAGCCCTTCCTCGTTCAGCACCGCCACGTACTGGTCCTCGACTTTCACGATGTACACGTCGGGGATGACGTACTGCGACTGCGAGGGATTGTAGCGGCTGCCCGGCTTCGGGTCGAGGTGGCGAATGAGCTCGATGTGCTGCTTCAGGTCGTCGATCGACATGCCGAGCTTGCGCGCCAGCTCCGGCACCTGGTGGTTCTGCAGGAGCCGCATGTGCTCGGTGATGATCTTCTCCGCCGGCGTGCCGCCCATCCCGAGGTGACGCAGCTGCAGGAGCAGGCACTCCTGGAGGTCGCGCGCCGCGACGCCAATCGGGTCGAACCCCTGGATCAGCTTGAGCGAGCGTTCAACGTCTTCCACCGCCCACGGGCCCATCGCCGCGAGCTCCTCCACCGTGGCCACGAGCTGGCCATCGTCGTCGAGGTTGCCGATGATGGCTTCGCCAATCTCCCGCACGACCGGGTCGTCGGTCTGCATGGAGAGCTGCCAGAGCAGATGGTCGGAGAGCGAGGCCGCCGTCGAGAGCGTGTTCTCGATCGGGGGTAGTTCCTTCACCTCTGTCGGCGTCCTGGGCCGGTACCCGTCGTCCAGGTAGTCGCCGAAGAAATATTCGTAGTCCTGGTCGTCCCAGGTGTCGGCTTTGTTGTCGGGCGGCTTCTCTTCCTGCTTTTCCTGAGCCGCCTCGACCGGCTGAAGCTCTTCGGTAGGGACCTCCTCGAGCATCGGGTTCTCGACCATTTCCTGGTTGAGCAGCTCCGACAACTCGAGCGTAGACATCGGCAGAAGCTTGATCGCCTGCTGTAGCGACGGCGTCAGAATCAGCTTCTGAACGAGTTTTGTGTGCAGTTTCTGCGAAATTGCCATGTCGTCAGACGGTCAGCCTCGGCTCCTTGGCACCAAAAAACATCTTAGTCCAAGCGGAAGTCTGCCCCCAGATAAATCCGGCGGACATCCTCGTCGGCCGCCAGGGAATCGGGCGTACCACTTCTAAAAATTGCACCATCGTGCACGATATATGCCCGGTCGGTGATGCGCAGCGTCTCGCGGACGTTGTGGTCCGTCACGAGCAGACCGATCCCCCGCGTCTTCAGGTGAAAGATGATCTTCTGAATGTCGGTGACCGCAATCGGATCGATCCCGGCGAACGGTTCGTCGAGCAGCATGAAGCCGGGCGAGATCACCAGCGCACGCGTAATCTCCGCGCGCCGCCGCTCGCCGCCTGAGAGCGTGTACGCCGGCGCCTTGGCCAGGGGCGTCAGATTCAACTCCCCGAGGAGCTCCTCGAGGCGCTTCCGCCGCTCGCCGGCGGTGAGGTCGAGCGTCTCCAGGATCGCAATGATGTTCTGCTCCACCGTGAGGCCGCGGAAGATCGACGGCTCCTGCGGCAGGTACCCAATCCCCTTCCGCGCGCGGACGTACATCGGGTCGTCGGTCACGTCCTCGCCGTTCAGGATCACGCGCCCCGCATCGGGCGCCGTGAGGCCGACCGTCATGTAGAACGTGGTCGTCTTGCCGGCGCCATTCGGGCCGAGCAGCCCGACGACTTCGCCGGACGCGACCTCGAGGCTGACGCCGCGGACGACCGTGCGCCCGCCGTACGACTTGGTCAGCTCGTGCGTCTGGAGGGTCGGCATCAACGCGCGGGCGGCGCCGGGCATGGCCCGCCACGCTTCGACTGCGTGCGGACTACCTCGTCGCCGTCGACGATGATGCGTTCGGTGGATTTGAAGAAGGTGACGGTCCGGCCGCTGGTCTCGCGGCACTCCTCGACGATCGTGACCGGGACCGTGGCGATGCCGGTCATCACGTAGCGCTCGTCTTCCGTGAAGTAGGTCAGCCGATCGCCGGTGGCGACGCGCGTGTCGAGCCGTACGTTCACGGCGGTATGGGCTTCGAGGCGCTCGAGCTGCGATCCGGTCTTTGCGAGGACCAGCTCGATTCGGCTCGCGGTCACGTCGCCCTGCGAGCCGCTCAGGCGAGACGCGGTCGGTGCGATCGCACGAGCGGTGATCGGTGCGACGCCGCTGGCGCCCGTCGGTGCGACCGGGCCTGCGGCTGCCGGTGCGGGCTTTGGCGGAGGCGGGCTGATGTACTCGATCGTGCGCGTCGCGTCGGTGTAGCGGATCTCGTTGGCCGTGCCGACAGACGTGCCAGTCGTGAGCGCGATGGTCGACCGGGCAGCGCCGGTGGCGAGCAGATCGCCGCGGGTCTGATCGAGCGCGATCGTATCGCCGCGAATCGCCGTCTCCCCCTGCCAGAGCGCCGCCGCGCCGGTGTAGCTGGCCTTGCCGGCGTCACCGTCGTACTCGAGGGCAGCGGCGGTGACGTTGGCCGGCTGCCCCTGCTGCAGAAGCCCCGGGAGCCTGTTCGTCGCCGTGCCGGCGCGCAGGATGGTGCGCACGTTGCCGCGCGCCGCCATGCGCCGGCCCTGCAGGGTCACATCGATCGCCTCGGCCTCGATCTCGATCTGCTGGTCAGCGACGCGCGGCGCCCTGCCGGCATCCGCGCCCGACAATCGCAGCGTCCCTTTCGCGGGATCGTACTGAGCCAGCGCGCCGGACGCCTGCAGGCCCTGTTCCTCGAACCTGGCGCTCCCGGTGAATGTCGCGTCCGTCACCTGGTCGCCCGCCAGCGCGATCCGCAGCCCATTCGACCGCGCGACGCGTGCCGCCCGCCCCGCTGCGGCGTCCTCCCTGTACTCAACCTGGTTATCGAAGCGGGCCGCGTTCAGGTCCTGGCCGGCAGCGCCGGTCGCGTCGAACGTCTGGGCCCGCACGCTCCGCGCGGGCCCGCCCGGCGCGGCGGGCAGATCGACGCGAACGTTGCCGCGGCCGACGGCCCTCGTCAGGGACGCGTCCGGAGCGAACGTCAGCTCGAGCACGTCGCCCGCAAACTGGCGCCCGCCTTCGCTCCTTCGGAGCTTCGGCGGGCCAGGGCCTTCGTCGTCTTCGCCGCCCGCCATCTTGATGTGACCATTCCCCGTCAACTGCGCCCGCTCGAGCGTCGCGCCATCATCCGTGTAGTCCAGATCGATATCGCGCGCGGCCATCGACTCGAACGACGATCCGCCGGCCACGCTCGCATCGCCGCGCAGCTCGATGAACGTAATGTGCTCGTCGTTCTCCGAGAGCAGGGCGCGGCCCCGGGTGGCCTCGAGCACCTGGTCGCCCCGCAGCGCGTGCACGTCGCCTTCGAGCGCGAGGTAGTTCTCGACCCGGGCCAGGATTGCCGACCCGGAAGTGAATTCGTTGACGGCCTTCCCTGTCTCGTCCGTCACCAGCACGCGCGCCTGCTCCGCCAGCGTCAGGACGTCGGTCATCTGGTTGTAGGTCATGCCGATGCCGGAACCGGTCATGCGTCCCTTCTGGAACGACACCGGCCCCGCCACGCGCACCGTGGCATCGTCCTGGTTGAAGGTGGCATGGTCGGTGGTGGCCACGAAGCCGTCGCTGGCCGCGAGCTTCACATCGCCGCTGACTTCGAGCGTCTCCTGGTTTTCACCGGCCAGCCCCTCGCGGCCGGAGACGACAAAGTCGCGGCCCTCGCGCTGCTTGACCCGGATAGTGACGCCGATGAACTTGGTTGCGCCGCCCTCGTAGGTGAGCTGCCGCTCCGCTTCGATGACGTAATCCTGCCGCGCGTTCTGATACTGAGTAAACGCCGCGCCGATGCTCTCGAGAATGGCGCCCGGCGCGAGGCTGGCGGGCGCGTCGGCAGGCGCTGCCGTCTGCCGCTCACGGATCGCGGCATAGACGACGAACGAAAACACGATCCCGAAAGCCGCGAGGCCCCACCGTGCGCGTTTCTGCCACCTCATCACTGCTGTGATCTTACTCCGTCGCCGCCTGATGCCTGGTGTTAGGATTCGTCGCAACCACGATGCAGTCTCGATCCATCGTCATCTCAACCGCGCTCGCGGCCGCACTCGCCTGCTCTGTCGATCGGCCACCTGCCGCCGACCGCGCGTTCGGTGACGGCTGGGCGTTTCCCGCCGACCGTGTGGAGGCGTCGTAGGTGCCTGAGACACGAGGAGCGCACGTGGACAACACACAGCATTCCCGGATAAGCCGGCGAGCGGTCCTTGGCGGCGCGGTGGCCGCCCTGGAATTTGCCACGGCGGTCAAGGCGGCGGGACAACCGGGCACCCTGCTCGTGGGCGAGGACTACAACCATTTCGAGATCCAGGAAACGCTGGGCAATCCGTACGGCCTGCTCGGCCGCGCCGCGCTGGCACAGATGAGGCTGAACCGGGCCTAAGCCAAGCGAGTCCTTCCATGAGCCACATTCGCATCCTTGTCATTGCCCTGACTGTCCTCGGTGGGACCAGCGCGGCGTATCTGGCTCTTCATGACAGTCCTGAGCAGACGCCGCCCGCCGACCTGGTTCTGCGGGGCGGACGCATCGTCACACTCGACGATCAGAACGCCGAGGGGCAGGCGCTGGCCGCCCGTGACGGCAGGATCATCGCGGTCGGATCGATCGCCGAGGTCTCCGCCTACATCGGGCCCTCAACGCAGGTCATCGAGTTGAACGGCCAGTTTGCGATGCCGGGTTTCATCGAGGGCCACGGACACTTCACAGGGATCGGCGAGTACCAGAGAAATCTCGAATTGCTGGACGCCACCAGTTGGGATCAGATCGTTGAGCGCGTCGAGCAAGCGGTCGAAAAGGCGAAGCCCGGCGAATGGATCAGCGGGCGCGGATGGCATCAGGACAAATGGGCCGTTCCTCCCCGGCCACGTATCGAGGGATTTCCAACACACGAGTCGCTCGACGCGGTCTCGCCGGACAACCCGGTCGTCTTGAGGCATGCGAGCGGGCATGCCTCATTCGTCAACCTAAAGGCGATGGAGCTGTCGAATATCACCCGCACGACGCCTAATCCGGCCGGCGGAGAGATCCTGAAGGACGCGAGCGGGAATCCGACGGGGCTCCTCCGCGAGACCGCGGCCGGGCTGGTGCGCGAGGGCGCCGGCGAACCGGTGCCGACGGCCGGGGAGGCGGAAGCGCGCGCGCAGCAGCTGCTCGAATTGGCGGACCAGGAGGTCGTCTCGAAGGGCATCACGAGTTTTCAGGACGCCGGGGCGCCGTACGAGGTCATCGATCGCATGAAACGCCTGATCGACGCAGGCGCACTGCACGTGCGGCTGTGGGCGATGGTGCGCGAGAACGACAACGCGACCCTGGCAGCCGGGCTCGACCGCGCGCGGTTGGTAGGCTACGGCGGCGATCGGCTCACCGTACGTGCGATTAAGGCCTCGATCGATGGCGCGCTGGGCTCACGCGGCGCCTGGCTGCTCGAACCATACGCCGACCAGCCGGATAGTTCCGGACTGGGCAGGTCCATCGATTCGATCAAAGACACGGCACGGCTCGCCGTGGAGCATGGTTACCAGTTGTGCACGCATGCGATTGGGGATCGTGCCAACCGCGAAGTGTTGAACATCTACGAAGAGACGTTCAAACAGCACGGCAAGGACGGCAGGGAGTTGCGCTGGCGCATCGAGCACGCGCAACACCTCTCGGCCAGCGACATTCCGCGATTCGGCCAGATCGGCGTCGTCGCGTCCGTGCAGACGGTGCATGCCACATCCGATGCCATCTTCGTACCGGCGCGGCTTGGCGACGCGCGCGCCGCAGAGGGCGCGTATGTGTGGCAGAAACTGATGAAGGCGGGCGCGATCGTGACCAACGGTACCGACGCCCCGGTCGAGGATGTCGATCCGATTCTGAACTACTACGCGGCCGTCACCCGAAAGGTCGCAGATGGCAGCGTGTTTTACGCGGGACAACAGATGAGCCGTCTGGAAGCGCTCCGCGCCTACACCATCAACAACGCGTTTGCGGCCTTCGAGGACGATATCAAGGGCACGCTCTCAATCGGCAAGCTCGCCGACATCACCGTGCTCACCAGGGACATCACCAGTGTGCCCGACGAAGAGATCAAGCAGGCGAAGGTTGCCTACACGATCATTGGCGGAAAGGTTGCGTACCAGGGCCAGTAAGCCGATCGCGGCCACCTCGCGCCTCAGCTGAGTGCCGTTCAGTTGCTCTGCGTCCGCTCGAGCGGCTCCATCCGGAAGATGGGTGTCGGTTTGCCGTCCTCGCGATCATCAGTCACCAGGTAGATGTACCCATCCGGTCCCTGCCGGACGTCCCGGATGCGCCCCATCTGCTGCACCAGCGTTTCCCGGTTGACCACTCGCTGACCGTCGAGCGTCAGCCGTGCGAGCTGCTGCCCGACCATACCGCCGGCGAAGATATTGCCTCGCCACTGCGGGAAGCGGTTGCCCGTGTAGATCATCAGCCCGGAGATGCCAATCGACGGCACCCAGACATGTACCGGCTGCTCCATTCCCTCACGATGGGTGCCGGAATGGATCGCCAACCCGGTCGTGTAGTTCACTCCGTAGCCGATCACGGGCCATCCGTAGTTCCGGCCCGGTTGAATCCGATTGAGCTCGTCGCCGCCCTGTGGCCCGTGCTCGTTGATCCAGATGTCCCCCGTCTCGGGGTGAATGGCGAGACCCTGGGCGTTGCGATGGCCATAGCTCCAGATCTCGGGTCGCGCCCCGGCCCGGTTCACAAACGGATTGTCGGACGGCACCCGCCCATCGTCGTGCAGTCTGACGATCTTGCCGTGGTGATTCGACAGGTCCTGTGCGGGGTGCGCTTCGAGGTTGCCTTCGGGCGGCACCTGCCGATCGCCGAGTGTCAGAAACAGGAACCCGTTCCTGTCGAACGCGATCTTCCCGCTGAAATGGTTGCGGCCGCGAGCGACGGCCTCGAAGATCTCCTCGACGCCTGTCAAACGATCATTTTCGAAGCGGCCGCGCACGAGGGCCGTCCTCGCCTGGCTGTCGTCCGCGCCAGGCTTCGAGTAGCTCAGGTAGACCAGCCGGTTCGAGCCGAAGTTCGGATGCAGCATGACCTCGAGGAGTCCACCCTGGGATGACACGAACACCTTCGGCACGCCCTCGACCGGCTGCGGAAGCAGCTTCCCCTGTCGAACGATCCGGAGGCGCCCGGGCCGCTCGGTGACCAGCATGTCGCCGTCTGGAAGAAAGGCAATCGACCATGGCTGGACGAGTCCGTCTACAACGGTCACGACCCGGTAGTCGTGAAGAGCCGACTTGAATGTCCCGTCGGCCGACACTGCCGTCGTGCCCGACAGAACAGTGACGACAGCCGCCAAGCTCACCAGCGTTCTGAACATGGTTGTTCTCCCTCTTCGCGAAGCGGTCTAGCGTTTCTGAGCGCCCGCCGGCACGATTGCCGGCATGGCATCTTCCCATCGGCTTCGGGTCAGCGCACGCTGATCGGAGCCGTCGGCCTTCATGATGAAGATCTCCTTCGCCAGAGCCGTCATCCGACGCCGTCGCCCCGGCACATTTATACACCCGAACGTGTGGAGCCTTGCCCCTCCTACGTCTCTGGCCCGTCGAGGAGCGTGGCCAACGTTGCCGCGCGTGATCGGCACCTCGTTCCGCCGCCAGACAGGCTTCTATCTCACCTGAGCCTGCGTTGAGTCCGGCCACTCAAGAGGCGATTTCCCGTACCGCCGTCGCAAGCGGTTGACGCTCCGCGCGACCCTGGGCCGGCCGATCAACCAGCGTTCCAGGTCTCGCTTCCCCGGAAAGTCCAGCAGCATGAGGCCGATCAAGATCGTCAAGATCCCGGGGCCGGGAACTCCCGGCAGCGACAGCAGGACGCCCGACCCGACAAGCCCGGCACCGAGGAGATTCTTGAGGACCAGGCCGGTTCGTCGGATGAATGGATGCCTGTGAACCGGCCT
>Ga0214472_10009098_pt1 | contig 10359 bp, 11 predicted proteins | sample RVTome_6_FD_207662 | JGI IMG/M metagenome (GOLD analysis project Ga0214472, IMG submission 207662) | Soil microbial communities from uranium-contaminated site in the Upper Colorado River Basin, Wyoming, United States - RVT140D175 | ecosystem: Environmental > Terrestrial > Soil > Contaminated >...
GCATGCGCGTCGACGACGGGCGCGCCATCCCCGCGTTCATGAGCCAGGCTCTGCGCGGCGAGGACGTCACCGTCTTCGGCAGCGGCAGCCAGACCCGCAGCCTCTGCTACGTGTCCGACCTCGTGGAGGGCATCGTCCGCCTCATGATGTCGGACGAGGCGGACCCGGTGAACGTGGGCAACCCCGAGGAGATGACGATCCGCGCGCTCGCCGAGAAGATCATCGCCATCACCGGGTCGCCCTCGCGCATCGTGGAGCGCCCGCTCCCCGTCGACGACCCGAGGGTCCGCCAGCCCGACATCACCCGGGCGCGGACCCTCCTCTCCTGGGAGCCGAAGGTGCCTCTCGACGAGGGCCTCGACCGGACGCTCGCGTACTTCCGCCGCGCCCTCGGCGTCTGAGGCGACCTCACGCCCCGGCCGACGGCCGTTCGCTCGAGACGTAGACGTACTGCGCCGTCGAGGCGACGAGGGCGGCGAGGCTCGCCCCGTACAGCCAGCGGACCTGGGGCGGACACTCCCCCAGCGCGTTGACGGCGAAGACGCCGACGCCGGCGGCGACGTTGAGCGCGGTGGAGAGCTTGCCGAGAAAGGAGGGGGGGAACTCCTTGACCCCGGAGGTCAGGCTCACCAGAAGCACCCCCACGACGAGCATGACGTCCCGGAAGAGCAGCGGCACCGTGAGCCAGATCGGGACCGGGCAGGACACCGCCGAGCTCCAGGTCATCACGGCGAAGGTGGAGCCGACGAGCAGCTTGTCGGCGATCGGGTCGAGGAGCGACCCGAGCATCGTGACCTGGTGACCGTGCCGGGCGATGTAGCCGTCGAGGGCGTCGGTGAGGCTCGCCACGACGAAGACGACCAGCGCCCACGTGAACTTCCGGTCGAGAGCCAGGAGCACGAGGAGCGGCACCATGGCCATGCGCAACATGGTGAGCTGGTTGGCGACGGTCAGGACCGGTTGTGCCATCGGCTCTCGTTCCCGGTTGTAGGACCAGCCCGAAAGACGAAGGGGCCCGCCGCAAGCGCGGCGAGCCCCGAGTGTACCGCAGCGTGATTCCCGGCCCTACGGCTCGAGGCGGTCCTTGCGGCTGACGAGCTGCTCCACCAGGTCGTTGCAGGCCAGCTCCTGGGCCTCGCCCAGGGCAGAAGCCTTGTACTCGGAGGAGCCCATGCTGAAGCCGCCGCCGACCCCGCCGGCATATCCGCCGACCTTGATCCCGCCGCCCTTCTTGGACTCGCCCTTGCCCTTGGCCGACACGAGGATCTCGCCCGTCTCCACGTCGATGATGCGCGCGGTCAGCTCGACTTCGCTCTTCGCCTTCTTGAGCCCCAGTCCCCCGAGGGGCCCCTTGATGATGCCGCCGCCCGAGTAGTTCTTGTCGGAGGTCGCGAACTTGGTGATCGAGCCCGCGACGATGTACCTGACCCCGAGCACCTTGCCGATCTTGGCCGCTCCGTGGGGGTCGGCGCGGTCGCTCTGCTGGAAGTCCTGCTCGGCGAGCACGGTGTCGAGCTTCTTTCTCTCGATCACCCGGAAGCTGCCGTCGTTGACCAGCCCGTCCACCACCTGGTCGGCCATCCCCTTCCCGATGTCGTAGTTGCCCCAGACGCCGCTCCACCAGTTGTTGACGGCTCCGTAGTCGAAGTCCATCACCGCGATCGTGGGCCGCTTCGACTGCGCCGATGCGGGACCGACGAGACCGGCCAGGACCAGGCCGGCGACAAGGCACCCCAGACCTCTCATCCTCATGCGTTCTTCCCTCCTCCGGGCGGCAGTGTAGCCGATAAGCCGATCGGGGCGTCAGACTTCTGCGCGCGTTGTGAGCGCGCTCACCCCTCAGGCGCCGCTCTTGCGCAGCTCCTCGAAAAGCTCCCGCTGCCTCTCCGAGAGCGCCCCTGGCAGGTCCACGGCGAGGGTGGCGAGGAGGTCGCCCCGCGCCCCCGGGCTCCCCAGGCGGGGCAGACCGTGCCCCCGGAGCCGGAAGACGCGCCCCGCCGGGCTCCCCGCCGGGATCCGGATCCCGATCGGCCCGTCGAGGGTGGGGACCTCGGTCTCCCCGCCAAGGACCGCCGTCGTCAAGGGGACCCGCACCACCGTCGCGAGGTCGTCGCCGCGGCGCTCGAAACGCGCGTCCGGGGCCACGCGGACGCGCAGGTACAGATCGCCCCGCCGGCCACGGGCTCCCCGCCCCCCCTCGCCGGCCACGCGGACCCGCGAGCCGTCGCGGACTCCCGCGGGGATCTTCACCTCGACCCGACGACGGGACTTCCCCTCGCCGTCCAGGGCCACCTCCCGCCGCGTCCCCCGGAACACCTCGTCGAGCGAGAGGGTGACCTCGCCCTCGGCGTCAGCGGGGGGAGCGAACGCCTCCTCGGGCCCCCCGAAGCCGTCGACTCCTCCACCGCCGAATCCCCCGCCGCCGAAGAAGGTGCGGAAGAACTCCGAGAAGCCGCCCCCCCCCATCCCGCCGAGATCCTCGAAGTCGATGCGCACCCCTCCGCCTCCGGGCCAGCCCCCGGCTCCCGCTCCGGGTCTCGCTCCCCGGAACGAGTCCCAGTTCGCCCCGAGCTCGTCGTAGCGCTTCTTCTTCTCCGCGTCGCCGAGCACCTCGTAGGCCTCGTTGACTTCCTTGAAACGGGCCTCGGCCGGCGCGTTGCCCGGGTTGACGTCGGGGTGGAACTTGCGGGCGAGCTTTCGGAAGGCGGCCTTGATCTCCTTCGCGGTCGCCTTCTTGGCCACCCCGAGCGTCTTGTAGTAGTCCTTGTATTCCATCGTCGCTCTCGCAATATAGAACTGCTTCGCCGCCGCCGGCAACATTGCCGGGCCCGACGGCGACCGCCTATACTCGAACGATGGAGCTCAAGGAAGCCGCCGCCCTCGTCACCGGCGCCGGGCGCGGCATCGGACGCGCCACCGCGCTGGCTCTCGCCCGCGAGGGCGTCGCTGTCGCCGGGGTGGCCCGCACGGCGTCCGACCTCGACAGCCTGATCGGCGAGATCGAGGCCGACGGCGGGCGCGGCCTGGCCTTCGCCGGAGACCTGCGGGACGCCTCGGTGGCCGAGGCGGCCGTCGCCGCCACCGTCGACCGCTTCGGGGGGCTGCAGATCCTCGTGAACAACGCGGGGGTCGGCGCCCACGCGAACGTCGCCGACACGACCGACGAAGCGTGGGACAAGGTCCTCGGCACCAACCTCACCGCCGTCTTCCGCATCACTCGCGCCGCCCTTCCCCACCTCGCACACCGCGGCGGGCACGTGTTCATGATCTCGTCCCTCGCCGGCGTGAACCCCATCCCGGGCATGGCTGCCTACTGCGCGAGCAAGGCCGCCCTCGACCACTTCGCCGCCTGCTTGATGCTCGAGGTGCGCCAGCGTGGCATCAAGGTGACCACGATCGCGCCCGGCTCGGTGGACACGGCGTTCGAGGGTGCGCCGCGCGCGGCCGACACCTCCTGGATGCTCGCGGGGGAGGACCTCGCCCGCACCGTCGTCGACCTCCTGAAGACCCGCGACGCTGCGCACCTCAGCCGCGTCGAGATGCGTCCCGCCCGGCCCCAGAAGCGCTGACGGCCTCCCCCTGGGCCTCTCCAGCCTCCGAACTGCCGGACCTGACGGTCAGCCCGAGCCCATCAAGTCTCTGATCAATCCATACTTAACCGATCGTGCATTCTCCACTGGACAAGAAAGCGAAGAATAAGCGAAACTCTGGACCTGCCCTGTCCGTACCTGATCGTAGGCTCGTGCGCGGAGGATGGGATGGTCATGGTGATTCAGATCGTCGCGGCGGTTCTCCTGGTTCTCGGGAGCGGGCTCATCTTTCGCGCCCTCGTCGAGCTGGACCGGACGCCGGCCAGTCGCGCGCGGTCCCTCCGCCCCATCGGCTCGGCGCGCGACGGAGAGCGGGAGCTTCCGAAGGCCGCCTGAGTGGCCGTGCTAGACTGCGGCCTCCGGCCGTTTCCGACCCTGTGGTGCAGAGGCCCAGCACGCCACCCTTTCAAGGTGGAGACCGTGGGTTCGAATCCCACCAGGGTCGCCATTTTTCGACAACTCACGGAGACAGCCGGCAGAGGTTGGGTCCGATTCGGATCCAAGCCCCACGGGGACCCGCCCCGGCGAGGACGCTCCATAGACCGTCCCAGGGGCGTGACCGCACCTCATTCCCCTGCGGGATCATCTCGCCGATGTGTTGAACACTCCCGTCTACGACGACCGACGATCCGTCGCCGTCCTCCCCGTCCTGCGGCTTCGGCTCTGGCGCCCGCCGTCGCCCTCAAGCGCAAGGGTCTAGGCCCAAACTCGGCCAAAGCGAGACGGATACTTCCGCCCATGCTCACGAGCCGACCGATGGCCGGATGCGCAAGCGGCCCTCATCACCCAAACCTCCCGGCGAGGGAACGCGCTACGCGAAGGACGCGACCCAGGAAGGCCTTGACGCAGCTCTCCTCGGCCTCCCCGGGGCCGGTGACGCGCCTGACGTCCTCGGCCGATAGGTTGAGTCTTCGACACTGCTCCGGACACGACGTCAGAAGCCTCGGTCATGCCCTGCCTCCGGTTCGCCTTGCGGTCAGGATGCACAGCCTGGACTGTGCGTCGGTAGGCTCAACGGATCTCGTCCGGGGTCGCCGCTGGGCGGACGCCCAGGAGTTCGTAGTAGTCGATCATGCGAGGGTCGACCCGCACGGTCACGGGCCGCGTCCCGTAGTTGACGGCTCCGCAACTCATCTTCCTCACCGCCCGACCAGACCGCGCACCACTCGATTGCACCAGTAAGACTCGTCAGCGTCGGCGTCCCATCAGTCACCCATCGCCCCTCCAGCGCTTTGTCCCGTCGACTTCCGGAAGAACGGGCCGATCGATCTCCCTACACCGGACCGTCGAGCAGGATGGGCCCGAGCGACACCCAGCCCTCCCGCTCCCGCACCACCCTGTAGCGCCGCTGAGCCGACTGACGTGCGCTCCGGAAGTAGCGGACGGCCACCCACGCCTCGTCGTCGGCGATCCAGTCGATGGGACCCGCGGTCACGATGATCGCCGGCCGCAGGGTCATCGCTTCGATGGCACCCGTTGGTCGGGGATCGCACTCCGCTGCCCGCCGGACCGCGGGCTCCCCCGCCAAGCGCTTCATGAACTCCGGACCGGGGCTCTGGGGAGCTCCGCCCGGGTCGATGGCAAGGCAGACGACGGTGCCTCGGGCGCGAGCCGTTTCGTCGAGGTGCTCCTCGATCTGCTGGCAAAACGCGGCCTCGAACACCGCCGCCTCCCGGGCCCGGTCGGCCGCCCCGAACCACCCCACCGGTTGCAGGCACAGGGTCGGCAACGCGAAGGCCGCGCAGAGAACGCTCCGCGGCATCGGCACCTCCAGCGGAGTGATCGTGGCACCGAATCGCCCGGTCCGACAAGAGGAATCGCGAGGGCTGCGCGCCGGCGGGCTCCCGGTCCGTCCGCCCGTCGCTCGCCTACGGTGTCTCTCCCCGGTACAGGATGAAGTCGGTCGACGGCGGGACCCGCCCCAGCTGCCGAAGCTGGGTGGCGGCCTGGCCGCGGTGGTACGTCGAGTGGTTCACCACGTGGCGGATCTGGTCGGCGATCCGGTGGCTGAACTCCTGCCCCGCCAGGTTGCGATAGGCACGCGGTGCCTCCAGCTGCTCGGCGGGCAGCTGCGCGAACCATTCCGCTCTCTCGGCCTCGACCTCCCTCAGCTTCTTCACGAGGTCCTCGCGGCTCGCGGTCTTCAGCCATTCCGGGGCCGAGCCCGGGCTGTCGCTCGTCCAGCGATGCAGCCAGATCCACTCCGCCAACACGACGTGGGCCAGGGTGTCACGCAGCGATCCGAAGCTGCTGGCCACGGGGGCGCCGAGCACGTCGTCGGGAAGCTCGCCCAGCACCGCGACAATCCGCGCGTTCGCCCACTCGTTGTACCGGATGAGGTCCTGCATCTCTTCCTTCGGCGTCACCTCGACCTCCCCTCGTCCCGGCTCACGCCGGCTTCCCCGCGAGCATAGCCGAGACGAGCTCCCGCGAGGCGCCCCGGGCCGGTACACTGGGAGGGGCGCGATGACCCCACGATCGACTGCTCCCACCCTCGCCGCCTTCGTCCTGCTGCTCAGCTTCGCCGCGCCGGACCAGGCGGTCCTCGCCGGAGAGGGAATCGTCGGGCCGACCGCGCGCCGCGGTCCCCTGGAGATCCGCGACGAGTACCTCCTCGCCCAACCCCGGCTGACGCTCCCCGCGGTGTCTCCGCACACTCTCCCTCGGGGACGGTGGTCCTTCGACCTTTCCGTCCTGTCGTCGAACTCGTTCGCCTGGACGCAGGACGAGGAAGGCGAGACGCCGAAGATCCGCCTGTTTCTGATCGACGGAGAGACGGTCAGCTTCGACGCCCGCCTGCGCCACGGTTTGTCCGCGAGCGTCGACGTGGGGCTCGCCCTCCCCATCCGCCACCGGGGAGGTGGCGTCCTCGACGGGCTGATCGACACCTGGCACCGCCTGTTCGGGTTTCAGGACGGGGCGCGTCCCGAGTTCCTCCACGACGCCTACCGCGCCGAGGGACGCACGACGAGCGACGAGCCTTTCTCCTGGACCGACAAACCGGGAAGCGGCCTCGGCGACCTGCAGGGCGACGTCCGGTGGCGCGTCCGGGACGGGGGCAACGACCGGCTCTCGCTCGCGCTCGTCGGGAGGCTCTCGCTGCCCACCGCCACCGGTCCCTTCGCCGGCCACGGGCTCGGGGGAGGGGGGCAGGTGCTCTTCGGTATTCCTCTCGGTCGGCGATTCGACCTCTACGCGGGGGCGGGGGCGACGGTGCAGGATCCCGGGCCCGTCGACGGCGTCGCGTACGCACGCTCGCGCGGGCACGGCTTCGTGGCACTCGAGTGGCGTCCATGGGAGCGCGTGAGCCTCGTCCTCGAGACGAACGCCGGGACGCGCCTCGTGCGCAACATAGCCATGTACCCCGGCCGGCACTGGCTCGTGAACGTGGGCGGGCGCTTCGATCTCGGGGATTCGGCTCGCCTCGACGTCGGCCTCACCGAGAACATCCTCGACCAGCAGAGCACGACCGATCTCGCGTTCTACTTCGCGCTGGGAGTCCGCCCGTAGGGGGACGCGGAATCAGCCGATCCCCGCGACCTCGCGCAGCACGTCGTAGCGGTCGACGATCCCGACCAGCCGACCCTCCCGGCGGATGAGGGCCGCCGGGGTCTCCTTCGAGAGGAGGCTGATCAGGCGGTCGAGCGGCACCCCGGCGTCGACGACCGGGAACGGAGAGAGCATGACCTCGGCCACCGGGCGATCGAGGAGCGCGGCGTCCTCGAGCACCCGCGTGATCAGAGCGTCGCTCACCGAGCCCACGCAGTCGTCCCCGTCCACGACGGGCAGCTGCGAGAGGCCCCACGTGCTCAGGAGGTTCAGCGCCTGGCGGACGTTGCCCGAGGGAGGGACCGAGACGAGCGGCGGCAGCTCCTCGGGGTGACGCGCGAGCAGCGCTCCCGCGGTGACCCGCTCCGCCTCCAGCATCTGGTTCTCACGCATCCAGTTGTCGTCGTAGAGCTTCGAGAGATACCTCTCCCCGGTGTCGCAGAGGATGGTGACGACGAGGGCCTTGGGATCGTCGAGCCGCCGGGCCACCTCGAGCGCGCAAAACACGTTGAGGCCGCCCGAGCCCCCGATGAAGATGCCCTCCTCCCGGGTGAGGCGCCTCGCGGTGCGGAAGGCGTCGGCGTCGGACACGAGCATCCACTCGTCGACGACGTCGAAGTCGAGCGACGTCGGGATCTTGTCTCCGCCGATGCCCTCCACCTTGTACGGCCACCCCTGTCCCTTCTCGTGGGTCCTCGCGTACTCGGAGTAGATCGAGCCCACCGGGTCTCCGGCCACGATCTTGACGTTTGGGTTCTTCTCCTTCAGGTAGCGCCCGACCCCCGTCACCGTTCCTCCCGTTCCCGGCGAGCACACGAAGTGCGTGATGCGGCCCTCCGTCTGCTCCCAGATCTCGGGACCGGTCGTGCGGTAGTGGGCCTCGGGGTTGTCGGGGTTGTAGTGCTGGTTCGCGAAGATGGCCCCCGGCGTGGCGGCGACGATCGAGAGCGCCTTCTGGATGTAGTACTCGGGGTGGTCGGGGGGGACGGCGGTCGGCACCACGATCACCTCGGCCCCGAACGCGCGCAGGAGCCGGATCTTCTCGCTCGACATCTTGTCCGGGATGGTGAAGATGCACCGGTAGCCCTTGATCGCGGCGGCGATGGCGAGGCCCACCCCGGTGTTGCCGCTGGTGGCCTCGACGACGACCCCTCCCGGCCGGAGCTCGCCCCGCCGCTCCGCTCCCTCGATGATGGCGAGTCCGATGCGATCCTTGACCGAGCCCCCCGGGTTCAGGTTCTCCGCTTTTCCGAGGACCTCGGTGCGCAGCCCGCGCGCGATCCGCCCGAGGCGGACCATCGGGGTCTTCCCCACGGCTTCGAGGATGCTGTCAAACGGCGCGGCCGAGCGCTGGCTCACCGGCTCTCTCCTTGGTCTCGCGGATCGTCGACCGCCAGCCTACGTCCCGGCCGAGCCGGGTTCAACTCAGGGGTGGGCCTGGAGCATGAACTCCGCGAGGTCCCGGCGCTCGTCGTCGCTGAGGCGGTACGCCGGCATCGGCGGGTTGGGCGCGACGAGATACACCGCCAGCGTCGTCTTCGTGTAGCGCCGGGACAGGTCGACCAGCGGCCGCGTCACCATCCCCGGCACCGCCATCTCCGGATCGTGACACCGGCCGCACTCGTGACGCGCGTACAGCGCGCTCCCCCGCCGCGCGGCGGCGGTTCCCGTCGGGCCCACCGCCGCGGTCTCCGGGCCCGAGCCGGGGACGGCCGTCCCTTCGCTCGCGGCCACCTGCCCCGCCCGCGCCCCGGGAGCGACCCGGTAGACGGCGCCCGCGTGGTCGTCCGAGACGTACACCGCTCCGTCGGGTCCCTCGACGACGTCCACCGGACGGCCGCTCACGTCGTCGTCGCTCGCGCCGAGGAAACCGGTCACGAAGTCGCGCTCGTCGATCCCACCATCGGGCCGCCAGTGCAGGGACACGACCTTGTAGCCGTCCTTGCGCGTCCGGTTCCACGAGCCGTGCAGCGCGACGATCGCCGCCCCGCGGTACTCGCGAGGGACACCGGCCCCGCGCAGGAAGACGATGCCCAGCGGCGCGTTGTGCGCGCGGAAGGCGTGAACGGGGGGCACGGAGCGCGCGATGCGCTCCTCCTCGCCCGCCCCGAAGTCCGGGTCGGCAACCCGGTTCCCGTTCGCGACCGGCCACCCGTAGAAGGCTCCCTGCTCCACCTTGTCGAGCTCGCACGGCGGGACGTCGTCGCCGAGGAGATCGCGGCCGTTGTCGGTCGCGTAGATCTGCCCGTCCTCGGGACGCCAGTCGAAGCCCACGGCGTTGCGGAGCCCCGTGGCGAAGATCTCCTCCTGCGTGCCGTCGGGCTGGTAGCGGACGATCGTGGCGCGGCGCGGGTCGTCCTCCTTGCAGACGTTGCAGCTCGACCCGATCGAGACGTAAAGCCGGCCGTCGGGCCCGAAGCGGATGGTGCGCGTCCAGTGGTTCCCCCCGCCGGGGAGGCCGGTGACGACGCGCTCGAACTCGCCCGTCGCCTTCCCCGTCGCGACGTCGAAGCGGACTCGCCCGACCGCGTCCGTCTCTCCCACGTAGAGCCAGCCGTCGCGCAGGTCCATCCCGTGGGGCAGGTTGAGACCGCCGAGAACGACCCGCCGGCCGTCGGAGTGCCCGTCGCCGTCCCGGTCGGGCTCGAGCAGCAGGATCTCGCCCGAGCGCGGGCGGCTGACCAGCAGGTCGCCCGACGGAGTGAAGCGGAGAAACCGCGCGTTGTCGACGTCGTCCGCGAAGCGCTCCACGCGCCAGCCCTCGGGAGCCCGCAGCCGGGCGAGCCCCGCGTCCGGGGGCGGCGTGTCCACGTCGGGGCGGGGCGCGAGAGGCCGGGTCGGTGCGCTCGTCGCCAGCGGCGCGGGTGCCGCGAACGCACCGGTCGCCACCGCCGCCGCCATCGCGAACACCGCTCCACCCGTCAGCTTCGCCACTCGTCGCACGCTTGGCCTCCTTGTTTCTGTTGCGCCGCGTTCCTGTTGCGCCGCGTCCGCTCAGGCTAGCACGGTCGTATCCGGTTTCGCCCTGGCCGCGCGCGAGAACGGCTTCCTGACCCCGTTCAGCCAGCCACCTCCGTCTCCGCGATGTCGGGCGTCGCCTCGGCGCCCTCGACCGGAAGAGACGCCGCCAGGAGGAGGGCGCGGTCGAGCGCCTCCTCGCCCGCCGCCGAGTCGAGCAGCTCAGCCGCCAGCCGCTCGTGGGTCGGGGGCCGGGCGTCGG
>Ga0214472_10009099_pt1 | contig 10358 bp, 6 predicted proteins | sample RVTome_6_FD_207662 | JGI IMG/M metagenome (GOLD analysis project Ga0214472, IMG submission 207662) | Soil microbial communities from uranium-contaminated site in the Upper Colorado River Basin, Wyoming, United States - RVT140D175 | ecosystem: Environmental > Terrestrial > Soil > Contaminated >...
TATCGTACCATTTCCAAATACGCGATGGATACGTCCCGGACGGCCCGATAAACGTGAGCGAGACCGCGATCCCGAGAAACGTGAGCGAGACTGCGATAGATGCCGCCGTGATCGGCGCCGGCGTGGTCGGCCTGGCGGCCGCGTGGTCGATCGCGCGGCGCGGCCACAGCGTCTGCGTGCTGGAGCGCGAACGCCGGCCCGGCCTGGCCACCAGCACGCACAACAGCCAGGTCATTCACGGCGGAATGTATTACCCGCCCGGGACGCTGAAGGCGAGGTACTGCGTCGAGGGCGCGCGGATGCTCTACGACTTCTGCGCGGCCCACAGCGTCCCGCACCGGCGCTGCGGCAAGCTGATCGTCGCCCACGACCCGCACGACATCTCAGCGCTGGAAGCGCTCAAGTCTCGAGGCGACGAGAACGGGACGCGGGGATTGGCCATCGTCGACCAGGCATTCGTCCGCGCGCGCGAACCACATGTGCGCGCCACGGCAGCGCTTTTTTCGCCTGACACTGGAATTCTCGACGCAGAAGCGCTTGTCCGCACGCTCGAGACACTCTGCACTGATCATGGTGCCGCCGTCCTCCCCGGAACGCCGCTGACCGGCGCGGATTCGCGCAACGGCGGTCTCGAGCTTCACACGCCCGCCGAACGCATTCTGGCTCGCGTCGTCATCAACGCCGCGGGGCTGCACGCGGACGAGGTCTCCGCCGCCCTCGGCGGCGAGACCTTCACCATCTACCCCTGCCGGGGAGAGTACGCGGAGCTGGTGCCCTCGAAACGGCCGCTGGTACACGCCCTCGTGTATCCGCTGCCGCACGCGTCCGGCCATTCTCTCGGCGTCCACCTCTCGAAGACGGTCCACGGCAACGTCACGCTGGGACCGACCGTGTGCTTCCAGGACCGCAAGGACGATTACGAATCGAACCGGATGCCGATCGAGGACTTCCTCGAGCCCGCGCGCGCGCTGCTGCCGGAGCTGCGGCTCGAGGACCTTCGTCTGGGCGGCAGCGGCATCCGGCCAAAGCTCCACCCTCCTGGAGATTCATTTGCCGACTTTCGTGTGGGGTGGGATCGGAATTGCCCCGCCCTGATTCAGGCGGCGGGGATCGAATCGCCGGGACTTACGGCCTGCCTGGCGATTGGGGAAGAGCTTGCGGCGCTGGCTGAGGAAGCCATCCGGGACTGAGGGTCAGCCCGACTCGGCGCCGGCTCGCGGTGCATCCTGCACGCCGAGCCTCAGATGCACGCGGCAACGGATGCTGAGCAGCACCCGCGCCAGTATCCGCTTCGGAAGAGCCGTGGGCGCGACGTGGGTTGCATAGTAGAGGTAGGCGCTGTCGTGGAACGCGCGGATTGCGGCCGCCTTCACGCGTCTGCTCGAATGGCCCACATGATGGACCGCCGTGGCGCCGGGAACATAGCGCACGTGGTACCCGCTCGCGCGCAGGCGCCGGCAGAGATCGGCATCCTCCCAGTACAGGAAATACCGTTCATCGAATCCGCGGACCAGGAGAAGCCCCTCACGGCGCGCGAGCATACAAGCCCCCGAAAGCCAGTCGACCACAAGGCTGGCGCGGCCGTCGTCGATGGCCACGTCGCTGACGACGTTTCGCCTCGACACGGCCAGGTCGGGCAGCACGCGCCGGAGCATGGTGTTCCGTCCGAAGAGGCCGGTGAACATGTCGGGATCGCCGCGCGCGTTGCCCTGCAGAGATCCATCGGGATCGAGGATCCTCGGACCCACGATGGCGCAGGCTGGCGACTTCTCGAGCTCCGCGCGAAGCGCGGCGAACGCGCCAGCCGCCAGGCGGCAGTCGGGGTTCATGATCAGCACAAGCGGTCCGGACGATGCGGCCAGGCCCTGGTTTACGCCGCGGGCGAATCCAACATTCTCGACGTTCTGCAGCAGCCGCGCGTGAGGTGCAAATGCCGCGACGACGGCCGCACTGCCGTCAGACGACGCATTGTCGACGACCACCGCCTCCCACGCCTGGCCCGAGAGTTCGTCGGCAATCGACTGTAAGGCCAGGCCGAGTTCGCGGCCGGCGTTGTAATTGACGAGGATCGCTGCGACCTGTGGCGTCGTCACCGCGCCTGCTCCGTCAGCCCTACGTCGAACTGCTTCTCGCGCACCTTGGCCATCAGCCACCGGCGCTCGAGATGCGGCTCGATGCCCGCTGCGCCGACGGTACTCGCGCGCTGCACGGCGGCCCGCTTCCGCAGCGCCGCCGGAAGACCGAGCAGCGCCGCCCCTTTCGCCCTCAAGAAGGTGCCGAGCAGGCCAAGGCGCGTGAAATGCGCCGCCGCGGCGGCGTTGTAGAGCAGGTGTCCGGGCAGGGTGCGAACCAGGAGCGAGCCCGGGGTGTTCTTCAGAAAGACCCACTCCAGGTTCCGCTGGCCATGGAAGACCGCTCGCTTGCTGATCGTGCCCAGCGTGGCGCTGCCGTGATGCCGGACGATGGCGTCGGGCACATAGAGGCACCGGTAGCCGCGCAGCCGCGCCCGGTACGACAGGTCGACGTCCTCGTGCGACGCGAAGAAGGCCTCGTCAAACCCGCCAAGCTCGTCGAACACGGCTTTCGGCATCAGGCACGCCGCACCGCAGACGCCGAACACCTCCATCGGCTGTGCCGCGGCGGCGGCCGCATCGCCGTGATGCCGCTTGAACGCGCCGCCCCACCGGAACACGCCGTCGCCCGCGCTGTCGATGACGCCAGGGTCGTGCAGGTAGACGATGCGCGACGTGACGAGCAGGCCCCGCGATCCGGCGTCCACGCCCGCGCGAAGCGCCCGAAGCCATCCCGGATCCGCCACCGTGTCGTTGTTGAGAAACGCCAGGTACGTGCCGCGAGCCTCCCGCGCGCCGGCATTGTTGCCACCGGCAAACCCGCGGTTCTCCTCGAGCTGGACCAGCCGAACATCGGGGAACCTGGCACGCACGTACGCCGGGGTGCCATCCGACGAGGCGTTGTCGACGAGGACGATCTCCGCATCCACGCCCTCCTGCGCCTGCACGGCGCGCAGGCACGCGTCGAGGTACTGCCGGCCGTTCCAGGTGACGATGACGACCGACACCTCAGGCGACACGGCGGTACACCTCCAGCGTCAGGCGCGCGGTGCGCTCCCAGGTGAACTCGGCGGCGCGCCGGAGTCCGGCTGCCCTCAGACGAGCGCGCACGCGCTCATCGTGCGCCACGTCGAGGATGGCCGTCGTCCAGCCATTGGTGTCGGCCGGATCGATCAGCATGCCGGCATCACCCACGACCTCGGGGATCGACGCCACGCGCGACGCGATCACCGGCGTTCCACATGCCATCGCCTCGATGAGCGGGAGGCCGAACCCCTCGTAGAACGAGGGGTACACGAGCGCCGCCGCGCCGCGATACAACGCGCGCAGCCGCTTCTCCGTCACCGTGCCGAGCAGCAGCACGGCGTCTGGCGCGCCCGCCTGCGCCGCCATGCCGCAGATCGCCCCGCCGACGCCGCGATCCGTCCCGGCAAGCACGAGCGACAGCGGCGGCGCCGTCCGGGCCTGGCGCCGGGCCGCCAGCAGCGCATCGACCAGCATCGGCAGGTTGCGCCGCTCGTGCAGATCGCCCACGTGCAGCACGTACGGCGGGATCACGCCCGCCGGCAGGTCATCCGGCACGCCCGGGTCGGCCGGCGCGAAGGCCTCGTCGACGCCCAGCGGTGTGACCGTCATGCGCTCCATCGGGATCCTGTAGGCGGCCGTGATCTCGCCTGCGGAAAACCGCGACACCGTCAGGATGTGGGACGCGGCGTAGGCGCTGCGCCGGTAGAACGCGCGCCGCGCCCAGTCGCGCCGGTACGGGTACCACTGTGGATGGCGCTCGTAGCTCACGTCGTGCACGGTGAGCACCACGGGTGCCGGCGACCAGAAGGGGGCGGTGTAGGCCGGCGCGTGAATAACGTCGACCCTGGCGCGCCGGGCGGCGCGCGGAACGCCGACAAGCGTCCAGCCGAGATTGGTGGGAGGGTGCGGGGGTTCGTCGATGTACGCGGTGCCCGCGGGCAGCGCGCTCGTATTGCGCCCTCCGAGCGCGAAGATCTCCAGCGGCTCACCCAGCGCCAGCAGCGCGCGGGTCAGCCCCCTGATGTAGCGCCGGATACCGGCGGCCGGCGAGCCGAACGCGCGGCCGTCGATGCCTATACGAAGCATGTAGGGGAAAGGGGTCAGGGGGAAGGGGGAAGGGCTGTCTCAGGATATAGGCCTGCTGCCTGGGACAGCCCTATCCCCTTCCCCCTTCCCCCTTCACCGTCTTCACCGGATCTCCATGTGAAGGCGGCGGACAGGCCGATCGAGCTGCACGCACACTTCGCGGATGCGGTGTTCGACGCTTCCGTTGATCGCCGGGCTGCTGAGAATGACCTCGTCGACCGAATACCGCCGCAGCGTGTGCTCGAGGTCGTCGAGCGCGCCTCGAACCGGCACGCCCATGATCCACCAGTGCGCCTTCATCGGGTCGTCGTCGAGGAACGCCACGGGGTTCATGTTCCACAGCGAGTTGGCCCGCATCTCGCGGACGAGCGTTTGGCCGAACTGGCCGGCGCCATACACCAGCACCCGGCGGCTGCGCTTGCTCCGCACCGCGGCGACGAGATTCATGGCCCGAAACGAGGCGCGCGTGCCGACAATTGCGACCCCTAACAGAATCGCGTCGAGCAGGAATACGACACGGGAGAAGCCCACAAGCCGGTACAGGTACGCAGCCGTCAGGACCGACAGAAGCGATCCCATCCCGACGCCGCGCACGACTGCGGCAATATCGCGCAGGCCGAACGTGGCCCACGACCGCTGGTACAACCCCGACCCGTAGAGCGCCGCGAGCTTGCAGCCGAGGACCACGGGCAGCGACGCCGTGAAGTACGGGAGGAAGGTGTCCAGATCCTCCCCCTCGAACCGGATGCGGAAGGCGAGGTAATAGCAGACCGCGATCAGCACCAAATCGAGCATTACCTCCGCGGCGTGCCACCTGAATGCGAGGTCCTTGAGAAACGGCGCGAACGAAGACTTCTGCAGCGCGATGAAGTCCTCGGCATTGTAGGCCGGCACGCGCGCGAGATAGATGCCGATCAACACCATCAGGACCGCGAACACGGCAACGAGCGGCAGCATTGGCTCGACGCCCCTGCCCCGGAGCAGCAGCCACGCCGTCGCGCCGCCGGCCAGACCCAGCAGATACAGGATGCGGACCGCGCTTCGCTCGGAAAAGCCGAGCGAGACAAGACGATGCGACACGTGATCGGTGCCGCCCTTCGTCGCTTTCCGCCCTGCGAGCCGCCGCAGAACGAGGACGAAGCCCGTGTCGAAGAGCGGCACGACCAGGATCAGGACCACGAGGACGGACGGATTGATGAACGCGAGTGGCGCGTTGTAGATCGGGACGAGCGATGCCCCGGCCAGGAGCGCGCCGATGAACAGGCTGCCGCAGTCGCCCATGAACAGCCGCGCGCGGCTGCGGTTCCAGTAGAGAAATCCGAGCAGCGCGCCGGCCAGCGACGTCAGCAGCACGACCAGCGCAGGCCCGAGGTACCCGGGCAGGAGTGCCGCTAGAAATACGGCCGCGATCAGGCCAACGCCCGCCGCCAGGCCGTCCATGTTGTCGAGCAGGTTCATCGCGTGGCAGATGCCCGCGAACCACACGATGGCGACAAGCGTGAAGAGCGACGGCAGCGCGCCGTCGGGCTCCGCGCCGGCGAGCGCGAACACGAGGAAGGCGCCGATCGCGAGCGACGACACCAGCTTGGCGAGCGGAGAGAGCTGAAGACGGTCGTCGAGGACGCCGACGACGAACATCGCGACTGCGGCGAGCGGAACCGGAATCCAGTCCGCCGCCACGCCGAGGAGCTCCGGCCGGGCGATGATGGCGGTGAATCCGGCGACGGTGGAGGCCGCGATCGCAATCCCGCCCATCGTCGGCGTCGGCGAGGTGTGCCACCGATCGGGCCGCGGCGGCACGACGGCCCCGCTCGCCGGGGCGAACTTCCGGACCCACGCGCCGCCCGCGACGCAGCAGGTGGCGGCAATGACAAAAACGATCGCCAGGAGTATCAGCACGATCCGTCAGCCGCTCGCGGCACCGGCCAGCTCGGGCGCGCGCTCCGATGCGTGCAGCACGAAGGGCCGCCGCCGCAGAATGCCGTCGCAAATGGTATCAAGACCGGGGGAGGCGCCTGGCAGCAGCTGCTGCAGACAGTCGAGCTTGAGGCGGTAAATCGGGAATCCCGCCTTGGGGTCGATAAACGGCAGCGGAATCATCCGGTTGAAGAAGAAATGGTAGGCGTAGCGGCGGGCGCGGGCGAGCTGGCCGGCGCCAAGGCGTTCCGCAAACGGGAGCTGCTGCAGGATGCGGAAGTACTCGGCCGGCGTGCTGGCGTCGTGCGTCAGCCCCTTGTTGCGAATCCACGCCTCTCCCGCCGCGATCACCGGAAGGCCCACGCTCGTCAGCTCGACGCCCATCTTAGTGCCGTAGATGATGGCGGCGTTGCACAGAGACATCAGGGCATACGTGCTCATCTCGCTTTCGGGCGGGACCACGATGATGTTCGCCGCGAGGATGGGTACCCGCTTCCGCAGCTCCTCCAGGATCGGCTGGCGGGACGGCGGGAAGCCACTGATCTCCGCCGGGTGGACCCTGATAATCAGCTGCAGGTCGGGCCGGGTGGCGAAGTATTCGCACGTCTGGACGAGCCACTCGACGATGTTCGGGAACGCGTTGGCCGGATAGTGCAGCTGCGCATCCCAGGTGACGTTGGTCAACAGGCCGATGGCCGGCCTCGACCGGTCCAGGCCGATCCGGTTCGCGATCTCCTCCGCATCCTGCCGCCGCGCGCGGTGGAACACGATCCAGTCGAACAGCCCCTCGCGGCGGCTGGCGAGGTACTTCGTGAGGTCGCGATCCTGGGCCGCCGACAACTCCCCGCCTTCCCAGTGCTCCCTCGGCTCGGTCATCAGCGTGTGATGGTAGGTGTCGTTGTGGCTGAAGATGAACCGCCGCTTCCGGTACGCCACGTTCCAGGTCGACAGCTGGACGCCTTCGGCGCGCGCGACCTCCGCGATGATGCCCCACGGCACGTAGATGCCATGGCTCACCACCACAGACGAGAACCCGACGCCGCGCACCAGGCGGCGTGACGCAAACGCGGTGAGGAGCGCCGACTCGAGGTAGCGCCGCAGGACCGGTTCCGCCGCCGGTTCCGACTCGAGCGATCCGGTGGCAAAGAACCGGAGCGCACCGGCAGAGGCGTGCTCTCCGATGGCGAGGCCGTCGAAGGTGAAGGCTTTGATCCGGTCGAACGCGCATTCCGACGCGAGGCGCTGCGCCTCGGCGCGATCGGCCGGCGTCAACCAGTCGCTGTAGCGGTGGACCTTCAGTCCGAGATGGGCATAGACGCGTTCGGCCGGCCACGAGCAGTCGCGGCACAGGTCGGCCGCCGGGCCGCGGGCCGCGAACGCCGCGATGTCAGGGTAGAGCGATGCTTCGCACTCGGCGCAGGCCGTCATCGCGCCGTCGCACACCAGCGCGTGCACCTCGGCGCCGCGGAACGTCAGCGCCGCGGCCAGCGCGCTCTCGAGCGTGATGGCGTGCGCGTGGGAGCCGATCGCCGTCGCCATCAGCACGCGCGGTCCGCCCTGCGCCGCGTTCGTCGCCGACTGCCACAATGCCGAATCGGCGGCGAGCGACGACCGCCAGTCGGGATAGGCGCCGAAGCGGGCGTGGTACCAGCGCCGCAGGAGGCGGCTCGCGCGCCAGACGGATGGAAGCCGCCGGATCCCGTGTCTCATGCGGATCGTGAGCGTCCTGCTCGCGCATTCGCGGGCGCCGGCTCGGTCGTGGGGACCGGCTCGGTCGTGGGGGCCGGCTCGGTCGTGGGGGCCGGCTCGGTCGTCGGGGCCGGCTCGGTCGTGGGGGCCGGCTTCAGCCGGCTCAACAGCGCTTCCTCGATCAGCAGCACGAATTCGTCCGGCGGCGGCAGTTCGTTGAACACGCGCCATGGGCGGTGCGCCTCGAGCTCCTCGATCGAGTAGCCGCCGGTCGCCACGGCGATCGTTCGCGCACCGATCGCGGCAGCGCAGTCGATGTCGTGCGGCGTGTCGCCGATGACGAACACGCCGTTCTCGGCAATCGCGCCGCCGCGCTGCGCCAGGTCCAGCGCCCGGCGGGCAATCGACGCGCGGTCGCTTGTATCTTCCGCAAAGGCGCCGTCGGGAAAGAACTGGATCAGATCGTAGTGCGTGAGCTTGGCTCGCGCGCCTGCGCGGGTGTTGCCCGTCAGCAGGTACGAGCGAACGTCCTGGCGTCCTGCCAGGTGCTCGAGGACTTCCCGGACGTTGGGGAGCACCCTGCCCTTTTTCCGCGGCAGGCTCGACGGCAGCAGCTCGCCGTACCGATCGACAAACCGATTCAGGAACGCCTCGTCCGTCTCGATGCCCAGCGTCTCGAACGTCTTTTTCGCGATCTGGTAATCGGTGAGCCCGGCAATCCGCATGTGAATGAGCTCGAACTCGCGGCCCGTCAGCTCGCGCACGGCGTCTTCCCACGCAAACACGCCCGCCTTGGCCGTCGTCAGCAGCGTGCCGTCGATGTCCCAGAACAACACGGTCATACCGCAGACACCGATAAGACTGTCATGCGGGCGACACCACCGGACGACGATTGGCGGCGGTCGCGCGGAACGCCTGCGCCAGGGATGCAATGTCGAGGCGGTGATAGTCCAGGACTTCGTCGTTCGTGCCGCACTCGGGCAGCTCGGTCACGCCGACTCGCGCCACCGACATCGCTGGCTCGAGACCGAGCTCAACGACCGCCGCCGCCACCATGTCTCCCTGGCCCCCGCGCACGTAGTGGTTATCGAGCAGCACCATCGCACGGCGGCCGCCGATGGCGTCCTTGAGCCAGCCGCTATCAACGCGGTTGAGCCAGGGCAGATTGATCAACCGGGTCGTCACGCCGGCGGTTCGCTCGAGTTCCTCCGCCGCGTGCCACGCGTTCGACAGCAGCCACGGTCCATAGCCGATGACGACGAGGTCGCCGCCGTCGCGCACCACCCAGCCGCGGCCCTGGTGGACACGCTGGCCCGCGGGATAGTCGAACGGCACGGGCCACTTCACCGACACCAGGCGCAGGTACGCGCTCTCCTTCGCCGTGCCGACGAGATGGTCGAGCAGCGCGTGAACCTCGGCCTCGACCGCGGGCTCGGCCATCACCATGTTCGGGATGGACGCGAGCGCGCCGATGTCGCGCACGGCCTGGTGTGAATGTCCCGGACCGCCGGGAAGCAGCCCGGCGAGCGAGCCGACGTAAATCACCTTCGACGCTTCGCTGCACTGGTTGTAGATCTGTTCGTTGGGCCGCGCCGAGAGGAAGCAGGCGAACGAGTGGACGATCGGGAGTGCGCCGCGGTGGGCGAGCCCGCAGGCCATCGAGACCATGTCCTGCTCGGCGATTCCGCATTCGATGAACCGGTCGGGATATCTCTGGGCGAACGGCACGAGACCGCAGTCCTTCACCAGATCCGCGTCGAGCACGACGATCCCGGGATGACGATCGCCCTGTGCCACGAGCGCGTCCTTGTAGGCGTTGATCAGGTTCTGCGTGACGCGAGGCTCCCGGCGCTCGGGCCGGCGTCCCCTCTTCGTGGCCAGCCGTCCCAGGCCGGCGGAGTCGAAGAGGCGCGCGGCTGTGTCCAGCAGCTCCTTCGAGCCGCGGGCATATTCCGATTCAGTCGGCGCGCCCGAGTGATACGCGTAGAGCTCGCCGGCCTTCATGGACGGGCCTTCCATGAACGACACGCCCTTGCCTTTCACCGTGTCGGCGATGACGACCTTCGGGCGATGCGTGACCGCGTCGAGCGCGCGGAACGTCCGCTCGATCTCGGCGACGTCATGGCCATCGCACCGGCTGACGTGCCAGCCGAACGCGCGGACCTTGGCTTCGACGTCTCCCAGACCGCTCACCTGCTCCACCCAGGCGTCCGATTGCATCTTGTTGTGATCGACGATCACGACGAGCTCGCCGAGCCGGTGGTTCGCCGCCGAGGCGAGCGATTCCCAGAACTGCCCTTCCTGCAGCTCGCCGTCGCCGGTGAGCACGAAGATGCGGCGCGGCCTGCCCGCGAGGCGGTTCGCAATCGCCATCCCCTTCGCCTTCGAGATGCCCATGCCGAGCGATCCGGTGTTGGCCTGGATGTACGGCGTCTCGACGTGCGGATGGCCGGGCAGCCCGTGCAGCCGCCGAAGGTTGTCCATCTTTTCCTCCGGCAGCAGGCCGAGGCCAATCAGGATCGAGTAGAGCGCCGGCGCGTCGTGCCCCTTCGACGACAAGAAGATGTC
>Ga0214472_10009100_pt1 | contig 10358 bp, 6 predicted proteins | sample RVTome_6_FD_207662 | JGI IMG/M metagenome (GOLD analysis project Ga0214472, IMG submission 207662) | Soil microbial communities from uranium-contaminated site in the Upper Colorado River Basin, Wyoming, United States - RVT140D175 | ecosystem: Environmental > Terrestrial > Soil > Contaminated >...
CGACGTCGCCCTCCGCCACCAGCGCCACGGTCTCGCCGTCGCGGCCGATGTCGGGGATGCCGCCGACCCGACTGGCGACCACAGCAGTCCCGCTCGCCAGCGCCTCGAGAAAGACGTTGGGCAGCCCGTCGACGTTGCCGCCGGGGCCGTGCACCGACGGCACCGCGATGACGTCGGCGGCGGCGTAGAGGTCGGGCAGCTCCTGGTGGGGCAACGCGCCGATCAGGTGCAGCGAGCCGCCGACACCGGCCGCCGCGGCCTGCTGGGCGAGCGACTCACGCAGCGGCCCGTCGCCGGCGATCAACAGCCGGGCCGCCGGCACCCGGGCGCGCACCGCCAGCAGCGCCGCGATCAGGTGGTTGAAGCCCTTCTTGTAGACCAGCCGTCCCACCGCCAGGATCAATGGATCGTCCGGGTCGAAGCCGTGGCGCTCGCCGAGCCGGTAGCGGAAGGCCGAGCGCACCTGCGCGGTGAGCGGGCGGAAACGCTCGATGTCGACCCCGTAGGGGACCCAGGCCGGCGCGGGGCCGGCGCCCAGCGCCCCCACCCGCGCCGCCAGGTCGCGGGAGCAAGCGGTCAGCGCCGCCGCCCGCCGCAGCCCCCAGCGCGCCGCCGCCGCCGCCCAGCGGCGGCGCTCGGCCAGAAAGACGCCGCTGCCGTGGCACGAAACCACCATCGGCTCGTCGCGGCCGCGCAGCGCCCAGGCGACGATCGGCGCCGCCGGCAGCAGCCAGTGGGCGTGCACGACGTCGATGCTGCGCTCGTCCAGGATCCGGCGCAGCGCGCGGGACGCCGCGGCGGCCGCCCACGGCGCCGCCAGGTAGGCGTCCCAGCGCAGGCTGCGGTCGGCGGTCAGCGCCTGGGCGTATCCCCACGGGTGCCAGCGCTCCAGCGGGGTGGTCCGGAAGGCGTGCAGGGTCGCCTTCTGACCCTTTCGTTGCAGCTGCAGCCGCGGGTGCCACGGCAGCAGCACGTGGACCTCGTGGCCGCGGGCGCCGAGCGCCTCGACCAGCGCGGCGACGAAGGCGGCGCTGCTGTCTTCCTCGTTCAGGGGATAGGTGGTGGCCAGATGGAGGATGTTCATCGAGCCGCCGGCGGTTGCCGGTCGCGCGGCGGGCTGAGGAACCAGGCGGCCCAACCGGTGACGCTGTTGAGCACGTACATGGCGAGCAGCAGCAACGAAAGCGCCAGCATCGCCTCGGACGAGGCCCCCAGGAACGGCGCCGCGGCGACATAGAGCGCGTCGCGGGTGCCGATCCCGAGCACCGTGATCGGCATCAGTCCGACGAGCGCGCCCAGCGCCGACAGCACCGCCAGCGACCACGCCGAGGCGTCGATCGAGAGGCCGCGCGCCAGCAGCACGCTGGCGCCGGCGAAGCCCGCGACGCTGGCCGCCGTGAGCACCTGCGCCAGCAGCACGTGGGCGGCCGGGGGGGCCGGCGGCGAGACGCCGTCGGCCCCCGGAAGCCGCCGCAGCGCCCAGTTCAAAGGTCGCGCCAGCAGGCCCTCGCGCGTCGGCCGCCACACGGTGCCAGCGACGAACCCGGCGAGGCCGAGCGCCACCAGCGCCGGACCGGCCCAGGGCGGCACGCCGGGCAGGATCACGACGGCGCCGAGCGCCAGGGCACAGACCTGGCCGAGGTCGAGGAAGCGGTCGTAGACGACCGACGCGATGCCGGCGGCGAGGCCGGCCTCGGCGCGCCGGTCGCGGATGTAGTACGCCTTCACCAGGTCGCCGACGCGGCCCGGCGTGATCGCCGCCACGAAGGTGGCGAGCAGATAGAGGCGGACGGCCTCGCCGATGGGCAGCGGGATTCCGAGGCCGGCGCACAGCAGCCGCCAGCGCAGCGAGCGCAGCAGCAGCACCGCGGTGGCCAGCAGCGCCGCCAGCACCACCGGCAGCGGATCGACGTTCCACAGTGCCGCGGCAAGATCGGCGGCGCCGACGCGCCACAGGACGACCAGCAGCAGGCCGACGCCGATCAGGCGCCATCCCGTCGCCATCCAGAAGGGACGCTTGGCCGGCGTGCTCACTTCTGCAGGCGCTCGAAGCGCATCAGGGCGATTTGCTCCGAAACCAGGCCGACCAGGAAGGTCACCACGCTCATCGTGCACAGCAGGACCGTGGCGTCGGTGACGTCGAGCCTGCTGGCGATCGTGTAGGCCCCATAACCGGCGCCGGCGAGGAACATCAGGATGCTGGCGGGCAAAAACACCCGCATCGGCGAGAACAGCACGATCATCCGCAGGGCGATGACGACGAACTTGGTGCCGTCGGAAAACAGGCGGATCTTGCTCGCGCCGACCCTGCGGCTCGCCTCGATCGGCACGAAGCCGACATTGTAACCGGCCTTGATGAAGGCCAGCGTGCTGGTGGTCGGGTACGAGAAGCCGTTGGGAAACAGCGGCAGGAACTCCACCATCTTGTCGCGCCACGCGGCCCGGAACCCCGAGGTCAGGTCGAGGACCCGCTGGTTCGAAAGATAGGTCGCCAGCCGGTTGTAGAAGCCGTTGCCCAGCCGCCGCAGCAAGCCGCCGCTGCCGCCGCCGTCCTGGCGCGCGCCGATCACCAGGTCGTAGGTCGCGAGCTCGGCGAGCAGCGCGGGGATCTGCCGCGGGTCGTGCTGGCCGTCGGCATCCATCAGGCAGACGATGTCGCCGGTCGCGGCCCGCAGGCCGGTCTTGACCGCGGCGCCGTTGCCCTTGTTGTAGGGATGGCGGATGACGGTGACGCCCTCCGCCGCGGCGCGCGCCGCGGTCTCGTCGGCGGAGCCGTCGTCGACCACGATGATCTGCCAGTCGCCGGCGGCCACCTCGCGGAGCGAGGCGATGACGCTGCCGATGATCTCGGCCTCGTTGTAGGCGGGCAGGACGACGCTCACCGAGGGCATCGGCTCAGCCTCGGACGTCGGCGGCCGGCGGCTTTTCCGCCGGAGAGCCTGGGGAGACGCGGGCTCGGGGGGCCGGCGCGGCGGCGCGCCGCGTCTCTGCCCGGTCGAGCTCGTTCTTGCGCACCCGGTAGGTGATCTCCTCGAGGAGGCGGCGGTTGGTCGCCAACAGATCGGCGAGGATCGCGATGGCCAGCAGCAGGAAGCCGACGATCGACAGGATCGCCGCCAGGATCAACGACTGGACATTGCCGGTCCCCGCGCCGAGATACAGGTAGCGGATTCCGATCAACACGCCGGCCAGGACCATCAACGAGCCGCCGACGCTGAAGATCTTGAGCGGCTCGTAGAGCGCGTAGGCGCGCGCCATCGCGGCGCCGGCCTGGGCGACGTAGTGGCCCATCGTCCGCGCCAGCCGCGAGGAGCGCGGCGTGGCGCGCGAGCGAATCGGCACGTCGACCACCGCCATCTTGCGCTTGCCGGCCTGGATCAAGGTCTCGAGCGTGTAGGTGAAGTCGGTCACCACGTTGAGCTGCAGCGCCGCCTCCCGGCTGTAGGCGCGGAAGCCGCTGGGGGCGTCGGCGACGCCGGTGCCCGAGAGCCGCCGCATGGTCCACGACCCGAGCTTTTGAAGCGCCTTCTTGAGGGGGGAAAAATGAGCGAGCGTCGCCGGGCTGCGGTCGCCGACGACGATGTCGGCCTCGCCGGCGAGGATCGGCGCCACCAGCTTGGCAATATCGGCGCCCTCGTACTGGTTGTCGCCGTCGGTGTTGACGATGATGTCGGCGCCGCGCCGCAGCGATTCATCGAGCCCGGCCATGAAGGCGCGCGCCAGGCCACGGCGACGGGCGAAGCGCACAATGTATCGAACGCCTTCGCGACGGGCCACCGCGACCGTCTCGTCCGTGGAGCCGTCGTCGACGACGACGACGTCGATCTCGTCGATCCCTTCGATCCGGCGGGGGATGGCGGCCAGCGTCGCGGCCAGCGCTTGGGCCTCGTTGTGGCAGGGGATCTGGACGATCAACTTCATCGGAGCCTCGCCGGGACCCTCGCGCGGGCGCAACTCAATGCCAGAGTATCGCGTTGACGAAGATGCCGAGGTAACGCATGTCGCCGCTGCCGCTCACCGCGTCGGGCTGGAGGGGCTCGGTAAACAGCTCGAGCACGGGAGCCCTTCCTTCTGCCGGCCGCCAGTCGGAGGGTACCTCGAAAACGTAGTCGGTCCATCCCTGCTCGATCGTAATCTCGCCCAGCGGGACCCCGTCGAGGTGCGCCCGCAGCGTGCGGTTGAACGCGCCCGAGCCCCCGATCGTGTCGGCATGGACGACGATCTCGCGGGCGGCCGCGTCGAGGCCGGGCAGCCAGAACCTCCCGGTCCCCTTGGTCCAGCGCGCGGTGAACGGGCCGGAGACCTCGGCCGACAGCGCTTCACCGACGTAGATGTCGTCCCACTCGCCGACGTCGAGGCCGCCGGCGAGCGGCCCGTTGGTCCCGCCCGGCTCGAGACGGTAGGTCGCGAAGCGGATCTCGTTCTCCAGCACGCGGCGCGGCAGCTCGCCGAACCCCTGTTCCAGCGCGCGGCGTCGGAACACCCAGTTGCGGTGGGGCACCAGCCGCGGCGTCGGGAAGTAGTAGTTGAACCCCTGAGTAAAGAAGTAGACCGAACGCCCCCGCTGGGCCTGGCGGCGCACGAAGTCCAGCAGGGCCCGCTCACCGGCCATCTGTTTCGTCTGCAGCATCACGACGTCGAAGCCTTTCCAGAACTTCAGCGCCGGAGCGAAATCCCGTACGCCCCAGTCGGAGCGCGCCTCGAAGACCAGCACGGCGTTGTCATCGAGGCTGGAGGCGATCTCCTCGACCATCGCGATGGCGGGCCCGGGCTCGTTGACGTCGCGGTAGCGGAGGCCCTCGTGGGCGACGCCGGCGATCAGCAACGCGCCGGCCACGGCGGCGGCGGCCGACCAGCCGAGCTCGGCGCCAGCGCCTCCGGGCCCACGTATCCCTGACGGCGCAGTGCCTGCGCCCTTCCCCGAGCTCCGACCCGTGCCGTCGCCTCGGGTCGCGCGGATCCGCGACGGCAACCACCAGACGGCCGCGGCGGCGAAGAGGAATACGAACGGATAGATGGTCTCGTAGCGGCGCAGCGCCCACATCAAGTCGCGCGTGATCGTCGGGTCGTAAAGGATCGGGACGCTGGTCGCGAGAACCACGGTGAGCACCAGCATGTCGGCCTCGCCGCGCCGCCGATCCAACAGCATCAGCGTGATGCCGGCTATCGCCAGCCAGTAAGCGGCCGGCGTCGTGGCCACCACCAGGCGCACGACGGACTCGACTCTCCAGTTGAACTCCGCCTCGATGAGCCCGGGCCGGATCAAGTACCCGTAGACCGCCAGCCCCGCGACCGCCGCGGCGACCAGGGGCCGCACCCAACCGATCCTCCGATCGGCGGCAGCGGCGGCAGGCGATGCAGCCGACCGGCGGCCCTGATCGGGGCCGTCAGCGGCCCCCGCAGGACCGCCGCCGACGCCGTCGTCCGACCGGCGGCGCAGACCCACGCGCCAGCACGCGAACAGGCCCGCGAGCAGCGCCGGAACCAGCGGGTAGAGCACCCAAAGCGAGCTGATCAACACCAGCAGGATGTCGAACAGGTACGCCCTCAGCAGGAAGATCGCGACCAGCAGCGCCTGCACGCTGAGCAACGACAGCGGTCCCCAGAACCAGGCGACGTCGCGGCGCGTCACGCGGCCGCGCAGCAGGTCGAAGGCCAGGATGCCGAACAAGGGGAAGGCCAGCCACACCGTCCAGACATGCGTCTGCCAACCAAGGCCGAAGGCAACGGCGGAGAGCAGCGCATGGGCGCGGCTGCCTTCGCGCCGGTCGACCAACAGCCCGTAGAGCCCGGCGATCATCAGCACCTGAGCGAGGATCTCGGCGCTGGCGAAGCGGGAGAACCACAGCTGTGGGGCGGATACCAGAAGAAGGATCGCCGCCGTCGTCGCGGCCGCCGGACCGTACAGGCGCAGGCCGAGAAAGAACAGCGAGACGACGCCGGCGATCGCCAGGACGGCGGTGACCCGCAGGGCGCCGCCGATTTCAGCAACCATGTAGCCGACCGCGATCGCCGCCGGGTAGAGCGGCAAGCCCTGGGGCACGACCTTTCCGCTGTCCGGATCCAGCAGGTACCAGCCCTGGATGCGCGACCCGTACTGGGCGCGTTGTTCCCGGTAGTCGTGGCCCAGCAGGTCCGGCCAGGCGCTCTCGGGGATCTGGGTGACGAGCTCGTCCTCGACGACGAAGCCGCCGTCGCGCGCCGTCGCGATCCCGGCGAGCGTGTAGGTGTAGGGGTCGCGCGCCCCGACGATCTGCTCGAACGGGGGCCGGTACAGCCAGGCCCCTGCCGCGACCAGCCCGACGACGATCACCAGGGTGGCGTCGAGCGGCGCGGCGCGGCCCGCCGCCGGCAACGCCGCCGCGCCGGTGGCACGGCGCCGCGGCGCCCAGGCCAGACCGGCGGCCGCGAAGGCGACGCCCACCAGAAAGCTGAGGCGCGACAGGGCCCCGAGCTCCGCCAGCGTCACCGCCGCCCAGAGCACGAGCAGCGCCGAGAGCATCACGGCGATAAACGTCCGCTCGGCGAGGCGCGGTCGCGCCGCCGCCGGGCCGCCGGCGCCGAGCCGCCCCAGCAGCAGCCATCCCGGCAACCACAGCGACAGGGCGATCGCGACGGCGAAGAGGATGTCCGGCCCGTCCATTCCGGCGCTCACCGGCGACCCGGCCGGGTGGTGGCGTGGAGTCTCGAAGCGATCGCCTGCCGCGCTGCCGGCGACGCCCCTCCGGGGGACGCCGCGTCCATGATCTCTCGATCCACCCGCTCCCAGACCGGCCGCGAGACGGGCATTTCCTGAAGGGCGCCGGCCGCCGCGAGGCGCTCCAGCTCGGCGGCGAGGGCTGCCGCGGCGGCGGCCGTGCCCGGGCATTCCGCCGCGAAGCCGCGGCCGTTTTCGACCAGACCGTCGCGCAGCCCGCCGCCCGCGAGGGTGGCGCGGAGCAGCGCCGCGAGCTCCGGCCCCAGGGCCCGTCCGAGGTCGAGCTTCGCCACCGTCCCGGCAGGCAGGTCGTCGTAGAGCGCGCCGTCGGGAACGACGGTGAGCTTGCCGGCCGCCAACCCCTCGATCAGCAGCTGGCGGTGGCCGCCCTGCAGCTCCGGGGAGAGCCAAAGCAGGACGTCGCTCTCCGCCGCAATGCCGGCCAGGCTCTCGGGCGACGCGGTCAGCTCCCAGCCGATGCGCCGGTCGATTTCGAGCCGGCGGGCGGCACCGCGTCCCTCCGCCTTGTAGATCGGCTTGCTCATGCACAGGCGGACCCGCGCCGCGGGGTCGACCTCGAAGGCGGCGGCGGCGGCGTGCACGGCGGTGGTCGCGTACGACTCGTTGACGCTCATCACCGCGACGTCGAGCCGGCGGCCGGCGCCCCGCTTTCCGCCTCCCGGCTCGGCCGCCGGCGCGCTCGAAACGACTCGGGGGCCGACGTTCACGCCGCTGCGCCGCGCCGCGCCCGCCGGCGACTCCCCGGCAGACCCACCGTCATCGATCGTTGCCAGCGGCACGACGCCGACCCGGCGCCCGCCGAGCCGCGACGAGATCTGCGCCGCCAGCGCCGGCCACGCCGCCAGCACCCCGGGCTGCGACGCCGCCACCGCCGCCACCAGGTCGTAGCGCCGATACAACGCCCCGGTGCCCCAGTTCCACGCCACCGTCTGGGCGACGGCGCCGCCGGCGTCGCCATAGGCCTCGTCGAGCAGGCTCCGATAGCCGGCCCAATCCTCCATGAGGGCGATGCCTCCGATCGCGAGGTGATGAACGATCGGGTCGAGGAACCAGACCGCCGCCGGGAAGCGGCTCATCAGCGAGAAGACGCCCTGGTAGGGCGAAGCGTCGCGGCCCAATGGATACAGAGCGGTGTCGAAAGGCGCGGCCCGGTGTCGCTCCGCCATCCGCAAGTAGTGGAAGACCGGCGGAGAACCGCCCTCGGCGCAGCGATCGCGCTCGCCGAAGCCCTCGACCTCGATCCCGGCGCCGGCGAGGTGCGCGACCATCGCGTCGATGGAGCGCCGCATCCGGGCGCCCGGCGCGAAGCTCGGCATTCCCACGGCGATTCGCATCGTCACTCCAGGGTGGCGGTGAGCGCGCCGATCGCCAGCGGCCAGCTCACCTGGGCCCGAACCCGCTGGCGCCCGGCCATCCCCTGGCGCTCGCAGAGCCCGCGGTCGGCGGCGAGGAGGTCGATCTTCTCGGCGATCCGTCCCGGCTCGGGAGCGGTGACGAAGCCGGTGACGCCCTCCTCCACCCACTCGAGCACGCCGCCGGCGTCGCCGGTGGTCACCACCGGTTTGCCGGCGAAGAATGCCTCCAGCGTCGTGAACCCGTAGTCCTCATCGTGGGGGGTCAGGGCGACGGCAAAGCAGCCGGCGTATAGATCGACGACCTGCTCGTCGCTCACGAAGCCGAGAAACTCGACTCGCCGGGCGAGGCCGAGCTCGGCGACCCGGCGACGCAACTCCTCGAGATGGGGGCCCTTGCCGACGATCTTGAGGGTCACCGGGGCGCGGGTCTCGGCCAGCGCCCGGATGGTGAGGTCGATGCGCTTGATGCGGTCGAGGCGCCCCACGTACAGGAGGTAGTCGCCGTAGGGGCCGGGACGCAGCCGTTCGTGCAACTTCGGCGGCGCGTACAGAGGCCGCGCCTCCATGCCGCTGTAACGCGCCAGGCGCGCCGCGGTGTTGCGGCTGTTTGTGAACAGCGCCCGCGCCTCGCCGAGGCCGTGCAGGTCCAGCTCCACCAGCGCCTGGCGCAGGCCGCGGTCGCCGGCGCCCGCCGACAGGTGGCCGAACGGCGTCGCGTGCAGGTCGTAGATCTCGCGTTGCTGGTGGAAGATCCAGGCGACCTTGTTGGGGTGGCCGATCAGATACGACGGGAACTTGGTGGCGATGACCAGGTCGATGCCGGCGATCTCGGTGGCGACGTCGATCATCCGCCAGGCCAGGCACTGCTCCACCGAGCTGGAATCGCTGGTCCAGATGTAGGGCAGGGTGACCAGCTCGACGTCGTGCCCTTCGCGCTTCAGCGCCTCGACCAGGAGGTCCGTATGCAGCTCGGCGCCGCCGCGCAGATACGGCACCTGGGGGGCCGCCACGCAGATGCGATACCGCCGCATCAGGCCTCGCTTTCGGAGATCGGCCGCGTCGCCTGCAGCGTGTACTCCTGCGGCGCGCAGCAAATCTTGTCGAGGCGCACCAGCGCCTCCTTGAAGGCCGCGAGCTGCTCGTCGAGCGGCGCCGGCGACTTGAACAGCCAAACGCCGGTGGCACGCTCGTCGTCGGGCACCGGCGACTGCAGCTCGATCTCCACCGGGTGCAGCCCGGCGCGGCGGGCCAGGAACGAGAGCAGCTGCGGATGGACCGGACGGACGTGGGTCGGATCGATGACGTAGGCGCGGGCCAGCGCGTAGAGGCTCTCGGGATTGATCGTCTCGATGACCAGGCGGCCGCCGCCGGCGAGCTTGCGCGCCGCCAGCTCGACCAGCCGCTGCCAGTCCATCGGCGGCAGGTGCTCGATCACCTGCGCCATGAAGATGCCGCCGAGCGCCCCGTCGCTCTGCTCCTCGAGCCAGTCGAAGAGGTCGGCGACCACCGCCTGGTGGCCGCGGCGCCGGCACTCCTCGACGTCGGCGGCGTTGATCTCGACGCCCACCGCCTCGATGCCAGCGTCGCGCAGCAGGTCGAGGAACTCGCCGCGCCCGCAGCCCAGGTCCGCGACCTTGGCGCCGGCGCCGGTGCCTGAAAAGCGCGCCACGTGGTCGCGCATCCGCTCGGCGATCATCTCGGGGTCGCCGCGGAAGCGGGCCTGAAACGATCGGTAGTCCTCGTCGCCCATCCATTCGCCGAGGGCGCTCCAGGCGCTCGGCTCGGCGGTCGCCGGGGGCCCGGCGGGCGCGTGTCCCGCTGCCGCTGTCTGCTCTTCCCCAGCGGCTTTCGCCGCCCGTCCCTTTCGATCAGCGGCCGCAGTTCCGGCCGTCGCCCGAGGCGCCGCCGGGCTCGCCGCGGCGGCGCTCTCGAGCGCCTTGCGTAGCAACGAGCGCAGCGCCATCAGCTCGCCGATCTGTCCCTCGACGCGGCCGAAGGCCTCTTCGCGGCGCCGCGCCTCGGTGACCGCCTTGTTGAGGACCTCGTCCTTCTCTTCGAAGCGGCGATCGACGGCCTGGGCGCGCTCGACGAGCTTCTCCTCGAGCTTCTGCACCCGGTGCGCCGCCGTGTGCGCCACCAGCATCTCCTCCTCGAGCGCCGAGAACAGCGTCATGTGCCGCTGGCGCAGCGCCGCGTCGTAATCCTCGAGCGTCCGTTCGAGCCGCGCCTCGATGCCCCCGGGGTTCGCCGACCAGGCTTCGAGCGCCTCCTCGAGCCCCTGGACA